>OLRN01000078.1_pt1 | contig 102590 bp, 99 predicted proteins | sample 1673001 | NCBI WGS metagenome assembly OLRN01 (sample SAMEA3136745, study PRJEB25190) | human gut metagenome | biome: human gut; feature: human-associated habitat; material: faeces | place: Austria | collected 2013 | reverse complement strand
TCAGGGAGCGTCAGCTCTCAAAAGCGGATGCAAAAGTACGGGGTTTTCACCAAACCGCCAAATGTTTTCTGAAAAAAGTTTTAATTTTAGACCGATTTTAACAGTCGTTTACATATTGAGTGCCAATATTACACCATTCACATTATTATATTTTACTAAAGAAATAGGCAGACTTGTGACACTGGAATGGGAAATAAAACCGGCAAAGATGGATGAAAATTATACGCTAATGGCAAATTTTAAAGACCGATGGCAGAATTTAAAGGCGTTTGAATCCCAAAGGAAGAAAACTGCCGGCCGGATGCCGGTTACGACAGCCAATGCTACGAGGAGGCATGTCATGAAGCATGATATATTCATGAACGGCAGGATTAATGCAAGGCTGTGCGGCAAGCCATACTGGCAGTCAGCAACGCCATAAAACGCTGACAGAATGGACGTTATAGGCTTTTAAAGCAGGCAGTATATCAAATGTAAAACACACCAATCTGAGGGCCGTCTGCAAAAGGGCACCTTTTAGGGGACAAAAGCATACCTTTTACACGCTAAAAGGATAACAAACGGAACGCAAAAGCATAACTTTTGAAAAAAGAATAAGCATGAAGAATTGCGTGACAATAAAATAAAAAGCGGTAAATATTTGCAAATACCCCAATAACAATCTAGGTTACAAATATTTACCGTAGTATTACTTAATATAATAAGGACCTGAAGTTCAGACCATAATGTAATAATTATAATCAACTATTTTATGAAACTGGCCCCTTGTCTCATTATATATTCTATCTTCTTATCTTTACCGGCTACAGGTTTCTTCCACTTTCCCTCACCTACCAAGACAGTTGTCTTAACACCAGAAGGAACATGCTCTACAGCAGTTTGCAGATCGAAATACAATCCACTTCCATCTCTTGCAACTGAAGCATCATACTTGCAACGATATTGTCTAAGTTCTGGAACAGCATCAGAAACGGCATCAGCAAGTAATCCGGCAACAACATACGCACCATAAACATTATAGTGAGTATTGTCTTGACGCCCCTTTGGCAATGAAGGAACTTCATTTGGTAGGTACCACATATGCAGTTTTTTAGATTTATCCGGCCCTAGACCCTGTTCCAAATCATGTGTAATCTTATTTGCATCCACAAAAGGCACATCCAACTCACGTGCAACATTACGAGGAGACAGAAGATAGTCACCATGAGTATCTACCAATGTATCACCTTCAACCAAATCAGCTGACGAATTAGAACGGGTATCATCATCAGCAACAGCTGTTTTACTATTTGTAAAGATTCGCCTTACTACACTATTAAATAAAACAGGAATGCCGCCTCTCATCCTTGTTTCCTTAACAAACTTGCGCAAGTTTTCATCGAAAGTTGTTCCAGGATCAGTGTGTCGTTTAGGATCGTCTTTCTCATCATTATGCCCAAACTGAATAAAGACATAATCTCCAGGCTTTATTTTTTCCACGACCTTCTGCCAATGACCCTCACTAATGAAACTTTTTGAAGAACGCCCATTAAGTGCATGATTATCAACAATTACGTCCTCAGTGAAGAAATTTTTGAGCATCATTCCCCATCCTCGCTCCATCTTTCCACCACTAATATCCTTATTAGCCATAGTGGAATCACCTATCATAAAGATTGTAATTTTTTCATTTTTCTTATATGCAGATAGTGACAACACACACAGGAGAAGGACAAGAAAATATTTTATTTTACCCATAATCACTGTCCAGATTTAACGATTGACACAAGTTCATCAGCATCAACCAGACGCTGCTCACCTGTCAACATGTTCTTCAAAGTTATCTTATTCTCATTTATCTCATTTTCGCCGGCAATAGCCACATAATGAACATTGCAGTTATTAGCATAGTTCATCTGCTTTTTCATCTTTGCTGCATCAGGATATATCTCAGTAGCAATGCCGTTCTCACGGGCTTTGGCAGCAATAGGCAAACAATACGCCATTTCCTTTTCCCCGAAGTTAATAAACATCAGACGAGTTCCGCTCATTGCATTTTCAGGATAAAGCTCCAATGCATTAAGGACATCGAATATTCTGTCTGCACCAAAAGAGATTCCTACACCACTCAAACCTGGCATACCGAAAATGCCTGTAAGATTATCATAACGTCCTCCGCCTGTAATACTTCCGATTTGAACATCAAGTGCCTTAACCTCAAAGATTGCTCCTGTATAATAATTAAGACCTCTTGCAAGAGTCAAATCAAACTGTACCTCATTCTTAAGATTAGACTTGTCAAGTACGCCGAATATATAACGAAGCTCTTCAACACCCTTTGTTCCTATTTCTGAATCTTTGAGGATATTGCTTATAACATCCAATTTTTCTTCATTGCTGCCGCTGAGTGATATCACCGGCTGTAGCTTTTCAATGGCCTCTTTACTGAGTCCATCTTCTGCAAGTTCAACATTTACATTATCAAGGCCAACTTTTTCCAGTTTATCAATAGCAACAGTAATAGGCACTATTTTATCAGCCTCATTGATATATTCAGCTATTCCTGTTAATATCTTACGGTTGTTGATTTTTATCTGAACGCGCACGCCAAAACGTGTAAACACTGTATCAATAATCTGCATCAATTCAATCTCATTGAGCAACGAATCACTGCCGACAACATCTGCATCACACTGATAGAATTCACGATACCTACCCTTCTGAGGACGGTCCGCACGCCATACAGGCTGAATCTGATAACGCTTGAACGGCAACTGCAACTCATCCCTGTGCATAACGACAAAACGGGCAAAAGGAACGGTCAGGTCATATCGCAAACCTTTCTCACATAATTTTGAAGCCAAATGCAACGGATTTCCATTGACAAGTTCCTCTCGATCAATCTTGCTCAAATAATCTCCACTATTGAGCACCTTGAAAAGAAGTTTATCGCCTTCCTCACCATACTTTCCGAGCAATGTCTGCAACGTTTCCATGGCTGGAGTTTCAATCTGCTTAAAACCATAAAGAGCGAAAACAGACCTTATTGTATCAAAAATATAATTGCGCTTTGACATTTCCAACGGGGAAAAGTCACGTGTACCCTTAGGTATTGATGGTTTGTTCATATCTGTCTATATTTAAGATAAAACCCAAGAATTGAGAATGATGAATCTGGATATTGAAAACATCAATTATCCACACCACAAATTCTCAATCCTTGGGACGAAATTATACGTATTATTTTCTAACTATTGTCTGGGCACGATCCGGACCTATTGAGATAATCTTAATAGGAGTTTCAAGTTCTGTTTCAAGGAATTTGATATAATCCTTAAATTCCTGCGGGAACTCTTCCTCGCTGGTCATCTTTGTCATGTCGGCCTTCCATCCCTTAAGTTCCTTATAAACAGGCTCGATACCTTCCTCTATATTATAGGGGAAATCTGTCAAGGTCTCACCATTGCGTTTATAAGCTACACATGCCTTTATTGTATCAAAGCCATCAAGCACGTCGCTTTTCATCATGATTAGCTGAGTAACTCCATTAACCATAATAGAATAACGCAGCGCAACAAGGTCAATCCATCCGCATCTGCGCTCACGTCCGGTAACAGCTCCATACTCATGACCAAGCTGCCTTATAAGACTTCCAGTCTCATCAAACAATTCTGTCGGGAACGGTCCGGCACCGACACGTGTACAATAAGCCTTCATTATGCCATACACTTCGCCAATTCTGTTAGGGCCGATTCCCAATCCGATGCAAGCTCCTGCACAGATAGTGTTAGAAGACGTTACAAAAGGATAGCTGCCGAAGTCGACATCAAGCATTGTACCCTGAGCTCCTTCACATAATATATTTTGACCAGATTTTAAAATCTTATTAATTACATGTTCAGAATCTACAATATGGAACTGACGGATATATTCTATACCTTCCATCCATTTCTTTTCTACATCAGAAATATCATAGTCAGTATAATTAAGCGATTTCAAAATCTGCTCGTGACGTGCCTTATGAGCATTATATTTTTCTTCAAAATTATCAAATATATCACCCACACGAAGTCCGTTGCGCGAAACCTTATCTGTATATGTAGGACCGATGCCTTTACCTGTTGTTCCTACTTTGTTTTTTCCTTTAGCCTGTTCATAGGCTGCATCCAACAGTCTGTGAGTTGGCATAATAAGATGGGCTTTCTTTGATATATAAAGTCTCTCTTTCAAAGGATGACCGCTTTTCTCCAAGTCTTTAGCCTCATCCATAAACAAATCCGGAGCAAGTACTACACCATTACCAATAATGTTAATCTTGCCACCCTGGAAAATGCCAGAAGGAATACTTCTAAGGACATACTTTTCGCCTTCAAACTCGAGAGTGTGTCCTGCGTTAGGACCGCCCTGAAATCTTGCAATCACATCGTAATGAGGCGTAAGCACATCAACAACCTTGCCTTTGCCTTCATCACCCCACTGCAAACCTAGCAATACATCAACTTTGCCTTTTTCCATATTTACTAATATATTTGTTTTTATTTATATTCTCCTGTTTTTCAGTATTCTCTTTATTTTTCAAGCGCGTAAGCATTGCCTGACAGGTGCTGCATACACCATAAATATGCATTGAGAAGCCTTCTTTGCGAAAGCGCCTCAAATGCGTTCTGTCAATTACATCTGCAATCTCGGGTATTTTTATCTCTGTAACCTTTCCGCAAACAGTACAGACCTGAGTGCAGTGATTATCCGAGTAACACGCCTTATAGCGTATACCGTCCTGCAGTCTCAGAGATATAACAAGTCGTAAACTCATCAACAGCCTTACCGTATTGTAAAGCGTAGCTCTGCTAACGGGAAAGCATCGTTCTATCAGCCTGTCGCTAAGTTCTTGTATTGAAAAATAAGAATTGAAGCTATACACCGCATCGAGAATCGCAAATCGTTCAGGGGTTTTGCGATAATTGTTCTGTTCCAAATAGTTGTCCAGAATCTCCCTTACTGCGTCGCTACAATTATTTTTCATTTTATCCATACTCCGGATTGTCCGACAAAAATACAACAAAATTCCGTATTAGCCGTACAAAACATCAAAAAATATCTAAATCGTATGATTTGAAGGCAGATTTTGTTATTTTATTATACTCGTCGGAAATAGTACAAAAATGTGACAACATATTTACAACTGTATGCTGCAGTGACACACTTCCACCTTCAAGAGCAGTTTTGGCCTGATCAAAAAGCTCATTTATCTCTCGTGAATCAAGCACCTCTCCACGCATAAAAAGCCGTGACAAGATGTTATAACCGCACATCTGCTCTAGCTCACTCGCTGACGCGAGCCATTTGAACGCGAGGTCTTTCGCGCTGTCTATATACTGAAACAGATTGAAAGCCACCATAGCTGCAACTTCCTGATTTGGAATCTGCGACACCCAAAGGCAGGCCAAATCAGCTTTCATATCCGCCGGTGGCATAATCAATGTGGCAAGAATCTTACATTCGCGGATGTTTTCTTTCCACAGTTCGATGGCCAAGTCATAGTCTTTGCCATACTCTTCTGCCAGTGTTTTCAAGGCAGGCAGAGATATGCCCCAGTTTATGCTATACCCAAGTCCTTTCTCGCGCATTGACTGAGAAGCCATGCCGTTCATCATCAATCTGAAACGCTGTTTAATTTGTTTCAGTCTGTCTTGTGTTTCCTGTTTCATATTTATCAAATCAATGTGGAGTAATCTCTGCTGTAACGCAACATCTGATGCTCGTAAGTTTCAGAATAATCAACAGTTATGTCCATTATTTTACCATCACAATCAGTAACAGGCATAAGTACCGGATTTATGAATCCTTTATAAGGAGGTATGCCCAGACTATTATATCTGCACAATATTTCATCATGCAAAACCGGATCAATATTCACAGCATAATTCTCGACTATATCCCGGGCTGCAGCATAATCACCCTCGCTCTTTATGCGTTGAATTTCAGCTAGCAAGGCTGCAAACAGATTGCGGAGTTGCTCATAATCGTTTATACGCACGTAAGTCTTCCCGTTTTGACGCACAAGCTCTACAACATTGCCATCACGTCCTTTTTCATAACACCAACGAGCAACCAGGGCACGGTTACGCATATGGGCTTCCTCTATACAATTGCCTTTTTTAATGCGTGCAAGCTGAGTGAGAAGTCCATTCATCATATATGAATAATACTCTGCCTTATAGGCTTCTGCATCAGGCATCAGGCCCAATTCAACCAACTTTTTATCTGCTGCATAATACAATCCGAACAAATCAGCACGCGCCTCTTCAATAGTATTGCCGTATGCTTTCAGAGAGTCAGGATCAACACCGGGCAACAATTGTCCGCTACCATGTCCGAGACATTCATGCAGGTCAGTATGTATGATGTCACATATATCTCCATACTGTCTTATAAGCTTTATTGTCTCTTCGTCAATGACAAACTCTTCGTCAAAGCCATTACCACGTGATGCTTCATTATAAGCCGATATGATATTACTTATCGTAACGCTCTTGCTTCCATGGCTTGCTCTAATCCAGTCGGCATTAGGAAGGTTTATGCCTATGGCCGTTGAAGGGTATTCACCTCCGCCGAGAGTTGCCGCACATATTACATTTGCAGACACACCCTTTACCTGCTGTTTCTTGAAACGAGAATCAACAGGCGAATGGTCTTCAAACCATTGAGCGTTATCGCTAATCACTCTGGTCCGCCTTGTTCCTTCTACATCACGGTATTCAACAAGACCTTCCCAAGTGCCTTTCATTCCGAGCGGATCGTCATAAACCTCAATAAACCCATTAATAAAATCAACGGCAGATTCTTTTTCATCAACCCATTTAATGCAATATTCATTAAAATCCGCCAAATCGCCCGACTTGTAATATTTAATCAAAGCATCAATTACACTGCGCTGCTTATCATTTTCAGCCACAGTTGAAGCCATTTCGAGCCAATATACAATTTTCTCTATTGCTGCGCCATATTTTGCTCCAATTCTCCAAACCTCTTCAACAACCCGTCCATCACATTTTTTCACTGTAGTATTCAGTCCATATGACAAAGGCTCCTTATCGTCTGGATTTTTCTTTGAAGCATAATACTCTTCAACTTCACTCTGTGTTACACCATCATAGAAGTTGCATGCTGAAGTTTCAACCAAATCGAAACCGTCCTTTTTATTCACCTTTACAGGCATGACATCCGGATCAAAAATTATCGGCAGAAGTTCTTCACATAATCCATCCACCGTCTGTCCTTCGTCTAAAGGCAACAAACTGCCATCAACAGATTTAACAGCATCTATAAAAAATGCTTCAGAAAAGCCAGGAACAAATTTATCGCATCCGTAATGATGGTATATGCCGCTAGAGAACCATACCCGCTTCAGATACACAACAAGTTCCTTAAACTCATCAGCAGTTCTGTCACCTTTATAATTAAGGTATATCTGCTCAAACACTTTGCGTATCTTCAGATTATACCGGCCAAACTGATCAAAAGTTATGTCACGGCCATAAAGCGCGGCCTCAGACAAATAATACACTAGCTTTTTCTGCCTCAGCGACAAAGAGCTGAAGTTGTCAAGTTTATACCTGAGCATCAGTATATCCGCAAAACGTTCGTCGGTATATGAAAATTGAGTATTTCTCATTGCAGCATTAATATGTTACGTTATTTTTCCGAATTATCTAACTTATACTTTCGCGGCGTAACACCTGTGTATTTATAGAACGCCGCATAAAAAGACTGTCTGTTTGAAAAACCAACCAAATCACTCACTTCCTCCATTTTAAGCTTTTTATGCTTTTTGTCAGTAAGCAAAGCCTTGGCATCTTCTATGCGATACTTATTTACCCATGACGTATAATTCATGTTGAAGCATATATTAACCACGGCAGATATATACCTAGTATTGGTTTCAAGTTCTTCAGCCAGACGCTTGGCCGAATATTCCTTGTCTTTATATTTTTTCTTTTTTACGATAATCCTGACAATCTTTACTTTCAACTCACTGACCAATTTTGGACTTATAAGCGAACGATATGCAGCGTCCTTCTTATAATTGTCAAAATTCACGTTATACTTTACCATACCTTAAACTTTTAATATTTCCTACTAAAGACATTTTATCGCAGAATTTTCATTCTGCCTGTTCATATTAATGCAAAGGTAATATTTTTTCAGCAAACAGATTGATAAATGGCTTATTTTAATAAAAATTGCATTTAAACATTATCTGTGAATACAATAAATACCGTTCACGAAAACAGTAAACTGATAATATACAAAACTAGGATTTGACTAATGCTTGATGTTATGCCTGCTTTTGGCTTATAAAATGCGCCCTTTTACAAGGTGAAAGGGCATCTTTTGCCAGCCAAAAGATATTCTTTTATAAAGCACTGCATATCAAGATATTACATACGCTATACAAATCATGAAGAAAAGAACTTTATCAAAAATAAAAAAACCGGCTTAACAGCCGGTATATGTAATCTTAAGTATTTTCTTCGTTGTATCAGAAACCCTGCATCTGTTGTCAGGTCTCTGGTTTACGAGCCATATTATCTTTTCGTCCGAATCAGTTATAACAAGCTGACGGCGCTTATCAAACAAATTAAACTTGCGATCTGTCAAATAATCACTTACCAACTTGGAGCCATTCATCCCGAAAGGAATGAATCTGTCACCGGTAGAGGCCCTGCGCACAATAAGCGGAAAAGCAACCTTAGACAAATCTGCAAAAAAGCAATTTCTGTCTCGTACAATTTCTACATCCGACCCGTTATCTATAATCTCTACCCGAAACTTAGAAGACTCATCATATACATAAGTTCCTGTCTCAGGTATAACAAACCGCCTTTGTCCTTCGTCAGACAATGGTTCAATGAAAATATATTTACGGTCGATAAGCAGAGCGTGGGTAGATGAACGAAATTCTGTGCCAGGCCCAGAGTTCAATGAAGAATAAATCTGTTCTATCTGCAACGGGGCAAAAGAATAGTTCTTTAAAATATGAAACAGCACATTCTCAGGAGACGGTCCTGAAGAAAGTATATCCAGTGATATTTTTGCCTCACCTTTATTATTATATGTAACTGCACGCCCGGCAGCCTCGCTGATAGTAGAACCAAAAACTCGAGCGACCTCTTCCATACGCATGGCAGTCTTGGCAATGCTGTTTCCAACAGAAGGATTTATCTGCCTCATAAGCGGAAGAATGTCCAGACGGATTTTGTTTCTGACAACATCATCAACCAGATTCGTACTGTCAGTTACATAATCCTGCCCTGCGGCACAAAGCTCGTTTTCGATATCAGCTCTTGAAACGCACAATAGCGGACGCACTATGTCACCGTTTTTCGGAGAGATACCCGTAAGTCCGTCAAGACCTGTACCACGGATAAGATTCATCAATACGGTCTCAACAGAATCATCCTGATGATGCGCAACACATATCGCATCGGCGCAGATGTCACGCTTAAGCTGTGAAAAGTAAGAATACCTGAGATCTCGGGCTGCCATCTCTATGCTTACTTTACGCAACTTTGAATAAGACACTGTATCAAAATGAGCTCTATGAAGCTCTATTCCATTCTGCCGGCAAAACTCGACACAGAAATTTTCATCACGGTCTGATTCTTCACCACGCAGATGAAAATTGCAATGAGCAGCCTCAACCCTGTAGCCCAATTCGCAAAGAGCCAAAGCCAAAGTAACGCTGTCGGCACCTCCCGACAGCGCAACTATATATTTTCCGTCCTTACTAAGTAACCGACGGTCTTTAATAAAATCTGATATTCTTTTTAGGAAACCATTACTCAACATAAAGAACCAGTCCCTTTAGATATTCGCCTTCAGGATGATATATGTTTATTGGATGGTCGGCCGGCTGATGCAACTGGTGCAAGATCCTGACATTACGACCTGCCAATGCAGCCGCAGTAAACACGGCATTTCTGAAATTATCCTTTGTCACGACCTGACTACAGCTGAACGTAAACAGGATACCACCACTCTTTATCTTCTCAAATGCCTTCACATTAAGCCTTGTATATCCTTTAAGCGCATTATGCAATGCAGCCCTATGCTTGGCAAAAGCAGGAGGATCGAGTATTATCAGGTCATATTTGTCTTTTGCGGCATCAAGAAACTTGAATGCATCCTCACAAAAAGCCTGATGACGCTTGTCGCCGGGAAAGTTCAGTTCCACATTGGCATTAGTCAGTTCTATCGCCTTGGCACTGCTGTCTACTGAATGAACGGCCTTAGCATTGCCTCGCATGGCATAGAAAGAAAAACCGCCTGTATAACAGAACATATTCAAGACAGTTTTGCCTTTTGCGTAATGCTCAAGCAATCTTCTGTTTTCACGCTGGTCAACAAAGAATCCTGTCTTCTGACCTTTTAGCCAGTCAACATGAAACTTAAGGCCATTTTCAACAGCAACATTGTCATCACTTCCCCCATATATAAACCCGTTTTCCTGTCCGAGGTCAGCCTTAAACGGCAATGTTGTCTCACTCTTATAAAAGACATTCTCTATGCGGTTGCCCATAACCTCAACCAGCTGGCGGGCTATGACATTACGGCACACATGCATACCAACACTATGAGCCTGCATGACTGCAGTCTTGCCATAGCAGTCAATAACCAATCCCGGAAGATTGTCGCCTTCACCATGTACAAGCCTGAACGTATTGTTTTCAGGATTGTCTGCAATACCGGCACACTGACGCATGAGCAACGCAGCCGCCAGGCGCTGTTTCCAGAAGTCATCATCAATAGCTATATCCTGAAATGAAAGCACACGCACAGCAATGCTTCCAATCTGATAATGCCCCAAAGCAATGAAAGCGCCCGACTGAGTGATGACTCTTACAATGTCACCCTCCTCTATTCCATCGTCCATATGCGCTATCGCACCGGAAAACACCCAAGGATGAAAACGCTTAAGACTGTCTTCCTTACCTTTCTTTAAATATATGTTCTTATACATCTGTCTCCTTATTTTCTTCTATTTTTACCAACTCATAATCTCCGGTCTTTTCCAGCCGGCACAACTCTTCATATATATTTATACATGCCCACGCATCGGTGGCGGCATATAGTTTCTGTCTGTCGCTAAGCACATCCGACTCCCAGTTACTCAGCCTTACCGACTTACTGATCTTCTGATGGAAGAAATTTGCATATAGCTTTTGCAAGCTCAAATCCTCCACTCCAAGTTCGCAGACATGCTTCTGCAAATCAATGAAATTCCCCGGATGAAAATCGGCACGCTTATGCAATGAATTTATATCGTCGCGCAACGACAAGCCAATCTTCGGAATTGAAGGATCTTCAAGCAGACGGATTATAGCCGGAGTTATACCTGTAAGATTCAATCTGAAAAGAAAACACGTGTCATGAGTTGACACCTGAAGCAATGCTACATTATGCGTCTGCCCCTTTTTAAACGAAGGCCTTGTCTCCGTATCTATCCCCAATATTTTCTGAGACATCAGATAGTCAACAGCCTTCTCTGCCTCCGCAGCAGTATTTATCACAATGATACGTCCGGAGAACAGCACTTTCGGCAGAGCTGTTATGTCATGCTTATCAAACTTATTGTATATGATTTTTCTCATTTGCAAAAATTACAGTTTGCAAAAATATAAAAAAAAGGTGATTTTATAGCTTGATTTGGCAATTTTCAATTACTTTTGCAAATAAAATATTCTAAATACACTGATGGCTAAGAAAAAAAATACGAACACGAACAAATCATTAAGTGAGGTAGTAGGATTTAAAAATATTTTTCAAAATGACTTTATTAATTTTACGGTAGGAATCATTCTGATATTTTTATCCATTTACATAATCATAGCATTTATATCATTCTTTTCTACAGGCCAAAACGACCAAAGCTTGGTATTGGATTTAAGGCCCGGAGAGATATTTAATTCAAACAGGGCATTTCAGAACAGCTGCGGCCCGTTCGGAGCTTTCGTTTCATATTTCTTTATTTCAAGATGCTTTGGCCTTTCTGCCTTTATTGTTCCGGTATTCATGGGCATGGCAGGACTGAAACTTGTACGTGCATATAACTTCAACCTGATTAAATGTTTCTTTTGCCTTGGCATATCTATGCTTTGGCTTTCTATAACATTTGCAGAAATATTGACACCTATCATGGGAAGCCAGGTGTTTAATCCCGGAGGCGACCACGGCCAGTTCTGCAGTCAATGGATAGAGAATCTTGTAGGAGCGCCTGGACTGACAGCCATCCTCCTTTTAACGGCTATCATATTCCTTACTTACCTAAGTAAAGAAACCATCACGGTTGTACGAAAGATTCTGAATCCCGTGAACAGCATATCAAACAAAGTGAAATTCGACATCACCAACAATCAGGGAAAAGCCAATAAGTCTAAACCTATTGAAACTCTTGAAGACCCTACTGTATTTGACGATCCACAGACACAAAGGGTTGAATTTGGTGACAACGGAGAAGCTGTAATAAAACAAGAGGAGCAAGCTGAAGAAACCAAGGTTGAGACAGCTAAAGAAATAAAACAAGCTCCAAGCACCAACGACCTCAAGATAATCATCCCCGAGAAAGAAAACCTGGCAGACTCGAAAGACGTATCTGGCAGCAGCAATATCAATACGCCTATCAATCCGAAAGAGCCTTGGACGAAGTATAAATATCCGACGCTCGATTTGCTGAAGAAATATGAGAATGACGGCAAGCCGTACATCGACATGAAGGAACAGACGGCCAACAAGAACCGTATTGTTGAGGTGCTGAACAATTTCGGAGTACAGATAAAGACCATCACGGCTACGGTTGGTCCTACAATCACATTGTATGAGATAACCCCTGCCGAAGGCGTAAAGATATCAAAGATAAGAAACCTTGAAGACGACATCGCCTTGAGCCTTGCCGCGCTCGGCATACGTATCATAGCGCCTATACCAGGCAAAGGTACGGTCGGAATAGAGGTGCCTAACGCACAGAAGAACATTGTCTCAATGGAAAGCATATTAAATTCAAAACGCTTTCAGGAGACAACCATGGACTTGCCTATTGCCATAGGAAAGACCATAACCAACGAGGTATTTATGGCAGACCTTACAAAACTGCCCCACTTACTGGTTGCCGGTGCTACCGGACAGGGTAAATCAGTTGGACTAAATGCCATAATTACTTCATTGCTATATAAGAAACATCCGAACGAATTGAAGTTTGTGCTGATAGACCCTAAAAAGGTTGAGTTCAGCATGTACATGCCTATTGCAGACCATTTCATGGCAAAAATTCCTGATGACAATGAAGATGCAATAATAACTGACGTCACCAAGGTTATACGCACACTGAACAGCTTGTGCAAGCTCATGGACTACAGGTATGACATGCTTAAACTTGCCGGTGCAAAGAACATTAAAGAATATAACAAAAAATATGTCAACCACCAGCTGCGACTTACAGACGGTCATGAATACATGCCATATATCGTTGTTATTATCGACGAGTTCGGAGACCTAATCATGACTGCCGGCAAAGAAATAGAAATGCCTATTGCACGTATTGCACAGCTTGCACGTGCGGTCGGCATACACATGGTGATTGCAACACAACGCCCGACAACATCTATCATTACAGGAAACATCAAGGCTAACTTCCCTGGCAGAATGGCTTTCAGAGTAAGTTCGATGATTGACTCTCGTACAATACTTGACCGTCCTGGAGCCAATCAGCTCATTGGACGAGGCGACTTGTTGTTCCTCAACGGAAACGAGCCAGTCAGAGTGCAGTGCGCATTTGTAGATACACCTGAAATAGAAAGAATAAATGAATACATCAAACAGCAGCCAGGTCCGATAGAGCCGATGGAACTGCCAGAGCCAACCACAGACGAAGGTTCAGACTCAGGCAAAGGCGGATCGCTTGAGATGCACAGTCTTGACCCTCTGTTTGAAGAAGCAGCACGTACAATAGTGTTAAGCCAGCAAGGTTCAACAAGCATGATTCAGCGCCGTTTCTCAATCGGATATAACCGTGCGGGCAGACTGATGGACCAGATGGAAAAAGCCGGAATCGTTGGTGCGGCACAAGGCAGCAAACCACGTGAAGTATTGATACAGGACGAGAACAGTCTTGAAAATCTTCTGTCTGCATTACGAAAATAGTATTTGAACATTAATTTAGAATAACAATTCAAACAGGAAGCACAATTATGAAAAAGTTTTGTTTGCTAATACTTTTGTTTACATTGGCAGTTGGCATGCATGCACAAAATGCAGCGCAAGCACGAAAGATACTCGACAAGACTGCAGCCGTAGTAGGACGCAAAAGCGGAGCAAGTGCCAACTTCACCATAAGCGGAAAATACGGAAATACGTCCGGCACTATTGCGATAAAGGGAAACAAATTTAATGCACGTACTTCTCAGGCCATTGTATGGTATGACGGAAAGACACAATGGACATACATGAAAAAGAATCAGGAGGTAAATATAAGCACGCCTACTGAAGCACAGCAGCAATCTATGAATCCATATAAATTCATCAATATCTATAAAAACGGATTCAATCTCGGCATGAAAAACGTTGCAGGCGGATGGCAAATACATCTTTACGCACAAAACCAAAAACGGACAATAAAAGAAATGTATATAACGATAAACAAGAATTATTATCCGCAAATAATAAAGATGCGTCAGAGCAACGGATGGACGACAATAAAAGTTTCAAACTTTAAAGCAAAAAATATCAGTGACGCCACATTCCGTTTCAATTCAAAAGATTTTCCTAACGCTGAAATAATTGACCTAAGATAGGAAAAGTTATTTATTATAACAGGAATAAATCAAGGCCCTGAAAAATATCAGTTTAAAAAGAATTTAAGAATAATCATAATCCGGCAGTGTTTTTATTGGAGTTGATAAAACACTGCCGGATTTCATTTTGCATTATCAACATACAATCCTTAATAAAACTCGTATACAAGATTAATTCATACACAGCGTTCTAACTAGATGTTTTTAAGTACGATATTGTCTTCTTTACATGCACTCGGATAGCTTTCTGCCCCAGAAAATATAAAGCCCATAAAATCCGTAACAAATCTGCCCCATTTTATTTCACGTTAAACATCTGCCGCACCCTATCAGCAATTACATTAAGCAAACAACGGCTATTTTCTTTCAAACTGTTAGTGGCTGAGTTACGCCTCGTAACTCAGCCACTTTTGCATCAAAAGTCACTGCTTTTTTATACGTAAATCATTGACTTTTTCATTATAATATTATCACCTGCATTTTAGCTGGCATAGCTGACTAATATTTAAGAGAAACAGATGACAAGACGACATAGGATAACAAATGACGGATAAAAGAATCTATTTACTAACAGAATTAATACACAAGCCTGATGCCTGATTTGGGCATAAAGACCTAAAGAAAATGAGTATGCATAAAATACGTAAATTAATAATAAAAAATCATATTTTTAAGTTATATAGTCTATATTTAAAGGATTTAATATTTATATTTGTCGAGGAATAATCTACAAACTATTTAAAAACTTAAATAATGAAAAGGAAAACATTTTTATGTATGTTCCTGATGGCATTATTGTCAGGAGGAACAATGTATGCAGAAACAGAACAAACCGTTATAATAAACGGAACTGAAATCGACAAATTCGTAAGCAATCTGACTTTCAATGGGAACAACGTAACACTTCAATTTGACGACAACACTTCACAGACGGAAGACATGTCGAAGGTCAGCATCTCCTTAAGCTATGAAAACACAACCGGAATAACAAATATTACATCTATGGACAATTCCGGAAAGTCAAAAGTCTACAACCTTAACGGACAATACATGGGCAAAGATGCCAATGCCCTTAACAAAGGCATGTATATTATTAATGGAAAAAAGACAGTCATAAAATAATTTTATCATGAAAGACATATACTCAAAAATAATTATGGCATTCCTAATATGCCTTATGCCATTTTTTACTACTGATGCAGTTGCTCAGACATGGGACTTTCAAGAGGAAGGTGTAAGCAGTACAGACAGGACAAATCTGTCTGCCGATACTGAAAACTGGACATATGATGCCACAAATGACAGATATTCGAACAATAAGGCATTAAACTCTGAAACATTAAAAGCTAACGGCACAGAACTGATATTTACACAGAATATCATATTCACGGCTGAAACATCAGATGCCATTCGAGTGGATATAAAGAAACAATGCCTTACATTGAATAAAGTGTCAACAATAACGATAGACAACCTTGAAAAAGGCTCTAAGATAACTGTTAAATGCAAGACAAGTTCAAAAACAGAAAAAAGAGGTCTCAATGTGACTAACATTACTCCTGAGTCAGGATTTTTTAACAGCACAAGTCTTGACGATCAGGTAAACATAGGCACTGTTACCGAAGACGGAAGCATAACGCTGACAAACACAGGAGGACTTTACATATATATGATATCTGTTGAAAAAGAAGGCGAAGGAACAACGCCTGAACCGACGACAGACCACTCTGTAAGCCTCAACAGCCAAAATAATCAAATGCGACTGACACTGACTAACAACGACATTAAATATTATAATACCGATGAAGTAAAAGTCAGTATAGACAGAGCCAACGGCATAGTAAACATCAGCCCAGTAAACGGGACATGGACAGACGCATACACAAAGACTGTAAAAAATATCAGCTTTGCAAAAGCAGAAGACAGCGGCAGCGAAGGCGACATTGACAATCCGGAAGGAAAGGTAAAGATTCTTGAGTCAAAAGGATGGCACGAATCAGCCTTCGTAAAATGGGAGCCATTTGCAGATGCTTCGTCTTACATAGTGTACGTAAAAGGTGGACAATACGAAGAATATACAAAACTGGACGACCAGCTGGTACGCAACTATGGAACATACGGACGGGCAGATGCAACAGGCTTAATTGCTGCAGACAATTATTCATTTAAGATTGTTCCGGTAATTGAAGAAAAAGAACAAGATGCTGCAGCTAATGAAGTTACCGGAATAAAGGTAATAAACTATAAACGTGAAGGTTTCTGTTTCCTCAATGGCAATACGCCGGGAGCATATAATGCCGACGGTACGCTAAAAGCCAACGCACGCGTAATATACGTTACGGCAAATACAGCAAAGACTGTAACATGTCCTGTTATTGGTGATAAGGAACAGACTTATACAGGACTGCAGGCAATACTCAACGCATACCAAAAAGGAAAAGAGACACGTCCGCTGTGCGTAAGAATCATCGGCATGATCAAAGACACCGACATGGATGCACTGTTAAGCAACGAAGGACTTCAAATAAAAGGCAAGAACAATTCTGTTGAAATGAATATAACAATAGAAGGCATAGGTGAAGACGCAACAATAAACGGCTTCGGATTTCTTCTGCGCAATGCCGTAAACGTAGAGCTGCGCAACTTCGGCATATTAAACTTCATGGATGATGGTGTTTCGTTGGATACGGACAACAAATACTGCTGGATACACAATCTGGACTTATTCTATGGTCAGGCCGGAGGAGATTCAGACCAGGCTAAAGGCGACGGCACTATCGACATCAAAGGCGATTCTCAGTATATAACCGTATCAAGCAACCATTTCTTCGACAGCGGAAAATCGTCATTATGCGGAATGACAAGCGAGAGCGGGCCAAACTATATAAGTTACAACAACAACTGGTTTGACCACTGCGACTCACGTATGCCGCGTATCCGCACGATGTCTGTACATGTATGGAACAACTACTTCGACGGTATTTCCAAATATGGCGTAGGTGCAACATCCGGCTCAAATGTATTTGTAGAAAGCAACTATTTCAGAGCAACAAAATGTCCAATGCTCATATCCAAACAAGGATCAGACATTTCATCTGACCCTAAAGGCACATTCTCTGGCGAAGATGGTGGTATGATAAAGTCATTCGGCAACATCATGACAGAAAAGACACAATATTATAAATATGTAACATATCAAGAAGACAATGTACAATTTGATGCATACGAAGCCAAAACAAGAGACGAGCAAGTACCGCAGGACATAAAGACCTTGCAGGGCGCAACTTCTTATAACAACTTCGACACCGACGCATCATTGATGTATGACTATGAACCGGTAGAAGCAGCAAATGTACCGTCAGAGGTCACAGGCTGGTATGGTGCAGGAAGAATGAATCACGGAGATTTCAAGTGGACCTTCAATAACAGCATCGACGATACAGACTATAACGTCAATAAAGAACTGAAAGAAGCTGTTACAAACTACAAGTCATCACTTATCGGCATCTTTGGAGACGAAAATGCTTCTAGCGGTGAAACTGGCGGATGTGAAACAGGTGGAGAACCGGGTGACCCAGAAACACCTGTTGAGGGTGAAATAATCTGTGATTTTACAAACGGCACTCCGTCTAACAGCGCCATTACAATGACCGGAACAAAAGAAAACTACAGAAAAGAAGATACCATAATAGATGGTGTTACATATACAAACAGCCTTAAGATGGAGTCAGGCACAGAGATATCATTCTCTACAACTGAAAAGATGACCCTGACAATATACTTTGGCTCGAGCAGCACTAAATACAACATAAAAGTTGACGATGTTAAAATTGAAGGCGACAGCTCTTCTAAGAGCCTGACGACCACAATAGAGCAAGGAAGCCACAAAATAACAAAGGCAGACAGCTGCACTGTAGCCCTAATAAAATTAACGCCTATTGCTGAATAAAGCCTAAACTTGATTTTTAATTATAACGTGAAATCTGATTGACAATTAAATTCTATCTGAAGCGGACCTGACATAAATCAGGTCCGCTTTTATTTTATATGCCTCATAGGCCTATTAATCTTTACGTAATAACTTAAGTTAAATTCTATCTCAAAAAATAATAGCTACAAAGACGGAAACAGACAATTATATTATAGGTATATCACGTGAAATAATATAACTAACTTATAAAAATCAAAAACATTTATTTTACAAAAAATATCTTTCTTGGTATTGCCATTCATATCCGATTATTTAGAATAAAATATTGAAAAATATAGAATTTTGTTATTACCTTTGCAATATGGTAATATTGTGAGTTAAGTGAAAATATTTAAATAATAGGCTATAAAATAATACACAGAAACGTATCCTAATAAAAAAGTTGCTTTAAAAGAATGTACTACAACAGTCACAAGGGAAGCGAGTAGACTTGCTTTGCATATGTAAAAAAGATCAGCAATAGTATTGATTATGTATACAAACAACATTATGTTTTCAATATTAAAGGTAATAATTTCAGACCGATTGTAGAAATAATATTTACTAAAAATCTGTTTATAATCACTTTATTGGCACTCATGCAGAATATGATAAAATAGTTGATTGCTCTAAAATTTAAAGATATGACAAAGATAGAAACAAAAGATCAATATGACAGGGCTGTACAAAGAGTTGAAGAGTTACTTCCACTGATAACAGACAAAACACCTCTCGATGACCCGAACAGTATAGAATTGGAACTACTTTCTAATCTTGTTGCAGAGTATTCGGAAAAACATTTTGCATTGAGAGCACCCTCACTTGCTGATGTTCTCAAATTCCATATGCATGAAATGGGGCTTACCCCAAAAACATTGGCTAAATTGATAGGTGTTACCCCTCCCCTTTTGAATGATTATATTTCCGGTAAATGCAAGCCCACATTGAAGGTAGCCCGTGAAATTAGCCGGAAACTGAATGTTGATGTTAATATTGTTTTAGGTGTTTGATATGAGAACTGTTGAAGTCATTGTTGAACATGCATGAAACGACCTAAGTGCTTACATAAAACTTGAGGTGACAAAACATATTTATATCGAGGGTATATGGAAAGTTCAACAAAACATCTAATGTATACATTTTCATGGCAAAAAATAATGCCAAGACTTATAAGAAAGAAATGATGCAGTCTGTAAGTTGTATCATCAATCAATATAAAAGCAAATAAAAACATCTATGATAAAAAGAAAAAGGAGCATCAAATGATGCTCCTTTTCTGTGATTCCGTTGGGATTCGAACCCAAGACCCACGCCTTAGAAGGGCGTTGCTCTAATCCAACTGAGCTACGGAACCCCTAAATCGAGTGCAAAGGTACTCAAAATAATTCTTATAACAAAATTTTTTAGGAAAAACTTTTAAATAAGAATACAAGTACCTCTAAAATATTTATGAATTCATCGTTGCAAGGAACTCATCGTTATCATAAGTACGAGCCATACGATCATGAATTGTATTCATAGCCTCAATTGGCGTCATGTCAGAAATATACTTACGTAAAATCCACATGCGGTCGAGAGTTGTCTTGTCCTGCAACAGATCATCACGTCGTGTACTTGAAGCAACAAGATTAACAGACGGGAATATTCTCTTGTTACTGAGGCTTCTATCCAACTGGAGTTCCATGTTACCCGTACCTTTGAACTCTTCGAAAATAACCTCGTCCATCTTGCTTCCAGTATCAATCAAGGCTGTTGCGACAATAGTGAGCGAACCTCCACCCTCTATATTACGTGCCGCACCAAAGAAACGTTTCGGCTTCTGCAGAGCATTAGCGTCAACACCACCGGTAAGCACCTTACCACTGGCAGGTGAAACCGTATTGTATGCACGTGCAAGACGTGTGATAGAATCAAGGAAGATCACCACATCATGACCACACTCAACCATACGCTTTGCCTTTTCCAATACAATACCGGCAATCTTTACATGACGTTCCGCCGGTTCATCAAACGTAGAGGCAATAACTTCTGCATTAACCGTACGCGCCATGTCGGTAACTTCCTCTGGACGCTCATCAATAAGCAACATCATAAGATATGCTTCAGGATGATTTGCCGCAATCGCATTTGCTATGTCCTTCATAAGGATTGTCTTACCTGTCTTTGGCTGCGCAACAATAAGCGCTCTCTGTCCTTTACCGATCGGCGAGAACAAGTCAACAATACGAGTGCTGAGGTTTGTAGTTGAACGCTCACCGCACAAAGTAAACTTCTCATCCGGGAATAAAGGAGTAAGATGGTCAAACGGTATACGGTCGCGTACTTCAGCTGGATCACGGCCGTTAATCTTATCAATGCTTGTCAACGGGAAATACTTCTCTCCGTCATGCGGTGGACGCACGTGGCAATTTACCACATCGCCAGTCTTAAGTCCATAACGCTTAATCTGGGCTATAGAAACATAAATGTCATCAGGAGAAGAAAGATAATTATAGTCGCTCGAACGCAGGAATCCATAGCCATCAGGCATTATCTCAAGTACGCCGTTGGCAGTGATAATATCCTCAAAATCAAATTGCGGTACACTTTCCGGCTCCATCTGAGGAGCATACATAACATTATTTAAGTCCATAGGACTTGTCGGATTGTCGAACATATCAAATCGCGGCACAGCCATCTGATCTTCAATCGGCAAGTCAACAATAGGAATAAAGTCTGTTCCGTCTCCAGGATCGCCTTCCCATACACCTGATGCAATAATATCACGTTTCTCGTCAGCCACTTCGTTGTGTGCATTCACCTTGGCCTGCAACTGTGCTATAAGATCTGTTGAGTTGTCATTCTGAGTATCAGGAGCTTCTGCAGTTGCAAATTCAGCTTCAGGAACAATGGCCAAATCTGTTTCTTCCGGCATATCATCACTTATTGCTTCAGGAATTTCGCTGACACCTTCAACAACATCCTCTGATATTGCTTCGGGAACTTCAGGCGCAGCCTCAACTATATTATCAACAACAGGCTGCAATGGCTCAGGCTGTTTTTCCGGTTCAACAGGCACAACCTCTTCCACAACAGGAACTGCCTGCGGCTGCTCAGCCTCTGCCACCGGTTCGGCAACAGCCTTGCTCTTAGCCCGAGAACGTGTCTTGGCGGGCGGAGTAACCGGTGCATCATTAAACAATGAGGGAGTCTCAGCCTGAACTTTATTCTTTTTCAAATCGAAGTTTTCGCCTTCCTTTCCGTTTACAGAATAAACACGGTCGGTGTCCTTCTTTACAATACGAACTCTGCGACGCTTCGTGCCAAGCGGGTTCTTGTTTCCTTCAATTTCGGCCTGCTTATCAAGGATCGAATATATTATTTCTTCCTGAGTTTCGCCAGACTTGATTTTAGCACCCACTTTCTCTGCTATCTCTTCAAGCTCGGAAATATCTTTAGATAATAATTCGTCTTTGCTATACATATTAGGTTTACGTATATAAGAAATTTATTGATTGTATTCGTTTCACGAGTGGAAACAAATTATGATTTTTTAAATTTAATGCAAAAGTAATAATTTATATTGATTAAAAGAAGTAACGGCTCTGAAGACTTATTCATTTTAACTTAATTTTAATATTTAAGATTCTATTTCTGAAAGCTCCAGCCACCGCATTTCCTTTAGGTCGAGTTCTTCCTTTATCAACGGCAGACGCTTACTTTTTTCAGTCAGTTCGTCTACCGGCAGCTTACCGCTGCAAAGCTGCTCTTCTATCTCCTTCTGCTCTTTTTCCAGTTCGGCTATTTCTTTCTCAAGCTGAGCAAACTCCATCTTTTCTTTATACGACATCTTGCGGCGCTCCTGATGCCGTTTTTCTCTTGGACGACAGTCTTTTTTAGCCGCCGTTTCTTCGTCACGGCTCTTAAGCGAACACCACTCACGATACTGCGTGTAGTTTCCGGGGAAATCGTTTACTACGCCATTGCCTTTGAACACAAGCAGATGGTCTACCACTTTATCCATGAAATAACGGTCGTGACTTACGATTATGACACAGCCGGGAAAGTCAGCCAGATACTCTTCAAATATCTGCAGAGTCTGAATGTCAAGGTCATTTGTCGGCTCATCAAGCACCAGGAAGTTCGGATTTTTCATCAGCACTGTACACAGATACAGCTTGCGCTTCTCCCCTCCGCTCAACTTATACACATAATTGTGCTGCTGTTCGGGAGTAAACAAGAAATGCTGCAGGAACTGTGATGCCGACAGATGCTTTCCGCCTCCCATGTCGATATAGTCGGCAATGTCTGTTATCACGTCGAGCACTTTCTTTTGTTCATCAAAGACCATGCCTTCCTGAGAGAAATATCCGAAACGCACTGTCGAGCCGATGTCAAAGCGTCCGCTGTCAAGCTTCTCCTGCCCCAACAGCAACTTCAGGAATGTTGTCTTGCCTGTGCCGTTGTTGCCAACAATACCCATTTTCTCAAAACGGGCAAAATTATAGTAAAAGTCTTTGAGAATAACCTTGTCCGGCGACCAGCTCTTGGAGATATACTGGCACTCAAATATCTTGCTTCCGATATAGACGTTTCTGACTTTAAGCCTTACCTGGCGGTCCTCAATCCTCTGCTTGGCCACTTTCTCAAGTTCATAGAATGCGTCCTCTCTGTATCTTGCCTTATGGCCTCGCGCCTGGGGCATTCTGCGCATCCAGTCGAGTTCCTTTCTGTACAGATTGTTTGCACGTGCTATTTCGGCGCGCGTGTTGTCTATGCGCTCCTGACGTTTCTCGAGATAATAGCTGTAGTTGCCGCGATAGGTGTATATTTTCTTGTCGTCAAGTTCCAATATCACCGAGCATACCTTGTCGAGGAAAAACCTGTCGTGGGTAACCATGAGCAAGGTTTTGTTGCCACGGGCAAAGAAGCCTTCCAGCCATTCTATCATGTCGAGGTCAAGATGGTTGGTTGGCTCATCCAGGATAAACATGTCCGGGTCGGTCAGCAATACGTTTGCCAGTGCCACACGGCGCTGCTGTCCTCCGCTCAGAGTGCCCATCTTCTTGTCAAGGTCATCTATCTTAAGCTGTGTAAGTATCTGCTTCGCACGCAGAATCTTCGCCTCATCTCCTTTATGATTAAAGCATGCATCCAGCACAGTATCGTCGGGATCAAACTTGGGCGACTGTTCCAGATAGCCAATCTTAAGCTCGCGTCTGAAGATAATATTGCCCGAATCGTAGCCTTCGCGCCCAGTCAATATGGAGAGCAGCGTCGACTTGCCCGTGCCGTTCTTAGCAACAAGACCTATTTTCTGTCCTTCGGCAACACTGAACGATATGTCCTGAAACAGGACATGGGCTCCAAACGATTTAGTAAGATTCTGTATGTCAAGATAAGGTAACTGACCGGCCATTTCTGTCTTTATTTATTATTTACGCCTTACTGTTTAAGCGTTTTATTTATATTTTCGATATAATCAAGAATTTCGTCGCGTCCGCGCTTTGTCTCGCTGCTCGATATGAAGTAAGGAGGAAGCTCATCCCAAGTTTCCTTCAGCTTGTCCATATATGCGGCAGCCGTAGGCGCCACCTTAGACGAGCTAAGCTTATCGGCCTTTGTGAACACTATCGAGAACGGTATGCTGCTCTGCCCGAGCCAGTTGATAAAGTCTATGTCGATAGCCTGCGGCTCGTGTCTGATGTCTATCAGCACAAACACGTTTACGAGCTGCTCGCGCTGCAGGATGTAAGACGTTATCATCTGCTCCAGCTTCTGCTGAACCGTCTTTGAGCGCTTGGCAAATCCATAGCCGGGAAGGTCTACCAGATACCACTCATTATTTATAATAAAGTGGTTGATAAGCAGAGTCTTGCCCGGAGTGGCCGATGTCTTTGCAAGATTTTTGTGGTTGCAGAGCATGTTGATAAGGCTTGATTTGCCAACATTGCTTCGTCCGATAAACGCATACTCAGGCTTTGTGTCTTTAGGACAAAGCTGTATGTTAGGACTGCTCACTGAAAATTCTGATTTTGTTATTATCATTTAGTCGTCGATAAATTTATGAAAAACCTTTGCAAAGGTAATAAAAATATCAGAAAAATACAACCGCCGGCACAATGTTATATATAAGCAACGGATAAAATCTGCAGACAATACCCTGCATGCGCCCAGGCACAATGACGACGGTGCATAAGCGGAAACGCAGCCGGACCGGCATGTGTGCAATAAAAATTCATGACAAATTATTTTTTAGAAACAGACAATCACAAATGCAAAAATGGCATATAGAGATGTCAAAACTGCGGATATTTTTACACAAAAAAGCCAACTTTCTGTCATAAAACAGCTAATATCGCCGCTGAAACACACTGAAATGCGATGCGAAACACACTGAATTACGAGTCAAAAGACATGCTTTTACGCCCTAAAAGGGCACATATCAGCAGTCAGAAAGTGGCATGCGTGACTACTATAGCACATAACACACTGGCTTACAATTAATTACACAAAAGTCACTATTTTTCGATTAAAACACAGCAACAGTCAAGCTGCTAATACGGAGGCTGTCTGAGAGGCTTAAAAATCTGCATTTTGTAAAGAAATAAGAAAGTGTGCATTCCTCATATACGATACACTCTTCATGCCGGACACCAATAGTCGATATGCAGAAGACATTAATAATGCGAAAAACAGGCTGCCACAGCGCACAAAACAGCAGCCACGCAACCCGCAAAAGACATTCAAAGGAAAATAAAAATAAATTTGTTTTGAATTTTACTACTATTGAAGTAACTTTGCCGACAAAAACATTTTAGCAAAGTATGACCCAACAATATCCGTCGGCATTGCTCGAAAAGGCAGTGGCAGAATTTTCAAGCCTGCCCGGCATAGGACAGAAAACAGCCCTAAGGCTGGTGCTGTTTCTGCTGAGACAAGACAAGGACAAGGTGGAAAGGTTTGCCCAGACCATAAGCGAAATGAGGCATAAGATAAAACACTGCACCGTGTGCCACAACATAAGCGACACGGACGTCTGCCCTATCTGCTCCGACGCAAGGCGCGACGACACCACAGTGTGCGTGGTTGAAAACGTGCAAGACGTAATGGCCATCGAAAACACTCAGCAGTACAACGGACTTTATCATGTACTCGGAGGCGTAATATCGCCCATGGACGGCATAGGTCCTAACGACATAGAGATAAGCTCGCTGGCAGAAAGAGTTGAGAGCGGAAAGATAAAAGAGGTGATTCTGGCGCTTAGCTCCACAATGGAAGGCGACACCACCAACTTCTACATCTACCGCAAACTGGCAAAATTCGACATACGCCTAAGCGTGATTGCACGCGGAATATCTGTGGGCGGCGAGCTGGAATACACCGACGAGGTTACGCTCGGACGCTCTATCATTAACCGGCAGCCGTTCGACGGCAGACAATAGCAGATGACGCCACCTGCCGGAAAACTGCTTAAAGCGAAAACATTAACCAAGAAAATGAAAAGAACAAAAAACATACTCTCGGTAATCATGTACGTCAGCATAGCTTTGCTGCTGGCCATAACCGCAATATTTGAAACCGAGACGCTGCTGCCGGGAGACCTGACAGCAAGCAAGAACGCCGAATTTCTTACCGTGTCGCTAATGGAAGTCATTACAATATGCCTCATTCCTGCGTCACTGAGGCTGTTCAAGGTCAAGAAAATCAGCATGAAGCTACAGGCTGAGCCAGAAAAAGAGCTGCTCCGCTGGGGAAGCATACGCATGATAATGCTTTGCGTCCCGATGGTGGCCAACACCCTGCTCTATTACCTGTTCATGAACGTGGCATTCGGCTATATGGCAATTATCGGACTTATCTGTCTGATTTTCGTCAACCCTACAATGGCAAGATGCATATCTGAAACAAGCTACAAGAAATGAAACTTGCAATAATAATCGTCAGCTACAACGTAAGACACTATCTTCAGCAATGTCTCGACAGCTTATACAGAGCCGTTGAGGGCATCGACGCAGAAATATACGTAATCGACAATCATTCAAAAGACAACACCGTGAAGAAGCTTAAAGGCAAGAACCGCGGTGTGAAGTTTATTGCCTGCAATCACAATCATGGCTTTGCAAAAGCCAACAACATGGGCATAAGGCGCACAAAGAGCGAATACGTGCTGCTGCTGAACCCCGACACTATTGTTGGAGAAAACACCCTGAAAGAGTGTATCAGATTCATGGACGAACATGAGAATGCGGGCGGACTGGGCGTAAGAATGCTGAAATGCAACGGCAGCGACGCCATGGAGAGCCGGCGCGGTCTGCCGACACCGATGACCGCTTTCTACAAGATATGCGGACTGTGTGCCAAATATCCCACACATAAGAAACTGGGAAAATACTACATGGGATATCTTCCGTGGGACGAACCGGCCAAGATCGAGATAATAAGCGGGGCCTTCATGATGATGAGGCGCACCGCACTTGACAAGGCAGGACTGCTCGACGAAGACTTCTTTATGTACGGTGAAGACATCGACCTGTCATACAGGCTGCTGAAGAGCGGCTTCGACAACTGGTATCTGCCAACAAAGATACTGCATTACAAGGGCGAAAGCACGCAGAAGTCATCGTTCAAATATGTACACGTGTTCTACGAGGCCATGCTCATCTTCTTCAAAAAGCACTATGGCCATCTCAGCATCTGGCTGAACATGCCAATAAAGGCTGCAATATATCTTAAAGCCACAACGGCTCTTATAAAGACTACGTCAGAGCATATACAGAAGACACTGGGATTCATGCCCGACAGAAGACGCAAGTCGCCACTCTACATATTTATTTCTACAAAAGAATCAATATCAAGATGCCGAAGCCTCGCCGACCGTAACGGCCTGGACGCACAATATATAGTAACGCAGACACCGGCAGACCCGGCTGCACATGCCGAAGCCGTAAAAAACATCAGCTGCAAGACGCCCGTATATCTTGTTTATGACACAGGCTTATGCAGATATGAAGACATTCTTAATCTATTCTCTAAAAACAGCAAGCCCAATGTAAAAATCGGCACATACAGTCCGAGATTCAACATAATAATAACAGACAACGAGATAATAGCCTGATGACATCCATTCTACCGACAATACATCTCAGGGCGATAGAGCCGGAAGATCTCGACGTGTTGTATACCATCGAGAACGACACTAAGGTTTGGAACGTTAGCACAACGAACGTGCCATACTCAAGGTACGTGCTATATGACTACGTCGCAAATGCAAAAAACGACATTTACGCCGATAAGCAGGTGAGGATGATGATAGAAGACGAACATCATAACGTTGTGGGAATAGTTGACATAATAAACTTCGACCCTAAGAACATGAGAGCAGAGGTAGGCATAGTAATAAAACAAGACTACAGAAACAAAGGCTATGCCCTGGCCACTATAACAAGAATAAAAGCTTACGCCGCAAACATCCTACACCTGCATCAGCTTTATGCGTGCATAAACAAGGATAACGAGAAGTCGTTAGCCCTGTTTGAGAAGAGTGGATTCATAAAGTCAAATGAGCTGAAAGACTGGCTCTTCGATGGCAAAAAATACCATAATGCACTGCTAATGCAACTTTTTTTGTAAAAAATCGCCAAAAAGTTTGGTAGATAAAAAAAATATTCATACCTTTGCAACCGCAATTGAGACAGATACCTAATGGTGCGTTAGTTCAGCTGGTTAGAATGCCTGCCTGTCACGCAGGAGGTCACGGGTTCGAGTCCCGTACGCACCGCTCTCAAAAGAGTGGTATTCTCATCTCAGGGTGCGTTAGTTCAGCTGGTTAGAATGCCTGCCTGTCACGCAGGAGGTCACGGGTTCGAGTCCCGTACGCACCGCTGAGGCTCAAGGACAACTGAGAGCCTGAAAGCGACAAAGTCCACAATTTCAATGAATTGTGGACTTTTTTTATGTCTTGTAAGTGCCAATCCAAGGACATCAAACAGCCCACTTCGGACAAAGTTCCGTTACCAAATCGTTACAGAAAAAACGACGTCTAATTATTGTAACGATTTTCATGCTAACTCGCTGATTTGTCCGCTATTGTCTCAATTCTGTCTGCTCATAATTCAATTAATAACCTTTCCTTTGTGACATTGTGTAACGATTGTAACGAAGGATATAAAACAGATACAGTTATGAGCAAAAGTACATTCAAAATTCTCTTCTATCTGAGAAAGAACTACGTGAACAAAGAAGGTAAGGCGAGCATTATGATTCGTATCACCGTAAACGGGGAAATGTCACAATTCAGTTCAAAACTGGATGTGGAGCCTCGTTTGTGGGACACCAAACTGGGACGTTTGTCAGGGAACGGAGCGAAAGCAAGGCAGGTGAACAATATGCTGGATGACATACGCACCGCATTGAACAACCACTACCGCTATATAGAATCAAGGGATTCCTTTGTGACTGCCGAAAAAGTAAGAAATGCTTTTCTCGGATATGAGGTGAGACAACAGACTTTACTGGAGCTTTTTAGACAGCACAATGAGGATGCAGAAAAACTTTGTGGCATCAGTAAAGCTCCGGCTACTCTTGTTAAATATGACCGAACTTACAGGCGGTTGGAAGAGTTCATGAAAGTAAAGTATAGAATATCAGATATAGCGCTTCGGGAAATAGACCATAAGTTTGTGACCGATTTTGAGTTTTATCTAAGAACTGTGAGCCGATGTAATGAGAACACGACAGGAAAGTTCATGCAGATATTCCGTAAAATTATTTTGATAGCAAAAAATAACGGATGGATAACGGTTGATCCGTTTGCCAATTATCATATCCACATGAAAGCCGTTGACCGCGGTTATCTGACGGAAGAAGAATTGGAACGTATCCTGAAAAAGGATTTTCAGTCACAAAGGCTGGAACAAGTACGGGACATATTTATATTCTCTTGTTTCACGGGACTTGCTTACATTGATGTTTATAACCTGAAAAAAGAAAACATCTGTACGTCATTTGACGGTAGTAAATGGTTGAAACTACATCGTCAGAAGACTGCCACTCCGGTAAATCTTCCACTTCTGAAAATTCCGCTGGCGATATTGGAAAAATATGAAGGAAAGTTAAATAATGGTCGTGTATTACCTGTGTTGAGCAATCAGAAGGCGAACTCTTATCTGAAAGAGATTGCTGATTTGTGCGGAATTAAAAAAAATATTACCTTTCACCTGGCAAGGCACACATTTGCAACCACCACCACATTGTCTAAAGGTGTGCCGATTGAAACTGTATCGAAATTATTAGGACATACGAACATAAAGACCACTCAAATATATGCGCGTATAACTAATGAGAAGATACGTGAAGATATGGAAGTTTTGGCAAGTAAACTGACAAGCATAGAAGATGTTGCATTGAAAAGTAGTGTAATATAGACGATTTGTCGTTCTTGTTTCAAACATTCCTGATTGACGGTAAGAACAAAAGATATGCTATGATAAAAATTGGAAATTTTGAAATAGAATATGACAAGAATGCTCCTGATGCTGTGACGGTAAAGATAGAGACAGATAAGAACGGTGAAGTGTGGTTACCGAAATGCGACATCGCACGGGCGTATGGTGTGTTTGTACAGTCGGTAAATGCCGGACTGAAATCCCTTGCAAAAACCGGTGACTTTGATGAATACCGGGACGTGCGGGTGGAACATTTCACCTATAACGGGAAAGATTGCAGTGTGGACCTCTACAGTCTGGCAACCATCATTGCACTGGGATTCCGCATGAAGGGACTGAAATGCGAGGCATTCAGAAAGTGGGCTGCAAGACGGCTGGCAGAATCATTTGAAAAGAAGAAAAGTACGGTGATTCTCTGCATGAGCGGCGAAAAGAGAAACAGTTGGAACTGAAAGCCGCAGGATATGGCGGATATACGTGTCGGGATAGTCTCCCCTGTTCGGGAGGCTGTCCCGACACGTGTTTTATATAAGTTAAAAAATATAAAACCGTAAACGCGCTTATCCGTAAACCGATAATAATGTGTAACTTAAATCTCGCTTAAACCTGTAATTAAAGACAGAAACGGTATGGTGGAAGAATTTGACCTGCTTGAAGAGGTGGAAGTGCAGTTCTGCGATGAGGAATGCACGGAGTCGGTATGGCACGGAGTGAATTACAGCGAGAGCCTGTTCTGCAGGGAGAAACCGAAGTCGGAACTGACGGTAGTCATCAGAGAGGAAGGCATGATGTACTTCCTGACTGCGGACATAAAGGAGTTTGCCGGCCTGTGCCGGAAACACGGGTGGTACATCGTCTCGCACCAGCGGTTCAGCGAGGCGATGGAAATCGGCATGTGCCTGATGGAAGCTGGGAAACATGCGGGATGGTATTCGCTGGGCAGGTCGAAGGAATGGAATGCCATGATGAGGGATGTGCTGAACTTTACGTTTGAAAGGGAGAAGAAAATTGACTTCTACCCGTACGAAACGATGTTCAAGGGAGAAGTTCTTATAGACGGGTGCAGGTGTCACTACCTGCATGACTATTACCCAACGAAGATTGAAAAGACGAATGCACACCAAAAACGGGTAAGCAACCTGATATTCCGTTTTAAGGAAGGTGGACACTGCGGCGAGCTGGTCGCACGGATACTGGCACTGTGTCTGAAACATGCGGGATTCAACGGAACGAAGGAAGACACGGTACTGATACCTATACCCGCATCAACAAGGGAAAGACAGCGGAAACGCTTTCCGGTGGTATGCTATTACCTGTCGGAATGGCTGGGCATTACGGACGGTTTCAAGGCCATCTGGATAGAGGAAGACCGCGAGCAGCTGAAAGGAAAAGGAAAGGATAAGGACATACTGCGGAACCTGCAATTCACACGGCGGTATATCAGAGGAAAGAATGTTGTTCTGCTGGATGATGTACTCACGACCGGGGAGAGCTTCAGGCAACTGCAACGAAAGATGAAACAACTGGGGGCATTGTCGGTTATCGTGGTGTTTCTGGGGAAAACTATATAATAATTACGAAGTATGGGAAATAAAGAAATTACCAATTTTTTAGATGAATATGTACAAATTCCAAATCCTCAATATGCTGTCATGTTAAAAGGAGCCTGGGGATGTGGTAAGACCTTTTTCATTCAACAATGGATTAAAACATTGAAAAATGGTGATGTAGAAAAAGACAAGTTGAATTGGAAGCCTATCTATATATCGTTGTTTGGTCTTACAGAGGTTCAACAAGTAACTGAAAGTATAAACAAGGAAATCTCTCCCTGGCTATACAGCAAAGGAGCAAAATTCATCAAGAATTTCCTAAAAGCCGCATCAAAAATAGCACTGAAATATGATATAGATGCGGATGGTAATGGGAAAAGTGAAGGAAGTGCAACTTTAAATTTAGATTCTATCCTATTGTTAAAGGAAGATAATAGCGAAATAAGGGGCAATAAGATTCTCATTTTTGATGATTTTGAAAGATGCAATATCAATTTTGAAACTTTATTGGGCTACATAAATTATTTTTCAGAACATTGCAAATGTAAGATAATCATTATCGGGGATGAATCCAAACTGGATATAAAAGAAAGTGAGAGCACTAAATTGAAATTCAAGGACTTTAAAGAAAAAACCATAGGCAGAACTTTTGAGATAAAAACAAACATTAGTGAGGTGGTGGATTTTTTCATTAAGGAAATAACTCCCAACAATCGGAATTTATTATCGGAAAACAAAGAATTAATCATACAAATATTCAAAGCTTCAAATTCTCATAATTTAAGAATATTACGACAATGTCTGAATGACTATAACAGAATTGTTATGACTTTACCTAAGCATTATCATGAATCCCTCCAATATCATAATGTTATAAGTTCTTTACTGGCTAACTTTATTGCTGTATATTTCGAATATAAAAGTGGAAATACGGAAATTGCTGAAATATTTAATAGGATGGCAATGTTATCTAATAATAATTCAGAAACCAATAAAAAACGGGAAAAAATATTATCAAAATACCGTTCTGTCAGAAACAATAGTAGATTGGGGCTATTTGATGATTTTATTGTTGAAAAAATAATCCATTATTTGAATAATGGCTTTTTTAACACAGAATATCTTCGAGACTCTCTTGATATAAGGGATACTGAAATTAAAAGTTGGGAACATTTGTATGATTATTGGCGGTTAAGCAATGATGAATATAAAAAATATTGTGATGAAACCATTGCCTATTATTCAGAATATAAATGTGAGAACTTAAAAGAATTATTTGTTATTATCAGTATAGTATATTGTCCGTACTAAGCCATAATCAACTTTTACCAGTTCCCGAATATGAAATTATAGAAATAGGGAAAAGAAACATAGACAGATTAATGGCAAAAATCAACGATTTAAGTGATTTGGTTGCAAGCCAGAACATGGTGAATTCCGGACTAAAATCTCACCCTGATTCCCAATGTAATGAACTATCAAAAAAATTGTTTCAATATTTTGATAAGATTTTTAAAGAAAGTAAAAGTCGGTATCCTAATAGGGTATCTATTATGTTAGAGAATTTAGATAATGAAAGTTGTAGGGGGCTTAAAGATGCACTTAAAAAAGTTGTACCTTTAGAAAATATGCAATATAAAGACACTCCATTCTTTAAATTTGCAGACCCACAAAAAGTGGTTAATCGAATTATGGGATTATCCAATGAATCGAAGAATACATTCTATCAATTTCTGCTTTACAGGTATGATGCATTAATTAATGATATGGCAGAAGAGATGCCTAACTTGGAATTAATAGGAAAGGCTCTAAAAGAAAAAGCAGAACAGACAGAACTGATAGAGAAGTTTTCTCTAAATCAAATTATATCTGTGATTGAAAAAATAGTAGAACAGTCAAAACAGGAATAATAAGAATCATCTTATAGAAGCCTAATATATCAGGCGGCTTCATCCGTGCTTTAGTGCCGGATGGAGCCGCTTTTTTTGTGCCCGTATGTGGGGAAAACGGGGATTATGGAAGAAAAATAAGGAAAATCATTCCCTACTATGGAAATACTATGGATTGTGCCTGCGTGGAGTTGCGCACCTTTGCAGCGTAACCAATACGGAAGGATATGGAAATAATAACGATGGACAATGAGGTCGTGAAGACGATGATGGAGAAGATAGACCGCATAGCGGACTATGTTTTCAAGAAAGACAACGTGCCGAAGGAGGAAGCGGAAATCCTGCTGACGAGCGAGGAGGCGGCGGACCTGCTGAAAATCAGCACGAGAACACTGCAACGGATGCGAAAGGACAAGACTATTCCCTACATGATGGTGAGAAGCAAATGCCGGTACAGACTGACGGATCTGGAGGAATGCGTGAGACGGAAAATCGTACACTGCAATCCCAAGACGCTGGAGGAGTTCAAGCATAACTACCTGATGACAAGAAAGGAGGCGGATGATGGAAGGGATTGGTAAGGAAATGTTCGAGGAATGGATGAAGCGCCTCATGGAACGGATTGACCGGCTGGACAGCATCATATCGGTACTGATAAACAAGGAAGCGGCGGGCGTGAAGTACATGGACGGAGAACGGCTGTATGACAATCAGGACCTGTGCGAGATGCTGAGAACGAGCAAACGGTCGCTACAGCGGTTCCGCAGCGAATACGGACTGCGCTACCAGAAAATCAGCCGCAAGACCTACTACAAGGAATCGGACGTGCTGGAGTTTATCAGCCGGAATATGGAAGAGGTGACGCTGGACGGCAAAAAGGTGCTGAAAGTGAAGGAGGGAACGGGAAAGAAAGTTCCGGGCAAAACGGCGAAAGGGAAAAAAGGAGGCAGAAGGAATACCGGGACTGAAAAGCATACGTGAAACGGAGGCGAAAAGAGAAACCGGAAGTGGATGGTGAACCGGATGTAAACGGAATGCTAAGGGCGAGCCTGATGCAAACCGGGACTGAAAGGTGAACGGGAAACTGGAACGAAAAGAGAAACAGACCTGCACGGGAATACCGGCGGGACTATCATCAAACAATAAAAAAATCAATCAATGGAACAGAAAAAGAAAAAGCAAGAGGATGTACTGGTCGTCCGCGACGAGAAGACGGGCGAAATCAGTGTGGTTGCCGGACTGGATGCCAGGGGCTATCCCAAGAGGGCACAGGCAAAGGCGGAAAACTCGCAGGAGTTTTTGCGCTTTGACCGCCACGGGGATGCGATAGACAATTTCATGAGAAATTTCTACCGCCAGTGTAAGGAGCCGACGCGATTCGGTTTCTACAGGGTGGCAGCGGACACGGTGGAAGCTCTGCTTCCGGTTATCAAGGACCTGCTGAAAGATCCTGTGGCGAACGCTGACCTGCTCGCACCGCACAAAGTGGATACATCGGCGTACCAGCAGGCTGAGGAACAGCAGACTACGGAGGAGGCGAAAAAAGAAAATGCCGAAACGGAGACTGAGGAACAGCAGGCTGCGGAGGAGGTGAAAAAAGAAAATACTGAAACGGAGACTGAGGAACAGCAGGCTGCGGAGGAGGTGAAAAAAGAAAATACTGAAACGGAGACTGAGGAACAGCAGGCTGCGGAGGAGGTGAAAAGAGAAAATGGCGAAACGGAGGCTGAAGAACAGCAGATTACGGAGGAGGTGAAAAGAGAAAATGCTGAAACGGAGGCTGAGGGACAGCAGGTTGCGGAGAAGGCGAAAAGAGAAAATACGGAAGAAAATAATGTGGAACAGAAAACGGACGAGAAAATGGAAGAAATGAAACAGAAAAATCAGGAACAGCAGCCACAGGCGGCGGAAACGCAGACGGCACAGGGACAGCAGCCCCCACAGGAAGGGCAAGCGCAGGCAAAACCGGAGAAACCGAACCTGATTGCGGACAGCGATGTGGACTGGAAGGAACTGGAACAGTTCGGTGTGAAAAGGGAAAACCTGTCTGAAAAGGACATGAAAGCCCTGATGAACTACGGGAAGACAAGGCTGGTGACGGTGGAACCGGTGCTGGGCGGAGAACGCTACGAGCTGCAGGCTCGACTTTCGTTGCAGAAAGCGGAGGACGGAAAGCTGAAACTTACCCCCCACTTCGTACGCCATGAGCCGAGACTCGACGTGCCATACAACGGCTATACATTTACGGACGAGGACAAGCAGGCACTGAAACAGACGGGCAACCTGGGCAAGCTGGTGAGCGTTGCCGATACGAAGACCGGAGAGATGCGCCTGGCGTATGTCAGCATCGACCGACTGACGAATGAGATAGTGGACGTACCGACGAACAAGGTGCGTATCCCGAACCGGATCGGACTGACGGAACTGTCGAAGGCGGAGCAGGAAATCCTGCGTGCGGGGCTGGCACTGCCCAAGGAGGTGACACTGAAGGGCGGGCGAAAGTTCGAAGCCATGCTGCAGGTGAACGCTGACAAGCGCGACGTGGAGTTTGTGCCGGAGCATCTGTGGCAAGGACAGTCGCAGCGACGCGGAAACGGACAGGAGAAGAAACAGAAAAGCCCGGAAGCCCCGGATGCTACCGGACAGCAGCAGAAGGAAGACGGGAATCAGGAGAACGGACAGCGGCGCAACCGCTCGTGGACGAACGAGGACGGAAGCATACGTCCGATAGGCAAATGGAAGGACGACAAATTCACGGAACAGCAGAAGGCGGACTATGTGGCGGGCAAGGTCGTGGTACTCGCCAACGCGAAGGATGACAAGGGACAGCCCTGCACAAAATACCTGAAGTTCGACCGCGAGAAAGGCAGACCGCTGACCTATTCGGAAAACCCTGACCTGGCACAGACCGTTGCCCCGTCGAACGAGAGCCGCACACAGCTTGCGGTGAACAACGAGGGCAAGACGAACGAGGCAACCAGACATGTGAAGGAGCCGCTTCAGCAGGGACAGACCGCACCGAAGGACGACGCCCAGAAACAACAGCAGGAAAAACCGAAGAAGAGCAAAGGCATGAAGGTATCCTGAGTGCCACCACTAAATCCATTACAAGAGAATAAACAACGGATTGAAACGGGGCCTCATGCGCCATGTACCGCATATCCCACGGATAACCGGCGTACCCCGTTCCACTCCACAAGGAACAAAAGTATCAATGATTAAAACAGAAAATGTATGATTACCATATTGGCAGAAAAACCGAGCGTGGCACGTGAGATAGCACGCATCGCCGGAGCAACAAGAAAGGAAGAAGGATTTTATACAGGAAACGGCTATCATGTGACATGGGCACTGGGACATCTGGTACAGCCTGCCCTGCCTGAGGGCTACGGCTTCAAGGGATTCAGCAGGGACAGCCTGCCGGTGATACCGGAGGAGTTCATGCTGATACCCCGCCAGGTAAAGACGGACAAGGGCTACAAGGCGGACGCGGCAGCGGTGAAACAGATAAAGGTGATAACGAAACTGTGGAACGAGAGCGACGGCATAATAGTGGCAACGGACTGCGCACGCGAAGGGGAACTGATATTCAGATACCTGTATGCCTATACGGGCTGTACGCTGCCCTTCCGCCGCCTGTGGATAAGCTCGCTTACGGACACCGCCATCCGCAAGGGATTGAAGGAACTGAAGGACGGGCATGAATATGACGACCTGTATCTGGCGGCAAAGGCACGCAGCGAGGCGGACTGGCTGGTGGGCATCAACGGCACGCAGGCACTGACCGTAGCCGCCGGACGGGGCACATATTCGGTAGGACGCGTACAGACACCCACACTGGGTATGGTCTGCAAGAGGTACTGGGAGAACAGACGCTTTACACCGGAACCGGTACACCAGCTGCATTTCTCGGTGACACCGGCGGGTACGGATACGGTAGTAAAGTTCTCCTCGGTAAAGAAATGGCAGGACAAGGAAGAGGCGGCTGCATCATACAATAAAGTAAAGGCGAAGATGTGCGCCACCGTCACCAAGGTGGAAAAGAAGGAGAAGGTGGAGAACCCGCCGCTGCTGTACGACCTGACCACACTGCAGAAGGAGGCGAACACGAAACATGGATTCACGGCGGAACAGACGATGGAGCTGGTGCAGAAGCTCTATGAAGCGAAGCTCGTCACCTATCCGAGAACATCGAGCCGCCATATTCCGGAAGATGTGTTTGCTGAAATACCGCTGCTGTTTGAACGGCTGGCAGGACACTCCGCCCTTGCGGAGAAAATCAGGGAACTGGGAGAACTAAACCGCCGTTGTGTGGATGCCTCGAAAGTGACTGACCACCATGCCCTGCTGGTGACACCCAACCGCCCGCTTGCCCTGTACAAGAACGAGCAGATCATCTACGACATGATTGCCGGACGCATGGTAGAGGCATTTTCGGAGGAATGTGTGAAGGATACGGCTACCGTAGTAGCGGAGGTGGTGCCGGACGCAGGCGAAAGATGCGAGAGCCTGACATTTGAGGCGAAAGGCTGCATCGTGCGCAAGGCAGGCTGGCGCGGCGTGTACGGAGAGTACGGCGAGGACAGCGGGAATACGGCATTGCCGGACTGGGCGGAAGGCGACACACTGGTGATGGCAGGATGCTCGATGAGTTCGGGCATGACCCGACCGAAACCGCTGCATACGGAAAGTTCGCTGCTGGCAGCGATGGAGACCGCCGGACGCGACGATGTGGAGGATGAGGAGGCACGCCAGGCCCTGAAGGACTGCGGTATCGGCACACCCGCCACACGTGCCGCAATCATCGAAACGCTGCTCAGAAGGGAATACATGGTGCGTGTGAAGAAATCGCTGGTGCCGACGGAGAAAGGACTTGCCCTGTATTCCATTGTCAAGGAAATGGACATCGCCAATGTGGAGATGACCGGACGCTGGGAAGCGGAACTGGCAAAGATAGAACAGGGAAAGACACCGCATGAGGCTTTTATGAGGGACATAGAAAGCTATACCCGCAAGATTACCACGGACCTGCTTGCGTGTGACCGCATTTTCGGGCACAAGGCATCGGGCTGTACCTGCCCCAAATGCGGCACGGGCACGATGCAGTTCTACGGCAAGGTTGTGCGCTGCGACAATCCGGAGTGCCTGCTGCCCGTGTTCCGCCAGATAGCGGGCAAGACACTCACCGATGAGGAAATGACCGGTCTGCTGACGGAAGGAAAGACGGCGATGCTCGGCGGATTCAAGAGCAAGCAGGGCAAGCCCTTCAGCGCTGCGGTGACTTTTGATGCGGAGTTCAACACGAAGCTGGTGTTTGCGGAGAGCAAAGGCGAAAGAAAAGGTACGAAAACAAAAGGAAGAAGAAAATAATGAGTAATTTTGCCACTGATTCATGTCATAATCTGTTTCAACCTGGTTGTACTTTTTATATACATGGATTTAGTGGTGGCACCCGGAGGGATACCGGGTGCCTTTTTCCTTTTCATTTCCATAATCATTTATCCACTAAATCCATCATAAAATGAAACAGAACAAGAAAACCGCTCCGGCGGAGCTGTCCTACTACGGGCTGTATCTGCTGGACTATCTGAGAAAATATCATCCGGACAAAGTATCAGACACCCCATTCATTACAGGAAGGGAGGAAGCCGCCTCGGAAACATTCGAGAAGGAAAGGACGGCGGGAAGTACGGTGGAAGCCGCACAGGAGGAAGCCATGCGCGTCCTGCTCGAAGGGCTGCACTTCTCCCCCTACGCACTGCTGCTTGAGGTGGTGGAAAACGAGTTTTCCGAAGAGGTGCAGGAACAGGAACGCGAGGCGTTCTGCCGGGAGATATTCCCGCACCTGAAAAACCTGTTTGCCGGCTATTCCACAACGGACGACACATTCGCCCTGTCGCCCGAACATGACCTGCTCTATACGGAGCTGACGGGTGCGATAATGCTTTATCTGGAGGCTTATGGCGTTTAACAAGAAGCAGAGGCTCAGGGAAAACATCGAGGCGATACGGACGGCATTCACACTGGAGAAGGAACAGCGCACGCCCACCGCACGGGAACGGGCGCTGCTGGAGAGGTACTGCGGCTTCGGGGGACTGAAGTGCATACTGAATCCCGCCAGGGAACTGACGGATGCCGTACACTGGGCGAAATCAGACCTCGAACTGTTTGCCCCAACGGTGGAGCTGCACCGTCTGATACGGGAGAACAGCCGGGACGAAACGGAGTACAGGCGGTATGTGGACTCGCTGAAGGCATCGGTGCTGACGGCATTCTATACGCCGCAGGCCATTGCGGACACCATAGCGGACGTGCTGCACGACCGCAAGGTACGCCCAAGGCTGGTGCTGGAGCCGTCGGCGGGTATGGGCGCATTCATCAGCCCGGTATTGTCGAACAATCCGCAGGCGGAGGTGATGGCATTTGAGAAAGACCTGCTGACGGGCAAGATGCTCGGACACCTGTACCCGCAGCAGAAGATACGCACGGAGGGTTTCGAGAAAATAGAAAAGCCGTTTCTGAACCATTTTGACCTTGCCATCTCCAATATCCCTTTCGGGGATTTCGGAGTGTTTGATGCGGAGTTCAGCCGCAGCGCATCCTTCGGCAGACGTTCGGCACAGAAAGCCATCCATGACTATTTCTTTCTGAAAGGTCTGGATGCGGTGCGTGACGGCGGCATCGTGGCGTTCGTCACCTCGCAGGGAGTGCTGAACAGTTCGAGGGTTTCCGTCAGGAACGAGATGTTCAGCAAGGCGAATCTGGTATCGGCAATACGACTGCCCAACAACCTGTTTACCGACAATGCAGGTACGGAAGCCGGCAGCGACCTGATCATCCTGCAAAAAGACCTGCAAAAGAAGGGACTGACACAGGAGGAACGGGTTCTGACCATCATACAGACGGAACATAACGGCGGACTGACGGACAACGCCTATTTCGCCTACCACACGGAACGTATCATACATACCGATGCGAAGAGGGGTACCGACCCGTACGGAAAACCGGCGATGGTATATACGCACAGCGGAGGTGTGGAGGGTATTGCCATGGACCTGTACAGGATGCTGTCGGAAGACCTGTCGGCACGGCTGGACATGGAACGCTACAACGGCATGGGGCATGAAAGAGAGGATGTGCGGCAGAACATTGCCGTACTGACCGAGGGTATTGAGGCGAAAAGAGAAAACTCCGCTTCGGCTGCGGGTGAACTGGAGGAGATGAAAAGAGAAAATACCCATCCGGTTGAGGGTGAGCGGGCGGAGGTGAAAAGAGAGAACTCCGCTTCGGCTGCGGGTGAGCTGGAGGAGGCGAAAAGAGAAAGCGGATTGCCGGATGCGGGTGTAGCGGACGGGACAAAACGGGAAGAAAACAGTGTGCAGCCGAAAGTGCAAGCGATGACCGGCATGTCGCAGGAAGCGCAAAGCAGACAGACGGGAGGAACGGTAATGGACCTGTATGACCTGTTCGGCTATACGCAGGAGGAAAGACGGATGGCTGAACAGGGCCTGAAACCGGACAGGAAGAAAGGCGGAAAGTACAAAGGGAAGAAACCCGTGCAGCCGACACTGTTCTCCCTGCCAGTGGAGAATACGAAAAGAACAACGGACAAGGGAAATGCGGAAACGGTTGCCGGCATCAGCCCGGAAGAGGCACGCGAAATGGACGAAATCATACGCGGCGGAACGGATGCGCCGACGGCTGCCGAAACGGAGGCGGCTGTCCCGACAACGGAAAAGACGGGACCCGGCACCGCAACGGAAGAATCCTATGACCCGGAAGATGAAGTGTACCGCACTCTGGACTGGGAAACGAACCCGCCCATCAACGGATTCTATGAAATGATGATGGACCTTACACCGGAACGACGTGCGGAGCTGCGCCGGCTGGGAAAGACGAAGATGGAAGCCAACACCGCCAGACAAGCGACCGGAACAACGGAGGCGAAAAGAGAAAAAGCCGATGCAGGGAAAACGGCGGAAACGCAGGATACGACTGCTACGGTAGTCTATCCGGTGGAAAACGGATTCGAGGCGGAAAGAAAGCGCCGGATTGCGGAGGTGGAAGAAGCCATGCGCAGGGAGGAAGCCGCCCTTACACCGGAAGAGCGGCAGCGCAAACGGGAGGAGAAAATGATGCCGCGCCCGTTCAAGGGCATACTGGAGCCGCACCTGAAGGACGGCTCGCTGGCATGGGAACACACGGCAGGCGTACGGTTCCAGGTGGGCGTGCTGAAGGATGTCACCCGCTACGGCGCCACATTCCAGCCGCTGGACATGGACGGGATGCAGGCACAGAAGGCACAGCTATACATAGACCTGCGCAACACCTACGAACGGCTCTATGCCTACGAAGCGGAGAAGCACGAGGAGAACGAAATGCTGCGCCGTCACCTGAACACCTACTATGACGAGTTCGTGATGCGTTACGGCTGCCTGAACGCCAAGCAGAACGTGAAGCTGCTGATGATGGACGCTTCGGGGCGCAACATGCTGGCACTGGAACGCAGCGAGGGCGGCACGATGGTGAAGGCGGACATATTCGACCGCCCCGTTTCCTTTTCGCAGGAAACGGCAGTCGCCGCAGAATCGCCGGAGGAAGCCCTGTCCGCCTCGCTGAACCTGTATGGCGGAGTAAACCTGCCCTACATGGAATCCATCTGCGACATGCCGCAGGCGGACATGCTGGAAGCACTGAAAGGACGGGTGTTCTACAACCCGCTGGCAGAGGGCTACGAGATAGCCGACCGCTTCATAGCCGGGAACGTGGTACAGAAGGCCGCCGATGTGGAGGAATGGATAAGCGGACACGGGGAGCACGGAATGCTGCCTCAGGCAAAGGAGTCGCTGGAAGTGCTGAAGGAAGCCATGCCGGAACAGATTCCGTTTGAGGAACTGGACTTCAACTTCGGGGAACGATGGATACCCACGGGCGTGTATGCCGCCTACATGAGCCGTCTGTTTGACACGGACGTGCGTATAAGCTACTCGGAGAGCCTTGACGAGTATTCGGTGGCGTGCAGCCACAGGACGATGAAAATCACCGACGAGTTTCTGGTGAAGGGGTACTACCGCCACTATGACGGGATGCACCTGCTGAAACACGCCCTGCACAACACCTGCCCCGACATGATGAAGAAGGTCGGCGAGGACGAGAACGGGAACGACATAAAGGTGCGGGACAGCGAGGGCATACAGCTGGCGAACGCGAAGATTGACGAAATCAGAAACGGATTTACGGAATGGCTGGAAGAGCAGTCACCGGAGTTCAAGAAACGGCTGACGGACATGTACAACAACAAGTTCAACTGTTTCGTGCGACCGAAATATGACGGCTCGCACCAGAAATTTCCGGAACTGAATCTGAAAGGACTGGGAATCACAGACCTGTACCCCAGCCAGAAGGACTGCATCTGGATGCTGAAACAGAACGGCGGAGGAATAGCCGACCACGAGGTGGGAACCGGCAAGACGCTGATCATGTGCGTGGCAGCACATGAGATGAAGCGTCTGGGACTGGTACACAAGCCGATGATTATCGGGCTGAAGGCGAATGTAAGGGAGATAGCCGAATGCTACCGCACGGCATACCCCAACGCAAGAGTGCTGTATGCCTCGGAAAAGGATTTTGCCGCATCCGGCAGGGTGCGCTTCTTCAACGACATACGGAACAACGACTGGGACTGCATCATCATGAGCCACGACCAGTTCGGGAAGATACCGCAGTCGCCGGAACTGCAGCAGCGGATATTGCAGGCGGAGCTGGATACAGTGGAGGAAAATCTGGAAGTGCTGCGCTCGCAGGGCAAGGACGTGTCGCGGGCAATGCTGAAGGGACTGGAGAAACGCAAGTTCAACCTGCAAGCCAAGCTGGAGAAGGTGGAACATGCGATAAAGTCGAGGACAGACGATGTGGTGGACTTCAGGCAGATGGGTATCGACCATATCTTTGTGGACGAGTCGCACCAGTTCAAGAACCTGACGTTCAACACAAGGCATGACCGTGTGGCGGGTCTGGGCAACTCGGAAGGCAGCCAGAAGGCACTGAACCTGCTGTTTGCCATCCGCACCATTCAGGAGCGGACGGGAAAGGATCTGGGGGCGACGTTTCTGTCGGGCACGACCATCAGCAACTCGCTGACGGAGCTGTACCTGCTTTTCAAGTACCTGCGCCCGAAGGAGCTGGAAAGGCAGGACATACGATGCTTTGACGCATGGGCGGCAATCTTCGCCAAGAAGACGACGGATTTTGAGTTCAATGTGACGAACAACATCGTGCAGAAGGAACGCTTCCGCTACTTCATCAAGGTGCCGGAGCTGGCGGCGTTCTACAACGAGATAACGGACTACCGCACGGCAGAGGATGTGGGCGTGGACCGTCCGCACAAGAACGAGATACTGCACAACATACCTCCCACGCCCGACCAGGAACATTTCATCAAACGGCTGATGGAATTTGCCAAGACGGGCGACGCCACGCTGCTGGGACGCGGGAAACTGTCGGAAACAGAGGAAAAGGCGAAGATGCTCATCGCCACGGACTACGCAAGGAAGATGGCACTGGACCTGCGCATGATAGACCCGGAATATGAAGACCACCCGGACAACAAGGCGAGTCACTGCGCAAGGATGATAGCGGAATACTACCGCAGGTATGATGCACAGAAAGGAACGCAATTCGTGTTTTCGGACCTGGGGACGTACCAGTCGGGACAATGGAGCGTATATACCGAGATAAAGCGCAAGCTGGTGGAAGACCACGGCATACCGGCACACGAGATACGCTTCATACAGGAATGCAAGAGCGAGAAGTCAAGGAAAGCGGTGATCGAAGCGATGAACGAGGGATATGTGCGCGTGCTGTTCGGCTCGACCTCGATGCTCGGCACGGGCGTAAACGCCCAGCGCAGGGCGGTGGCCATCCACCACCTGGACACGCCGTGGCGTCCGTCCGACCTCGCCCAACGTGACGGACGGGCGGTGAGAAAAGGCAACGAGATAGCGAAGCTGTACGCCGACAACCGGGTGGATGTTATCATCTATGCGGTGGAAAAATCGCTGGACTCGTACAAGTTCAACCTGCTGCACTGCAAGCAGACGTTCATCAGTCAGCTGAAGAGCGGCGCGATGGGCGCGAGAACCATAGATGAGGGAGCGATGGACGAGAAATCGGGCATGAATTTTTCGGAATACATGGCGATACTCTCAGGAAACACCGACCTGCTGGACAAGGCGAAGCTGGAGAAGAAGATTGCCTCGCTGGAGGGTGAACGCAAGTCCTTCAGCAAGGGCAAGCGCGAGTCCGAACTGAAACTGGAGGGCAAAAGCGGAGAGCTGAGGAACAACCAGGCCACCATAGCCGCCATGACGGAGGACTGGGAGAAGTTCACGGCTGCCGCACAGACAGACCAGGAAGGCAACCGGCTGAACCTGCTCAGGATTGACGGGCTGGATTCCACCGACGAGAAGACAATCGGCAAGCGCCTGCAGGAGATAGCCAGGAATGCCACGACAGGCGGACAGTACAAGCGAGTGGGCGAACTGTACGGCTTCCCCGTCGAGGTGGTCAGCGAAAGGACACTCAAAGACGGGCTGGAGTTCTGCGACAACCGTTTTGTGGTGGCGGGCAACTACAGGTACAGCTACAACAACGGGCATCTGGCAATGGCTGACACACACGCCGCCGCCATGAATTTTCTGAACGCACTGGAGAGGATACCGGGTATCATTGATCAGTACAGGAAGAAGAACGAGGTACTGGAGCGGGAAATCCCGCAGTTGCAGGAGATAGCCGGAAAGACATGGAAGAAGGAGGACGAGCTGAAACAGCTGAAGTCCGAACTCGCCGCACTGGACCGCAAGATACAGCTGGAACTGGCTCCCACCCACGGAGAAACGCTCGGACAAGGGCAAGAACAGGGTGGCGGTCAGGCAATGCCGAAAGCGGAGAATCTGCAGAAGCTGGACATCACTGCTCCGAACAATATCCGTGATTATGTTATCATAGGTAAGTCAGGTATGGAGCATCGGGAAACCCGTGGAATGAAATTTTGAGAAATAGCCGATGACGGAGTTAAGTGCCTGCCATCGGCTATTTTATTTAATCATACCATCCTCTCTTGCGCTCTAAACTCATTCGGTGTACATCCCACTACCTTTTTGAACACTCGGCTTAAATGATGAGGATATTGGAATCCTACTTCGTAAGCAATCTCACTAACCGTTTTGCTTGTACTCGCCAACAATTCCTTTACACGATTAATAACGGCGAGATGGATGTATTCGATGGCTGACTTTCCTGTCTCTTTCTTGATAAGGTCGCCGAAATAGTTGGCTGAGAAATGAAGTTGGTCGGCACACCATGCAACTGTGGGCAAACCATTTTGTTCCGGCTTGTCTGAATTAAAGTAATCAAGCATCAATGCCTCAAAACGTGTAAGTACATCGCGGTTGATAACCTCACGTGTGGCAAACTGACGGTCATAAAAACGAAGACAATGATTGAGCAGGACTTCAATATTGGAAGTAATAATGCCGCGACTATGCTTGTCAATAATGTGATGCAATTCTTCTTGTATTTCAGCAAAGCAGTTGAAAATAGTCTGTCGTTCACGCTCGGACATATGCAAAGCTTCATTTACTTCGTAAGAAAAAAAAGTATATTCCTTCATCTTACGGGCCAGGCTTGTGCCACGCAACAAATCAGGATGGAATAATAGAGCATAACCTTCCGGATTGACAGTTTCACCGCCATCATCAATACCTGCTACTTGCCCTGGAGCCACAAAAACCAACGTACCTTCCTGATAGTCATACTGGCTACGACCGTATGTCAGTTTACCATGTATCTTTTCTTTCAAATAAATGCCATAGAAGCCGTAATACTTGCGTTTATGTTTTAGTACCTTAACTTCCCGAAAATCGATAAACGTGACCAAAGGGTTGAGTGTTTCAATCCCCAAAAACTCATTGTAATCATGAATGTTACTGATATTTATTATGTCTCCCATATTTCCCTCAATTATTTTAGTTAATGTTACAAAAATACTCTTTTTTATGGTCTTTTTATCGTACTGAAAGTCAAATCTGTAAAATCGGTGCAAGATTCAGTGATATGTGTTATTCGATAGTCTGGATATTAATCTTACAGTCGGAATTTCGTTGATATTGGTGTTCCATTCTGTAATCTGTGTATAGATGAAGGATCACTTACATACTACCTTTGCATTATCAAAATTATAAAGTCAAAATGAAAATGATTATCAATATCTGTCTGCTTATGGCAACATTATCTTTCAGTAATTGTGACAAAAAACAATACGAATCCTATCCACCTTCCGACAACGAAAACATTTCTGTTTCTGAAACCAAGGAGCACCTTACTATCCACAGTACTATTGCCGATGTATTAACCCATCCTGCATTCGACGGGTTCAGCCGCTACATTCTGCCACTGGAATGGGGGTATGATGCAGACATGCAGCTTTCTAATGTGTCTCGGTTACTTCCTTACCATAATTACATAGATGCGGAGCGGTGTGTAGGTTATATCAATCAAATGATTGATTCGGTAGCCACCGGACGCAGAATTTATTATGACCTGGGACGTGAGGATGCCGGGCTGTTCTTCTTCCGCGGACGACCGGGCGCACCGTTCGCTGTTATCTGTCCCGGAGGCGGATTCTCGTATGTAGGTTCCATTCACGAAGGCTTTCCTCACGCATTGGTTTTGAGCCAGATGGGATATAATGTTTTTGTTATCCAATATCAGACTGGCAGTGCGCAAACAGCTTGTGAAGACTTGGCTGCAGGTATTGAGTATATCTTCCGTCACGCCACGGAATTGCAAGTCGATACAGCTGGCTACTCCGTGTGGGGCAGTTCAGCGGGAGCGCGTATGGCGGCTTATATCGGTTCTTATGGCACTGCTGCTTTTGGAGGTGCGCAACTTCCACGTCCAAGTACGGTAGTAATGGCATACACAGGGCACAGTGAATACACACGGCAAGATCCGCCAACGTATGCTGTAGTTGGATCGAACGATGGAATTGCCAATCCAAATACAATGCGCCGTCGTACGGAAGCATTGCAGGCTATTGGCATACCGGCAGAATTTCACCTTTATCCTAACCTACGTCACGGTTTTGGGCTGGGTATAGGTACAAGTGCCGAAGGCTGGATTGACGGTGCAGTCCGTTTCTGGGAAGAAAACCGATAAAAAAGTTCAAACATGAACTCACATCTGAACTAATGTGTATTATGGGTATCCCCGACAAGTCCATTCGGTAAAATGGGTGTTTATATCTGTAATCTGTGTATGGACAGAAGACTTTTACCGATGTAATTTTGCATCATAACTTTGATAATACATTAAAAATAAAAAGAATATGGATACAGTAAAATTAAGCAACGGCGTGGAAATGCCTATTTTGGGTTATGGAGTCTATCAAGTTTCACCATCGGAATGTGAACGGTGCGTAAGGGATGCCATCAGCGCAGGCTACCGCCTGATTGATACGGCACAGGCGTATGGCAACGAACAGAACGTGGGTAATGCCATCCGGAATTGCGGTGTACCCCGTGAGGAACTGTTCATCGTGACGAAGGTATGGATTTCCAATGCCGGCTACGAGCGTGCAAAAGCCTCTATTGATGAATCTTTACGCAAACTTCAGACCGACTACATCGACCTGCTACTCATTCATCAGCCGTTCAGCGATTATTACGGCACATGGCGTGCAATGGAGGAAGCGTACAAGGCTGGTAAGCTGCGTGCCATCGGCGTATCAAACTTCTATCCCGACCGCTTCATCGACCTGGCGGAGTTCAGCGAAATACCGCCCATGGTCAATCAGGTGGAAACGCACGTGTTCAACCAACAGATAGAGGCACAGAAGATTATGGAGCAATACGGCACACACATTATGGCATGGGGACCGTTCGCCGAAGGACGCAACAACTTCTTCGGTAACGAAACACTGATAGCCGTCGGCACAAAATACAACAAGAGCGCGGCACAGACCGCCCTGCGCTACCTCATCCAACGCGGCGTGATTGTCATTCCGAAATCTGTCCGCAAGGAACGTATGGAGCAAAATATCAATGTGTTCGACTTCACGTTGAGCGACGAGGACATGCAGCGCATTCGCCAGTTGGACTTGGGGCAGAGCCTGTTCTTCTCACACTATGACCCGCAGACGGTGAAATGGCTTTGCAATTATGGTAAGAGCAAATAAGGACAAGCGACTGAAAGTGCTGTTGGTAAACGGAAGTCCGCATCGCAGTGGAAATACGTTTACCGCACTTTCGGAAGTGGCGAGAACGTTGGAAGAAGAAGGCATGGAGGCTGAAATCGTCCACGTCGGCAACCGTCCCGTGCAGGGGTGTATCGGTTGCTACAAGTGCAGGGAAAAAGGTGTCTGCGTATTTCAGGATGAAACGTACCTGACCTTGCGCGAGAAACTGGCGGAAGCGGATGGCATCATCATCGGTTCGCCAGTCTATTTCGGCGGACCGTCGGGAAGCCTCTGTGCCTTGCTCGACCGCCTGTTCTATTCCAGCGGCCGGTTGGCACAGTACAAGCCGGCGGCATCCGTGGTGGTCTGCCGTCGCGGAGGAGCCACCGCCACTTTCGACCGGCTGAACAAATACTTCACCATACTCAATATGCCCGTCGTTCCGTCACAATACTGGAACAGCGTGCACGGGCGGAATCCGGGCGAAGCCTTGCAGGATGCGGAAGGCCTGCAAACCATGCGCACGCTGGCTCGCAACATGGCTTGGATGCTGCGCAACCTGCGCGACAGTACTCACCCCTTCGAAACCGAAGAAAGGCTACATACAAACTTTATCCGATAATTTGCGTATGAGAACAATATTCCAGATATTCTGCCTGCTGCTTGCCGCGACAACGGCAACGGCTTGCAACAACACAGAAGAAAACGAATGGTTGCCGGAAGTAACGGTAGAAACCATTGTTACGACCGACATAACCGCCACATCCGCCATTTCCGGCGGACGCATCTCCGGTAACATGGAAGACATCACCGAGTTCGGTATCTGCTGGGGAACCTCCGCCGAGCCGACCGTGAGCGGTTCGCATGCGGCATCGGACGGATCTCCCGAATCATTTGCCTGCTATATAATGGGACTTACTCCCGGCACTACTTACTATGTCCGTGCATACGCCACCCTTGCGTCGGGTACGGTGTATGGAACGGCACGCCGCTTTACCACCGCGGACGAAGACGGCGGAGAAGGCAGCGAGGACGAGATGCAACTACAGATTTATCTTTGGCCCGAAGGCAATATGCCGGCAGTAACAAGCTATACCATAAACAACGGCAATTATCAGGACGACCCAGACTTCTGTCCCAATATGGTGTGGTATCCTGTACCGGACAACGTGGAGGTGAAAGGTGCCGTGATGGTTTGCCCGGGCGGGGCGTTCATGTTCCGTAGTCCCAATGAAGGAGCACCCGTTGCCCGGCGGTTAGCAGAACTGGGTTGGCAAAGTTTTGTAGTGAACTATCGTGTCCGTCCCTATACGATGGAAGAAGGTAGTCTGGATTTGGCCCGAGCCATCCGTTATGTCCGCAGCCATGCCGCCGACTATGGCATTGACTCCAATCATATCGCATCGGTAGGCTTCTCCGCGGGAGGCATCCTCTGTGGCGATGAAGCATTGCACTTCGACGGACAAGTAAACGGAACGGCACTGGACGATGGGTATATACCCGATGAACTCGACCAGGTTTCGGCCGACGTATGCGCCATCGGCATGATTTACTCGTTCTACGGACGGTTGAGCGTATCAAATAACAACGTGGATGATTTGCGTGCCGGAAATATTCCTCCCACATTCTATACTTACGGCACGGAAGATCCGTTCTACCGCCAGTTCATTGCCAACGCCAACGCTGCCCGTGAAGCCGGGGTGCAGGTAGAAGAACATGTACTGGATGGCTGGCCACACGGTTTCGGCGTACAAGGAGAATGGACTACGTGGTTCGACAACTTTTTGACACAAATAATATCGCATTGAATATGGGTAAAGATAATGATAACAACAAGGGTATTTCCCGTCGAGATGCTTTGAAACGGATGGGGCTGTTCGTGGCGGGAGCTGCAGCATTGAGTATGCCCTCCGCATTGACCTCTTGCGGCGGAGAAAAGAAGAAACGTATTATTCTTTACTTCACTGCCACAGGAAACAGCCTTTATATCGCCCGCCAACTGGCAGACGAGAATACCGAGCTGCTCAGTATTCCACAAATGGTAAAGCAGAACCGTTACGATTTCGAGGCAGATGAGGTAGGCATCATTTATCCTATATACGGACACATGCCACCGAATATGGTACGTAATTTTATCAAGCAGGCAAGAATCAAGGCTGATTACAAGTTTGCCGTACTCACTTATGGGATGCTTGACTTCAATGCAGCCGAACTGTGGAACGGAATCTCACAGAAAGCAGGTACAAAATTCGACTATATCAATACCCTCGTTATGGTGGACAACTGGCTTCCCAATTTTGACATGAACGAGCAGATGAAGATGGATAAGCACATCCCCGAACAAGTGGAGAAGATAAAGGCTGATTTGCTGAAACAACGGAAATGGATAAAGCCCGCTACTGCGGAAGACCGCCGTAACCACGATGGCTTTATGTCCTTTTCCCGTCTTGACCCCGAAGTAGGATTTCTGAAACGAAGCGAAAGATATTTTCAGGTGACAGATGCCTGTATTGGCTGTGCCATTTGTACAGAAGTATGTCCGCGCGGCAATTACGAACTGACCTCCACGGGGATAAAGGCTGAAGGTGACTGCGACTTCTGTTTTGCCTGCATCCACAACTGTCCACAGAAAGCCATACAGTTTGCCGACCTGCCCGATGACCCGTTGCTGTCACGCGGCGAGGTGAATCCCAATGCCCGCTACCGCAACGATCACGTGTCGCTGTGGAGCATTAAAGAAAGCAACAGACAATAAACCACTAAAAATGAACGGATATGAACAGATTGAAAAAAATCATCTTCTTCGCCATCCTGCTGATAGGTGGCTTATGTGCAATGAATGCACAAGAAAAGACGACAACCGCCGGTGTACCAGTAGTTAAGTTGAACAACGGTGTGGAGATGCCACGCTTCGGACTGGGTACCTTTCTGCAAGGCTCCAACGAAATATGCAAGCAGTCGTGTCTTACCGCTTTGCGTGCAGGTTATCGTCACATTGACACTGCACATGCTTACTACGATGAAGAAGGTGTGGGTGAAGCTGTTAAGGAAAGCGGCATTCCACGCGAAGAAATCTGGATAACCAGCAAGCTCTGGCCTACAGAATACGGCGAAGGCAAAACGCTGAAAGCCATTGATGAAATGCTTGCTCGACTTCAGACGGACTATATAGATCTGCTTTACGTCCACCAGCCCGTTGGCGACTTTGTGGGTGCGTGGAAAGATATGGAAAAGGCCGTACAGATGGGCAAAGTACGTGCGCTCGGTATCAGCAACTTCGATGCCAATGACGAGGTGTTTAACGAAATAATGGAGAAATCCACCATCAAACCCGCTGTACTCCAAATAGAATGCCATCCCTACGCCCAGCGTGTGGAGATGCGTAAAAAAGCAGCCAAGTACGGTATTCAGGTGGAATGCTGGTATCCGTTAGGAGGTGCACAGAGCCAAGGTCTGTTGCTTCATGACCCGGTCATCAAGAAAATAGCCGATGCGCATGGCAAGTCACCTGCCCAAATCATCCTACGTTGGCACATTCAGGAAGGCTTTTCCGTCATTCCCGGTGCCACCAATCCTGATTATATTAAGGAGAATATCCAGATATTTGATTTTACCCTCAGCGACGACGAGATGCAGCAAATACGTTCGCTCAACAAGGAGCAACGCATCTTCAACGCTACATTGGATGATGTGAAGCGAATGGTGTGGGGAACAAAACTGTAAAATACAAAAGCAAGAAACATTATGAGACACATCATTTCATCTATCGCCATTGCCCTTTCCGTAGGGCTATTCGCATCCTGCGGGAACGGCAAGAAGCAAATGGCGGAAGCCGAAGAGAACTGTTATGGTATTAATTATTCCGACACCTCCACCATCAAGAAGGCACACAAGAACGTGCTTATCCTCTCCGGAAGTCCGAGGCGCGGGGGTAATACCGACCTGCTCTGCGACGAGTTCGCACGCGGGGCGAAGGAAGCGGGCGCACGGGTAGAAAAGCTGTTCTTGGGAGACTATGATATCCGGTTCTTCCAAGAGGTGGACGAGCGTCACGTGGGCGACAGTGCGGACGTGGCTACGGACGATGCGCCGATGATTGTCAGCAAGATGTTGGATGCCGACATCATCGTGCTGGCCAGTCCCGTTTACTTTATGAACATCAACGGGCAGATGAAGACGCTTATCGACCGCACCTACTCGCACTTTATGGACCTAAAGGACAAGGAGTTTTATTATATCACCGCTTGTGCGGACCGTGCCGAAAGCACAGCCGACTTTGCTATCACGGGTTTCCGTGGCTTCGTGATGTGCCTGCCCAACCCCACGGAACGAGGGATGGTGAAGGCCATCGGGCTAGGGCGGAAAGGCAGCGTAAAGGGCACGGCATTTATGCAACAGGCGTATGAATTAGGGAAAGGAGTCTGACATATGAAGTACAGAGAATTTGGACGCAACGGCCTCCGCGCCTCCGCCGTGGGGCTTGGTTGTATGGGAATGAGCCACACTTACGGTGCGACCGCCGATAAAAAGGGAGCGGCGACACAACTGGCAGACAACAGTTTCTACACCACCTTGCAACAGCAGGCAACCCTCATCGGCATTAAGGCGATATTGGGCTATATGCTGATGCTCGCCATCGACCTTGTAATAGTGGCAGCGTTCATCCCGTTCCACAAGATCATCTGCGTGCCGGTGGTCAAGACCGGGGATGATATGGCGTAAACCTCACTCCGGATGTGAGCCTATATCAGTAACGGACTTAGATACCCTCAGTTCCGGACTAAGGTCTATTTACATTTGGAGCCAATATCTCCGACAACGCCAATCCGTCAGGATAAGCACTATCCGAGGGGTCGGACAGTGGTTCTCGAAGAAAATAAGTACTATCGGAGGCTCGGACAGCACTTATTCTGTAGTTTTAGACATGTGGAAGCCCTCGGACGTTGGTAAGAATCTTCTAGAAGCCCTATCCGAGATATTTCCTTTCGTCGAAATTGGTGCTTCAATCCGTAATCTGTGTATGGACGGGCGTATTCCGTTGCCGTAACTTTGCAACATCGAACAAACTGATTGAATATGCGAGAAAAGATTATCCGTTTCTTCAAGATGTGGACGCTGCCGCTCGGTATGTGTGCGGGCTTTGCCGTCTATTTTATGTTCCACTACATTCCGTGGCTCGCCCCACTCAAAGCATTGGCGAATGGGGCTGACGACTATATTATGCCCTTCTTTATATTCGTGATGCTGTTTACGACCTTCTGCAAAGTCAATCCGCATAAGATGCGCATCATGCGGTGGCACGTGGTGATGATTTTGTTCCAGCTGATATGTTGCCTGGCGGTGGCCGTGCCGACGCATTATTTCCCCGATTCCCCCTACCGGGTGGTGGCGCAAGGCGCATTGGTCTGTCTGATTGCCCCGACGGGTACGGCGGCGGCTGTCATTGCCGGACGGCTGGGCGGCAACGAGACCACGCTGACCACTTACACCATCGTCAGCAATCTGGTGGCGGCTGTAATGATTCCTGCCGTATTTCCCTTGGTGGAGATGCACTCGGCAGGGTCGTTTCTGGAGCAGTTTTTGCTCATCCTGTGGCACGTGTTCCCGTTGCTCATCTGCCCGTTCCTGACGGCGTGGGCATTGAGGGAGTTTATGCCGAAGCTGCATAGCCTTGTGGTGAAATTCTGCGGAAGCCTTGCGTTCTATTTGTGGGGCATCTCGCTCATCATCGCCATCGGTCTGACGGTCCGCTCGGTGGTGAACAGTCATTTCGACCCGCATGTACTCTTGCTGCTTGCCGCATCGGGATTGATAGTCTGCGTCTGGCAGTTCGGCACGGGCAAGCTGGTGGGCAAGCACTACCACGACTACATCAGTTGCGGGCAGGCTGGCGGACAAAAGAACACGCTGCTTGCCATCTGGACGGCCTATACTTATCTGTCGCCCGTCATCTCCGTTGCACCCAGCTGCTACATCATTTGGCAGAACATCGTGAACTCGTGGCAGCTGTGGGGCAAAGAGAAACGTGACGCGGCATTGAATAATAAATGATTAAACATAGAGATACAATGAAAAAGAACTTTGGAAAGAAAACGATACTGGCTCCACTGCCGGTACTGATTGTAGCGACTTACGATGAGAATGAAACACCCGATGCGATGAACGCCGCCTGGGGCGGACAATGCTCGGCTCATCACGTGGCGTTGAACTTAGCTATCGGTCATAAGACCACAGAAAACCTGCTGAAGAAGAAAGCCTTTACATTGAGCATCGCCAATCTAGACAACTTGGTGCTGTCGGATTACTTTGGTCTCGTGTCGGGACATAAGGTAAACAAGATAAAAGTGGCAGGTGTGCACGTGTCAAAGAGTTCTTTTGTCGATGCGCCCGTCATCGAGGAATACCCTCTGACCTTGGAGTGCAAGGTAATCAGTATGGAAGAACGCTTGGGCGAAATGTACGTGGTGGGCGAAGTTCTAAACATGCAGGCCGACGAATCCATATTGGACGATATGGGCAGAGTAGATTTTGATAAATTGAAACCATTATCCTTCGACTCATCAGCACGTACTTACCGTGTATTGGGCGAAACAGTTGGAACGGCTTTCAAGGACGGAGAAAAACTATTATAAAGGAGATTCAAATATGAAATACAGAAACCTGGGGAACAGAGGACTTCGTGTTTCTGCCATAGGTTTGGGTTGTATGGGTATGAGCCATGCTTATGGTGCACCAGCCGACCATCGGGAAATGACGGAGCTGTTGGCAAAAGCTGTGGATATGGGTTATGACTTCTTCGATACAGCTGAAATCTATGGTACGCCTGACAATACTCACGACAATGAGGAGTTGCTGGGTAATGCATTGAAAGATTATCGTAATAAGATTATCATTGCCACGAAGTTTGGTCTGCGCTTTGATATGGAGAGCGGACGTGTCCCTTACCCATTAATATCTGATTCACGTCCCACAACGATTAGAAAAGCTGTAGAGGGTTCACTCCGCCGTTTACAGACGGACTATATCGATCTCTACTACCAGCACCGTCCCGACCCGCAGATTCCAATTGAAGAAGTAGCAGGAACTATGCAGGATTTGATAAAAGAAGGCAAAGTGCTTTATTGGGGATTGTCGGAGGCGCCAGAAGCAGACATCCGTCGTGCAAATACTGTCTGCCCTCTTACTGCCGTTCAAAACCGCTATTCGATGATGGCTCGCTGGCACGAAACCATGTTCCCAATATTGGAGGAATTGGGCATTGGTTTGGTGGCTTTTTCACCACTAGCTAACGGACTGCTCAGCGATCGCTATGACGCGGCCTCACATTTCGACGAACGCACGGACTACCGGGCAGGAATGCCGCAATTTCAGCCTGAAAGCTATAAAAAAAATTACGAACTGCTGCAGTTCATACGTCGCATCGCAAGTGAAAGACATGTGACCCCTGCACAAATATCCCTTGCGTGGATGCTCTGCAAAAAGCCATGGATAGTACCCATTCCTGGCACACGCAAGTCCGATCGGTTGAAAGAGAATGCAGGTGCAGTAGATGTCCTTTTGTCGGAAGAGGAAGTGAAACAGATAGACCATGCGCTGGACACAATGTCAATGTCCGATGTGTACGGTGGAACAAAACTAACAGTAAAATGAATATGAAACATATCAATTACATCATTCTGTCCGCAGTGTTGACCCTGTGTGCTGCTTGCGGACAATCGTCTTCCATACAAAGTGAAGTACAAACAAATGACAGCATTATTGCCATTCGTGAACAAGGTAGTTTCCTTATTGGCGGGACAGTGAAAACCGCACAAGGTGCATACGACACGAATCAGCCACTGAAAGAGAACGGTCAGACCTTGCACGGTGACCATGCCTATGTGTCTTATCAAATTCCGGCAAACACACGAAGGTATCCGCTCGTATTCCTTCACGGAGCCGGTCAATCTGCCAAGACATGGGAAAGTACTCCCGATGGACGGGAAGGGTTCGCTACACTTTTCCTGCGACGTGGTTTCAGTACGTACCTGATAGACCAGCCACGCCGCGGGCGAGCCGGACGCAGCACAGTTGATGAAAATATCAAGGCTACTCCCGATGACCAGTTCTGGTTTGAGAATTTCCGTATGGGGATATGGCCCAATTATTATGAAAACAGCCAATTCCCACAAAGTGAAGAATCCCTGGATCAGTTTTTCCGCCAAATCACACCCAACACGGGTGCCTATGATGCACAACTGATTGCAACCGATGTTGCAGCTCTTATGAATAAAATTGGTGGCGGTATTCTCATTACACACTCACAAGGAGGTGAACCGGGATGGCATACCGCTATCAAGACCGACAAGGTACGTGCTATCGTTTCCTATGAGCCCGGTAGCGGTTTCGTTTTTCCTGAAGGTGAAGTGCCGGAACCCTTACAGACTATCAGTCCGTTCGGTGCACTAGGGGCAACATCCATTCCTTTGGCAGATTTTGAAAAACTGACCCGTTTCCCCATCATTATTTATTATGGTGATTATATTCCTGATAAGCCAAGCGACAATTGGGCTATGGATAGCTGGAGGGTACGTCTGCAAATGGCACGGTTGTTTGCAGAGTGTATCAATCGTCACGGTGGCGATGCCACGGTGGTACATCTGCCAGAACAGGGAATCAAGGGCAATTCGCATTTCCTTTTTGCTGAGAAAAATAATGTGCAACTTGCCGATATGTTATTTGATTGGATAAAAGAAAAAAGATTGAATTAATAAGTTCTTCTTAGTCACATAATATATAGACTCAAGCATCCTCGAAATGAAAATTTTTGGGGGTGCTTTTTTTGAATATAAACAGGGGGCAATGCGTAAGAAAATACATTCGTTGATATTGGTGTTTCTATCTGTAATCTGTGTATGGACAGGCTACGAACTGCACTGTAACTTTGTGACAAAATAATTAAGACAGAAAACATTATGAGAACAACGATTCTATTTATTGTAATTATTATGTTAAGCTTTTATCAATCTGCGCAAGCGCAGCAGAAGGATACGCTGAGTATTCGCCAGCAAGATATCGTATTTATCGCTTCGACAACGGCACAAGGTGAGTTGGATAGCCTGAAAATATCCCTTGCCCGTGGCTTGGACAATGGAATGACGGTAAATGAAATCAAGGAGGTTTTGGTACACGCCTATGCTTATTGTGGATTTCCCCGCAGCCTGCGTGCCCTGCAAACTTTTATGGAAGTGTTGAATGAACGCAAGGCACAGGGTATTATTGATACTATAGGACGTGACGCATCTCCCGTTACAGGCTCTCAGGATAAATACACCCGAGGTGCGGAACTTCTTGAAAAGTTAAGTGGTGCGCCCAAAGATGCCCCCAAGACAGGGTATGCCGCTTTTGCTCCAGTTATTGAGCAATACCTGAAAGAACATTTATTCTGCGACATTTTTGAACGCGATCTTTTGACATGGCAGGAACGCGAGCTGGCTACTGTATCCATTCTTTCAGCTATGGGAAAGGGTGTGGAACCGATGTTAAAGTCGCATTCAGCTATTTGCCTGCGTCAGGGTATTACCGAAAGCCAGCTTCAGCAAATGGCGGCTATCGTGAACGGTCTGAGAAAAGGTGACGACCCGTTCGCACTCGGTACGCTGATGCCAGACAATCCGAACTTTACGGACAAGGCTTGGTTGCAAGGCTATGTCGCACCACAAGATGGTTTTGGATGTACTGTAGCCAACGTGACATTTGCTCCCGGATGCCGAAACAGCTGGCACAGCCATAAAGGCGGACAAATCCTGCTCTGCACTTCCGGCAAAGGATATTATCAGGAAAAAGGGAAACCTATCCAACTGCTGCTGCCTGGAAACGTAGTGAAGATTGCCCCCGATGTCATCCATTGGCACGGCGCGGCTCCTGACAGTGAGTTTACACACATCGCCATAGGTACCCAACTGGACAAAGGGGGCGTAACGTGGCTGGAACCTGTAACAGATGAGGAATACAACAGTTATAAAGAAAAATAACCCATAAAAACATAGAAACAATGAAAAAGTATTTAGTTTACCTGATGATGGTACTTTCAGCCTTTACTTTCAACGCTTGCGGGAATGATGATCCCATAATGGAAGATCCTGGAACAGAACAACCCGAAACACCGGACGATTCCACAGACAATCCAGATGACCCGGCCAATCCGGATGAACCGTCGGGAGACAGCAATATTCTTATTGCCTACTTTACTCGTACCAATAATACAGGTACAGTAGCCCAAGCCATTGCCAATCTGACTGGAGGCATTTTATACCGCATTGAGACAGTTATTCCGTATCCGGAAGATTATACGGAATGTACCGAGGTGGCACGTGAAGAACTGGAAAACGGAATACGTCCGGAATTGAGCGGAACAGTTGAGAATATGGAACAATACGACACCATTTTCGTAGGATGTCCCGTCTGGTGGGGTGACGCACCAATGCCGATATGGTCGTTTTTAGAAAGTGAGGAGTACAACTTCACGGGAAAGACCGTCATACCATTCTGCACATATGCTTCGACAGGTCGTGACGCGACATTGCAGCGCATAGTAGCTCTCACACCAGACTCAGAACATTTAGAAGGCTTCGGTACAAGCGGACGTAACATCAACGGCGTGGAAGCGTGGTTGCGGGAAATAGGAATCATCGAGTAACATAACCAGTAAATAAGAACAAATATGAGAACAAAGATTATTATCCTTATCGCCCTTATCCTAATAGGAGGAATGAATCTGTACGCACAAAATGGCAAAACATTAATTGCTTATTTCAGTTGGAGTGGCAACACGCAGCATGTGGCAGAGTATATTGCCGGACAGACCGGCGGCACACTCTTCCGTATCGATCCGGTAAAGCCATATCCTACAGACTATAAACCTTGTACAGAGGTAGCAAAGAAAGAAAAGGAACAGAATGCCCGCCCTGCTATCAAGAACAAGGTGGAAGATTGGGACAGTTATGATACAATCTTTATCGGTTGTCCTGTATGGTGGTGGACTGCACCAATGATTATCAATACTTTTACCGAAAGTTATAATTTTAAGGGCAAGACGGTCATTCCTTTCTGTACCTACGCATCTACCTACCGTGACGAGACCCTTGCCAAGATTGCAGAACTCACACCTGATGCCAAACACTTGAAAGGATTCGGTGCCGTTAGCAGAAATACGGACGGTATCACAGAATGGTTAAAAGAAATTAGAGTTATCAAATAATGGAGGATAAAAAATGAGAATATATACATATTTCGCATTGTTCTGCGTATCGTTAATACTTGCTTCGTGCAGTGACAACGAAGATAACAATATCAGTTCCCCGACTGAAGAAGTGGTGTCTGGAACAAATCATCATATACTTATCGCTTATTTTTCTGAACCCCTACCGGATGGGGTGGATGCCAATACTTCCGCTAGCCGTGTGATTGTAAACGGAGATTTGTATGGAAGTGTAGAATATATGGCTACCGTGATAGGTGAAGCTACTGGAGCTGATATGGTAAGAATACAGACAGCAACACCTTATCCGGGTAATTTCGATGATTTGGCTTCACAAGCCGACAATGAGCGGCAGAATAATATACATCCAGCTCTTGCTACCGACATAGAAAACTTTGATGATTATGATGTCATCTTTGTGGGCTATCCCATTTGGTGGTATCAGATGCCTATGGCTATGTATTCATTCTTTGACGAATACGATTTTGCAGGTAAAACAATTATTCCTTTTTCCTCACATGGAGGTAGTGGCTGGTCAGGAACAGTGGATGACATTGCTGGAATGGAACCTAATGCCACAATGGTAAATGGATATAGCATTTCACGTAGCAGTGTGGCCGGCTCGGAAGAAGGCATCCTCCAATGGCTGGAACGGATAGGAATGTTGGAACAACAAAATTAAAGAGGAATTATGAAAACAATAGGTTATTTGTTGGTAAGCCTTTTTTTGCTTTGTTCCTGTGTTCAGGAACAAAGCAAAGTGGTCAGCTTGACAAGTGGTCAGGCACAAGGTGTATATGCGGACAGCATCTACAGCTTCAAAGGCATTCCATACGCCAAAGCTGCACGCTTTATGCCACCTGAACAGCCCGATATTTGGGATACGGTACGGATATTTAATACATATGGAGAGATATGTCCGCAGGCTCCCATACCACAAGGAAACGACTTCATCGCCATGCGTGAACACCCTGCTGAGGGAGAGGATTGCCTGAACCTGAACGTATGGACTCCAGGCATCAACGACGGCAAGAAACGTCCGGTAATGGTGTGGTTGCACGGAGGTGGGTTTCAGACTGGTTCTGCCATCGAGCAACTGGTTTATGATGGAGCAAACCTGAGTCGCAAAGGAGATGTTGTGGTAGTGTCGGTTAACCATCGGCTGAATATGCTCGGCTTTCTTGATTTGTCCGCTTACAGTGAAAAATATAAATACTCCGGTAATGTCGGTACGATGGATATGGTAGCAGCCCTGCAATGGATACAGAAGAACATTGCTGTCTTTGGAGGTGATCCAAACAATGTCACTCTATTCGGGCAATCAGGTGGAGGTGCCAAAGTACTGGTACTGATGACAGTTCCGGCTGCACAGGGGCTGTTCCATAAGGCCATCGTTCAGAGCGGAGCTGTAGAAGCTTGTGGAATGACCAATGTTACGCAAAAGACAGCACACCGGGTAGCAGAACTGATGCTTGACTCATTAGGAATCTCACCGCAAAATGCCGACAAGCTACAAACCATTCCCTACAGCCAATTGATGGCAGCAGGAAATAAGGCAATGGCTCAAACCGCTCAAGAGGAAAGCAGCATAGACAGTTGGGGTAATCCTGGACTGCTATGGACTCCAGTGGTAGACGGCGACTATCTGCCATATCAGCCGGTCATAGATTCCATTGCTTCACAGGCAAAGGATATTCCGTTGCTTATCGGTTCGTGTATGACCGAATGGACTACAATGCCGATGTTGGGAAATCCGGATAAATTTGCCCATGACAATATGCACACATGGAATAAGGAAGAGACAATGAAAAAGTTGCAAGCACGATTCGGAAACCGTACAGACTCGGTTATTGCTGCCTTCACATCTGCCTATCCCGGTCGTTCCATCAGCGAAGCACTTTACATAGATACAATGTTGAGACTGCCTGCCTTGAAGACAGCCCGCTTGAAAGCCGACCAGCATGGGGCTCCTGTATATAATTATTTGTTTGCCTGGAACACACCTATTCACGGAGGTTTTGCCATGTCATACCATTGTTCGGAAATACCGTTTGTATTCAGCAACACCAGTCTGTCACCTGCAGCCTCTGCTGGAGGCCCGGAAGTCAAGGAGTTGGAAGAGCGCATCAGCAAAGCATGGATAAATTTCGCCCGTACCGGCAATCCCAATCACGAAGGACTTCCTTCATGGCCTGCTTTTACCCGTGAAAACGGAAACACGATGATATTTGGAAACAAATGTGAGGTAAGGAAAGATTTCGACTATAAGCTGTTGTCACTGTTACGACCCAACTATAAATTTTAAACAAAATGACACACAAAATAATATCATTCCTTAGCATCCTGCTGCTTTCCCTACCGCTTGTGGCTTGTAGTACAGATGACTCTGAAGTTGAAACACCAATTTATCCAGACAACGGAGAAGAAAATCCTTCGTCTGATGACGTGGCAATGATCAGCTTCACACATGCTGTACCAGACGGTTATGAGCAGGAAGCCGAAAAAAGAGGCAGGATAGTCCGCATCGATTATGCCACACGGGACTATGTAGAAGGCACTAGTGCGAAACGTACCAATACGGCATACGTCTATCTGCCTTATGGATATAATGAAAGCCAACGGTACAATATCCTCTATTTTGTACACGGTCATTACAGTACGGCGGCATCCACCTTTGAAGATGAAAATGGTGTGGTACGCAAACTGCTCGACCAAATGATAGCTCACGGTGATATTGACCCGATGATTGTGGTCACACCCAGCTACAACTACGGACAGCCTACACCAGACTATGCGGATGCAGACCCTTACTGCAGGGCTTTGCCCATAGAATTGGTAAACGACCTGATTCCTGCTGTAGAAGGCCGTTACCACACGTATGCGGAAACAACCGACAGGGAAGGTATTGAAGTATCACGCAGTCACCGTGCCATTGGAGGTTTTTCAATGGGAGCAGTCACCACTTGGTATGCCTTTGATGAAACATTGAACGCATTCCGATACTTTATGCCAGTCAGTGGCGATTGCTGGTCTTTGGGACGGTTTGCCGGGATGAATCGTCCTGACGATACAGCAGCTTATTTGGCAGAAAGGGTACAACAGTCACCTTATGTCGGAACAGGTTTCTATATCTGGGCGGCAAGTGGGACAAACGACTCCGCTTATAGAGAGATACTTCTTCAAATAGAAGGTATGGCACGTTTGAACAACATGTTCAATACGGCTAATATGACCTTTCATCAGAAAGAAGGGGCACGGCATGAGTTCCGTCCTATTCCGGAATATCTGTACAATGCTTTGCCGTTCTTCTTTCCGAAAAGTGATGAATAAACAGAAAAAACAAAGACATTTATGAATAGTTTTACTTATCGATACCCTGTCCGTCAACATTTTGGCAAAGGGTGCGCAGAGAACGCAATCAAGGAAGAATTAGACCGTATAGGACAGAATGTGCTGCTGGCATACGGCGGCAGCTCGCTGAAACGCACAGGGCTGTATGACAAAATTATAAGCTGGCTGCACGAACGTGGCAAGAACGTGGTGGACTTCGGAGGCATTATGCCCAATCCTACTTACGACAAGGTACAGGAAGGTGCACGACTAGTGCATGAATACAACATAGACTTCATCCTTGCCGTGGGCGGCGGATCGGTTATCGACTGCTGCAAGGTAGTATCAGCACAAGTAAAATTAGACGAGGATATTTGGGAGATGCAGTACACGAAGCACCAGTATCCTACTGAATTTGTGCCTATGGGCGCTATCGTAACAGCATCAGGAACGGGTGCCGAGCAGAACAACGGGGCGGTTATCACCCACACCAAAAAGAAACTGAAACAGCCGTTGACAGGCGCTTACTACAGTTTTGCTATACTGGACAGCGACTTGACACGGACTCTTCCAATGGGGCAAGTCGTCAGCGGTGCATTCGACACGTTGAGTCATTGTATGGAAATCTATATGGGCAAACCTCAAACGGACAATCTCTCCGATGAAATCAATGAAGCGGTCATGCGTAACGTCATCAAAAACCTCCGTGAACTGATAGCCGATCCGGACAATGATTTTGCCCGTGGAGAACTGATGTGGGATTCTGCCCTTGCGGAAAACAGTCTGCTAAAACTCGGCAAGCAGACCGATTTTCAATGCCATATGCTGGAACATGCCGTAGGAGCCTATACCGACTGCAACCACGGAAAGGCGTTGGCGGTTATCCATCCGGTTCTCTATCGCCATTTGCTGAATGAGGGCAAAGAAAAACTGGCTCGTATGGCAGAACGGGTATGGAATGTAAAGGGTGATACGGTAGAACAGACTGCTATACTTGGTATCGAAGCGTTGGAGGCTTTTATAAAGGAAATCGGCTTACCATCGCATTGGAGCGAAATGGGCATTAAGGACGAAAGTATCCTCCGTGCCGCTGCAGATACCTGTTTACTGATGCCGGGATGCTGCAAGCAGTTTTCCCGTGATGAACTGTTTGAGATATTGAAAGAATGCATGTAACAAACTTCTAAAAGAAAAAAATTATGAATACCTTATTAAAGACAATGTTGTGCGGTGTTACTGCACTTTTGTTCGCCGGAGCTTCAGCCGCTCAAAACAAACAACCATTTATTTCAGAGGATTTCTCTGCTATCCAAAGTCCTAACGACAATCCTTTCGGACTGGTTTATCGGGGAGCTATCACCAAGAATGAAACGGGCAAAGTTAATATCCATCGCATTACTTACGACTTGAATGGCTTGAAGATTGTCGCCAACGTTTATACTCCAGCCGGATATGAAGTTTCAAGAAGCTATCCCGCTCTTGTCGTTGCACATCCAAACGGTGGATGTAAGGAACAGGTGGCAGGATTGTACAGCCAGCGGATGGCGGAACAGGGTTACATTTGTCTGGCATTTGATGCCGCCTATCAAGGTGGGAGCGAGGGTGAACCGCGCAATGTAGACGAGCCGGCCAGCCGTATCGAAGATATCCATCGTGCAGCCGATATACTGGCACAATATCCCGGAGTGGATGCAAATCGTATCGGTATACTCGGTATATGTGGCGGAGGTGGCTATACGCTTAAAGCTGTACAGACTGACAAACGTTTCAAGGCAGTTGCCACACTCAGTATGTTCAACTCCGGACTGGTACGTCGTAATGGCTTCCTTGATTCACAGATCGGCGATGTGCAACAACGACTTGCAGACGCCTGTGCTGCACGTCAGAAAGAAGCCAACGGAGAAGCTCCTGAGTATGTAGGTGATATGAGTGGAATGACGCCGGAACAGGCCAAACAGCTTCCGTTCGATCTCTATCGTGACGGTTATGAGTATTACCTTCAATCTCACGCGCATCCGGGTTCTACCTTCCGTTATACAAAGAGCAGTCTGATTGATCTGATGGCATTTGATGCCAGTGAGGGAATGTATCTCATCAACCAACCGTTGTTAATGATGGCGGGTAGTCTTGCCGACACGTTCTATATGACCGAACAATGTTTCAGCAAAGCTACGGGAACCAATGATAAGGAACTGTATCTTATCCCCGGCGCACGGCACATCCAAACGTATTGGGTGCCGGAGTATGTGGACAAGGCTGTGGGCAAGCTGACGGAGTTCTTTGGGAAACATCTGTGATGAGCCTATCTCATCCCGGACATGAGGTAGGCTCAGGTCGGACATGAGATACCCTAAGGTCGGACCTTAGCCTATCAAAGGTCTGACCCTTGATAAAACCCTCTTGCCGCTTTCGTTGAATTTGGTGCTTCAATCCGTAATCTGTGTATGGACGCGCCACGGCGGAAGCGGTATTTTTGTATCAAGACATAAAACAAATAGTAATGAACGATATACGGACATTTACCATAGACGAGTTTAACAAACAGATGCGGCAGCCGACGTTGCACCCGGAAGTGGCCGTCATCGACCCGGCACGCTTGGAGGACGACGATACATTATGCTTTACGGGCAACTTCTACGCCATCCGCTTTGTCCAGACACGATGCGGCGAAGCGCGTTATGGCAGAAAGTGCGCCGATTTCCAATATGGCACGCTGGTATTTACGAAGCCGGGCGACATCGTGCGCGTCAGCCGGGAGGATGCGGTGGACGGAAGCATATCCGGTATTTTGTTCCACCCGGAGCTGTTCAGCACCAAGAGCCTTGTATTCAAGAAAGCCGACTATGCCTTTTTTGATTACCGGGAAAACGAGTCGCTGCACCTATCCCTGCAAGAGAAGCGAATCGTGCAAGACCGTCTGGAACATATCCACGAGGAACTGCGGCGTGACATTGACCGGCACAGCCTGCGGCTGGTATCTGCCGGGCTGGAACTGCTGCTGGACTACTGCGTCCGCTTCTATGAGCGCCAGTTCGCCTGCCGTACCGACATCGACGGGGAATATCTGGCGACTTTGGACAAGACGCTTGTCCGATATTTCTCCATAAGCGGACAGAAGTCCGTGGACGGCGGTATCATCAAGGTAGAATCCGCCTTGCCTTTCCTCTCGCCCGCTTACCTGAACGACCTTGTGCGGGCAGAGACGGGAAAAACGCTTGCCGAGTATGTCCGCGTCAAGATGATGGAATACATCAAGAAGCGTGTCCGCAACGGTGGCTGTCCGTTGGAGCAGGTAGCCGGAGAGTTCGGCTTCCACGAGCCACGCATATTGGCTCTTTTGTATCGGCAGGTGTTCGGACAGCAGCCCAAGCAATATCTATTGACCCCGGATTATAAACTAAATTGATAACGATATGTACCCGCAAATTATTTGTCACGTAATGAGTTCCGTAGATGGCCGGCTGCTGACCAACCGCTGGACGGAACCGTTCAATGGAAAAAACAAGGGCGAACTGATGGGCATCTATGCTGCCATTGGTCGCCAGTTGAATACCGATGCTTGGATGTTCGGCAAGAACACGTTGTGTGAAGGCTATTTTCCAAAGAAATTTCATACGCAGGACACCACGCCGTTGGCTCATCCTGCACCGTTTATTGCCGAGCGCACTTCAACCCGTCTCTTTGTGGTAGCCGACCCGGATGCGGACATTCTCTATGAATCCGCTACCGTAAGGGGCGACAGCATCGTCTGCATCCTGCCCGAAACGGCTCCGGCTTTCTACTTGGAGTATCTTCAAAGAAAAGGCATATCCTACCTGTTCGCCGGAGCGAAAGGCGACGACCTGCACACGGCGATGCAGACCTTGGCGGAAACCTTCGGTGTGGAGTCGCTCTCGCTGCAAGGCGGAGGCATCATTGACGGTGCATTCCTGCAAGCCGGACTGATTGACGAACTGAGCCTTGTCATTTATCCGGGCATCGACGGCTCGGCAGGCTCCACATCCATCTTCCACTACATCGGCAAAGGCAATCCCTCGCAGGGGCAGTCGCTCGAATTGCTTTCCGCGCAGACGATGGAGGACGGGGTGGTTTGGTTAAGATATAAATTCCATAAAAACAGTTGAGTAGTATGTTACGCAAAATCAGACTGACGCTCGCCGTCCTGTTCTTTACCGCAGTCACGTTGCTGTTCCTCGACTTTACGGGAACGCTGCACGCTTGGTTGGGCTGGACGGCCAAAATACAGTTCCTGCCTGCGCTCCTGGCGTTAAATGTGGGTATTGTGGGGTTCTTCGTGTTGGTGACACTTGTCTTCGGACGGGTGTACTGTTCGGTCATCTGTCCGTTGGGAGTGATGCAGGACATCGTTGCTTGGATGGGCAAGAAACAGAAGAAGAACCGTTACAGTTATTCTCCTGCCAAGTCGTGGCTGCGATATGGAGTGTTGGCAGTTTTCGTTGTAGCGATGATAGCTGGAATAGGTTCACTGGTGGCATTGCTCGCGCCATACAGTTCATACGGACGGATCGCAAACAATCTGTTCACCCCGTTATACGTTTGGGGAAACAATCTGCTCGCTTACTTTGCGGAACGCGCCGACAGTTACGCCTTCTATGAAACGGAGGTATGGTTGAAAAGCCTGCCGACATTCCTCATCGCCTTGCTTTCCTTTATTATAATAGGAGTATTGGCGTGGCGGAACGGACGGACTTACTGCAATACCGTATGCCCGGTAGGTACGGTGCTGGGCGTCCTTGCCCGTTTCTCGTGGCTGAAACCTGCGATTGACACGGACAAATGCGTGAATTGCAAGCTGTGTGCCCGGAATTGTAAGGCGGCTTGTATCGACATCGCCAAACATCGAATTGATTATAGCCGTTGTGTAGCTTGTATGGATTGCATCGGAATGTGCCACAAGGGAGCCATCAGCTACAAGCATCCGATGAAGAAAGCCGTACAGTCGAATGCAAACGGAGCTAAAATTTCGGCAGAGCAAATCAATGATGCCCGCCGCTCTTTCTTGACCGCTACGGCTTTGGTCGCCACGACTGCTGCACTGAAAGCGCAGGAAAAGAAAGTGGACGGAGGTCTGGCTGTTATTGAGGACAAGAAAATTCCCGACCGCAAGACCCCGATTGTCCCTCCGGGAGCATTGAGCGCACGGCATTTCGCACAGCATTGTACTGCCTGCCAACTCTGTGTGTCGGCCTGCCCCAACGAGGTGCTTCGCCCGTCCACTGATTTGGCGAGGCTGATGCAGCCGGAAATGAGTTATGAGCGTGGTTACTGCCGACCGGAGTGTACGAAATGCGGCGAAGTATGCCCAGCCGGAGCGATACGTCCGATAACCATAGCGGATAAATCCGCCACGCAGATAGGTCATGCCGTATGGATAAGGCAAAACTGCGTGCCGCTGACCGATGGTGTGGAATGCGGCAACTGTGCCCGGCATTGCCCGACGGGAGCCATTCAAATGATACCGTCGGATGCAGGCAATCCCGATTCGCTGAAGATCCCGGCTATCAACGTGGAGCGTTGCATCGGTTGCGGGGCTTGCGAGAACCTTTGTCCGGCACGTCCGTTCAGCGCGATTTACGTGGAAGGGAATGAAGTGCATAGAGTGGTTTAGAACTAAATACAAAATATAGATATATGGAGAACAAAAATGAAAGAACAATCTCCCGCCGCGACTTTTTCAAGATTGCGGGAGCGGCTGGAATGGCGACCGCAGGGTTGGCGGCTTGTGGCGATAGAAAAGGAATGTCGTCATCAGCCAATGCAGGCGAACCCGGCGAAGAGATGACCTACCGGACGCTGACGGGCGACCGTGTGTCGCTGCTCGGCTACGGATGTATGCGCTGGCCGATGATGCCTAATCCCGATGGCGAGGGGCAGGTGGTGGATCAAGAAGAGGTAAACCGGCTGGTGGACTATGCGTTGGAGCACGGTGTAAACTATTTCGACACCGCGCCACCTTATTGTCAGGGGTTGTCGGAAGAAGCCACGGGCATCGCTCTCAGCCGCCATCCGCGCGACTCGTATTACATTGCCACGAAGATGTCCAACCACCGCCTCTACGGAGCTGGGCTTCGCGGCAAGGAACTGCACGATGCCAGCGTGAAGATGTATCAAGACTCCTTCAAGCACCTGCGGACGGATTACTTCGACTACTACCTGTTCCACATCCTCGGCACGGGCAAGGGTATGGAGGAAATGCGCGGACGGCTTTACGACTGCGGCATCGCCGACTTCATCCTCAAAGAAAAAGAGGTGGGGCGCATCCGCAAGCTGGGCTTCTCGTTCCACGGCGATGTGCGGGTGTTCGACTATATGTTGCAGGAATCCGGCATACCGTGGGACTTCGTGCAGATACAGCTCAACTACCTCGACTGGCAACACGCATCAGGCATCAACGTCAATGCCGAATACCTCTATGGCGAACTGGCGAAGCGGAACATCCCAGCCGTCATTATGGAACCGCTATTAGGCGGACGGCTCTCCAAGGTACACGACCACATCGTTACCAAGCTGAAACAGCGCGAACCCGAACACAGCGTGGCATCGTGGGCGTTCCGCTTCGCCGGAAGTTTCCCCGATGTGCTGACCGTCCTTAGCGGAATGACCTATATGGAGCACTTGCAGGACAACCTGCGCACCTATTCGCCCCTGCATCCGTTGTCGGACGATGAGTTTGCCTTCCTGCAAGAAACGGCAGACCTGATGATGCAGTACCAGACCATCCCCTGCAACGACTGCAAGTATTGTATGCCTTGCCCTTACGGAATAGACATACCTGCCATCCTCCTGCATTACAATAAATGTATCAACGAGGGGAATATGCCCCGCAATGGGCAGGATGAGGACTACCGACGCGCCCGTCGTGCCTTCCTTGTGGGCTATGACCGCAGCGTGCCCAAGCTCCGCCAAGCCAGTCATTGCATCGGTTGCAACCAATGTTCGCCCGACTGTCCGCAAGGCATCAACATCCCGAAGGAGATGCAGCGGATTGACCACTTTGTGGAACGGTTGAAGCAAGATAATCTGTAACACCTAAAATTATATAGAGATATGAAAACTAACAAGTACATTCTGTTCTGCCTTTTCCTGCTGTATTTGGCTCCGGCAAAGGCTATCAACATTCCGAAAGATGAAAACAAGTATGTAACCATCAGCGGTACGGTAAAAGACAAGTCGGACAAGCGGGTCTTGTCTTACGCCAATGTGTCCATCGCCGGAAGCACGGAGTCCACCGTGACCAATGCCGACGGCGAATTTACGTTCAAGGTGAAAGAACCGGTAGGCAATACCACGCTCGAAGTGTCGCATTTGGGTTACGCCAATGCCCGTATCCGTCTGAAAGAAGGAGATTCGGACTTATCCACCGTCTGGCTTACACCCTCCACGTTGATGCTGAATGAGGTTGTCGTCAGCGGACGCAATCCGCGCGAGTTGGTAGAGGAAGCTATCCGGAAGATACCTGCCAATTACAGCACCGAAGCCGACCAACTGACCGGCTTCTACCGGGAAACCTCACGCAAGCGCAAACGCTACATCAACATCGCCGAAGCGGTCATTGACCTGCACAAGACACCCTACACGCAAGATGCCGACCACGACCGGGTGCGCATCCTCAAAGGCCGTCGCCTGCTCAGCCCGAAGGCAAGCGATACGTTGGCGGTAAAGTTATTGGGCGGGCCTAACGCTTCCATTTATCTGGATGTGGTGAAGAATCCCGACCTGTTGCTCAGTCCCGAAGTCCTCCCGTGCTACGACTTCCATTTTGAGGAACCGACCGCCATCGACCAGCGTCCGCAATACGTGGTGAGCTTCACGCCCAACCGCAAACTGCCTTACGCCCTCTATTACGGCAAGTTCTACATCGACAAGGAACGCCTCTCCTTCACCCGTGCCGAGTTCTTCCTCGACACGAGCGACCGTTACAAGGCTACGCAAGCCATCCTGCACAGCAAACCTTTCGGCTTGCGCTTCAAACCTGTGGAAGTAGCTTATCAGGTCAATTACACCGACCACGATGGCAAGACCTACCTGAGTTATGTCCGCAACGAACTCCGTTTCAAATGCGATTGGCGGCGCAGGCTGTTCTCCACCAGCTATGCTGTTGTATCAGAAATGGTAGTAACGGACATCAAGCCGTCCACCATCGATATTCCCATTCGTGAAGCCTTCGGGAAAGACCAAATTCTTTCCGATGATGCCTCGCTGTTCTTCGACAAGGGCTTTTGGGGAAATTACAACATCATCAAGCCGGAGGAATCGTTGGAGAAGGCGGTGGGTAAGTTGCGAAAGATACAAGAGAAATAAAGTTTCAATCAAATGAAATTAAATCAGAAAATATTATTGGGCTATGTGTTATTACTGCTTATTATTGGTAGTATGGTAGGTGTTATTGTATATGAACGTAAGCGTATGCGTAATATTGAAATGGAGGTAAGTGAGATACGGCAGGTACGCCGCAACATCAACACCGCCCACCGCCATATCACCCAGCTTGCCCTGTTGGGCGAGGGTGTCATTGGGTGGAATGATACGGATTACCGTAACTACCACAACCAACGACTGCATACAGACAGTTTGTTGCGAGCTTTGAAGCCCCATTGTATGATGTATGTACATCCAGAACAGATTGACACGCTTTGTAACCTGCTATCTGATAAGGAACTTCACTTGCGCCATATTATGGAAGCGATAGAACAACAAGGAGAAGCGGATAGCTTCTTGGTGAACCAACTGCCCGAAGTAGCAAGGAGGGCAACACGTATTCGTACCGTAAAACAGAAGAAAAGCGGACTGGCAGGAATATTAGGTGGAAAGAAAACCGTACAGGTGCTTCCATCCGCCAAAGAACTACACCAGTTCAGCGACAGCCTAATAGCCTTGCAACAGCGGCAGACGGCGGAGATGGAAGTCTACGCCAACAACCTGCGCAACCGCAATATGACGCTGAATATCCAACTGAACAGATTGATTGGCAACCTTGACACGCAAGCGCAGACCGCTTTCTGGTATCAGGAACTGAAAATAGCCGAAGCTCAGGCGTTGTCCGTGCGGTTGTTCACCGCCACCATATCCGCTGCAATCGTCCTGCTGTTCCTTTCTTACCTTGCCATCCACAGGGAAATGAAGCGGAACGCCGCAGAAAAGAGACAATGCGAGAAGCTCATCGATGAGTTGCAGGAAAGCAATGAAAAGAACAAACGACTGATACGGTTGCGGCAGAACCTAATCCAAAACGTTTCTCATGAACTGCGTACTCCGTTGACCTCCATCAGCGGCAACGCCGAACTGCTGCTGAATGACACGGAGGCGAACAGCCGGATGCGCCATGCACAGACCATCGTGGATGCTGCCGGACGTATGGCAGGGATGATAAACAGCCTGTTGGAGTATTTCCGTCTGGACAGCGGCAAGGAAATGCCAAGTGTCAAACCGTTCAAGTTGTGTTCCATCGCCGAGACCCTGAAAACGGAGTTCGAGCCATTGGCAGAAAGAAAACAGCTTTCTTTTATGGTGGAGAACCAAGCGGACGAGATAGCAAGCGGTGACAAGGACCGTATTCTGAGCATTGGCAGCAACCTATTATCCAACGCCATAAAATTTACATCAAACGGCACTATTACATTGGTAACGGAATGCAAAGAAAGCACATTCGTCTTGACAGTAGAAGATACCGGCACAGGCATGACAGAAGAACAGCAACAGCGAATATTCATTCCGTTTGAACGGCTGGGCAATGCCGTGACAGAAGACGGCTTCGGGCTGGGGCTTGCCATCGTAGCCGATACGGTAAAGCTGCTGCAAGGAACTGTCCGTGTGGAAAGCAAGCCGGGTAAGGGAAGCCGCTTCACCGTGTGCCTGCCTTTACCCAAGGCGGAGGAAACGGTAAGAGATGAAAAGACAAGTATGAGGCATTCCTTGCTGTCTGGCAGTTCTGTACTGGCGATAGACAACAACGGGATGCTGCTGGATATGATGAAGGAGATGTATAAGCAAAGTGGCGTGGAGTGCGACACCTGCCTGACGGTTGGAGAACTGACAGACCTGATGCGCACGAAAGACTATGACCTGCTGATAACCGACCTGAAGATGCCGGAGATGAACGGTTACGAAATACTGGAACTGCTGCGCACATCAGAAGTCGGAAACTCTCAGACCATCCCTATAGTTGCAGCCACCGCCGCAGGGTACGTGACTGAAGATGAATTGAGAGGAAAAGGATTCGCTTCCGTACTCTACAAGCCATACTCCATAGACGAACTGCTTGCCGTTACTGAAAGTTGCACCAAACAGAAACAGCCGGACCACATAGATCTGTCGCCCCTGCTCACTTTCGGCGACAAGCAGCGCACATTGGACAAACTGGCAACTACGACACAGACAGACATGGATGGAGTGTGCAAGGCGGCGGAAGCCAAGGATAAGGAAGCTTTGGACGGCTGGGTACATCACCTCAGAAGTTCGTGGATGCTGATAAAGGCGGAACGGCCTTTGGTACCGTTGTATGACGCTATCCATAAGGAGAGCATAACGGATGAAGAATTGAACATTGCTGTTGATGCAGTATTGGCACAGGGCAGTCTAATCATTGATTTGGCAAGGAAGGAGGCGGAGCGATGGGCAGAATAATCGTAGTGGAGGACAATATCATATATTCCGACTTTGTGTGCCGTCTGCTGGAAAGCAAAGGTTTCCGAAGTGTCAGTACTTCCACCTGCAACGGCGCACGAAAACTCTTTGCTGGGATGCAGGAAGACGACATCGTTCTTTCCGACTTGCGTCTGCCCGACGGGGACGGCATTGCCCTGCTGGAAGAACTGCGGGCACAGGGCAGAAACAACCCTTACATCGTCATGACCGACTACGATGAAGTGCCAACCGCCGTTCGGTCTATGAAGCTGGGTGCGGAGGACTACATCCCGAAAAAGCTGATTGAAAACAGCCTTTTTCCGCTCTTGAAAAGCTTGCAGAAAAAGATGGAACGGTATGAAACACCGATTTACGAGCGGCAGAGCACGGTTTTCCGTGAAATAGACCGCAAGATAAGACTAGTCGCACCTACGAACATGAGCGTCCTGATATTGGGCGAGAGCGGTACGGGCAAGGAATACATCGCCGAAAAGATACACAAGGCAAGCAAGCGGGCGAACAGGCCTTTTGTTTCCGTGGACTGTGGCATGCTGTCCAAAGAACTCGCCGCATCAGCCTTATTCGGACACGAGAAAGGCGCGTTCACAGGCGCGGAAGGGAAAAGGCGGGGCTATTGGGAAGAAGCAGCCGGTGGCACGCTGTTCCTTGACGAGGCGGGCAACCTGCCGGTGGAAGTGCAGCAGATGATGCTCCGTGCTATCCAGTCCAAGCGGTACAGAACTGTAGGCGGCGATAAGGACAGGACTGCCGACGTGCGCATCATCGCCGCCACCAACGAGGATTTACAGGCGGCCATCGCTGAAAAACGTTTCCGGCAAGACCTGTACCAGCGGCTGAAAGAATACACGCTTGTCCTCCCGCCGCTACGCAAGTGCCAGGAGGACATTATGCCACTGGCGAATTTCTTCCTGAACCTCGCCAACAAGGAATTTGACAGGCAAGTGAAAGGCTTTGACGCGGAGGCAAGGAAGCTAATGCTCGTCCATACATGGACCGGAAACGTGAGGGAACTGAAGGGTATAGTGCGTTCGGCTGTATTGTTCACCGACGGTGATACGGTCACGCCGGAAGCATTGGACTTTGACGAAACCACATCGACGGCTGACGCTTCTCCCGCATTGGACGATATGGAAAGGAAGCAAATCATCCGTGTATTGGAACAGGCGAAAGGCAACCGCAAGCTGGCGGCGGAACTGCTCGGCATCGGACGCACTACACTGTACAACAAGATGAAAGCATACGGGATAGAATAAAAATAGCGAAAAGATGAAAGAAATTACAGAAAAAAGGCTACCTTTTAATAAGGTAAGCGACGTGTCGGAATAAAAAACAATGGATTTGTTTTGTTCTGCCCTCAACTTGCATTACCTTTGTAGCAACATTTGAGAATTTTCGGGTATGGAAATAAAATTCCGTTTCCGATGAAGATATAGTATAGAATAAGACCGCAAGGCGCGTCTGGTGAGAATCTGGACAATTTGAACTACGGAAAGCGATTGCGTGATGCTTGTGCTATGCCTTGGCATAGCGTGCAGTCACGTACGTTCCGTAGAGGCAGTCCAGAGCCGTCATCAGAAAGTAGTGTGAATTGCACGCTATTTTTTTGTCGGCTTCGGTTATAATAAAAAGAGACCGAATGGGAAAAGTCGTATTATTCGCCGTCCTTACAATGGATGGATGCCTTGCGGACAGTTCTGGGAAAGCACAGGAATGGCTCTCCCAAACCGACTTACCGGACAGGTTCAGGATTACTGAAATAAAAGAAATCGCCTGTCCGCTCTCAGAAGACACCTCCCTCACCATGCTGGTGCTTGACGAGACTTCATCGACCTATTTTATAGAAGCCAATGCCGCTACAGCAAGCATCATCAACGGTATGGCACGGATGCACCTGCTGGATGAAATCATCCTTTGCACGGTACCCGTTATTGCCGGGAACGGTTGCTACCTGTTTCAAGGACATCTGCCCGAAAGCGAGTGGACACAGGTTGAAATAAAGGCATACAAAGACGGCTTGATGAAGGCCGTGTACCGCAAGATAGATGTTACAACTGTTCAAAAAATGAACACTTCCCTGCTCAAAAGACTGTTCAGAATCTGAACACGTGTCCAAATTCTGAACATATATTGAACTCTATTCTTTTAAACCTCAAAATTTTTCTATTATACATATCACTGTGTATCAGTTATTTATAAAAATAGACGACAAAAGTTTTGTCCATTGGATTACCATTTGTCCCATTGTTTTATGTGCGCACACTTCAAACCAAGTGTAATAACATAAAACTGAAAGAAAAATGGAACACCTCATATTGACAGAAACAGACTTCTTCCGTCTGATAGACAACCCCGGCTCTACCGGACTGGGAACCGCATACAACGAGTTCACGACTACAGTCGTATCCCTGTGCAAGGAAAGGGAAAGTATCTGCCGGACTGTTTTCGCACTGAGCTATGCGGAAACGGAACTGCAATATCACGATGCCATGCAGGAGACGGACTCCAGCCGCAGCATGTATGTGAGAAAGGCGCTGTCGTTCGTGCGCAAGATACTGAAATATTATCAGGTAGGGCTGCATCGAGGCGGAGCCTTTGACGGAGGTGAAAAGACAAACCAAAGGCAGGACGAAGCCGCAGCGATGCAGTGGACGGGAAGCACGGCCGAGCTGGTGGAACTGATTTACGGTCTGGACGAGATGAAGCTCATCAACGGAGGGGAAACGGGCATCAAGGAGCTGCTGGCGAGATTCTGCCGCATGTTCGGTGTGGAGATAAAGGAGAACCAGTGCTACAACACCTATGCGGACATCAAGCGGCGGAAGAACGAGAGCCGGACGTATTTCTTTGACAGGGCGGCGGAACGGCTGAACCGCAGGATGATGCGGGACGAGGAGGCGGAACGGAAGAGGCGGTGAAATACGCCACAGGCAGAAACAGAAAATCCGTAACACGACAGGGAAAGGCTGTACGTGCTACGGATTTTCTCTTTTCATCTGACCGTATATCCGGTTATCTGCCGCTGAGGAGGTATTGCAGTTCGGGGTCGGACTGTATGCGCTGCAACTCGTCAGCGACAATCTGCCGGACTTCGGCACGGATACGGTTGTAGTTATCCTGGATCATCTCCTTCATGCGGTCGTTGCCGCCAGCATCGGTAAAGTCGGTGATGACGGGTATGGGCCGGTAAGCCTGTTCCTCACGCTTCACTTTCTCGGCATCGACCACAATCTCGCAATGGAAAATCTTCTGTTCGATGCGCTCGTCATAGTTGTCGGCGACGGCTCCCACGAACATGCCCTGCGTGAGCGTGGAAATCTTGCTCGCCGGAATCAGGCTCTCCATCTGCGTATTGATGGAAGTGGACTTGTCCTCGCGGTTGATGGTGATGCTCTGCCGCCTCTGGAGAATCTTGCCGAAACGCTCGGAAAGGGTCTTGGCGGTCTCGCCCACGACCTGACCGGAAAAGATGTTGCCGACGGTGTTCATGACCACGGCGGCCTCCTTGTCGCCGTAGTCACGCTTGAGCTGGGAAAAGTCCTGAAAACCCAGCAGGGTGGAAACCTTGTTGCTTCGGGCGGTGGCAATCAGGTTGTCCAGCCCCTTGAAGTAAATCGTGGGCAGCTCGTCGATGATGATGGAGGACTTCAGCCTGCCCTTCCTGTTGACGAGCTTGACGATGCGCGAGTTGTACAGCCCCAACGCCGCCCCGTAGATATTCTGGCGGTCGGGATTGTTGCCGACACAGAGAATCTTCGGCTCGTCGGGATTGTTGATGTCGAGTGTGAACTCACTGTCGGACATGACCCAGTAGAGCTGCGGGGAAATCATGCGCGAGAGCGGAATCTTCGCCGAGGCTATCTGACCGGCAAGCTGTTCCATCGCCCCGCCCTGCCAGGCGTCCATGAACGGGGAAAGGTAGTTCTCCAGTTCGGGATAGCTGGTGAGAATCGGGAACAGGTCCTCGTAACGGCGGTTGAGCAGCTCGATGGCATGGGGAAAGGTGCAGTATTTCCCGTCCTGATAGATGCGGAGGAACCATATTACGGCGGCGAACAGGATAATCGGAGACTCGACAAAGAAGTCGCCCTGCTTCTGCACCCAGGTCTTGTTCAAATTGAGCATTATCGTGTAGGCACTCTCGTAAGCATCGGTGATGTCCTCCATGAAATCCGGATGGATGGGATTGCAGCGGTGCGAGCGCCGCGGGTCGTCGAAGTTGATAACGTAGAACTTCGGCCTGACCCTGTATGCGTCCATGTGGTTCAGCAGGTGGTTGTAGGCGATGGTGGAAAGGTCGCTGAACTTGAAATCATAGATGTACATCGCAAAGCCCTTCTCAATCTGCTGTTTGATAAAGCTGTTCACCACGGCATAGGATTTTCCGCTGCCCGGCGTACCCAGTACGATGGTGGCACGGAACGGGTTTACCACATTGATATAGCCATTGTTCCACTTCTTCCTGTAGTAGAAACGTGTGGGCAGATTGACGGAATACCCGTTCTCCATGAGACGGGTCTCCTGCATGAAGCTCTCGTTCTCGACATTGAACACGTCTTCCATGAGGTTGGTACGCAAAAGGCGGCTCATCCATGTGCCTGCCATGAGCAGGCAGACATAGCCCGCCGCCATCGAAGCGGTGTAGAGACCCGCAACCGCCTCCACCGGAAGCGGCAGGGACAGTACCCACCAGTTGCCGAAGAACAGCACCAGCCCCGCGGCAAGTACCGTCCAGATCCGGCGCCAGGTGATTTTCTCCTCCTTGACACCCTTCGTGCCGAGGCACGAGAGTGCGAGCAGAAGAAGGGCAAAGAGCTTCGTGTAGAGAATGTGATGGAACAGTCCGGAGGTACGGTCGAAGTTCATCAGTACCCGGTCCACGACACCTATGCCGATGCCCCACAGCCTTACGGCTTCGTAACAATACCAGTAAAGGTGGATGACCACCAGAATAATACTTACGGCACGGAGAAAATCCATGATTTTCGCCAGTGCCCTCAAATCGTCTTCCTGTTGTGACATAATCTGTTTCTGTTTTCAAGTGAATGACTGAATTATAATCCCTGCCCCTTGCGGCGCTTTTTCCGCCTGCGCCTGAGGTCGCGCTCGAAGGCAGCTTCCTCGGCCTGTGCGCCCGAAGCGTCGCCGCCGAGCAAGCCCAAGCCGGAGGAATACCCCTCGTCGTATTCCACGGCGGGACGGGTGTCGGGCTGCTGCCCGTCCACGGCGATGGTGAACGGTATGGGCGGAGTGCCGGCATACGGCAGGGTGAAATGCTCCTGCAGGGCATTGGCGGAAAACTCCCTGCCCAAGCGCGAGCCGTTGAGCACACAGCCCGTGCGGTGGTCGATGAAGGTCGCCCCGTAGATGCGCCCTTCGTCGGTATGGCGGAACACCACATCCACACCTTTCGCTTTGAGCAGGGCGACAAACTCCTCGCGGCGGTATGTCCGGGCAAGCGCGGCGGCGACGGTCTTGCGGGTTATCTCCGCCAGACGTTTATCCCGAATTTGTCCTTTGGAAAATTCAAACCTGCGCTGCACGGCTTCGTAGCCGACGGACTTGCCGATGCGGGAAGCCTTGAAGGGAGTGCCGGTCCTGTTGCCGGCATCGCCGGTGGCGGACGGGTTGCTGAACGATAGCGAAAAATAGACCAGTCCGTGGTACTCGCGCCCGTTCACGATGCCGTGGGCTTCCTCCACGGTGACGTTGTAGAGCGAGAGAAGGGCACGGTATTCGCCCATCGTCTGGAACCTGTAGCCTGCCATGACCGCCTTGACGACATTCGATACCTGCCGCCTGACATCGCCCTGCGATGTGTCCACCGGGCGGAGCGGATTGTCGGTACGGTGCTGCCGGCGGTCAGCCGGGTGCAGCCCGTATTTCTTTTCCAGCTCGGAGGTGATGCGCCTGCTGCGGCGGTGGATGAAATCGCGGTTGAGCCGCCTTCCCTGCTCGTCCACATTGACGGAGACGATGTGCAGGTGGTGGCGGCTGATGTCCTCGTGCTTGAATACAAGGTAAGGCTGGTCGCCGTAGCCCAGCCTGTCGAGATACTCGCGTGCGAGCTGTTCCAGCTCCACGTCGGTCAGGCGGTCGTCGGGGTGCGGATTGAGGGAAATATGGATGACCTTATTCCGAGTGCGCACCTGCTCCGGCATGAAGCGCTTGAAGTCCTGCTCGGCACGGGCTATGTCCACATGTCCGCTGCCGTCGTCGAAAATCCGGTTTACGGCAAGGAGCCTGCCTTCGCCTTCGTTCACCTTCTGCCCGTTGTAGGCAAGCGCACCGTACAGTGACGTGCCTACGGTAATTTTCGCTATCATGACTTTTCCTCCTTTTCCGACAGCTTCTGCCGGAACTCACGTGACAGCTCCATGACCTGCTGCGTCAGGGCGGCCAGCTCCCCGGTACACTTCTCCAGACGGTAGAGCAATGCCATCGCCTTCTTCTCCGAAAAATGACAGCGCAGCTCCCTGACCACCTGGTTGTAGTTGTTGCCTACCATGCGGTACTGCGCATGGAAAGCGGAGAGCTTCGTGCAGTAATCCAGCAGCGTCCTGTCCGTGACCAGTACCCGGAAGGGCTGCCTGAAAAAGTGCGCCTTGAGAAACACCGCCCTTGCATATACGCCGGACTTCTCGTGCATGGAGAGGAACTTCAGCCATTCCTCATTGTCGAAACGCACCATCACGCAGTGCGACTTGCGGCTTTCCTTGGGATGCCGCCCCCATTTGGAGCCTTCCGCTCCGTTTCCTTTACCATTTCTGTTCATCTTACATAAGGATTTAGTGGTTTGTATAAAAATGTGCCGGACGGCAGCATCCGCAGACACGGCGCAGCCGGGAGACAGGCTTTCCGACTCCGGAGAGGAAGCCCCTCCCCGCATGGGGCAAGGTCGTTTCCGGGAGTAACCGGAAACCCTTTGAGTTACTCAAAGGACACCTTGCTATTAGCGGTTGCTAATAAGAATCCGTCCGCGACGGATTGGAAAGCCAACCTGCCATCACCCACGGGACAGGGTACCGGCCAACCGGTACCCCGGAGCTGCCCAAAAGAGAAAACGGAAGCCCGGCATACACCAGAGGCGTCAGTCTGCCGTCGTGGGTGCAAAGTTAGGGTACGGGACAGAGCCGCGGAACCGCCGGAAAAAGCCACAGACTTCCACATCGGCGCCAAATGCTGCCACGAAGACCCGAAGTGATACAGATACGGGAAAATGCCCCTTCCTTTGCGGACAGGAAAACCGGCACGCCCACCAGCCGGCACGCCGCATTGTCCGCCACACTGCCAGTATGCCTGCCTGCCGGCACGCAGGCATACCGGCGGGAACACGGACAGGCAGACCGGGGAACCGGCACGCCGGCAATGGTACACACAGGCTGACGGGCATGGAGACAGCCCGGCGTGCGCAAGGGCCGGCATCCCTGCCGCCAAGCGGACACGCCAGTGCGGAGGCAGGGACGCCTGCCGGGAAAACAAACTGATGTATAACGAACAAAAGACAAGGAAGCATGAAGAAAGAACCCCTGTTCATCGCCTTCTCCACCCAGAAGGGAGGAGCCGGCAAAACGACACTCACCGTGCTGATGGCGAGTTACCTGTATTATGTGAAGGGATACGACGTGGCAGTCGTGGACTGCGACTATCCCCAGTTCAGCCTGAAGGACATGCGCGAGCGTGACCTGAAGAACATCGAACGCAACCCGCACCTGCGCAGGGCTGCCTATGAGCAGTTCAAACGCCTGGGCAAACGTGCGTACCCGATAGTCGGGAGCCGTCCGGACCATGCGGTGGAAGCGGCAAGGCCGTTTGTGGAATCGGAGACACCGCCCGACTTTGTATTCTTCGACCTGACGGGTACGGTAAACAACATGGGACTGATAAAGACGGTGGCGACGATGGACTACATATTCTGTCCCATAGCCGCCGACCGCTTTATCATGGAAAGCTCGCTGAAATATGCGGGCATACTGAACGACACGCTGGTGACGACGGGAAAGTCGAACATAAAGGGCATCCGCCTGCTGTGGAACATGGTGGACCGGCGCGAGAAGACCGACCTGTACGACATCTATGAGAAGGTAATCGCCGGAATGGGGCTTGAGGTGCTGAAGACGAGCCTGCCGGACAGCAAGCGTTTCCGCAAGGAAGGTGCCGAGGAAGGCGACCGCCCGCTGTTCCGCTCGACGCTGCTGCCTCCGGACAGGACACTGGCAAAGGGCAGCGGCATAGACGCACTGGCGGAAGAGATACTGGAAATAGTAAACCGCTGAACGGATGGCAAAGAAACTCGATGTCGATATTGATCCCGGCAAGTTTCTGGACTCGTTCCGTCCGGAGATGCCCGCGTCCGCCCCCGAGGTGGAGGACAAGGCAGAAGGAAATGCGGGCGGAAAACCCGCAGCAGAGAGGACAAAGGCTCCACAGAAGACCCCAAGGACCGGAAAGGGAAAGGAAGAGGAATATCTGGAACGCTTCCTGAACGCCCCGAAAATCCCGGTATGCTCCGGCAAGACAGCCTATATACGCAAGAGCTACCACGAGCGGATACAGCGCATCGTGCAGGTTATCGGCAAGAACGGGCTTACCCTGTCGGTCTATGTGGACCGCGTACTGGAAGAGCACTTCCGCGAGTATGAGGAAGTGATACGCAAGCTCTACAAAAAGAGCTATGAGGACATTTACTGATTATTCATCCAAAAAGAAAGGAAATGACAATGGGAAGATTTTTCAAGACAGACAGGAAAAAGGAGACACACGGCAGGCTCACGCTCCCCGTGCGTGCCCTGGCCGGTGACGGCAGCGCCACAGGCGGACAAAGAGGGAACATACCGGAAGAACACCCGCAGACATCCGGGGACGGGACCGTCTCCCTGATGTGCCGGGAGAAACCGCAACCGCTTTAGCCTATGGCGACGCTGCTGATAGTGCTGCTGATGGCCTTCAACATGTGGATGGTCATCTACCTGACCTGGGAACGCAGGACGGGAGACACAACCCGAGAGAAGAACGGAAAGGACGGCGGGAACAGGACGGCGGCTTCCGAGATCGTGGGCAGAAGCCGCTTCAGGATGCCGGAAACGAAGCCACAGACTGCCACACCTGCGCCAAATGCCGCCACGGAAATACGAAGCGAAGAGGTGGACGAGAAGGACGTTACCTTTGCCGACGAAGCACAGGAGGACGGCACGGACGCACACCGCCGCCGGATACCGGACGAGGAGCTGGACGAGGTGTTTACGGACAGACGTGTGTCGGACATAGCCGGATATGACGGGGACGAAGAGCCGGATGCGGAACCGGATACTGCCGAAGGGTTCACGTTTGAGGACATCGACCTCGCCGTACGCACGGCGAAGAAAGCGGACGCCACAGGAGATGAACGGCGCCATGCAGGAATGGTATTCTGCGAAATGAAGGGCAACGAGCTGTTTGCCCTGATAGAACGCAGTTCGGAGGCGACACGCAGGAGACTGGACGAACTGATGGACTACTATCTGGACTCGATACCTGCCCCACCTGCCGCATCAACGGCAAGTGCCGCACTGAGAAGGCCGCCTGCCATGCCGGAGAGATTTGAGGATTTCAATATCCGCGACTATGTATAACGAATAAAAGATGCAACGAAGATGCGAAAAAAGAAAATCGACTACGGCTGAAATCCCGGCCAGCCACCGGACCACTAAATCCAGAAGCCGGCTTTATCCGAAGCCGCAAAAATTAAAGAAAAGTATCAACCGCCGAAGGGAATATCCCGCCCGGAGGCATAAAAACAAGAAAAGATTATGACAGAAACATCGAAGAAAAAACAAATCATTCTGGCAGTCCTTCTGGCGGCTGCCAGCATTTCCGCCTTTGCACAGGGCAACGGCATGGCGGGCATCACGGAGGCAACCAATCTTGTGACCTCATATTTCGACCCGGCGACAAAGCTCATCTATGCCATCGGCGCGGTAGTGGGACTCATAGGAGGCATCAAGGTCTATGGCAAGTTCTCGTCCGGTGATCCGGACACGAGCAAGACCGCCGCAAGCTGGTTCGGAGCCTGTATCTTCCTGATTGTAAGCGCAACCATCCTGCGCTCGTTCTTCCTGTAAACAGGCGTGTCCCATATATAATAAGATAAAAGGACAATGGCTGAATACCCGGTAAACAAGGGCATCGGTCGTCCGGTGGAGTTCAAGGGGCTGAAGGCGCAGTACCTGTTCGTGTTTGCGGGCGGGCTGCTTGCCGCCTTCCTCCTGTTTGTCATCCTGTACATGGCGGGCGTGAGCCAGTGGGTCTGCATCGGCCTGGGTATCACGGCGGCTTCCGCCGTGGTATGGCTCACGTTCCGGCTGAACGCGAAGTACGGCCAGCACGGACTGATGAAGCTGGGCGCGGCACGGATGCGCCCGCGCTACCTGCTCCACCGCAGACGGGTGTCCCATCTGTTAAGACGAAAAAGGAAAGGAAGGAAAGAATGAGAAACGTAATGAAAGCCACCACACTGGAGAGCCGGTTCCCGCTGCTGGCGGTGGAACACGGGTGCATCATCTCGAAAGACGCAGACATCACCGCAGCCTTCGAGGTGGAGCTGCCGGAGGTCTATACCGTAACGGCGGAGGAATACGAGAGTATCCATGCCACGTGGTGCAAGGCAATCAAGGTACTGCCCGACCACTCGGTACTGCACAAGCAGGACTGGTATATGAAGGAGCTGTACCGCCCCGACTGGGAGAAGGAAGGTACGGGCTTCCTGGCACGGAGCAACGGGATGCACTTCAACGAGCGCCCGTATCTGAGCCACAGAAGCTATCTGTTCCTGACCAAGACGACGAAGGAACGCATGAGGCGGCAGAGCAACTGGAGCACGCTGTGCCGCGGACATATCATCCCGAAGGAGATACAGGACAGGGAGACGGCGGTGAAGTTCATGGAGGCGGTGGAACAGTTCGCCCGCATCCTGAACGATTCGGGACACGTCCGCCTGCGCCGCCTGAGGGACGATGAGATTACGGGAACGGAAAAGGAAACGGGTATCATAGGCAGATACCTGGCACTGACGACGGAGGATACGGCGTGTCTGGAAGACATCGCCATGAGCGCGGAGGAGATGCGCATCGGCGACAAGCGCCTGTGCCTGCACACGCTGTCGGACACGGAAGACCTGCCGGCTGCGGTAGCCACGGACAGCCGTTACGAACGGCTCTCGACCGACCGTTCGGACTGCCGTCTGTCGTTTGCCGCCCCGCTGGGACTGCTGCTTCCCTGCAACCATATCTACAACCAGTACGTGTTTGTCGGCAACAGCGACGAGGAGCTGCGCCGCTTCGAGAAGTCGGCAAGGAACATGCAGTCGCTCTCGCGCTACAGCCGCCAGAACGCCATCAACTGCGAGTGGATAGAGGAATATCTGAACGAAGCCCACTCACAGGGGCTGAAGTCCGTCCGCGCTCACTTCAACGTGATGGCGTGGAGCGACGACACGGAGGAGCTGAAACGGATAAGGAACGACGTGGGGAGCCAGCTGGCCTCGATGGGATGCGTGCCCCGCCACAACACGACGGACTGCCCGACACTGTTCTGGGCGGGCATACCGGGCAATGCGGCGGACTTCCCGGCAGAGGAATCGTTCCACACGTTTGTCGAGCAGGCGGTATGCCTGTTCGCCGGAGAGACCAACTACCGGGACTCGCCCTCGGCTTTCGGCATCCGCATGGCAGACCGTATCAGCGGCAAGCCGCTGCATATCGACATATCCGACCTGCCGATGAAGCGCGGCATCACCACGAACCGCAACAAGTTCGTGCTGGGACCGAGCGGAAGCGGCAAGTCGTTCTTCATGAACCATCTGGTGCGGCAGTATTACGAGCAGGGCACGCACGTGGTACTGGTGGACACGGGAAACTCCTATCAGGGACTGTGCGAGATGATACACCGCCGCACGCACGGAAAGGACGGCATCTACTTCACCTATACGGAGGAGAAGCCCATCAGTTTCAACCCGTTCTACACGGATGACGGGGTGTTCGACGTGGAGAAGAAGGACAGCATCAAGACGCTGCTGCTGACGCTGTGGAAAAGCGAGAACGAACCCGCCACGAAAACGGAATCGGCGGAGCTGGGAAGCGCGGTGAACGCCTATATCCAGCTGCTCGGGCAGGACAAGGGCATCGTGCCGTCGTTTGACTCGTTCTACGAATACATGCGGGACGTGTACCGCAAGGAAATGGAGGAACGCTACATCAAGGTGGAGAAGTCGGACTTTAACATCGACAATTTCCTGACCACCCTGAGGCAGTACTACCGGGGCGGACGCTACGACTTCCTGCTCAACTCGGCGGAGAACATCGACCTGCTGCACAAACGGTTCGTGGTCTTCGAGATTGACTCGATAAAGGACAATGCCGAGCTGTTTCCGGTGGTGACCATCATCATCATGGAGGCGTTCATCAACAAGATGCGCCGGTTGAAAGGCGTAAGGAAACAGCTGATTGTGGAAGAGGCTTGGAAGGCCCTTTCTTCGGCAAACATGGCTGACTACCTGCGCTACATGTACAAGACGGTGAGAAAGTATTTCGGGGAGGCGATTGTGGTGACACAGGAAGTGGACGACATCATCAGCTCGCCCATCGTGAAGGAAAGCATCATCAACAACTCGGACTGCAAAATCCTGCTGGACCAGCGCAAGTACATGAACAAGTTCGACCAGATACAGTCGCTGCTGGGTCTGACGGAAAAGGAGAAGTCGCAGATACTCTCGATCAACCAGTCCAACGACCCGTCGAGGCGGTACAAGGAGGTGTGGATAGGACTTGGGGGCACGCATTCGGCGGTATATGCCACGGAGGTGTCGATGCAAGAGTATCTCGCCTATACGACGGAGGAGACGGAGAAGATGGAAGTACGCGAACTGGCGGAGAAACTGGGAGGCGACATGGAAGCTGCCATCCGTCAGGTGGCGGAGCGGCGGAAAGAGGAACGGACGGGACAGTGAACCGGCAGGAAATATACAGTAAATGAAAAATAGAAAATGATTTATGAACCAACAGACTGACAACATGTACATTGATGACCGATACAGCGATGAAGCGCTGCGGAAACGGGAGGAAATCCGGGAGCATATCTCATGGTTCCGTGAGTTCCTGACATTCGGGACCTCGCTACCGGAACATATCAGAAGGCGATACGGACTGGAAGAAGACTACCGGCGGTACAAGAAACTGGAAATACAGGTTCACCGGATGCCTGCTGAACCGGACTGCAGGGGATATGGGAAGGAGCAGCGCATGAAAGAACTGTGCGAGGCAGGAAGAGCCAAGGGAAAAATCACTCTTGCGGTGGAAAAGGCTTACGAAAGCATCTGCCCCGCTCCGGCACGGGACTATCTGGAAGAAAAATATCAGGAACTGCTCTATCTGAGAGGTATGGTGTACCGGAAAGACTATGACGATCCGATGTGGTACAAGCCGGAAATCCTGAACAAATACGGCATTGACCACAAGGGACCGCGCGAAACGGTACTCAAGCAGGTGGAAAAGGCATACCGGGAACTGGATGCCCGATTCTGCCGGATGACGGGCAAGAAGCCGGATGCGGACGAGCTGTTCGGCAAACCCGCAGTACGGCAGTCGGTACCTGCACAGAAGGAGGCGCCGGAGAATGGCGCAAGGGAAAACCGCATGTGCAGGCGTAAAGGCAGAAGACCGGGATTCTGACGGAAAAGGAAACCGGGCGGACTCCGGCTACGGAAAAGACGAAAAGAAAAAAGGATTAAAAAAATGAAAGAACAAAACTTAAAGAAGACAAGAAAATGAACATCAAACTGACAAAGACCGAAAGGCTGCTGCTGTGCGGTGGTCTGATAGGCATGGCATCTCTGATGCTGCAAGCCTGTGATATAATGGCAAAAGAAGACGGCGACACCCGTGACAGAATCTGCGGAAACTGGGAAAACGCGGAAGTCGGTCCCGACATACTGGTGTACAGGGAGGGAGAATCATATAAGGTGACACTGTTCAGACGCAAGGGCGTACGCCGCGTACTGAGACCGGAGACCTATCTGCTGCAGAGGGAGGAGAACGGCAACCTGTATATGAACACGGGGTTCCGCATTGACGTGGCATACAACGAGGAGACGGATGTGCTGACATTTTCGCCGGGCGGTGACTATGTCCGGGTGAACACGGATGCAGGTGACGGCGAAAGGACAAAGGAGAAAGAGAATATGCAATAGCAATTTAACGAACCACTAAATCCAAAAAAAGAATGAGAATGAGACAGAAACTGAAAATACCGCTGATTGCGGTCTGCCTGTGCCTTGCGGGGACAGGCGGGGCAAATGCCCAATGGGTGGTGTCCGACCCCGGAAACCTTGCGCAGAGCATCATCAACTCCGCCAAGGAGATGGTGGAGACAGCCGGGACGAAAGCCAACACCCTGAACGGCTTTCTGGAAACGAAGAAGGTGTTCGAGCAGGGAAAGGCGTATTACGACGCACTGAAATCAGTGCACGACGTGGTAAAGGGCGGCGCGAAGGTGGCGAAAAGCATCTCTCTGGTAATGGAAATATCGGAAATCTATGTGGACAACTACCAGAAGATGCTCTCGGACGAGAACTACACGCCGGAGGAGCTTGCCGCCATCTCGTCGGGCTATGCGATGCTGATAGACGAAAGCTCGGACGTGCTGCAGGACCTGAAGAATGTGGTGAACGTGACGGGCATGTCACTGACGGATGCGGAAAGGCTCGCCGTCATAGACAATGCCTACCGCAGCCTGATGAACTACCGCAACCTCGTGCGCTACTACACGAACAAGACCATATCGGTGTCGTACCTGCGGGCGAGAAAGAAGAACGACATGGACCGGGTGATGGCACTCTACGGGAACTCCAACGAAAAATACTGGTAGCCTATGGGAGAGTTTGACAACCTGCACCAGATACTCCTCTCGCTGTATGAGGAGATGATGCCGCTCTGCTCAGACATGGCAGGAGTGGCAAAGGGGCTTGCCGGACTGGGCGCCCTGTTCTATGTGGCGATGCGCGTATGGCAGTCGCTCGCCCGTGCCGAGGCGATAGACGTGTACCCGCTTCTGCGGCCGTTTGCCATCGGACTGTGCATCCTCTTCTTCCCGACCATCGTGCTGGGGACGATGAACTCCGTTCTGGGAGTAATCGTACAGGGGACGCACTCGATACTGGAGGAACAGACCTTTGACATGGAGAAGTACAGGGAACAGAAAGACAGGCTGGAATACGAGGCGATGATGCGCAACCCGGAAACCGCCTATCTCGCCTCGGACGAGGAGTTCGACCGCCAGATAGACGAGCTGGGCTGGTCACCGTCAGACATGATCACCATGACGGGCATGTACATGGACCGTGCGGCGTACAACATCAAGAAGAGCGTGCGTGACTGGTTCCGCGAGCTGCTGGAGCTGATGTTCGCAGCTGCCGCCCTTGTCATCGACACGCTCAGGACGTTCTTCCTGGTGGTGCTGTCGATACTGGGACCCGTCGCCTTCGCCTTCTCGGTATGGGACGGCTTCCACTCCACGCTTTCGGCATGGTTCAGCCGCTACATACAGATTTACCTGTGGCTGCCCGTCTCCGACCTGTTCAGCACGATACTGGCGAAGATACAGATACTGATGCTCCAGAATGACATCGAGGCGATGCAGGCAGACCCGAACTTCTCGGTAGAGGCGAGCAACGGGGTGTACATCGTGTTCCTCGTTATCGGCATCGTGGGATACTTCACCATCCCGACGGTAGCCGGATGGATAATCCAGGCCGGTGGCGGAGTGGGCAGCTACAACAAGAACATCGGTACTGCGGGCGCCCTTGGCGGCAGTCTGGCAGGTGCGGCAGCCGGAAACGTGGCGGGACGCACGGGCAAGTTTATCAGAAAACAGGCAGGACGGCTGCTGAAAAGAAAATAGCCTGATAACCGGGGCGGTACCCTGGCATAGCTGCTGTGCCACCCCGGGAAAGCATACCAAAATGATTTTACAAACCATAAAAAACAGAAAGAATGGAGTTCAAGAGCCTGAATAACATAGAAACGAGTTTCCGGCAGATACGTCTGTTCGGAATCATCTACACGGCGGTATGTGCCGCCATCGTCATCTGCTCGGTGGTATGCGCCTTCCGCTTCGCCGAAGCGCAGAGACAGAAGATATACGTACTTGACGGGGGAAAGAGCCTGATGCTCGCCCTCTCGCAGGACCTGTCGCAGAACCGCCCGGCGGAAGCGAGGGAGCATGTGCGCCGCTTCCACGAGCTGTTCTTCACCCTTTCGCCGGAGAAGAGCGCCATCGAGCACAACGTGAAGCGTGCGCTGCTGCTGGCGGACAGAAGCGCGTACAACTACTACGCCGACTTTGCGGAAAAGGGATTCTACAACCGCATCATTGCGGGGAACATCAACCAGGTGCTCCAGGTGGACAGCGTGGTCTGCAACTTCGACCACTATCCCTATGAGGCACGCACCTACGCAAGGCAGATGATCATCAGGGAAAGCAACGTGACGGAGCGCACGCTGGTAACGACCTGCCGGCTGCTCAACGCGAGCCGCTCGGACGACAATCCGAACGGGTTCACCATAGAGGGATTCACGATACTGGAGAACAGGGACATCAGAAGCATGGAGAGATAGGCGTATGGGAAAGATGAATATTCTGACGGGAAAATACGCTGCCGTTCTCAGGGAAAAACTGCACAGGAGACTGGACGCACTGTCACCGAAGGCAAGGCTGGCGACGGTGGCAGTGATGTCCGCCGCCTTTGCCGCAGGCTGTCTGTACATGACCGCCACCGCCATCGCCGGCTTCGGAAAAGGAAACGGGACGATGGAGATACGGCACATGAAGAAACCGGAACTGCCGCAAAAAGCGGATTTGCAGGAAGCGTATGAACATTATCATAAAAACAGGATGTATGGAAAAGGAACAGAAAAGGAATGAGACAAAAGAGAAAAGACCGCTGACGGAGGAACAGCGCCAGCGGAGAAAGAAGATGCTGGTCTATCCGCTGATGGTGCTGACCTTTCTGGGGTGCATGTGGCTCATCTTTGCCCCCTCGCAGAAGGACGGTGGAAAGGAACGGCAGGGACTGGGATTCAACACGGACATGCCCCTGCCGGAAAACTCCGGAATCATCGGCGACAAGGCGAAGGCATACGAACAGCAGCAGCTGGAGAACAGGAAGAAGGAACGCCGGGGCATGGTGGGCGACCTGTCCGCGTTCTGGAACGACAGGACGGAAGGAACGGACACGGCAGACGGAACGGACGACTGCCGTCTGGCACAACCGGAAACATCGCCGAAGACGGGCGGAAGCGGAATACAGACAGGCATCCGCTCCTCGGCTGCCGCCAACGAGCGGCTGAACACCTCGCTGGGTACGTTCTATGAGCCGCCGAAGGAGGACGCCGAGAAGAAGGAGCTCAGGCAGCGCATCGACGAACTGGAACGCATGGTCAGGGAACAGGAGAAACAGCCCGCAAGGATGGAGGAACAGGTCGCCCTGCTGGAGAAGTCGTACGAACTGGCGGCGAAGTACCAGAACGGAGGAAACAATGCCGGGCAGACCGCACGGACCGATGGGACGGAAATGACGGAAAGCAATGCCGGCGAAAAGAAAATGAAGGCTGAACCAGTGAACGGCGTACGCCCGTCAACGGTGTCCGCCCTGCCGCAGCCCCTGACAGATTCCGCCTTTATAGCGGACTACGGGGGTGAAAGGAACTACGGGTTCCATACTGCCATCGGCAGTACGGAGGCACCGGGAAAGAACACCATAGCAGCCTGCGTACAGGGCGACCAGACGGTAACGGACGGACAGACGGTAAGGCTGCGGCTGCTGGAGCCGATGCGGGTGTCTGGACGGACAATACCAAGGAACACGACCCTTGTGGGGACGGCACGCCTGCAGGGTGAGCGTCTGGAGATAGGTATCGGCTCGCTGGAGCATGAGGGAACCATCGTAGGTGTGGAACTGGCGGTGTACGACAGCGACGGACAGGCGGGCATCTTTGTGCCCGGCTCGATGGAAACGGACGCGGCAAAGGAAATCGGGGCGAACATGGGCAGTTCGCTCGGAAGCAGCATCAACATCTCGACCGATGCGGGGGCGCAGCTCGCCTCCGATCTGGGAAAGGGAGTGATACAGGGAGTCTCGCAGTATATATCGAAGAGGATGCGCACGGTAAGGGTGCATCTGAAATCGGGATACAGGGTGCTGCTGTATCAGGAAAAATAGACAGCAAGAGACGAAAGGAAAAAGAACAGTCAAATTTTATCAACCACTAAATCCAACGTAAAAATGAGTATCAGAAAAGTAATGATGATGTTTGCCCTTATGACGGGCATTGTCTGTGCAGGACACGCACAGGAAGTGAAAAACGACAGCACCGCCACCACGAAGGCGGAGGAGCTGAAACTGGTAAAGGATGTCTATCCGCAGACGGAGGAGGACGGTGACTTGTATCACGGACTGACCAGGAAACTGATGTTTGACCGCATGATACCGCCGCACGGTCTGGAGGTCACGTATGACAAGACGGTGCATATCCTGTTTCCCTCGGCAGTGCGCTATGTGGACTTGGGCTCGCCCAACCTCATAGCGGGAAAGGCTGACGGTGCGGAGAACGTCATCCGCGTGAAGGCGACGGTAAGGAACTTCCGCACGGAGACGAACATGAGCGTCATCACGGAGGACGGGTCCTATTATTCGTTCAACGTGAAATACGCCGACGAGCCGCTGCTGCTCAATGTGGAGATGAAGGACTTCATCCATGACGGCAGCACGGTGAACCGCCCGAACAACGCGCAGGAAATCTATCTGAAGGAACTGGGAAGCGAAAGCCCCATGCTGGTGCATCTCATCATGAAGTCGCTGCACAAGGAGAACAAGCGCAAGGTGAAGCACATCGGCTGCAAGCGTTTCGGCATCCAGTATCTGCTGAAAGGGATATATGTCCACAACGACCTGCTGTACCTGCACACGGAGATAAAGAACCAGAGCAACGTGCCGTTTGACGTGGACTACATCACGTTCAAGATTGTGGACAAGAAGGTGGCGAAACGAACCGCCATTCAGGAACAGGTGCTGTTTCCGCTCCGTGCGTACAACTATGCGGTACGTGTGGCCGGGAAAAAGTCCGAGCGCACGGTGTTCTGCCTGCAGAAGTTCACCATCCCCGACGGCAAGCAGCTGGTGGTGGAAATGAACGAGAAGAACGGCGGGCGTCACCAGACGTTCACCGTGGAGAACGAAGACCTGGTACAGGCTGAAACCATCAACGAACTGCGTGTACGATGAAAGGCAAGGCGGTGTTTTTAGCAATGCTTCTGTCCGTCCTTCTTGCAGGACGGGCGGAAGCCCAGCGATGCCTGCCGAAGATGCGGGGCATTGAGATGAAAGCCGGGATGACCGGAGGAAACGGATACTGGCTGGGAGCCGCACTGTCGAGCTATGCAAGGGGCGGCAACAAATGGGTGTACGGAGCGGAATACCTGCAGACCAATCATCCGTACAGGAGCGTGAATGTTCCCGTGGCACAGTTCACGGCGGAGGGCGGTTTCTACTACAACTTCCTGTCGGATGTGAAAAAGACGGTGTTCTTCTACGCGGGGGCGTCAGCCCTTGCCGGATACGAGACGGTAAACTGGGGAGAAAGGACGCTGTATGACGGGGCAAGGCTGAACAACAGGGACGGCTTCGTCTATGGCTGCGCCGCCACGCTGGACATGGAGCTGTATCTTGCGGATTTCATCGCACTGACGGCTTCGGTAAGGGAGCGTTTCCTATGGGGCGGCAGTACGGGCGTGTGCCGCACGGAGTACGGGATAGGTATAAAGTTTATCATCAACTGACGGCAATCATGAAAAAGGAAGCAATAAAAAAGGAATGGCATGTACCGGAGAAGTACCATGCCCAGGTACGGGAAAAGCCGGAGACTTTCTATAACGTTCCGCACGAATACCGCAGCCCGCAGCTCTGTCTGGAGGCAGTGCGCGGATGGGGATACAATCTGGGAATAGTGCCGGAAGAAATGAAGACACGCGAGATGTGCCGGGAAGCGTTCAACGCCAGTCCCGACCTCGATTACGGGCATTGCGCCATCATCGGCTTCATGCCTTTTGCGGACGTGGTACTCGAATGCCTGAAGGACTCCGCCGGAGGAACGGACATGACGGATCTTGCGGCAACTGTCCGTCCGGAAGTCATGGACAGGGAGATTGCCGGTTTTCTTGTCGGGAAGGACGGGCACTGCCTGCAGTATGTACCCGTGCACTTGCAGACGGAAGAACTTGCACTGATGGCAGTCAGGACATCGGGGAATGCGGCGCTGCTGCACCGCAACGTACGTGAGGACATCAAAACGGAAAAGGTCTATATGGCAGGTATGGAAGAGGACTGTTTCCAGTCGTTCCTGCATATCCCGCCGGACAGACGCACGCCGGAAATATGCCTCGTGGCGGAAAAACTGTATCCGGACGTGGTACGTGCAAGGCCGGACTCCATACCGGAGGCGGTCAGGAACGGATGCAACATATATACGCTGGGGAATCTGCTGGAAAAAGCCTGCGGTGAGAGATTCGATGCAGGTACGGTAAAGCGGGTCTATGAAGGCAAGCCGCTGCGGGTGAAGCAGTTCACCACACCGACAGGGGTGATGAATGATACGGTTATCCGCTTCTCGAAGGAGAACAGCCGGTTCCAGTATGACCAGCCTTATAAGAACAGGATGATAAAACGGGGGATGAAGCCATGAGTACGGAAACGGAAATAGACAGAATGAAGAGGATACCGATTGAGGAGTTTCTCGCACGGCTGGGCCATTCGCCCGTGCAGCGCAGGACAAACGCGCTGTGGTACAAGGCTCCGTACAGGGAGGAACGCACGGCGTCGTTCAAGGTGAACATGGAGCGAAACCTGTGGTATGACTACGGGCTGGGCAAGGGCGGCAATATCTTCGCCCTTGCCGGGGAGTTCATCCATTGCGAGGATTTCCTCTCGCAGGTAAGGTATGTGGCGGAAGTGGCGGGTATGCCGCTGCCGGAAAAGAAGGTGTACCACCCATGCGAAGTGAGGCGGCCGGTAGAACCGTCCTTCGAGGACGTGGAGCTGATGCCGCTCCAGAACCGGGCGCTGCTCTGCTACATGCAGGAAAGGGGCATATCGTCGGGGGTGGCCATCGGCGGATGCAGGGAGATACACTACACCACACACGGAAAGCGGTATTTTGCCGTGGCATTCGGTAACGGAGGGGGCGGATATGAGATACGCAACCGCTTCTTCAAGGGATGCCTGCCGCCCAAGGATGTGACACTGCTGGCTTACGGTTCTGCAAGCTGCAACCTGTATGAGGGGTTCATGGACTATCTGTCGGCACGTGTGCTTGGAATTGGAAACGGAGAAGACCACCTCGTGCTGAACTCGGTGTCGAACCTGACGAAGGCATACAGGCATCTGGACGGTTACGGCAAGCTGCAATGTCACTTTGACAATGATGAAGCCGGACGGAGGACGCTGGAAACCCTGCGTGCACGGTACGGCGGAAAGGTGACGGACTGCTCCGGACTGTACGGCGGATGCAAGGACCTGAACGACTATCTGCAAAAGACGCTTGCCGAAAGGCAGGCATGGCGGGAAAACGAAAAGAAAGGAAAAAACAACGGAATAAAATTATAATGATTATGGACATGAACAGACTTAAAGATGGAATAAGAGAAAAGGTAAATACAGTAAAAATGCTGGCAGTCTTCTGTGCCGGACTGCTTTCTATCGGCATGACGGCCTGTGATGATGGGCTGGACGTGACGCAGGCTTATCCGTTTACGGTGGAAACGATGCCCGTACCGAAGGAGCTGGCAAAGGGTGAAACGGCGGAAATCCGCTGCGAACTGGTACGTGAGGGCGAGTTTGACGGGGCGGTCTATACCATCCGATATTTCCAGTTTGACGGCGAAGGTACGCTGAAGCTCGACAACGGGCTGGTGTTCCAGCCCAACGACCGTTATCTGCTGGAGAACGAGAAGTTCCGCCTGTACTATACATCGGAGTGCGACGAGTCGCAGAGCCTGACCATCACGGTGGAGGACAACTTCGGCAATGCCTTTGAATGGGAAGTAGAGTTCAACAACGACACGGAGGAGGTTCTGTCCGGGGCTGATACCTTGGCTATGATGAAAGGAGGTGTCTATCAGTAAGGCAGAATTGAAACGGCTGTTTGTGTCGGCAGTGATGGCGGTCGCTTTCTCCGCCAGCCTGTCCGCACAAGGTACGGATGAAACGCCCGCATCGTTCCATGATGAGCCGAAAGCTGAATTAGCCGTCGAACTGATAAAAAAATACGAGGGACTTCATGACAGTCCCGATTATTATCCTTACTACGGTTACGGACATTGTCGGCTGGAGGGAGAGAAACTGTCCTACGACATGACGGAGGCGGAAGCGGAGGAACTGCTGCGGAAGGACTTGGAAGAGCGTTACAGGCTGTTTCGCAAGTACAAGAAAGATGCCCTGCTCCTGACCATTCTTAGCTACAATGTAGGGCATGGGACTCTGCTCGGTTACGGTAAACGTCCGAAAAGCCGGCTGCTGAAAAAGCTGGAAGCCGGTGACAGGGACATCTATAAGGAGTATATATCCTACTGCCACTACAAGGGGCGGAAAATCCGCTCGATAGAGCGGCGACGGAAAATGGAGTTTTTGCTGCTGTATGAACCGTGAAAACTGACAAAATGGCATGAAATAATTGTCATTATATAATTGGCACAGTTTTAGTATATCCAGTTTTAGATTTTAGGTGTGTAAGCCACTAAGCACCTAAGTATAGATTAGTGGTACGGAGAAGTCCGGATAAACATAACCTTAACATCTTATGATTATGAAATTTGAAATTTCAGAAAATGAGTTTGCCAAGGTGATAGAAGTAGTCTTGGCATTTATTGCTGGACTGCTTTGCTAAAAGCTAAAAAGAGGTTGTTTCAATGAAACAACCTCTTTCATATTATTAGAGATGGGAACAGCGGTTTCTTTGCTACTTTCTTTGTCCGCCTTCTGCTCACCGAAAGAAAGTAGGGCGGCTCTCGCCGCCTCTGCCTAAAGTCGGGTGTAAAGTCCCGTTACATCCGTGAAAATCTGCTGGAGCATATCAAAGTACACTTCTTCGTATTTGGCTATCTCCTTGACCTTGATGTCCGCATACTTCGTCAGTGTCTGACGATAGAAATACATGGTGTATGTATCCGTGTCTTCATCCAATATGATTTTCAGTCTGTTGGCTGACGTCTTGTTCCTTGCAAGGCTCATTTGTAGTCCGTTGCCCAAATTGATATAGTTACGGCTTCCCGTCATGACGGTAAATCCATGACCGCCCAACTGCTGTAAGATTGTATTCGCTATCATCTGTATATGAATTTAAGTTATTGTCAATGGGTGGCTTTTGCCACCCGATTTTTTTATACGTTCATGCTCTGCCTTATATGTTCCAATGTGCGCTCGGCAATGGGTCGTGTTTCCTCCGTCCAAAGGTCATAGTCATGTACGGATATTCCTACACTCTGCAAGTCACGGATATAGCCGGACACATAATCTCCCGTAGGGAGGTAAACGAACTGCATCCATGCGTCCCTGCTGTCTGTCAATATAAAATAGTATTTCATGCTCTTTCTGTTTTATGGGTTATCTGTTTCGGGTGCGGGCGGTATTGTGTACCGCCACACCTTTAGTATTCTTTCATTTCGGCAATGGGGGTATATTTTCTGAGCCATTCCACCACATGCACCATGTTGTATTCGGAAGTAATGACTGCCGTATGCTCGTTTATCGGGGTCATTCTTGTACTTTCGTAGCTCTCTATCCACTCCTTTAGTGTTGTCACATCACAAGTATCGGTACACATCATATCCAAAATTCTGATAGGGTCACTGAATGTCACAATCAAAGTATCATAGTATGCTGTCATAGCCTGTCCTCCTTTCCTTTTATCCATTCGTCACGCAGGTGTCTGCACTCCTCCAATGTAGGTCTCACGCAAGAGAAAAGTTCTCCGTCCGTGTGTCGGTAGTCATACTGGAAAAGGGTTGTTCTTTTCCGTCTGATAGTCGTTTGGTACTTTTCGTACTTCTCAGTACCTGCCGTCTGGCAGGTACTCACTCCGTTGATGGTCATTCTTGTTGTCATGATAGTCATTTATTAAAATTCAACAATCAGCAGTCGGTTCTCCATTACCTTTTCGGGGTCGGTTATCATCCTTTGGGCTACCCAAAGGTGAGGCGCTCCGAAGCCGTAGGCGAAAATGGTATTGAATATCGAACTTTGTGCAAAATGCTGCATTACGTTCCTTACTTCTGTTTCATCTTTTGCCACTACCAATGAATTGATAAGTTTGATGAAGGTTTCGGGGGCATTTTCATGCCACCCGAAAAACATGTTTTCAATTATTACTTTCATGTAGAACTTATTATATTATTATGCTGTCAGTCTTTGCTCGATAAGTTGAATGTTCTTGTTTACAAGTTCAATGATTTGACGATGATAACTTGTATTCATGTTGCAGGCTCCTCGGCTTTGGACAATCTGCATGGTATCAAGAGATAATTCTATGGTTTCAATCCTTTTCCCTTCAATGCTTGCAGAGAGTATCAAAGAGTCTTCTTTCAGATAGTATTGATTTGAAAATACGCAATGGTGCATTGCCATACCTTCCTCAAAGAACTCGGTAACACTTTCCAAAACTTTGACTTTCAAAGTGCCATCGGAAAATGAAAGCCCGAAAAACCTGCCTTTCTGCTCCTTGTACTTTTTCTCGTCATTCAAGGCTTTTTGCAAATCCTTCTTCATCTGTTCTTCCCTCAGTTCCACATTCCTTTTCTGTACCAGTCTGTCATGTTCTGCATGAAGGTTAGCAGGGCACACATATTTGGCATTGTGAATGTCTTTCTTAAAGTGCTTCAACAACTTAATGTAGTCGCACCATATTTGTGGCTCTTTGATTTCATATCGGTTGCGGATGCAGATTTTAATTGCAGCCCAATAATCTTTCAGTCTTATGCCGTTTGTTATTGCGTGGCGAAACATACAGGTCTGACCGGCTTTAGGCAATGTCTCAATCCTGCAATCGGAAAGAACAGCAGCATAATAGTCATAAGGTGAACTTCCGTAAAAATCGGAACGGAAGCCAATATATTTCAGCTTGGGTAGTAGTTTTATTTGAGGATAGGTACATACTCCATAAATGTTGTAGGCATGGAGCCTTTTTTGGCTTCTTAACTCCATATTGCTGTTCAAGCTCCACATGTCATAATATAGACCGAACATACAGCGCAATCGGGCGAAAGTTTCGGTTTCTCCTTTGGAAGAAATCCATCGTTGAACGACTTCTGTAATGGAATACTTGGCTGGCTGCATTACTTTCTTGAATACTTTCACATAGAAAAAGCGGAAAACCTGATAGCCGTTGCAGGTAGTAACGATTGAAAAATATTCATTATTGGTAAATACCCGCTGGCGGGTATCCATGACCTCGAGTTTTCTTCCGCAATGAGGGCAAGTGCAGCCACACAATTTTTCTGCAAGTCTGTGTTCACTTTTCCATCTGTGACCACATTCCATACAAGTTATCATACCTCCTTTGGTTCTGTGTGCATAGTGCTTAAAACAATGTTCATAAGCATAGGCTTTCTGACGTTCTGTCAGTTTGGGCAATTTTTGTGCAAGCTGAACAATTTCTTTCTGAATGTTAGTATGTGGTTTCATATTAAAAATCGAATAATGAGGGTTGTTGTACTTGGGTTTCTTTTTTCGCTGTGGATTTATGACGTTTCTGTAACTTTGGATATTGAGTAGGTTCCGCTGTATGGTTTACAACTACCCGACATTGTATCGGCTTGCCTATTTCAATCTCGTTTTCATCGTAATAGTGAATGGCTTGTCCGTAAATCTCTCCGTCTGAAAAGCCGTTGCAACCGCTTTTCTGCACATAGTTCAGAATGTATATGACACAATCGTCTATGTTCTTGGCTGGGTTGCGGTAGCTTTTGGCGAATAGTTCATCTTCCGCTGCTCTCTGCTCCAAAAACATCTGTATGGTTCGTTTGAAATGGTCTGTTCCTTTCATAATCTCAAATTTTAGTCGGGTTGTCGTTCAAATAAAGTATCTCGCAATCTTCCACTTCTGTGGGAAGTCCGAAAAGGGGGTAATGGGTGAAATAAGGCTGTGCGTTCCCTTCTTCATCTGTGAGGGGTGAAACATCTTGTACTTGCCATTGCTTCATCCATCTGTCTATTGTCTGAACTTCATCGTCTGTGAGTGCGGTTGCATCGCCATTGATGATATAGGCTAAACTCCATGTGGGTATCTTTTCCGTTGTCCTGTTCATCTCCGTTTCTTTATGGGGTCAGACAATCTCTTGTAAAATCTCCGTGTGGTATTGTGGAGGACATTCCACCAAAAGAAAACCGATAAAGTCCTTTCTCGCTTCCTTGTTGAGTTCGTGGTATAGCCTTCTTAGGGTTGAATGGTTGCCGTTGATGTAGGTTTCCACCATATACTCAAAGATGTTGTCCACCTCGTAAAACCTGCATTGCTGCGCTGCTGTTCTGCTGTATCTTCTTGCCATATCCTTATTTGTTAAATAGTTAATAACCAAATGAAAAAGCCGATTGCCGCCATTATTGAAAATAGGGAGATTAGGATGCCGAACATGATGCTCAACATGCCGAATAGGATTTCTCCTATGATACCTACTACCAAACCGCCAGCACAAAAGGCTATGTTTGATGTTGCCGTTACTACTGCGGATAATGCTTTCCACAATACCTTTCCGATGTCACTCAATATCATTCTCATATTTTCCGATTTTAGATTGTTGATTACCTTGTTCGGATTTGGAGTGGGCGGTTTCTTTTTCTTTTCGCCTCTCTGTATGTCCGATGTTTTCTTGTGACGTCTTCCGACCGCATTGGTCGTTTTCGTTTCGGGGGGCTTCTCAAAGGTTAGGGAGTAGGATTAGCAAATTTTTTAGACAAAATACTACCCCTGAAAGGGCGTGGAGATTTTTCGACAAAAAATTTGAGTTCCTAATCCCGTCTTTACCTTTGCCCCAAGCAACGAAAATGACACCTGATGCCGTCCTGGATGGCGGCATGGAAACAGAGGCATACGTATAGAGAGGCGGAAAGGAAAAGGGAACAGAAGTATTGGCGTGCAGCGCCATGTGGATGGATTAAGGGCGGTGCTGCAAATAAAGGGAAAGTTGGCTTTCCGACCGCCGTGTGGAAGTCCTGTAACCGTCATTGTCATGCGTGCATGGCTTGCGGTTACTGGTGTTCCTCCGGTGGTACATTGTCGTAAAACGGGATTGTCTGCCGTTGCTTTGTCTGCAATGGAAGGCAAACTGGTTTGAAGACACGGGGCATTGTAGCCGAAAATGGTCACAAGAACAGATCCACGCTTGGCGTGTCCTGTAGAAGTGGCATTTTCGGCTACTTGTATATGAATGAAATAATGGTTGTAAGAACGGTTTTACCGTTTTGGTACAAGCATATAAAAGAAGTGCCCACGGTGATGGCAGTGTCATTTATGACATTGTGGTCGCTGTGGGCTTTTCTTTTGCTTGTACAGTTTCTGAAATCGGCTTTTAGTAGGCAGAAAGCGTTTTTGGGATTTTATGGAGAAAATGGGTTTCTGACTACGATAAATAAAGCAAAAATAGGTTGGGCGATAAAAAGGAGGTGAAACCTTCTTCACCGTTGAGTAACTTCTGTAATAAGCATTAGTCATGGAATAGCATGGCTTGCGGTTATAGGTGTTACTCCGGTGTATTGCCTTAAAATGGACTTTGGAGATTTACAGAAAAGTCGGTTTTAAGGCAGTGGTCTTTCTGAAAAATGAAACAACAAATTGAAATACAATGTATAAGACGTTATTAGAGAACTAATTAGAGGTCTGAACTTTAATCCATACCGATTTGATTTTGAAAAAAATAGGATAAAAGTTTGCTGTTACAGAAAAAGTGTGTATCTTTGCAACCGTAATGATAAAACGTGCAGACATTGTTAAGTCACATTAGGACATAATCAGTCAAATGTTCGTTACATATTCGTTACAGAAAAGATATACGGTCGTTGTAACAATTTGAAAATCAAATTGTGGACATTTTCGGGTTCGAGTCCCGTACGCACCGCCAGAAAACATATAAGTCCGCAATCTAAGATTGCGGACTTTTTTATTTATTATCACTCATTATATATCATGCGAACGGATCACCCGATAAATATAGGGCTCACCCGATAAATAGTGGGGAAAGAAAAAAAATCTTATCTTTGCATCATGGAAAATTCAATGTTAGAGTCTTTGGTAAGCTTCATGCTGCCATCCAATATATTATCTCGTTTTACAATAGTAAAAGTAGAAAGTAATGCAGAAACGTTATTCATTCATTTGGATGAAATCGCTT
>OLRN01000068.1_pt1 | contig 109170 bp, 100 predicted proteins | sample 1673001 | NCBI WGS metagenome assembly OLRN01 (sample SAMEA3136745, study PRJEB25190) | human gut metagenome | biome: human gut; feature: human-associated habitat; material: faeces | place: Austria | collected 2013 | reverse complement strand
AAATAAAGAAAGTGTTTTCGAATCTGATGCAGACATATGACAGATCGTTTAATACTATTATGGTTGCCGAGTTGCGTGAAGGCAAATACCTGCGCGATTACGGGGATACGCTTGTTTTTACCGGCATGTCCCTGACGGGGATAGAAATGGACTACTTTCTGTCACAGATTCCCGAAAGCAGAGGGGATTTCGGCTTGCAGGCTTATGTCTTTGAATATATGCGCGATACATTTGCAAGCTATGCGGCGGGTGACAAAAGCATAGGTATGAACACCCGCTATGTCCGCGTGGAGGCGGCAGCCGATAAGTACGGCGACGAATATTGTAGAAAAGCGATAGACAAATATCTGTATGACGAGAGCGACACACGCACGCCCGACGAATTCATTGACGATCTGAACAGAGGTACTGAAAATATTAAAAATTGACAAGATAATTTTTTTGTGAAAGCATACAAAGTTCAGTATAAAAATTTGTTCAAAGATACAAAATGTGACTTTCAATGACATTTTGCTTGAAATAAAATTTGATATATGCTATTATGTGATTGTGACAATGCATTGAAACAAAATTTATACGAAATTACAAAGGAGAATTCGCTCTATGAAAAAAGTGTTATCAATTGTTCTCTGTGCGATGGTTCTCGTCGCCATGCTTAGCAGCTCGGCATTTGCGGTAGTGAAGTCGGTACATTTGGATTCTACGCAGACGATTGCCGAAAGCGGTCTTGTGTATGGTTCATGGAAACTTATAACGGCATCGAATGATAAAACATCTACTTTTGCTGTTCATGTTCTCCCAAAGTATAAGAAAGCCGGCATTTGGTGGAGTGGCGCTAGTGAAAAAATCGTGTTACGCCCGGGAACATCAATTGGAGACACAGCAACAAAGAGATTAAGTGATGAATATTATTGGAAGCTTGTACTTAATCCGGACGGAGCAGGCAAATACGGATGCACAGCTGACGGCACAATAAGACAGTAGTTTAAAAATTGCAGTAATTTGATCTGAATCCATGCGGCATTTATCTTTCGATAGATGCCGCATAATTGAAAGGGGTGTTGACGCTGAAAACAAGATGTTTGCTTTTCTTCAATGAATTCAGAAAAAATCCCGTCTTGAAAACGGCATATATTTTGTATTTTCTGTTGACTTTTGCATGGAGCATATATTCATCTTTGTACTCCTTTGCATATGATGATTTTTTTTCAGGCATGTGCATGCTGATATTAGGCAGCTTGGTCTATTTCGTGTTCTTCGCATTTATCAGCTACGAATTCGGAAGAATGGATTTTTCGGTCGGATTCGAGGAGTGCTGTTCGGCGATAAAATATGGGCGAGTCGAGGCGATCGAAGCCAGAATCTTGGTCATGATTTTTTTGGCGATGCCGTGTCTGATAATCAATTTGCTGATTTATATTATTGCCGGCATTGTATGCAGTGCAGGAGCTGCCGCAATATTTCATGTGCTTGCACATATTGTGATAAACTTCTTTGTTGTTCCGCTTATCGGAACCTTGCTCGGCGCGGTTCTTGCGATATATGCCAAAAGAGGCGTGGCATATATCGTATTGCTTGTTATTACTTTCTTTTCGAGCCCTGCGGTAAATGGCTTCTGCGCGGATTTATATTATTCCACTGGTATATCCGCAAACAGATGGTTAAGAGTTTTTCCTTTTATGACGCCGTCGTCATTTTTTTATACACCTAATATCGCTTACGGTTATTCACTTAGACCGTATAGATTATTTGCTTTTTTAATGTGGATATTGGTGCTTTGTGCGTTGCTTCTTTTCTTCTTCGCACGAAACCGTTATGGTAAGCACTTCCTTGTTTTGGGCGTTGCATGCTTGACTCTTGGACTGTGCTGCGCTCCAATTGTCCTTCAGAACAATTCCGATAATATTGAAGATATAGAAAGCACGGAAGAAGTCGGTGGGGAAATTCGATATTACATTATAAATAAAACATCCCCTCCGGATGCTTGCCCCGAGTTCAAAATAACTTCATACGATATGGAGCTGAAGCTCAGCAATGTGCTTCATGCCGAGGTCAAGGCCTCGGTGTCCCCAAGCAATTTGGATATCTACGGCTTCACACTTTATCACGGATATAAGGTGAAATCGGTTAAGGATGAGAGCGGCAGGGATCTGAAGTTTAGACAGAATGATGACTGGATAGAGGTCGAGTCGGCGGGCGAGACTTCGTCGCTTACATTCACTTACAGCGGATATTCAAATACTCATTACAGCAACGGACAGGGCGCATCTCTGCCGGGAACATTTGCGTACTATCCCCGTGCCGGGTATGTCACTTGTTACGGTGATACCGGATATGAAACGCTGACTCTCGACGAGCCGACGCAGTTCGATGTGAAAATTAAAAACCGCAAGAAGTTTTTTACGAATCTCGACCGCACCGGAAAAAATACATTCTCCGGCAAAACCACCGGACTGACAATTGTCGGCGGGTTCTACAAAGAGGATAAAATAGGCGACACGAACCTTGTCTATACATATGTCGATATGGATGTCAATGAAATAAAGAAAGTGTTTTCGAATCTGATGCAGACATATGACAGATCGTTTAATACGGTAATGGTAACGCAGCTATATGATGGTGTTTCCATGCGCGATTATGGAGATACGCTTGTTTTCACCGGTGTATCTTTGAAGGGGATAGAAATGGACTATTTCCTGTCGCAGGTTCCCGAAAGCAGAGGGGATTTCGGCTTGCAGGCTTATATTTTTGAATATATGCGCGGTACATTTGAGGAATATGCTGAGGGGGATAAAAGCATTGGTATGAACACCCGTTATGTCCGCGTGGAGGCTGCAGCCGATAAGTACGGCGACGAATATTGCAGAAAAGCGATAGACAAATATCTGTATGACGAGAGTGACACACGCACGCCCGACGAATTCATTAACGATCTGAACAGAGGTACTGAAAATGTTGAAAATTGACGGACTTACTTATAAATTCGGAAAGAAAGCGGCGGTCGACTGCCTGTCATTTGAGTTTACGAATGGCGTATACGGTCTGCTCGGACCGAACGGCTCGGGCAAAACAACGCTCATGCGCTGCATAACAGGGCTCTATAATGTCAAGGGCGAGCACATTTTCTATAACGGCAAGCCGGTTGAAAAGGACAAAAGTTTCTCGCGCCATGTCGGCTATCTGCCGCAGAAATTCGGGATGTATCAGCACCTGACTCTGAACGAGATGCTGCTGCTCATAGCCAACATGAAGGGGCTCGATGACAAGTCGGCGCGCGAGGGAGTTGAAAAAGCACTCGGGTTAGTTAACCTCACCGACTGCGCCGAAAAGAAGGTCAAGGCGCTCTCCGGCGGAATGGTTCGCCGCGCGGGAATAGCCCAGACTCTGCTCGGAGACCCGGATATTCTCATTTTTGATGAGCCGACCGCGGGACTCGATCCCGAGGAACGCCTGCGCTTTCAGAGCATTATCTCCGAGATAAAGAAAGATAAAATAATTCTTATCTCGACGCATATTGTCGAAGATGTCCATGCGGTGTGCGAGACCGTTGCGGTCATGCGAGACGGCAAGATAATAAAAAGCGGCACGCGCGAAGAGATGGCAGCGTGCGCCGAGGGCAAAACATATATCATAGACATGGACGACCTGCCGAAATTCAAAGAGCCTTATTATAAGCAGAAGCAGTTCGACAGCGACGGAAAGTACTATCTGCGCCTTGTCAGCAGTGCGCCGCAGGACTTTGCGCCAGTCAAGCCGAATGTCGAGGACGGATACATATGCGCGCTCAAAGGAATATGAAGCTGTTGCTTCAGAGACAAAAATATCTGATCAAAAATATGGGTGCCCTCATGCCCGTTCCGATAGCGGCGATTTATGTGCTGGCTCTGCCGCTGTGCATTGTACAGAGCAGAAACGGCAACGCGGAAGAGCTGCGCTCGTTCGTATCGCAGTTTTCGCAGGGCGTTTTTTCGGTGCTATCCGTCTGGTGGGTTATATTCGGTGTGCGCGAATATTTTGAGGCGGACGGCTGCGAAGTCCTGTTTCTTCACAACAGGCGCGGATTCCTGCCCGATGCAATTCTATTTTATCTGCTGTTTGCTGTTTCGGCGGCGCCGTTCTATATAATCATGAACGCGGTTGCGGGGATGTCGTTGTTTGCGTTTCTCCGCCTGCTGCTCAGCGGCATATTCTGTTTCGGATTGGTCTATTTTCTGATGTTCCTGACCCATTCGACAGCCATCACGCTCATGACGCTGTTTATCTACTCGCTCGGCGGAATGCTCATTTATCGCAGCCATCCGATCTTCCCTTTCTGCTATGACCTCAACAATGCCACGGCGGAAAACTGCCTGGAATTCTATCTTCCGCTTGCGCTGATCGGCATTCTGCTGATTGCCGCAGGACAAATTGTAATTTCAAAAAACACAAGATATCATCAGTAAAATCCTCCGTAATTTCATAAAGACCCCCGACGCAAATGCTGCGCCGAGGGTCATTTTATTTGAACAGATTTTTTGTATAATTCACTGACCTTCCGCCGATGCGTTTGTCTCCTGCAACGTTTTGACCTGACAGCCGCTTATATAAAGTTTCGAGTATTCCGCCTATAATCAGATTTGCCGCCATCAGCCCGAGCGCCTGTCGCGCCCCGAAATGAATCGGCAGAAAGGTGCAGATTATTATAGCGGCGGTGAGAATCAGGTGAATCGCCAGAAACACGAAGCTCACTGTGCGATATGTCATGATGCTCGAACTGAATTTGCGCGGACGCTCTTTGTACATGCGCACCATTTTGCGCGCGGAATATTTTCTGCGCTCGGTCCGCCGCAGGTAGTCGAGATATTCTTTCTCCGTCAGTCCGTCGATGAAAATCGACTCAATGATGTCTCTGAAAACCGACATAGTGAGCAGCAGCCCTACCAACGATCCTCCGACCGTAAATCCGAGTAGCATCCATGCGCCGCGAATAGTTTCGATTATATACTTCAGCCCGACCGCCTCCTTTGCACTGAAAGAATTATATCATACCCTCAATGCGGCAGTCAAGGAAACTCCGTCTGCGACATCGCAGGCGGCGGTGTTTTGCTTTGCGGCTCAAAATAAACCTCAAAATATGATAGAATTTTCAGCTTTGCTGTGCTATAATATAGAAGATTATACTGGCATATACTGTCACTACTGCTTTAGGAGTGTTTTTGTTGCAGACAAATGTTGATTCGCTGAAAATAAACTATATGGATAAAGGCTCGGGCGAGCTTGTGGTTCTGCTGCACGGCTGGGGCTCGAACATAGAGCTTTTCGAAAATATGTCCGAACTGCTCGCGCGCAAATATCATGTTGTCGCGCCCGACATGCCCGGCTTCGGGCTGTCCGACGAGCCGAAGGAGCCCTGGCGCGTTGATGATTATGTCGATTTCGTACTGAAATTTCTTGAGCCGTTCGCGCCGAAGAAGGTGACTTTCCTCGGCCACTCGTTCGGCGGCAGGGTCATCATAAAAATGGCGAGCCGCGATTTGCCGTTTGAGATCGAAAAGGTCATTCTGGTCGATTCGGCGGGAGTCAGGCCGAAAAAGACGGCGGCGCAGAAGATAAGACAGCGCAACTATAAAATAGGCAGAAAGATTCTTGAAACCGCGCCTGTAAAGGCGCTGTTCCCCGACGCACTCGAGGAGTTCCGCCGCAGCCACGGCTCTGCCGATTATAACAGCGCAACGCCTGTTATGCGCCAAACGCTTGTCAACACGGTCAACGAGGATCTCGTGGAATATATGCCGAATATGAAGATGCCCGTTTTGCTGGTATGGGGCGAGAACGACGACGCAACGCCGCTGAGCGACGCGAAATTGATGGAGCAGCTCATGCCCGACGCAGGACTCGTCACCCTCAAGAACTGCGGACACTATTCGTTCCTTGAACAGCAGTTCACATTCAACAAGGTGCTCGCATCGTTCATGGAGATAGACTGACCGACACGACAGCTTTTGTGAAAGGATTGATCTTTTAAATGACGATATTTTCCGAAGTGCTTATCTTTGCGGCGTTTTGGCTGTTCGCAGTGCTCTCGACGCTGTTTTATATGCATATGTTCCAGCTGAATTCATACCGCGCCGACGATCAGTGGCACTGGATGCTCAAGAACCGCGGCAAGGTAGTGCCGCTCGCTCTGCCGCTTATCGGAGCGGTTATCGGCGTTATCTGCGGAAAGAATGCCGGCATGATAGTCTGCGCCGTGTTCATTTTGCTCGCGTGCCTGTTCTATAAGCCGAAAAAGGCGAAAAAGCCGCTCAAATATACGCCCCGCGTCAAGCGTATGCTCGTCACCGTTGCGGCGCTCTATGTTGCAATGACCGTCCTGCTCGCGGTGTTCGCATCCGGGCGCATAACGGCGCTTGTCGTCGGTCTTGTTGCCGCAGCTTCGCCGTTTGTTATAATTCTCGCCAATATTATTAATAAGCCCATCGAGCTTTCGATAAACAGATATTACACGAACGACGCGAAAAAAATGCTCGCCGCCTGCCCGAATCTTACAGTTATCGGCGTCACCGGAAGCTATGGCAAAACGAGCGTCAAGTTCTATCTCAACACTCTTCTCAAGGCAAAATACAATGTCCTCATGACCCCAGAGAGCTACAACACTCCCATGGGCGTCGTCAAGACCGTGCGCGGTTCGCTCAGAGCGACGCACGAAATCTTCATCTGCGAGATGGGCGCGAAATATGTCGGCGATATCAAAGAGCTGTGCGATATAGTCCACCCGAAGCACGGCATAATAACCTCGATAGGCCCTCAGCATCTCGAGAGCTTCAAGTCTCTTCAGAATGTTATCAACACGAAGTTCGAGCTCGCCGACGCACTGCCGAAGGACGGCATGCTGTTTTTGAACGGCGACAATGAATATATAGCCGAAAGAGCGCCCGACGGCGCGATAACCTACGGACTCAATTCCGACAGCAAGTATAAAGCAAAGCTTATCAGCGTCGGAGATAAAGGCACTACTTTTGAGGTCACAACGCCCGACGGCGAAAAAGAGGAGTTCACGACAAAGCTCATCGGCACCCACAACTGCCTGAACATCCTCGGCGCGATAGCCGTTTCGCATGAACTGGGCATCTCGCTCGCCGAGCTGCGCCCGCAGGTGCGCCGCCTCGAATCCGTGCCGCACCGCCTCGAGCTCTCAAAGCGCGTCGGCATGACGCTTATAGACGACTCGTATAACTCAAACCCGAGCGGCACGAAAGCGGCGCTTGAGACTCTGAGCTTCTTCGAGGGCGAGAAGATTCTTGTCACGCCCGGCATGGTCGAACTCGGCGACAAGCAGGAGGAATACAACTGCGAATTCGGCAGAAACGCCGCCGCAGTCTGCGACTATGTTGCCCTTGTCGGCGAAAGGCAGACGAAGAGCATATACAAAGGTCTTGTCGAGGCAGGCTTTGACGAGTCGCACATATTTGTGTCTCCCGCGCTCGGCGATGCGCTTGCAAAGGTCGGCGCGATAAGAACGGATAAAAAGAAGATCGTCCTGCTCGAAAACGACCTTCCCGACAATTATTAATGGGGGTATTCCTATGAAGATAAAGCTTGCAGTCATGTTCGGCGGCAGAAGCGTTGAGCATGAGATTTCCGTCATTTCCGCCATTCAGGCGATCCACGCGGTAGATAAAGACAAATACGATGTTATCCCGATCTATATCACAAAGAACAACGAGATGTATGTCGGCGAGCATATCGGCGAGATCGAGGCTTATAAAAATATCAATGCGCTTATCGCGGAGAGTACGCGCGTTAATCTCGTCAACGACGGCGACCGCACGCTGATAGTCAGATATCCGCACAAGGCTTTTGCAAAGGATGTTATTGATTATATCGACGTCGCGTTCCCGATAGTCCACGGCACGAATGTCGAGGACGGCACTTTGCAGGGCTATCTCCAGATGCTCAATCTTCCGTATGTCGGCTGCGACGTTATCTCGTCGGCGGTCGGAATGGATAAATATGTTATGAAGACCGTCTTTAAAGATAACGGCATCCCCGTGCTCGACTGCGTTTGCGTCGATGCGGAGGACTATGACGCAGATCCGGAAAAGATAGTTGCGGATATCGAAAAGAAATTCAGCTATCCCGTTATCGTCAAGCCGATAAACCTCGGTTCGAGCATCGGTATCAGCAAGGCGCATGACACCGACGGACTTGAAAATTCGCTCTCGAACGCGTTCGACTATGCGGACAGAGTCCTTGTCGAGCCCGCGATAGAGAACCTGCGCGAGATAAACTGCTCCGTTCTCGGCGACAGACATTCGGCGCGCGCTTCTGTCTGCGAAGAGCCGCTCAATGCGACGGATATCCTGAGCTATGAAGATAAATATATCGGCAACGCTTCTAAATCCGGCTCAAAGGGCATGGCGTCGACCCAGCGCAGAATCCCTGCCGACATCCCGAAAGAGACCGAAAACGAGATACGCGAGATGGCAGTCAAGGCGTTCAGGGTGCTCGGCTGCAGCGGCGTGTCGCGTATAGATTTTATGATTGACGCCTCGACCGGTAAGGTCTGGCTCAACGAGATAAACACGATTCCCGGCTCGCTCTCGTTCTACCTCTGGGAGCCTCTTGGAGTCAAATATACCGAGCTTATCGACGAGATGATATCGCTCGCCATGAAGCGTGAACGCGAGCGCGAATCGATAACCTATTCGTTCGACACCAATGTGCTCTCGGGCATAAAACTCGGCGGCAAAAAGACAGGCAAAATGTAATTAAGCTCAAGAAAGGATGTCTCATTATGGCAGTATTCAGACCCTTCAAAGCAGTAAGACCCATCCCCGAATACGCATCGCGTGTTGCGGCTCTTCCCTATGATGTTATGAACAGCGATGAAGCCCGCGAGATGGTAAAGGGCAATCCCTATTCGTTCCTCCATGTCGACAAGGCGGAGGTCGATTTGCCCGTCGGCACGGAGCTCTATTCCGAAGTTGTCTACAACAAGGCGGCGGAGAATCTCAAAAAGCTCGAAACCGACGGCATCTGCAAGCAGGACAAGTCGGATTGCATGTACATATACCGTCAGATAATGGATGGCAGAAGTCAGACGGGTCTCGTCGGCTGCGTGTCGATAGACGACTATATGAACAATGTCATAAAGAAACATGAGCTGACCCGCGCCGACAAGGAGCAGGACAGAATAAATCATGTCGATTATTGCGACGCGAACACAGGACCTATTTTCCTGACCTACAGAGACAACGCCACGGTCGGCGATATCGTCAAGGCGTGGCAGGCGGAGCATGAGCCGGTCTATGATTTCGTCTCCGACGGCGTCGCCCAGACGGTCTGGGTCATCGACTGCCCCGAGACGATAAAGAAACTTTCGTCTCTCTTCGCGGGCATCGATTCGCTCTATATCGCGGACGGTCATCACCGCGCCGCCTCGGCTGTCAAAGTCGGCAAAAAACGCAGGGAGCAGAACCCCGGTTATACCGGGAATGAGGAGTTCAACTTCTTCCTCGCCGTGCTGTTCGCGCAGAGCGAGCTTGCGATAATGGACTACAACAGAGTCATAAAAGACCTAAACGGTCTGACTCAGGACGAGTTTATAGCAAAAATAAGCGAAAGCTTTACCGTTGAATCCGCGCCCGAGTCGCCTTATAAGCCGCAGGATAAGCACACCTTCGGAATGTACCTCGGTGGAAAGTGGTACAAGCTCACCGCAAAGGACGGCACTTTCGATGCGTCCGACCCGGTCGCAGCGCTCGATGTTTCGATACTTCAGCAGAACCTCATCTCTCCTGTGCTCGGAATAGACGATCCGCGAACCGACAAGAGAATTGACTTCGTCGGCGGCATACGCGGTCTCAAGGAGCTCGAGCGCAGGGCGCAGAGCGACATGTGCCTCGCATTTTCGATGTTCCCGACGACCGTTGACGACCTTATGGATATAGCCGACGCAGGCAAGATAATGCCGCCGAAATCAACCTGGTTCGAGCCGAAACTGCTCAGCGGTCTGTTTGTGCATAAGCTTAAATAAGGGGTGAAAACATGGTAAGATACAAGACCGAACCCGGCGAAAAGGAGCAGAAAATCCTCGCAGAAATTTCGCTCAACACGCCGAACAATCTGAAAAGGCGCAAGGTGACTTCTGCAGTTTCGGCGGTTCTCTGTGTCATATATGCGGCGTTCGCCGTGTGGATGTTCGCGCGCGGTGTTGTCGGCAACGGATTCCTGCTGCTCGGCTTTGCAGTGCTTTTTCTGCTGATAATTTTGTTTTCCAAAAAGTTTCAGCTCAGTGTAATGCAAAAGCTCATGAAAAAGAGAAACAATGCTGTTTCGGGCGGAACTTTGGAATATGTCATTGACGATGACGGCGTGGCGATAACTTCGCCGCTCGGCACGGGCAAAAACAACTGGTCGGCTTTCGACCGATGGGGCGAGCAGGACGGATATATCTATCTCGTGCGCCTCGACAACAATGTCGTGCTCATGGATAAATCCCGCCTGACTCCCGATGAACTTAAAGAGCTTGAAAGATTGCTCGGAAATGTGAAAAAATGAGTCTGATTGAAAAACTTCCCGACCTCAATGCTGTCAAGGGCGGCTTTGGCGAATGGCTCGCCGCCTATTACAGCAAGACGGTGTTCTCAGATGCATATGTCCTGCATGATGTGCTTATCGACGGAAAAGACGAGCATAAATCCCAGATAGACCTGATAATAATTGCCGCAAGCGGAATTTATGTCGTAGAAGTAAAGACTTTCAGCGACGCTAAAATATACGGCGATGGGCGAAAGAGGGATTGGCAGTATTACCTCGGCGGGCACAGGTATGATTTCTACAATCCGATTATGCAGAACAAAAAGCATGTAGAATATCTCAAAAAGATGCTCTCTGATTTTGCTAAAGTGGAGTTCTACTCTGTTGTGCTGATGCTGTGTGATGACTGCAAGGTGTCTAATGTGAACAGATCCGACAGAGCCGATACGGTCGTCTGCACAAGCTTATCCGCCATGAACAGGGCGATGAAGATGTTTTTGGAAGCGAACGAAACTAAGCTCAGCCCGGCGGATACGAGAAAAATATATGATTATATCAAGGAAAATCAGGAACAGGGAAAAGAAGCCCGAAGAGCGCACAAGGAGGATGTGAAGGCGTATCGGCAGAAGGTGCAGACCGAAAGGGAGAACCGCGTCTGCCCGTACTGCAAGAAACCGCTCGTGCTGAGGCATGGGCAATACGGTAATTTTTATGGGTGCCCGGGTTATCCCAAGTGCAGATATACTGAAAAATAAAGTAAAAGCGGAGACTGCTTCAGCCTCCGCTTTTTGTTATTCTTTTGCCGCTTTTCTTTCTTCTTCCTCATATGTTGTGACGATCGCCTGGGATATCACCACCATGGTGCGCCTGACTCTGCGCGCCATCTCCTCCGGCGGCTCCGGGTCGGAGCTGTTGAGCCAGCGGAGGAGAGTCGAGACCGTGCCGTCGGCGAGGAATGTCACGAGAAATTCCGTGTCCTCTTCGCTGTCAAAAAGATTGCCGACAAGCTCCTTGAGCACCGGGTGAATCTGCATGCGGAAATAGTCCCTGAACGAGTTCTGTCCGGTTATCTGGAGCGCGCTGCGATAAAACTCGCGGTCGGAATAAAAATATTCGCATATATCCTCAAAGTTCGCAATATGATCCGGTCGGTTGCGAATCTCGCTGAACTCTGTGTCGAATATCCAGTTGACAAGATCATATTTGTCGCAGAAATGATAATAAAAGCTCTTGCGGTTCATCCCGCATTTTTCGCATATGTCTCCGACGCTTATCTTCGTCAGGGGCTGGGCCTTCATCAGTTCCTTGAGTGACGAAGCGAGCGCCCTTTTCGTTATGAGCGAATCCGGCATATTCCCTCTTTCCTCCCTTTATTTTCCCTTTATGTTATATTATATCACAAAATTCGCTGTGTTTCAACCCCTGCGATTTTGGCGCCGCCGATTACTTCATTGCCGATATAAAACGCCGCAAACTGCCCGGGAGTGACCGATCTCTGTTCTTCAAAAAATATGACGCGCGCCGTATTTTCAGACTCAAATTCAACATGCGCGGGCGCCGCGGGGGCTCTGAATCTTATCTTGACATCGCAGTCGAAGCTGCCGCTCATTTGCGCGCTTATCGCGTTTATGCCCTCAACCGTAAATTCCTTTGCATACTGCGCGCCGTTCTCGCCGAGGATAACCGCGTTTTGCTCCGGCACGATGCGCGTGACGAACATCGGGCGGCCGAACGCGCCGAGCCCCTTGCGCTGACCGACGGTGTAGTTCATTATACCCTTGTGCCTGCCGATGACATTGCCCTGAGTGTCGAGAAAATCGCCCTCGCCCATGTCTTTGAATCCGTGCGAGCGAATGAATGAAGAGTAGTCGTTGTCGGGGATGAAACAGACCTCCTGGCTGTCCTTTTTCTGCGCGACCGGCAGAGAAAATTTCTCCGCAAGGGCGCGTATAGCGCTCTTCTCCATCCCGTCTATCGGGAACATCGCGTGGGCGAGCTGAAACCCCGAGAGCATGCAGAGAAAATAGCTCTGATCTTTCGCGCTGTCCGAGCGCAGGAGCTTTGTGTGTTCGCCGCTTTTGTCGAGCGAGGCATAGTGTCCCGTCGCGACATAATCGCCGCCGTTTTCGAGGGCGAACTTGAGCATCGCGCCGAACTTTATCTCTCTGTTGCAGACGACGCAGGGGTTCGGAGTCGCTCCGCGCAGATATTCGGCGGCAAAATAGTCCATGACTTTTTCTTTGAACTCGCCGCGCAAATCGAGTACGCAGTGCTCTATTTTAAGAGCCTTCGCCACATTTTTCGCGTCCTCAATGTCGCCGTCCGCGCCGTCGCCGGGCTTTAATCGTAGGGTCACGCCCACGGTGTCATATCCGCGCTCTTTGAGCAGAGCCGCGGCAACGGAGCTGTCGACCCCGCCGCTCATGCCTATAAATACGCGCTCCAAGCTTTCGCCCCCTTTCGATTCTTTGTTGATTATACCATATCCCGCCCGACTATGCAAAGCAACTTAAATTTTACATCCCGAAATCATTTCGTTTTCTGCGGAATATTTTTATATATTTTTTGTTATGATGCTTTTTAAGTGTTATTTTTCGGTTAGCGCATGATTATCGGAAAATAAAATCTCGAAATCCGCTTGCAGAAAGCGGCAAAAAAGAGTATAATAAAAGATATATTGAGGGATTATGCGCTTTAGATACACGCACAGACCCGTGCGCCGCAATCGTATATACACGGTTCACTTTCGTTGACAATGCGGCTTTGGTCATTACCGGGTCTTATTTCCAAGGGAGGATTTATTTTGTCAGTTGATCTACACTGTCACACGAAGTTATCAAACAGCTCCATGGGTATTGATGACCTTATTATGCTCGCAAAAAAACGCGGCGTCGATACCATTTCTATCACAGACCATGACTGCCAGGCGGGTTCCGTCCGCGGCAGGATCATCGCCGCAAGACGCGGAGTGACCGTTGTCCCCGGCGTTGAACTGTCCGCATCGGATGCCGAAACCGGCCGTCAGGTACATATTCTCGGTTACTTCTGCGACAGTCCGGACAGGCTCGAGGAGCTCTGCCACAAGAACAACGCCGCGCGCAAAAAAGCGGGGCAGTATATGATTCTCAAGGCGGCTCAGCGTTATCCTATCTCCGCCGAGCTTGTCATGAAATGCGCCGCCGGTTCGACCGGAATCTTTGAGGAGCACATTATGCACGCACTCGTCGAATGCGGCATCACTCAGGATTTTCACGGCGATATATATAACGAACTTTTCAGCCCCGACAGCCCGAAAAATATTATAGTAGAGCCGAAGTTCGTCGGCGTAAAAGAAGTTATCGACGCCATTCACGGCGCGGGAGGCATAGCTGTCCTCGCTCACCCGTATAAATATAACAGCGTGCCCGGGCTTGACCGCTATGTAAAATACGGCATCGACGGCATCGAGGTCTGGTGCCCGTCAAGCAGCGAAGAGCAGCAGAACGATATGCTCGACTACGCAAGGACTCACAAGCTCCTCGCAATAGGCGGCTCGGACTTCAGCGGAATGTACAACAAAGGCACCGTCAGCGTCGGCGATTTTGCTACGCCCGCCGCCGATTTCAAGGCGCTCAGCGACTACAAGACGATGCTCAAAAAGCGCGCCAAATAAGTTAGGAGGGATCGCAATGCGTCCCGAAGAGGATAAGGATATCAAAGTATTCCATCCGTCAAATGAAAAGAAAGAACAGGCTGAGGAATCAACCGACCTCAGCCAGGATATACTGCACGCCGTACAGGAGCTTGACGCCCAGCGCTCAAACGGCAATCTCCGCCGCGCACGCAAGCTCGGCAGGAGTCTCGCGCAGTTCACGCCCGAAAACGCGGCGAAGCTCGGCGGGATAGACATAAAGGCAAAAGGCGGAGTCGACCCGCAGGAGCTGCCGTCAAATGTGCTCTATCAGGCGCGCGTGCTCATGCTGTTCACCGCGCAGCTGACTCTCCACCGCCTGCTGCCGCCTGTCATATCGAACGAGGCGGTAAACGCCATGTACGACGACCTGAGCGAAGGTTTCTATGACAATGTCATGGAGGGCGCTTCGTTTTCGATATATTATCTCGCTGTCAGAAAGACGTTCAACATCAGCGCAAACATCGGAAAGGGCTTCGCAATGCTCTGTGGAGACGAGGATTCCGACGAATACGCAAAAATCGGAACGCTGGTCTACAATCTGTCGGACGAATATGTCACCAAACGAGTCAACGAAGCGGGATTTAAAAAATTGAGCTAAAACAAAAGCCGAACGGATTTTTTCCGTCCGGCTTTATTTTATTATATCATTTCGGCTTCTTTCCCGAGATATTTGCAGTATTCCTGCGCCGTCATGAGCTTAGCCCCTCGCTCGGCATCACCGAACTCGGCGAGCCATGAGCCGTATGGGTCGCTGTTTATGCTCTGCGGGTCGTCGAGCAAGTCGTCGTTTATTCTCAGCACGGTCCCGCTTATCGGCGCGGAGATATCCCAAACGCCCTTGAACGCCTCAGCGTCGCCGATGACCTCGCCGGACTGATAATATTCGCCCTCGTCGCAGAGATTGAGAAAAGATATCTTCCCGCGCTTTTGCGGCACGAAGTCGGATATCCCGACCCTCGCCGTGCCGTCGGGCATGAAATCGACCCACTCATGCGAGGCGGTGTAAAGTAACCCGCGCTTTACTTTCATATGCCGAAATATTCCTTCGCGTTGTTGAACGAGATGTCGCAGACTATCTTCTTGAGCGTATCCATATCAGCAGGATAGAGTCCGCGCTCGACCATGCTGCCGATAAGATCACAGAGTATGCGGCGGAAATATTCGTGGCGCGGATAGGACAGGAACGAGCGCGAATCCGTCACCATGCCGACGAACTTAGAAAGCACGCCGGTGTTCGCGAGCGCTTTCATCTGCTCGCGCATGCCGTCAATGTTGTCGTTGAACCACCACGCCGAGCCGAACTGAATCTTCGATGCCGCCTGCGAATTCTGGAAGTTGCCGAGCATCGCGCCGAGAACATAGTTGTCCTTGGGGTTGAGCGTGAAGAGTATGGTCTTTGGGAGAAGATCTTCAACATCGAGGGAGTCGAGCAGGCGCGAAAGATTGTCCGCAACCTCGTGGTCGGCTATCGAGTCGAAGCCGCTGTCCGGGCCGAGAGATTTGAACATACGCGAATTGTTGTTGCGCGTTGCGCCGATGTGTATCTCCATGCCCCAGCCGCGGCGCGCGTATTCTTTTGCAAAGAAGCGCATAAGCTCGGTCTTGTATTCGTCAACTTCACATTCGCTCAGCTCCTCGCCGCTGAGAGCCTTTTTGAACACTCTGTCGAGCTCCGCCGCGTCTGCGCGCTTATAGGGCACGCGGGTGAATGCGTGGTCGCTCGCGCGGCAGCCCATCTTTTCAAACAGGTCGATTCGGCTCAGGAGCACTTCGGTAAGCTTTTCGTAGCTGTCGACTTTTTCGCCCGAAGCCTTTTCAAGAGCCTTCACCCAGTCGCGGTAGCCGGGCAGCTCGATGCCGAGCGCCTTGTCGGGTCTGAACGCCGGGATAACGCGGCATTTGAAGCTCTTGTCCTCGGCGATGAGCTTGTGATATTCGAGACTGTCCGCCGCGTCATCAGTAGTGCAGAGGCACACGACATTCGAGTTTTCAATAAGCTCGCGCGGGGTGAATCCGCCCGCCGCTATCTTCGCGTTCGCGCGGTTCCAGATATCCTCCGCCGTCTTTTCGCTCAGCGGCTCATATATGTCAAAATATCTCTGAAGCTCGAGGTGAGTCCAGTGATAGAGCGGATTGCCGAGAAGATAGGGCATTATCTTCGCCCACGCCATGAATTTTTCGCGCGGGGAGGCGTCGCCCGTGATGTATTTTTCCGGGACGCCGCAGGAGCGCATCGCGCGCCACTTGTAGTGATCGCCCGCGAGCCAGAGCCATGCTATATCCTCGGGCGCACGGTTTTCATATATTTCCTTGAGCGACAGGTGACAGTGCCAGTCGAATATCGGCATCTCGTTAGCTGCGGCGAAAAGTTCGCGCGCGGTGTCGCTCTCAAGCAGAAAATCCTTGTCCATAAAAGCTTTCATTCGTATCTCCTCCCGATTTCTCGTTGATATTATTATAACCTCCGCCGCCGATATAAGCAATAGTGTGCGTTGACAAAAAGATTAAATTTCTGTAATATAAGAGCGGATAAATTTGTTTTCAAGAGGTGCTCACTTTGAGAAAATTCAAGATAATAAACCCCTATGCCGGCGTTGACTGGGACAGCTGGCATCATTACAAAACCAATCTGCACACGCACTCGACCGCGAGCGACGCGCAGGTCGATTTTTCGGACATGATAAAGGCATATTACGACGCGGGCTTTGATATTCTCGCCATGACCGACCACGGGGTCGTGAACCATGGCTGGAATCAGAAGCCCCGCCGCATCCCCGTGCTCTCCGTCAGCTCCATTATAAAAAAGCCGACATGGCTCAGCGACGAGGAGTACGGCGCGATACTCGACGGCACATACAAAAACCGTGGGCGCGGCATGACCGATTTAAGATACGGAATCGAGATAAACACCGCCGTGTTCACAAAAGCGCATGTCAACGGCTTTTTCACCGAATACGGTCAGGGACTCGTCGGGCACGAAAACGACTTTGAAGGGTCTGTCAAGGGCGTCGCCGAGAGCGGCGGACTCTCCGTCATAAACCACCCCGGCGACTGGCTCGAATCCTATGTCGATGTGAATCACGCGCACGAGAAAAAGAATATTGAGCTGTTCGCCGATATATTAAAAAAATATCCGTCGTGCCTCGGCATCGAGGCGTTCAACCGCATCGACACCGTGACCTGCGCCGACCGCATACTCTGGGACGAACTGCTTTCGGCGGTCATACCGAGCGGCAGAAATGTCTGGGGCTTCGCGAACAGCGACGCCCATGTGCTCTCCGATATCGACACGAGCTTCATGGATTTTGTTCTGCCGGACAGGACGGAGCAGACCGTCCGCCGCGGCATGGAGAACGGCACATTTTTCTCTGTCGGCAGGCGCGCTGTATATGAGCTCGGTAAAGATTTTGTCGGCGAGGGCGAATATCCGACCGTCACGCGCATAACCGTGAATGAAGATGAGCAGAGCATAAGCATCGAGGGCAAAAATTATAACCGCGTGCAGTGGATATCAAACGGCAAAATAATCGCTGAGGGCGAAAAAATCGATCTCATCGCCGCGTCGCAGAACATCGGCTGCTATGTCCGCGCTCAGCTGCTCGGCAAGGGCGGCATATGTTTAACTCAGGCGTTCGTGCTCGACGACGGCAATATGCATGAAGTGACCCTGCGCAATATCACGCCGCAGCAGCGCAAAATAGAACGCGCCGAAGATAAATTCAAGAGCACCAGATTCTATGTTCTCGGTCAGGAGATATCCCGCGAAATAGCATACAGAAAACGCCGCAGGCAGGAGAAAAAGAAATGAAAAAATCATCGAAAAAGGGCCTTAAAATCGCCGCGATAACCGTCGGATGCATAGTGCTGGCGGTTGCCGCCGGGTTCGGCACATACAGAATAAAGAACCGCATCGACTCGAAAAAATATAATCTTATCACGCTCGACACCTCGTCGCTTCCCGCGCCGCAGGAGCCGGTGCGCGATGACTTTGTTCAGCTCAAAAATGTCAGGATGCACTATGTCGTTTACGGCAGCGGCGAGCAGCCGCTTGTATTGATCCACGGAAACGGCGGCAGCGCGAAGTCGCTCGCCGAGGCGGCAAGCTATCTCGCCAACGACTACACAGTCTATGTAATTGAGAGCCGCTGCCACGGACAGAGCAGCGACCCGGGCACGATAGACTACGAATCCATGGCGGACGACACCGCGCAGTTCATCGCTGCGATGAAGCTCAGAAAGCCGTATATCATGGGACACAGCGACGGCGGCATCATCGCGCTGACGCTCGCTGCGAGATACCCGGATATCCCCGGTGCGATAATATCCTGCGGCGCGAACACGAACCCCAAGACGATGAAGCCGTATTTTATCATCGGCGTGAAATTCAACAATATGTTCCACCACGATAAGCTCAATGACATGATGCTCACCTTGCCGGATATCACAGCCGAAATGCTCGGCGAGATAACCGCGCCGACCTATATCGTCGCAGGCGAGCATGATATCATGTGGCTCTCCGATACGGCGTATATGTACAGAAAAATTCCCAACAGCCGCATCGCGATAATCAAGGGCGCGGGGCACTCGACATATATGTCGCACGACGGCAAGCAGGCTTATGTGCTCGCCAAAGGATTTTTTGACATACTCTGATATATAAATTTAACAGCCGCCTATTCGGCTTTTACGCTGAATACGGCGGCTGTTTTTATTTTGCGGCTGTCCGTTTTCACCCTTTCGGCATATTATACTATGGGGTCGTTCCCCACGAAAGCCAAAACAAGCGCGGATATGCCGAAGGTGACAGATTTCTGTCCGCAGGGGAGCCGCGGCTGTGCGTCCGCGCATAAGAATAGAGGCTCCCCAAGGCGGGGAGCCTCATCGGATTTTTATCGGGATCGACCGCCCCGTTTGCCTAAAACAGAATCACTCCGCTTCGCGGCTTGCGGGGGCTTTCAGATTGATAGCGTAGACAGTGTTAATCCGCAGCGGATAGCTCTCCGCGATTTCACCGTTATAGTAAACGATAACCTCGTCGCCGACAGCCACATCCGTATAGCTGTCCTTATTCTCGGCATTCAGAGAAACCGCGCATCTTGCGCCGTTCGGATAGCCGTCCGTCTTTAAATAAATAATCATATAGTTGTCGTGAACTTCCTCCACTGTCCCGGTGACGCTCGGCTCGTGCTTTATGATATAGTTCATATTCCTGTTATTGCAGCCGACCAATCCGAAAACAAACATCAGCGCTAAAATCAGTGCCGCCAATCTTTTCATTTAAATCAACTCCGATCAAATCAATTCGGCTAAGTCTTGACAACCGGGGTTTCGAACGCAGAATCGCAGTATTGACAATCCGAATTTTACTTTTTGCACCTGTCCCCGGTATTAATCCAGACGACTCCGACGACAATCACAACCGCAAACAGTGCTATGCCTACCCACAGAAAAATCATGTTTTTGAAGATTTCGCTGAGCGCCGCCACGACCCAACACGCCGCCAGCGCAAACATAAGCTTCGACACAGCCCGACAGAGCTTCTTTTCGTCGTACTGCGCCTTTTCTTCTGCGGATGCGGTATTATAGCCGGCAATCAGAAATGAGCCTTTGCCAAACGCAAAGACAGTGCCGAGCACCAGAAAAATCCCGGCCACAACAAGATGAACGATAAGCATCAGAAAACCTCCTTTTCGGTATACGCTATATTCCGTATATATTATAGCATAATCCCGCAAATAAGTCTATGCAGACAGACGCCGCGCTTTTAGACGTTACCACTTCTTTCGCGTCATAAAAGCTCCGACGGGCGAACCGACAAAAGCTATCGGCGCGAATCGGACAAACAGCCACTCGAACACATGATAAACAGTGCCGAAAACCGCAGTTTCCGGGTCGCCGAAATTCCAGCCGAGATACGGGCTGCCGAGCGATATCAGCACCGCAGAGATAATTATTATAGCCGCGCAGAGTGCAATAAACAGCCAGTGAAGCGCCGCTCTTCTCGCATCTTTTCTTCGCGCGAGCTGCAGGTTTATCACCTCGAGCTTTTCGCATATCGCTTTCAATTCGTCCGCTTCCTGCTTTACGACATTCTCGCCGAGCAGTGTGCTCACGGGAGTTTCGAGCGCTTCCGACAAAGATATGAGCATATCCGAATCGGGGACGGACAACCCCTGCTCCCATTTGGACACGGTCTGCCGCACGACATTCAGCTTGACCGCAAGCTCCTCCTGCGAGAGTCCTTTTGCTTTTCTTTTGCAGGCGTTTTCTTTTTCAAACAAAAAGAAAATGCCAAAACGCGGGAAGTATATATTCTTTGATTATAGTGCGTAGCGAAGGTAGGAAATGGATTTTACAATTCTATTTCGTGCCGTTGTCGCGGCATCGGTGCGTCGAGATCGCCGCACCCTACAACGCCTGGGAGCGTGTGCCAAGTATTTTTGCAAGTTTTGTCGGTAGATGATATCTGCCCCTACCGCACACTTCTTCGTTTTTCACTTTTACTTATTACTTTGAACGAAGCGGAATAACCCCTCAGTCTCGGCTCACGCCGAACCATCTCCCCTACAGGGAAGCCTGATAGATTTCACGACAAATCCCAAATTTGCACCGCCCCACAACTCACAACTTAAAAACAACGGCGCGACCGAAAAGTCACACCGTTTATAAATTCAATAATAGCCGCAAAGCGGGTGTTTCCCGTCCGTTTATTCGCCGTTATTCGTCCCAGTCAAATTTTGTCAGTTTGCCTTTTGTCAGCAGCTCGGGATATCCCCATTGGCGCAAAACTTCGTATACGCCGACGGCGACGGAGTTCGAGAGATTCAGACTGCGCGCATCCGAATTGTTTATCATCGGTATTCTCACGCAGCTGTCCGGGTTGTCGTGCAGAAGCTCCTCGGGCAGTCCTTTTGTCTCCTTGCCGAAGACTATGTAGGCGTTGTCGGGATAAACTACATCCGAATGGATGTGTTCCGCCTTGGTTGAAAAATAGAAAAATTTTCCGCCCGCGTTCTTCTCAAAAAAGTCCGCGAGGTTTTCATAATATGTTATGTCGAGCAGATGCCAGTAGTCGAGTCCGGCTCTTTTGAGCTTGCGGTCGTCAATGGTGAATCCCATGGGCTTGACTATGTGCAGGCGCGAGCCGGTCGCGGCGCAGGTGCGCGCTATGTTGCCGGTGTTCTGCGGTATTTCCGGTTCAACGAGAACTATGTTCAGCTGCATTTTTGTCCTCCTGTTTCGTGCGTTTTGACAAAACAAATTTTGTCTTGAATCCCAGCGCGCTCCCTGCTCAAAATATAAAGGGAACGCCCGAAGCGTTCTGAAAAATAAAAAGGGGTGTGTTCTTTTATGAAGATGGCTCAGTCCGGATCGACTGCCAAAAATGTCATGGTCGCCCTCGCAGTCGGCGGCGCGGCGGCCGCAGTGTCGGGTGCGATGATGATGGGCTCGAACAATTCGCTCAAAAAGGCGAAAAAGAATGTCAAGAAGAGCGCCGCAAAGGCTATGAAGACCGTCAGCGGCATAATGGACGATGTGTCCTCGATGAAAAACTTCAAGATCTGACTTTTTAATGGGACTCGGTCGCCGCGAGGTTATTTTGCGGCGTTGTAGAGTCCCATTGCCTTTTCGGTCTCTCCGTTTACGAGCAGGGGAATCGCATCGCACGCCTTGAGGCAGGCGGAGCGCAGATTTTCGAGGTCGTCGCCCTTCATGACCGAGAGCACCCAGTCTGCGAGCGGCTGCTCGGGGTGGAGCTTCGCGCCGATGCCGAGCTTGATGCGCGGGAACTGATCGCTCTGAAGCTGATATATTATGCTCTTTATTCCGTTGTGACCGCCGTCCGTGCCTTTGCGGCGTATTCTGAGCCTGCCGCAGGGGAGAGAGATGTCGTCAAAAATTACGATTATCTTTTCGGGCGGTATCTTGTAGAACGAGGCTATGTCGCGCACTGCCTCGCCGGAGTTGTTCATGAAAGTCTGAGGCTTTGCAAGAATGCAGCGCTTGCCGCCGATTTCCGCGTCTCCGATGAGTGCGTTGAACTTCAAGCGGTTTATTTTTATATCGTTCTCCTGCGCGAAAAGATCGAGGCAGAGAAAGCCAGCATTGTGGCGGGTAAATTCATATTCCTTGCCCGGGTTGCCGAGCCCGACTATCAAAAATTCGGGTGCGCCGACAGCGCGGGGAGTGCGTCTGAAAAAATTCATATCTTTTTCCCTTACATTTTATACGGACGCCCGGAAACCCGAGCGCCCGTATGTTATTTTGACTTTATCAGAACTTTATATCGATCGCGAATTTGTCGGCGTTTGCCATGTCAAATTTTACGAACGACTGGTTCGCGGCGGACTTGTTCTCCGCAAACACGATGCTCGGGTTGAGCTTCTTGAGAGCCGATTTGACAGCGTCGGGGCTGTTGTAGCCCTTGGCGAGGACATTGAATGTGAATGTCCCGGTTTCGCCGGGAGCGATGGTCACATAGTTGGCCTCGTTGGTGCGCGAGCAGACCCAGATGTTGTCCGTTCCGTTCGCTTCGCTCTTCGCGTTGGAGATGACTATCGCAGTGTCGCTGCGGTTCTTTATTGAGACTGTCTGGGCGTAAACGTTCCAGCCCTCGCAGTTGTTCTCATAGAACTTTGCAACATCGTCGGCGCTCATGCCGTAGAGCGATTTGAGCGTGATTTTGTAGACCTGGGGGATAGTCTTGTATGCGGTCATTGCGGTGTCGTCAACAGCTATCTCCTGTGCAGATGCCGTTCTCTTGTTGCCGACAGGGATGACTCCTCCGAGGACGAGTCCGCCGACAACTATCGCCGCGGCCGCGATGACGGCAATAATGATTATCGCCGCTTTCTTGCCTTTCTTCATGGCAATTTCACCGTCTTTCTTTTAAACTTTATGCTTATAGGGCTGCTTTATCTTCACCCAGCCCTTTTTGACCGTCTGTCTGGAGCGGGCGACTGCGAGCGAGTTGTCGGGGACATTCTCGGTCACAGTCGAGCCTGCCGCCGTGTATGCGTTTTCGCCGACCTCAACGGGAGCCACGAGACAGGTGTGGCATCCGATAAATGCGCCGTCCTTGATTGTGGTGCGGCTCTTCTTGTTGCCGGAGTAGTTTGCCGTCGCGCAGCCGCAGCCGATGTTGATTCCCGTGCCGAGATCGGAGTCGCCGATATACGAAAGGTGGGATATCTTTGTATCTGCGCCTATCGTGCTGTTCTTGACTTCAACGAAGTTGCCGACATGGACTGAACTGCCGATAACGCTGCCGGGACGGATGCGGACGAACGGACCGATGTCCGCGCCGTCGAGTATCTTCGATGAGTAGCAGACGGAGCGGACGAACGAAACGCCGTTTTCTATCGTGCTGTTTTCAACGAGCGAGTCGGGACCTATCGTGCAGTCCTCGCCGATAACGCTGTCGCCTTTTATCACAGAGCCGGTGAGAATCACGGTGTCCCTGCCGATTTTTGCGCCGGGGCAGATAATGACGCCGTCGGTGCAGGGTATCGACACGCCCGCACGCATATGCTTCTCAAGCTCGCGGTGGCGGGCAAGCTCGTTGAGAGCGTTGAGCTGAACCCTGTCGTTCGCGCCGAGGATTATATCTTCGCTCTGCGCCGTGAACGAACCTGCGCGCAGACCGTATGACTTTATCTCTTCAAGAGCGTCGGTCAGATAGAACTCTTTCTTCGTGTTCTCTCCGCTCACGCGCTTTGCGTTGAGGCTGTTGAGCGCGCGCATCAGAGCTTTGCCGTCAAACCAGAACGCGCCGGAGTTGACTTCTCTTACAGCCGCCTCTTCGGCGTTCGCGTCGCGCTGTTCGACTATCTTTTCAACCGAACCGTCCGCCGAGCGGATTATCCTGCCGTAGCCGGTCGGATCGTCTATCTCCGCAGAGATAACGGTGACGCTGTTGCCCTCTTTCTTGTGCAGGGCGAGTGCATCGTATATTGTTTTTGCGTCGATGAACGGGGCGTCGCCATTTAAAACGAGGACATCACCGCCGTTGCTTTCAATAAAGTTTCCCGCCTGCAAAACGGCGTGACCCGTTCCGAGTCTCTCGCTCTGGAGCACGGTCTCGCAGCTGCCTGCAAGGTGCGCGTCGAGATATTCCGCGCCGAAGCCTTTAACAACGCATATGTCGTCTATGCCGCTTTCTTTTACGGCGCCTATGACCCAGTCGATCATCGGCGCGAACAGAACCTCGGCGAGAGCCTTCGGCTTTTTGCTCTTCATTCGCGTGCCTTCGCCGGCGGCGAGAATAACAGCACATTTCTTATCCATAAAGCTCATTGTCCTTTCCTTATTGATACCCGTGCGGTATCTTAAAATATATTATGACAGAAAAAGAGTGAAATTACAAGCCATTGTGCATATGACGGCGCGATTTTTCAAAGATTTTATAAATCGAGAAGAACGCAGCTTGTGATGAAATCCTGTTTGTCGGTCGCGATGTGCCGCTTGTTGAGCACAGATTGCGCAAAAAATAAAGATGTGTCAACAAACATTGCATATTAAATGCACAATACAAAAAAATAATTCTCTTTTGTATTGACATTGGAAATATAATTTGATAAAATTAATTTGTCAGATGACGATATTGATATGAAATATATTTTTGCTAATTGATTTTGGAAAGTCGGTGATTTAATGCCGGTTAATAGGTGAGGCTTGCCGACATAAAACGCTCTGCTGCGTATGAGCAGTTGGTTGAAGAATATCTTTGGACAGTGTAAAAGGAGACTATGCAAATTATGGATCCCTCTATTTTAATTGTTGTTTTGGTTTTTATGGCAACGGTAGGCGCAACTTTTTCGGGATTTAAAACGGTAAATCTCATTGTTAAAGGAGATACATGGCAACTGTGGGCAATATTTACGGGCGTGCTGATTTTTGTTGCAGCGTTGGGCTTTCTTTTGCCTTTTATGTTCTGAACATCTAAATTACAGACACTTTTTCGGCGCAGGGAGGCTCTCCCTGCGCTATATATAATTGTATAGTCAAATCTGTACAAAAGAAAAGTCGCAAAAATCGCTATTTTATTGTAAAAATATATGGTATTTTTCCTGCCGGTCTGCTATAATAACATGAGGCGAAGATGCAGCCTTTGGTTTCTGCATCTTCTTCGCAGCTAAAAACACTATTTACGGAGGTATATCATGGCTCACAAGTACGTTTATTTGTTCTCCGAGGGCAACGCTCAGATGAGAGAGCTTCTCGGCGGTAAGGGCGCAAACCTTGCTGAAATGACAAACATCGGTCTTCCTGTTCCTCAGGGCTTCACCATCACCACCGAGGCCTGCACCCAGTACTATGAGGACGGCCGCGAGATCAATCCCGAGATCATGGCAGAGATCAACGAGTACATCGTCAAGATGGAAGGCATCACCGGCAAGAAGTTCGGCGATAAGGAGAATCCGCTCCTCGTTTCCGTGCGTTCCGGCGCCCGCGCTTCCATGCCCGGCATGATGGACACTATTCTTAACCTCGGTCTTAACGAGGAAGTCGTTGAGGCTATCGCAGAGAAGTCCGGCAATCCCCGTTGGGCTTGGGACTGCTACAGAAGATTCATTCAGATGTATTCCGACGTCGTTATGGAGGTCGGTAAGAAGTATTTCGAGCAGCTCATCGACGCTATGAAGACGAAGAAGGGCGTGACCCAGGACGTTGAGCTTACCGCTGACGATCTCAAGGAGCTCGCTTCTCAGTTCAAGGCTGAGTACAAGGCAAAGATCGGCACCGATTTCCCGACCGATCCCAAGGAGCAGCTCATGGGCGCTATCAAGGCTGTTTTCCGTTCGTGGGACAACCCCCGCGCAAACGTCTATCGCCGCGACAACGATATCCCCTATTCGTGGGGTACTGCCGTTAACGTCCAGTCCATGGCGTTCGGCAACATGGGCGATGACTGCGGCACCGGCGTTGCGTTCACCCGCGACCCCGCAACCGGCGCTAAGGGTCTGTTCGGTGAGTTCCTCACCAACGCACAGGGCGAGGACGTCGTCGCAGGTGTCCGTACTCCCATGAAGATCGCTGAGATGGAGCAGAAGTTCCCCGAGGCGTTCGCAGAGTTCAAGAAGGTCTGCAAGATTCTTGAAGACCATTACAGAGATATGCAGGACATGGAGTTCACCGTCGAGCACGGCAAGCTCTTCATGCTTCAGACCCGTAACGGTAAGAGAACCGCTCAGGCAGCTCTCAAGATCGCCTGCGATCTCGTTGACGAGGGTATGAGAACCGAGGAAGAGGCTGTTCTTATGATCGAGCCCAGAAACCTCGACACCCTCCTTCATCCCCAGTTTGACGCAAAGGCACTCAAGGCCGCTACCCCGATCGGTAAGGGTCTTGGCGCTTCTCCCGGCGCTGCATGCGGCAAGATCGTCTTCACCGCTGACGACGCTGAGGCTTGGAAGGCAAGAGGCGAGAAGGTTGTCCTTGTCCGCCTTGAGACTTCTCCCGAGGACATCACCGGCATGAAGGCATCTCAGGGTATCCTGACTGTCCGCGGCGGTATGACCTCTCACGCAGCTGTCGTTGCCCGTGGTATGGGTACCTGCTGCGTCTCCGGCTGCTCCGAGATCATCATGGACGAGGAGAACAAGAAGTTCACCCTTGCAGGCAAGACCTTCCATGAGGGCGACTTCATCTCCATCGACGGCTCCACCGGTAACATCTATGACGGCATCATCCCGACTGTCGACGCTTCCATCGCAGGCGAATTCGGCAGAATCATGGGCTGGGCCGACAAATACAGAACCCTTCAGGTTCGCACTAACGCAGACACCCCGCGCGACGCAGCCAAGGCTGTTGAGCTCGGCGCAGAGGGCATCGGCCTTTGCCGTACAGAGCATATGTTCTTCGAGGCTGACAGAATCGCCGCCTTCCGCGAGATGATCTGCTCCGACACTGTTGAAGAGAGAGAAGAGGCTCTTGAGAAGATTCTTCCCTATCAGCAGGGCGACTTCGAGAAGCTCTATGAGACCCTTGAGGGCAAGCCGGTAACCATCCGCTTCCTTGATCCGCCTCTCCATGAGTTTGTTCCCACCGAGGAGGCCGACATCGAGGCTCTTGCGGCTGCGAAGCACAAGTCCGTTGATGAGATCAAGGCTATCATCGCTTCTCTCCACGAGTTCAACCCGATGATGGGTCACCGCGGCTGCCGTCTGGCTGTCACATATCCCGAAATCGCAAAGATGCAGACTGCTGCTGTTATCCGCGCTGCTATCAATGTTCAGAAGAAGCATCCCGATTGGAAGATCGTTCCCGAGATCATGATTCCCCTTGTCGGCGACGTCAAGGAGTTCAAGTTCGTCAAGAAGATCGTTGTCGAGGTTGCTGACGCTGAGATAAAGGCTGCCGGCATTGACCTTGAGTATGAGGTCGGCACCATGATCGAGATCCCGAGAGCTGCTCTCACCGCCGACGAGATCGCTGCTGAGGCTGATTTCTTCTGCTTCGGCACCAACGACCTGACTCAGATGACCTTCGGCTTCAGCCGTGACGATGCAGGCAAGTTCCTCAACGCTTACTATGACACCAAGATCTTTGAGAACGATCCGTTCGCAAAGCTTGATCAGAACGGCGTAGGCAAGCTTATGCAGATGACCATCTCGCTGAGCAAGCCCGTCAACCCGAAGCTCCACTGCGGTATCTGCGGTGAGCACGGCGGCGACCCGAGCTCTGTCGAGTTCTGCAACGACATCGGCCTTGATTATGTCTCCTGCTCGCCCTTCCGCGTGCCGATCGCACGCCTCAGCGCAGCACAGGCAGCTATTCGCAAAAAGCACTAATCACAAGTTTGGGGCTTTTAGCATAGCAATATAGCTTAAGAATACGGTCACACAGTTCTCTGAATTGTGTGGCCGTTATTTTTTATTTACAATGAATAGATAGATTTTAGCCGTTGCTTTTAACCAAGAAGCAACGGCTTTTTTCGTTCATAAAAAGTTTACAAACTTTTTTGCTTCAGGTAGTCCACAAATAGGCCTTCTCGCTGCCTACCTATTGTGGGATAAATTATTATTCTTGTGAACCTTGACAATTGAATACACATTCAATAGGTACATTCCTGATCGGAGACAAAAAAGTCTCAGCCGAATGAAGGCGCGCCAAGAACTTCCTTACCATAGAGGTTATTACGGAAAGAAAGGTTGATAGCGATTCCGAGCTATTCAGAAATATCCGACTGCTACGGATAAGGCGATGAAACGATCAAGGGACAATGATACTTCCCCAAGGGGCTGGCGGAGTACCCGGCAGAGGTGAAATTCCTATGAGTTCGGTCAGCAGCCGAACGCCTATTGATTTCCTTTTATGTTTTTTGGGGATGAGATCGAATTAAATGCAGCTATCAAAGCATAGGACATATGCCTGTGTTTTGATGGTCTAATGATCCAAATTTATAAGAAGGAGGAAAAGCGAAGATGCCAAACTGTAAAACCATAGCGATATGTAATCAGAAGGGTGGTGTGGGCAAAACAACTACTGCGGTAAATCTTGGAGTAGGTCTTGCTATGCAGGATAAAAAAGTACTTCTTGTTGATGCAGACCCGCAAGGAGATTTAACTACTTGCCTCGGTTGGCAAGATACGGACAGCTTAACGCATACACTGGCCAATAAACTGTTGGCGGTGATGCGAGAAGAACAGCAGGATCCGCTTGTCGGTATGCTCAATCACAAGGAAAAAGTTGATCTTGTTCCCTCGAATCTTGAACTTGCTTCGACAGAAATGAGCCTTGTTACTGCGATGAACAGAGAACGTATTATGAAAAGCTATCTTGACCAGGTGAAAGACAAATATGACTATATACTTATAGATTGTATGCCCTCGCTTGGCATGATAACGCTTAATGCTCTCACAGCGGCAGATAGCGTAATTATACCCGTGCAAGCACAGTATTTGCCCGCCAAAGGGATGACACAGCTTTTAGCGACAATTGCAAAAGTAAAAAAGCATACTAATCCCAATCTGCATATAGACGGTGTTTTACTGACACTTGTAGATGGAAGAACAAATCTTGCAAAAAGTACCGTAGAAACATTACGAAATCATTTTGGAAGTTACATTAAAATTTATAAGACGAGCATACCCATTGCCGTGAAAGCTGCCGAAGTATCCTCAAAAGGGAAAAGCATATATGCATATGAACCAAACAGTATTGTGTCAAATGCCTATGCAGACTTTACGAGGGAGGTGTTAGCTGATGACAGAAAGAAAGAGCGACTTCACGTTACCCACGAATATGCTCGATGATCTGTTTTCTACACAGGAGGAACGAAATGATGCAAAGCTTAGCAAAATACGGGATATTCCATTAATAGAGATTGACGATTTTCCCGAACATCCGTTTAAGGTGCGCGATGATGAAGATATGATACAGCTTGTGGAGAGTGTAAAGAAACGAGGAGTTATTACTCCGGCTACTGTTCGTCAAAAAGAGGATGGCAGATATGAACTTGTCTCAGGACACAGACGAAAAAGAGCTTGTGAGCTTGCCGGGTTCGAATCCCTCCGCTGCGAGATTGTAGACCTTGATCGTGATGCTGCGACCGTTCTTATGGTAGAGAGTAACTATCAACGTTCGCAGATACTACCCTCAGAAAAGGCGTTTGCCTACAAAATGAGGCTTGAAGCTATGAAGCGGCAAGTAGGTAGACCAAGTAAAGATAATTTAGTCCCAGTGGGACTAAATTCTTCACGGGTAGAGCTTGCCGAACAAAGCGGCGAAAGTCAAACTCAAATTCAGCGGTATATTCGTTTAACTAACCTTGTTCAAGAACTGCTCGATCTTGTGGACGATGGTAGAATCAAGATGCGTCCAGCTGTGGAACTTTCATATTTGGACGAGGACTGCCAGCGGGCGATTGTTGATGAATTTGACCTGAACCAATGTACCCCGTCCCATGATCAATCTATTCGCATGAGAAAAATGTTCGAAGAGGGAAAACTTACACCGGAAGCAATTACAGCTATCATGACCGAGCAAAAGCCCAATCAGCGTGAGCGCTTTATTATTCGAGGAGATAGGGTAAGAAGTCTTATCCCCAAAAGTGTTCCGTTAGATCAGACAGAGGAATATATTGTAAAAGCACTCAAATATTATGCTGATTTTATGCGAAAGCGCACGGAGCGGGACAGCCGTTAGAAAAGGAGTATGTTTGTTGTGACTTCCCCTTTCTCACACTCTATCCCCTTTATAACTACCACATACTAACCGAAAAACAATCTGTTTTAAATTAAACTCTATCTTACTTAAGCAAATAAGAGTTCTGTATTTGAATTTGTGGAAAAGCCAATGTTAAATGGTCGGCGTGGTTGAATAATTGAGAAGAAATGTGAAAAAGGGCAAGCTCTGAACATATATTTGTACTTTGCGATTGGCAGACAATGCCTTGCACATCACGAATAGGCTCGCCCCTGTTTTTCGGATAGTAAAAAAAGTTCCAAAATAACCCAACAGGCTCGAAACAAATAGAAAATGGAGGTTAAGGCCATTGGCAAAAAACAAATTTTTAACGGGTCAAAAATATAAAACAGATTATCAAATTAAATAAATTTGTTTAGACACATCGTATCATATGGTGTGTTTCTTGTTTTTTAGGAGGTAAAAACAAAATGAAAACACATTCGTTTAAGCGTTGGATTGCAGGACTGCTTTCTGCCGCGCTGTGCCTTTCCGCATTTTTGGGACTTGGCATAACTAAAGTCTTTGCTAAAGGTGAGCAGGCGGAAGTGTGTTTGGTTTCATTCCCCCGCGAGGGTGATGCAAATTATAGTACAACCACATGGGGACATGATGATATAAAACTTATGAACGGTTGGTTCTTTCAGAAAGGAAAGTATCTTACGGTTTATTCAATGGGTTCATATAACGGTAAAATATGTTACTGTATCGAACCCAGTACCATGGTGAAAAGCGGAGATAGATTATCTTCGACCAATGAAACATATTGGGATAATTATCCAGATAAATACAATAAGACGATTTCTGGGGAAAATGTTAAGCTAATTATAGGGCGCATTCTACAGTATGGCTATACTGGAACTATAAGCACATCATGGCGTTCACAGAATTCAGAGGATGCAGCGAAACTTTCCAATGCTACAGCCACGCAGCTTCTAATATGGGAAACTATCGTTGGTGAGCGCGATGCGGAGTTTAACCATGTTGCTCCAAAGAATTGTAGTTCAGTTCTTGACTATATACGGGCAGACAATCCACTTCGCTCAGAGATATTGAACTATTATAATCATATTGTTGAGAGGGTTCAGAGACATACGAAAATGCCGTCCTTTTGCTCTGCTACAATTGATGGAGCCCAGAATATTGAACTTAAGTGGGACGGGAACTCTTATACTGCCACACTTACAGATACTAACAATGTCCTTCAGGATTACACTTTTTCCAGTGGTTCTTCTGGGGTTCAGATTAAAGTCAGCGGAAGAAATCTGATTGTTACTTCATCAGAAGCATCATCATCACCGATTACAATTGTTGCTAAGAAAAACGATTCACAGAGAAAAGGTCTTGTCGTATGGGGCGATGGAGTTTATGCGCCGGGTGAAGGTGTACAGGACCTTGTAACATATGTGCAAGAGGTTGATGATCTTGTACAAGGGTTTGTTAATTTAAATGTATCCTATGGTTCTGCTAAGATTGTAAAGACTTCTGAAGACGGTCATATTGAAAATATTACCTTTACTGTTATAGGTAATGGCGTTAATCAGACAGTTAAGACAAATTCTAAGGGCGAGATACAGATCGACAATCTAATGCCTGGTGACTATAGCGTGACCGAAATGAGCTATGACAAATATGAGCCACAGGAGTCTCATCATGTAACTGTTGTATCAGGAAAAACAGCTACAGTGACTTTTAATAATAAGCTCAGACGTGGAGATTTAAAAATTATAAAGTCTTCGGAAGATAACCTCAACGAGGGCGTGACCTTCCACCTCTACGGTACATCGCTCTCGGGCATTGCTGTGGACGAATATGCCGTGACTGATGCGGACGGCGTGGCGACTTTTGAAGATGTCCTCATCTCCGGCGCTGCTCCTTATACCGTGAAGGAAGTGGACACTGCTGTTCGCTATGTCGTTCCCGAAGCGCAGTCTGCGCCTATCCGCTGGAACGAGGTTGCAAATCGTAGCTTCCTCAATATTCTGAAGAAGTTCTCTGTGACCGTTACCAAGAGCGACGCTGAAACCGGTACGGCGCAGGGTGATGCTTCTCTTGCCGGTGCGGTCTATGGCATCTATAAGGGTGAAATGCTTGTGGATACCTACACCACCGACAAGAGCGGACGGTTCGTAACCAAGGAATATATCTGCGATGACGATTGGACGGTGCGTGAGATTAATCCGTCTGAGGGCTATCTTCTTGATACTACCGTTCATAAGGTCGGCGCAGAGCCGCAGCTTTATACCGTGGAGCATAATCAGACGGCAAATGATGTGACTGAGCAGGTCGCAAAGGGCAATGTTGCCATCATCAAGCACACCGATAACGGCGATACGCAGATCGAAACACCCGAAAATGACGCTGAGTTTGCCGTGTACCTGAAAGCTGCAGGCTCTTATGATAATGCAAAGGATACCGAGCGTGACTATCTCACCTGTGACGAAAACGGCTTTGCACAGACAAAGGATATGCCTTACGGCATCTACACCGTACATCAGGTGTCAGGCTGGGAAGGCAGCGAGCTGATGTCCGACTTTGATGTGTTCATTTCTCAGAATGGGGCGACCTATCGCTATCTCATCAACAATGCTCCCTTCAACAGCTTTATCAAAATCGTGAAGCAGGACGCAGAAACCGGTAAGACCATTCCTTATGCAGGTGCAGGATTCAAGATTTATGACCCGGACGGGAATCCTGTGACAATGACCTTCACCTATCCGACATCGACCAATATTGATGTGTTCTATACCGATGATGAGGGTTCACTGATTACACCTGAAAAACTGCCTTACGGCAGGGGGTATTCCATTGTTGAAGTGCAGGCTCCCTATGGATATGTACTTGATGAAACACCTATTTATTTTGACGTGACACAGGAAAACTCTATAGAAGAAAGTGGGGTTACAATAATAAAAGTAAATAAAAATAATTTTGCACAGAAGGGCACAATTGCAGTAGAAAAGACGGGAGAAGTGTTCTTTGGGGTTTCTGTTTCAGGAGGCATAGATGAAAGTGGCAATGAACTACCTATCATATATCAGCCGCAGTACGAAAAGCGTGGGCTTCCTGGTGCGGTCTATGAGGTCGTTGCCGCAGAGGATATTATTACCCCTGATGGTACCGTCAGAAATCATAAGGGCGATGTTGTTGATACCATTATTACCGATGAAAATGGAATAGCTATGAGTTGTGAACTCTACCTTGGTGAATATGAGGTGCGCGAAGTCACTGCTCCTAACGGTATGGTTCTCAATCCTGAATCCCGTTTCGTGGAGCTTGTCTATGCCGGTCAGAATGTGGCTGTGACCGAAACTGCGACTTCTTTCGAAAACGAACGTCAGAAGGTGGAAATCAGTCTTGTGAAGTCCATTGAGCAGAATGAACGCTTCGATATCGGCACAAACGGTGAGATGAAGAATATTACCTTTGGGCTGTTTTCTGCCGAAGAAATCGTATCGACCAGCGGCACTTTTATTCCAGCGGATGGTCTTATCGAGATTGTTTCTCTCAATGAGGATGGAACGGCAACGATTAAGACAGACCTTCCTTATGGAAGATACTATGTGCAGGAAATTGCTACAGATAGCCACTACAAGCTTTCTGACGCTAAGTATCCTATAATTTTTGAGTATGTCGGTCAGGATACGGCGGTCGTAAAGATTGCTGTCAAAGATGGTAAGGCAATCAAAAATGACCTGATTTATGGTTCTGTTTCCGGCAAGAAGGTTGATGAGGACGGCAACGCTCTCGGCGGTGCGATGATTGGGCTGTTTCGCACGGATGACGGCGAGTTTACAAAGGAAAACGCTCTGATGACTACCACTTCTGCCGAAGATGGTAGTTTTTCTTTTGAGAATATCCCTTGCGGCACTTGGTATGTCCGTGAGATTGAACAGCCCACAGGCTTCGTGCTGGATGATACCATCTATCCTGTGACGATTGGCACAGACGGTCAGGTCGTAGAGATTGAGATTGTCAACGAGTATGGCCGTGGCAACATTCATCTGACCAAGGTGGATTCCGAGTATCCCGATAACAAGCTGACTGGAGCAGTATTTGAGGTTTACAAGGACAGCAATAATAATAGTAAGCTGGACGAAGGCGACGAACTGCTCGGCACACTGACTGAAAAAGAAATCGGTGAATACGGAATGAATGACCTGTTCTACGGTCGCTACTTTGTCAAGGAAACCAAAGCACCGGATGGCTTTGTTCTCGATACTGACGTGTATGAGGTGGTGATCGACACAGACGGCAAGACTTATGATGTCGAAAACAAAGCGGGTGTCGGCTTTATCAATGAGGTGATGCGTGGCAACCTGAAGATTGTTAAGACCTCATCTGATGGTAAGGTCAAGGGTTTTGCATTCCGCATTACTGGTGCAAACGGCTATGAGATTATCCTTGAAACTGATGAGAATGGCGAGATTTTTATAGAGGGGCTTCGTATTGGAGACTATACCGTATCTGAGATGAACAATTCTGCTTCTTCTATGTATGTTTTGCCTGATGATAAAACGGCAACAGTTAAGAGTGGTGCCACTACTATTGTGGAGATGCACAATGTGGTGCGTGAAACGCCTAATACTGGAGAACCCGATAATTTATCGCTTGTACTCACGCTTATGGGACTGTCCACGCTGGGAATTGCTGCGAGTAGTTTTCTCAGATTTAAAAATAAAAAGAAAGAAGAGGGTAATTAATGGAACTTAAAACTATTGTAGCTATTGTATTGGTAGTTGTTATTGTTGGCGGATTTGTTTTCTTGCAGATTAAGAATAGGAAAAAGTAATTTGATTGTCTGTGGGGCAGAGCTAAACTCTGCCCCTTTTATAAGGAGTGATATAGATGGAGCGACTAAAAACCGTGGAGAGCCGTGTGCTTTCTGTTTTAAAAGACTGCCCGAGAGCAAGGTTCGACGATATGATACTTTTTATGCATTACTATGACCGATATGCGGACTATCTTTGCGCTGGCAAACTTCCACTCAATGACTTAGCATTCAATTACAAGGCTTACGGACTTCCGTGCTTTGAAACGATTCGTAGAGCAAGGCAGCGTGTGCAGTCACTTTTTCCTGAGTATTCCCGTAGTGCCGACAATGATGACAATATCGTTATCATTATCGGTATTTCCTAAGTTAGGGGGTAAATAACTATGCCAACAAGGAAAACCACAGCCGAACAGGGCTTACAGCAGAAAATAAAAGTTCTGACAAAGCTTTTTGATGCCGGCTGCAAAACCGAAAAGGCTTTGAAGTCACTGACCTTGTCGACGATACTGAAAATTCCCGATGTAACCGTGCCGGATATGACGGTCATCATTGAGCTTCAGGAGCATGTCGTAAAGAACCGCCTTTTCTCCTATTTGGGAGGTGGGATGGATGGGTCGAGTGACACGAGCGAGTGACCGCCACATCATTTGGAGCAACCGAAGCCTTGATGTGGACGACTGGCGAGAGGATTACAAGGAGTTCCTTGAAGCTAATGAGCTGGACGACGACCCGAATGATGAGCAGGCGCTCTATGAGTGGATGGTGGAAACCAATGACGACTACCTCTCCGATGAGCGAGTCAACCTGAATGTTCAGCTTTCCCAGCCGATCATTGTCATTGGCGACATCGGCAGATGGAACGGCAGAGTGATGGGCTACAAGGATATCCCCTCCGGCAACATCCGATATTGCCTGTATGCCGACACCGACTATACCGAATGGTATGTAGATAAGTACGGCGACCTTCGTGCCGATGCTATTCATCACGACGGCACAAATCACTATCTCTACCGTGTGTTTAAGGAAGGCGTTTCCGAAACGCAGATGGAGAACCTGAGAGATAAAATCTATCACGGCAAAGCCACACGAGCCGATATTACACGACTGACCCGGCGACTTGGGGATGAGATTGCCGCTATTTACGGCTTTGACATCCCGAAACAAAGAACACGCCAAGAAAGGAGTGAGCGATAATGGCTGATTTCACACTGCGCCCAATGACCATTCCCGAACGCAAATACAGCTATGCCCAAAGTTCTCAGCTTCAGGGACAGACCGGCAACATCGGACATCTGCGTGGGGACTTCGGTTCTAACGACAACTGGTTTTATACCACTTGGTTTGATACTCGCCCGCAATGGAAAAGCGATGAGTTCAAGCAGGACTTGGACGATGTAATCAACGCCCTGCGTTCAGAGAAATACGGACTGCTCAAAAATCGTGTTGCTATGCGCTCGTTTGGGCGGGCAAACAAGGACAGCGAAATACAGAATAGCTACGCCACAGTGTTCGGCTTTCGAGCCGATACAGAGAAGTATGCATTTCTGCTTCGCTGTATCCCAGTCCGGGGTGACTATAACTTCTACTGCTTTTGTTATGTGAAGGAATGGCTGGATAAGCATATCGAAGAAGCCAACCGGGATATTCGCTTTATTGACAGCCACTATAAAGAGCTGTTCCGTATCCCGGACGGAGAGCGTATTATTGTGACTGACCGTGACGGTAAGACGGAAAGCTATTCCTGCCGCTATATTGACAACTATCACACAGAGGTTGGACGCAATCTCTTTCACATTTGCGAGTTTGCCGAGCGTATGGAGCAAGGCGGCTGTACCTACGCTCCAATGGAGCCGCCCTTGCCTCCGATGTGCTATTCCATACTCCCGTCAACCGGCGAAGTCATTCAAATTGACCGCTGGCAAAAAGGTTATACCGCCACAAGTTTTAACGACGGGAATCGTGCGGAGAACGAAGCAATTAAAGATAAGTTTAATGAGAAGCTGGGCGTGACTAAGGCACAGGAGCAGGCGATGCTTGCCGGTTCTATGATCCGGTGGGACTCCATTGCCGCCAAACCCAAGAGCTATGATGAGAACGGCAAAGCCATCAAGCCAAAAGACTATGAACGATAAGGAGGTGTCCGCCGATGGCACGAAAATACGACTTCATCTCGGAGCTGTATAACCGAACCTGCAAAACGGTCGTTGCAAACCCCGAAAGCTGGGAAGCATTTCTGCGCTCTGCCTGCTACAATTACCGTCTGCGCTTTGATGAGCAACTTTTGGTTCACGCACAGCGACCGGACGCCACCGCCGTTCTTCAGATTGACGACTGGAACCAAAAGTTCGGGCGTTGGGTAAATCGTGGAGCGCACGGCATTGCCGTTTTTGAGGATGCCGACCAACGCCGCCAGCGGCTTGTCCACTACTTCGATATTTCCGACACGCATCCCAGCCGCTTTTCCCGCAGAGTTCCCATTTGGCAAATGCGGGACGAATACACGGCAGAAGTGATCGACACGCTGGAAAGCACCTTCGGAGAGTTGAACGACAAGGAAACCCTTGCCGTTGCCATCGAGTCGGCGGCAAGAAACGCCGTAGAGGACAACATCCCCGACTATCTCTCCGATCTGATCTACAGCGTAAAAGACAGCTTCTTGGACGGCGCATCCGAAGAAGAAATTACCCACATTTTCAAAACGGCGGTGAGAAACAGCGTCGCCTATATGACGATGACCCGCCTGGGCATTGAAGCCGGAGAATACTTTGAACACGATGATCTTCGGGATGTGGTGAATTTTACAACCCCTGCCACGCTGAACGCCCTCGGCTATGCCACCAGCGATATTGCGGAGATGGGACTTGCGGAGATTTCTCGCACCATTCTTGCCCTCTACCGTCAAAATCGCATAATTGCAGAGAAAACCAAAGCCGATTACAATGTAGGCAAAGAAAAAACCGAAAGGAGTCCTGACGATGAACGAGATCACTTACACGAGGCAGGGGGATTATCTGCTCCCCGATCTGACAATGCCGGAGCAGCCGGAGCTGTCGATGGGCAGGTACGCCCGGATGCGGAAGAAGTTCCTGAAGGAGCATCACAAGGTACGCTACTACAACCTGCTGACGAGCTGCGCCCTGAACGAGCATCTGAACGACACGGAGCGCAGAGCGAAGGAGCTGGAACAGATGCTGACGGAGCAGATGGCAGCGTCGGAGGGCGTGACGGAGAATCTGAAAGCGACGGATATGATGAGTTGGGTTCGGAAGATGAACAGTATCCGGAGCCGAGTTCAGGAGATCGTGATGGCGGAGGTAATCTTCGCTTAGACTATTACGACCGAGGTCACGAGGATAAAAGCCTGCCGTTCTTTGGCGGCGATGATACGATTCGTGAAATCCTCGGCACCACGCCGCACCTGAAAGCAAGCAAAGACGAGATACGGGCATTCTTTGAAGCTACCGCTGATGAGAACGCCCGTATTTCTTATATCAAGCGCATTTTTAACAACGACTACACCGAGGTCATTCTGAGAGATGGACGGCGTGTGGGCTACAAGACCTATCAGAATGTGTTGCAGCTTTGGGAGGGCAGTTATCTCTCCCGCACGGCACAGAGTTTCTATGATTGGGGCGTAATTGCCCAGCATTTTGAAGCGATGCGGCTGCTTGGGGAGTTGCAGGACACGATGAAGCCGCTACCGTCCATTGACGGGCAGTTGAGCTTGATGACAGCAGGAGCAGAGGAACGAAAGCCCTCTGCTTTTACTTTCTCTCAGGAGATCATCGACGCTGTTCTCACCCGTGGCAGCGGCATTTCTGAGGGGAAAATGCGAATCTATGATCAGTTCCAAAAGAGCCTGTCTGCAAAGGAAAACGCAGATTTCCTGAAAAATGAATACGGCTGGGGCGGAGTCTATCCGGCTATTGTCGGAGCCGGTGTTGATGAGCAACACGACGGTAAGGGTATCCGTATTTCTAAAGGCATCGGAAGCGATAAACCTCATATCGACCTGAAATGGAGTCAGGTGGAGAAGCGTATTGCCGAGCTGATAAGGCTCGACCGCTACCTGAACCCCAAGGAGATGGCACAGTATCCCAAATGGCTGGAACAGCAGGAAGAACGCCGTGCAGAGCTTGCCGAGGAACGAAGGAACAGAGAAATCTTGTCTACCGCACCTTCCGAAAAGGAAGAACCGAAAAATGAGCGATATGAGTACCACCTCGGCAGCACCGTCTATCTCGGCGCAAACGAGTATGAAATCCTGTCGTTTGATGATGAGCGTGTGATGCTCTATGATACGCAGTTTCCGCTTTTCAACAAGGAAATGACGAGAGCTGAGTTCGACAGCAAGGTGCAGGAGAACCCGCTGAATGAGCATTTGAAGGTCGATGAAATACAGCCCGAAGAAAAGGCGGTCGAGTATGACATCGGAATAGGCTATCTCGGCAACGGACTGACCGTTTGGAACCGTGCCGTGGAGGTCAATGGGGACTATCAGAACATTGCCCACATCTCCCCCGAAGGTGAGATCACCTTCTATGTGCAGGACTTGCCGCAAAGCGTTGTGGAGCGTATCGAACAGGCGGCAGAAAGAGAAAAGCCAAAGGATGCTGCTTTGCCGGAGTTCTATCAGGCGTATCTTAAGACCAAAGCAGACAATCCGAGTAGCCTTTTGCTGTATCAGGTGGGCGACTTCTTTGAAGCCTATACCGAGGACGCTGAGGTCGTCGGGACAGCCCTTGACTTGACGCAGACGACCCGTGCCGTCGATCACAACACCCGTGTCCCAATGGTAGGATTTCCACAGCACCGCTTGGAAACCTTCCTAACAATGCTGATCGACAGAGGGTACGATGTAGCGGTCAACGCTTTGGAGGACGGTAAACGCATTACCCGCACCGTGGTTTCCACCACGAAGGAAGCACCTATCGAGTCCAAACCTATCGGCAGGATCGACTATCTCGGCACGGACGGCAAGGTCGGTGAAAGCATCGAGTACACCAGCCCTTATAGTTTCGAGAAGGACATCAAGGAGGAAAACTACTACGGTGTGCCGATGAGTATTGTTCTGTATAAGGACAAAGACGGCAACACGATTCCGCACGGTTTTATCGCACAGCTTGACCCACCGCCCAAGGGCTTTGAGATCATCGACAGCCCGTATTTGCCGGAAAATGCTCTGGATAAAGCGAAGCATCTCATTGATGATTTTTGCCGTGAGGAGTATCAGCGTGAGGACGGTGCGGATTACACCGACCTTACCAATGTAGGTATTGCCTACACCACGACAGAGGACGACAGGCACGAGATTCAGGCAAGGGTCAACCTTGTGGATTTCCGCATCGAAACTCTTGCAGACGGCAAAGTCGTCCGCAGTGAGCAGTATGCGTCCCTTGAAGAACTGACCGAAAAAGGATTGCAAGCACTGTCCTTTGACGACCTTGTTTATCTCTCCGAGGAAGAACTTGCACAGGTGGAAGCACCCCTTACCCCTGTTTGGGAGCATCCGAAGAAAAGCAGGGTGCAGACCTTTGATATTCATCCCGAAATCCCAATGGCAGACCGTCATACCTTTGACCTTGCTTCTCACGAGGTCGAGGAGGTCAACAAGAAAGAACGCTTCCACCGCAACTATGCGGCAATCACCGTTCTGAAAAGGTGTCAGGAAGAAAACCGCTTCGCCACACCGGACGAGCAGATCATCCTCTCTAAATATGTGGGCTGGGGCGGTATTCCCGAAGCCTTTGATGAGCGAGCCGGTTCTTGGCAGACAGAGTTCGGGGTGCTGAAAAACATCCTGACGCCGGAGGAATACGCTTCCGCAAGGGAAAGCACTCTGACCGCTTTCTACACGCCGCCAACGGTTATCAATGCCGTGTATAAGGTGATGAAACAGCTTGGCTTCCGTGAGGGCAACATCTTGGAACCGTCCTGCGGCATCGGGCATTTTATCGGTATGCTTCCCGAAGAAATGAAGGAAAGCAAGATCTACGGTGTGGAGCTGGATACGGTTTCTGCCGGTATCGCACAGCAGTTATATCAAAAGTCCTCTATCGCCGCACAGGGCTTTGAAGAAACCAACCTCCCCGACAGCTTCTTTGACGCCGTTGTGGGGAATGTACCCTTCGGGGATTTCAAGGTTCCTGACAAGCGTTACGACAAACACAAGTTCCTCATTCACGACTACTTCTTCGCCAAGTCTTTGGACAAGCTCCGTCCGGGCGGCGTAATGGCTCTCATTACCAGCAAGGGAACGATGGATAAGGAAAACTCCGCTGTCCGCAAATATATTGCTCAGCGAGCCGACCTGCTTGGTGCTATCCGTTTGCCGAACAACACCTTTAAGGGTAATGCCGGAACGGAGGTCGTTTCGGACATTCTTATTCTGCAAAAGCGTGACCGCATTGTGGATATAGAGCCGGATTGGGTACAGCTCGGCACGGATGAAAAAGGTATCCTGATGAACAGGTACTTTGTTGAGCATCCCGAAATGATACTCGGAGAGATGAAAATGGTGTCGGGGCGTTTCGGTCCCGAAGCCACCTGCGTCCCTTACGAGGGGGCAGACCTTGCCGAGCAACTCAGCGAAGCCGTTTCCAATATTCACGGTGAGCTGACCGCATATGAGGTGGAGGATGAGCTTGTAGAGGAGGACAATTCCATTCCCGCAGATCCCACCGTCCGTAACTTCTCCTATACGGTGCTGGACGATAAAATCTACTTCCGAGAAAACAGCCGTATGGCTCCGGTGGAGGTATCGGCTACCGCAGAGAACCGCATAAAGGGTATGATCCGCATCCGTGATTCGGTCAGAAAGCTGATCGAATTGCAGACAGAGGATTACCCCGACTCGGAAATTCAAGCGGAGCAGGAGCGATTAAACGCTCTTTATGATACCTTTTCCAAGCAGTACGGACTTATCAACAGCCGTGCCAACATCTCCGCCTTTTCGCAGGACAGTTCCTTTTCTCTGCTCTCGGCTCTTGAGGTCTTGGGCGATGAAGGACAGCTTGAACGCAAGGCGGATATATTCCACAAACGAACCATCAAGCCACACACCCCGGTCACTTCCGTAGATACCGCCAGCGAAGCGCTTGCTGTTTCTATGGGCGAAAAAGCCCGTGTGGATATGGATTATATGTGCGAGCTGACCGGCAAGACCGAAGAAGAAATCTTTGCAGACTTGAAGGGCGTTATCTTTCTGAATCCGATGCACGGGTACGGCAATTCCACACAGGCAAAGTACCTGATGGCGGATGAATACCTCTCCGGCAATGTCCGTGAAAAGCTGGCACTCGCCCGAAAGTCAGCGGAACTTTACCCCGAAGATTACTCCGTCAATGTGGAAGCACTGGAACGGGTGCAGCCCAAAGACCTGACCGCCAGCGAGATCGCCGTTCGGCTTGGTGCTACTTGGCTGCCGACCGAAATTGTCGAACAGTTTATGTTTGAGTTCTTGGGAACACCGAGGTACGCACAGTGGAACATCAAGGTTCATTTCTCTGCCTATACCGGCGAATGGAACATTGAGGGCAAGTCCTATGACCGCAGCAATGTGAAGGCATACAGCACCTACGGTACGGGGCGCATCAACGCCTATAAGATCATCGAGGAAACACTGAACCTGAAGGATGTCCGCATCTTCGACTATGTAGAGGACGCAGACGGCAAAAAGAAAGCCGTCCTAAACAAGAAGGAAACGGCAATCGCACAGGCAAAGCAGGAATTGATCAAGCAGGGCTTTCAGGATTGGGTTTGGTCTGACCCTGAGCGCAGAGAACGACTTTGCCGCCTTTACAACGATAAATTCAACAGCCTGCGTCCCCGTGAGTACGACGGAAGTCATATCGTTTTCAGTGGTATGAACCCGGAAATCGAGCTTCGGGAACACCAAAGAAATGCGGTGGCGCACATCCTCTACGGCGGCAATACGCTGCTTGCACACGCCGTGGGCGCAGGGAAAACCTTCGAGATGGTTTCGGCGGCGATGGAGTCCAAACGGCTCGGATTGTGCAGCAAATCCCTGTTTGTCGTACCCAATCACCTCACCGAGCAGTGGGCATCGGAGTTCTTACAGCTTTATCCCTCAGCCAACATTTTGGTGGCAACGAAGAAAGACTTTGAAACCAAGAACCGCAAAAAGTTCTGCGGCAGAATTGCCACCGGTGATTACGATGCCATCATTATCGGGCATTCGCAGTTCGAGAAAATACCGATGTCCATTGAACGGCAGCGGGCGATCCTCGAACAGCAGCTTGATGAAATTACGGAGGGCATTGCGGAACTGAAAAAGAACCGTGGAGATAACTTCTCCGTAAAACAACTGGAACGCACAAAGAAATCTGTCAAGCAGAAGCTCGATAAGCTCAACGATCAGTCCAAAAAGGATGATACAGTGACCTTTGAGGAGCTGGGTGTGGATAGGCTCTTTATAGACGAGAGCCATTACTACAAGAACCTGTTTCTCTTTACTAAGATGCGGAATGTAGGCGGCATCGCCCAAACCGAAGCAATGAAGTCCAGCGATCTTTTTATGAAGTGTCGGTATTTGGACGAACTGACCGGAGGGCGTGGGACAGTGTTTGCGACAGGAACGCCGATCTCCAATTCGATGGTCGAGCTTTACACCATACAGCGGTACTTGCAGTACAACACTCTTGTTCAGAACAACTTGCAACACTTCGATGCCTGGGCTTCCACTTTCGGAGAAACCATTACGGCAGTAGAACTTACACCCGAAGGAACGGGATACCGAGCTAAAACACGCTTTGCCCGCTTCTACAATTTACCGGAGCTGATGGCGATGTTCAAGGAAATCGCAGACATCAAAACAGCGGATATGCTTGACCTGCCAGTGCCGAAAGCGGTCTTTCACAACATCTCGGTGAAGCCCTCTGAAATCCAAAAGCAGATGGTAGCCGAGCTTGCGGAGAGAGCCGAAAGGGTACGAAACGGTATGGTTGATGCCAAGGAAGATAATATGCTCAAGATCACCAACGACGGCAGAAAGCTGGCTCTTGATCAGCGGCTTATCAACCCGTTGCTCCCTGATTTTGAGGACAGCAAGCTCAACGCCTGCGTGGACGCTATGTTTGAAACTTGGGAGCGTGGCAGTGAGAAGCGGTTGACCCAGCTATTTTTCTGCGACCTGTCTACGCCGAAAAACGACGGCTCCTTCAATGTCTATGACGACATTCGACAGAAGCTGATTGCCCGTGGCGTACCCGCCGATGAAATAAGGTTCATCCACGAAGCAGATACCGAAGCAAAGAAGCTGGAGCTGTTCAAGAAGGTACGCCGAGGGGATGTCCGCATCTTGATGGGCAGTACGCAGAAGATGGGAGCCGGCACGAATGTGCAGAACAAACTTGCCGCATCCTCCGATCTCGATTGCCCGTGGCGACCCTCTGACTTGGAACAGCGGCTCGGCAGAAGTATCCGGCAAGGCAACGAAAATGCAGAGGTTCACATCTACCGTTTCGTGACGGAAGAAACCTTTGATGCCTACTTATATCAGCTCGTGGAAGGCAAGCAAAAGTTTGCTTCGCAGATAATGACGAGCAAATCGCCCGTCCGTTCCTGCGAAGATATTGACGAAACCGCACTGTCTTACGCTGAAATCAAAATGCTGGCGACCGGCAATCCCCACATCAAAGAGAAGATGGACTTGGACATTCAAGTTCAAAAGTTGCGGCTCTTAAAGTCCAGCTTCCTTTCCGAAAAATATGCTTTGGAGGATAAGATCATTAAGTTCTATCCGCAGGAGATCGCACGGCGCTCTGATGTAATTGCGGGGCTGAAATCCGATATTGAAAGAGCATCGAAACATCCAAAACCGATGGACGATACCTTTGTGGGTATGACGGTCAAGGGTGCTTTCTACTCTGAAAAAGCGGATGCCGGTAACGCCATTTTGGAAGTGTGTAAGGCAATGACGAATCCCGAACCCATTCCCCTCGGTGAGTACCGTGGCTTTACGATGGAGCTGTACTTTGAAGCAAGAGAATACAAGGTGCGGCTTAAAGGCGAACTTGGTTATCCCGTAACCCTCGGCACGGACACCTTCGGCAACATCACCCGTTTGGATAATGCGCTGGAGGGACTTCCAAAGCGTTTAGAGATGAACGAAATGGAGCTGGATAACCTCAAAAAGCAGTTTGAAACTGCGAAGGTCGATGTGGAAAGACCGTTCCCGCAGGAGGAAGAACTGAAAACCAAGACCGCCCGGCTGAACGAACTCAACGTTCTGCTCAATGTGGATAAGCGTGAAAATGAGATCGTCGGCGGTGAACCCGATGAGGGTGATGAACCGCCCGAAAAGAAACCGAGGGACTTGGAAAGATAGCCGAACCTCTTGACAATCGTTATCATATATGATAACATTATAGCAAACCGGAAGGGAGGGTTTTGTATGACCGAAAAGGAACTGTTGACAGCAAGGCAAAGCATCGTGCAGAAGCTGACGCAGGCAAGACTGGAAAAAGGTTTGTCACAGGAGCAGCTTGCAAAGCGGATCGGAACCCAGCGTTCCAACATCTGCCGCATCGAAAAAGGAACACAAAACCTCTCCCTTGACCTGATGATCAAGATCGCAGAGGCACTTGACAAGGATGTGTCCGTAATGCTTGAGGAAAGGAGCAGCACAATGGAAAAAGTATATAGCCTGCGCCTTTATGATGAAACACTGCTGACCTTCACGCTGGAGGAAAGAGGCTTGGAGGGCTTGCAGGCGACAATTCTTCACTCCGAAACGGCAAAGCAAAAGCTGTTTCCCCTCGACTTGGAGCTGACAAACGAGGGCGTTGTGAAGTGGCTGGAACGACGGGTGATTCCGAAGAACCGGCAGTTTGTAGACGAAATCTTAAAGACGCTGGGACTGAGCGTAAACAACACGAAGGGCATCATTGATGTCTGTATGGGGCTGTCCCTCAACGACAGCTATTGGGTCGTCCCCGCCGACTTTGACGGCAAGTATGCCGATTATAACCTCTATGAAAACCGCTTCTCCGAAGCGCTGTCGCTGGTAGCTTATACCGGCGTGGGCGGCAGTCGGGAGGCATTCTCCACCTCACCGGAGCTGACTACCAACGGTATGCTGCGGAAGGCTTGGCGCTTTGTGGAGGATGATGGCATCTATCTGTATAAGGGCGGCACGGAGGGCGCTGCGAACACCGGAAACGAGCCGTACAGCGAGTATTATGCCTGTCAGATCGCAGACAAGATGGGCATCGGCTGCGTACAGTACGACTTGGAAAACTGGAAAGGTATCCTTGCCTCCAAGTGCCGGCTGTTTACGGATATTGATACCTCTTTCGTCCCTATCGGGCGTATTCTCCGCAAGACGACGCTGAAAGCCTGCCTTGATTATTACAAAACCTTGGGCGACGAGTTCTACGAGCAGCTTTGCAGTATGCTGGTTTTCGACGCCCTGATTTACAACGAGGACAGACACTTCGGCAACTTTGGCTTACTGCGGAACAATCACACGGGCGAAATTATCGCCCCTGCACCCATCTTCGATAACGGCTTGTCGCTGTTCAACTATGCAATGCCGGATGATTTCAAGAACCTGCGTGCGTATGCAAAGACCCGTTCCAATCCCTACCGCATTTCCTATGAGGATGTGTGTAAAGAGGTAATGGGTGCAAAGCAGAAAGCGCAGCTGCGGCGAATGGTGGACTTCAAGTTCACCCGCCATCCGTCCCTCAATTTGCCGGAGGAACGGCTGACAGCCATTGAAAAACAACTCGGAGAGCGCACAAGAGAGCTGCTCTCCATTCCGGTTCAGAGAAGTGCAAAGCGCAAAAGTGAGCCGGAAAGATAATAGAATATATACACGCTTAGCCGCTTGGTTTTCAAAAGAAATCAGGCGGCTACTTCTATTTTGAAGGAGGCGTTCGCTATGAGCGAAACAGATTACAATGCTCGCCTTTACGAGAAAATGAAAGCTGCGCAGGACAAATATCGGGACTGGCTTGTGCGTCAGGAGCCATCCGAAATTCTTGAGCATACCTACGAATACACGATACGAGAGGACATCGTGATGTGTATGGAAGAACTGGAGCTTGAGCCTGAAAAGGCAAAGGCTTTGCTTCGTTCCCCGTGTCCTTTGAGTGATGTGTATAAGGAGTTCCAGGACAGAGAAACCGAGTATATGGATACCATCCGGGACTCCATCGAAACGGAAGCGGATAAGAGCCTGCAACGGCAGGAGAAGAAACAGCAACGGGAAAGCAGGTGATTTTATGCCATATATCCCACCGGAGGTGGTGGAACAGGCACGGCAAATCGACCTGCTGACCTATCTGCAAAGCTGTGAGCCGCAGGAGCTTGTCCGCATTTCCGGCAACAATTATACCACCCGCACCCACGACAGCTTGAAGATTTCTAACGGCAAGTGGATGTGGTGGTCACAACGCATCGGCGGCTACAATGCCCTTGACTATCTTGTGAAAGTCAAGGGCTATTCTTTTGTGGAGGCGATTGAAACGCTGATGGGAAAGGCGGCGGTGATGCCGACGGTGACGGTCAAGCCCAAGCAGAAAACGGAGCCGAAGATCTTGCTTCTGCCGGATAAAAGTGCTTCCACAGATAAGATTACAGAGTATCTTTTCGGCAGAGGAATCGACTATGCCATCATCCAATACTGCATTGACAAGGGACTGATCTTCGAGAGCCTGCCGTATCACAATCTTGTGTGCGTAGGCTTTGATGAGAAAAATACCCCTCGCTATGCGTCCTACCGAGCGACCAATGACCGCCGTGTTTTGGGTGACTGCTCAGGCAGCGACAAGCACTATTCTTTTCGGATCGCAGACAGCGACAGCGGCACGGTGCATCTCTTTGAGTGTGCCATTGACCTGCTTTCCTATGCGACACTTGAAAAGATGGCGGGCAGGGATTGGCGGAAAGACAACCTTGTTTCCCTCGCCGGTGTGTATCTGCCCAAGGAGAGAATCGAGGACAGCACTACCCCTGCGGCTCTTTTGAAGTACCTCAATGAGAAGCCGCAGATTAAGAAAATCATCCTGCACTTCGATAACGATAATGCCGGAAGAAAAGCCAGCCTTGCGCTGAAAACCATATTGCCGAGCAAGTATGAAGTCATTGACAGCCCTCCGCCCTGCGGCAAGGACTACAATGACTTTCTTTGTTTCCAGATCGGTATCCACCGCAACAAAACCAAAGAAAGGACGAATGAACGATGACAGAGTTCAGTATTTATCAGATCAACACGGATCGGGACGACAACCGTGTATGCTTCTTGGGACTGGATACCCTTGAACGATTCCAGCACTCCAAGGAGGTCGATCCCGCCCTCTATGACCGAGTTTATGATGGGAAGCTCGATTGCAGTTCCCTTGAAGCCATCTATGAGAAGTTCAATATCGACTATCCTGCCGACTACAAGGGACGCTCTCTTTCCGTATCGGATGTAGTCGAAATCAGAGAGAGCGACACCCTGAATCCCGGCTTCTACTTCGTAGACAGTATCGGGTTCAAGTCGATTTCTTTCGACAAATCGCTCTGCAAGGAGCCGGTAGAAGCAGGCAGCGGGAAGATTTCCGTCCTGCTTGTTGAGCCGAACAAGTATCCCAAGATGATTGAGATCGACGATACCTTGGAAGCTATGCAGGAGGTGGTCGGCGGCGATATTGAGGAATATATGCCCTTTGAGGATGAGGTCGCCATCATCTGCAATGAGGAGGGCAAGGTCAACGGACTGACCCCGAATCGGGCGGTTTATGATGAGCACTCCCGTGAGATGCAGGACGTCATTTGTGGGAAGTTTTTCATTGTCTATGCGCCCTTTGAAGCTGAGAAGTTCCAATCCCTCCCGCCTGACCTTGCGGAGAAGTACCGTGAGAAATTCAAGTATCCCGAATGCTTTATGCGAGTCAACAATGAGATCATAGCCGTACCTTTTAAGCCAGTCAGGGCGGACAAAGAACGCTGATTTCAACGATAACGGGGTTCCCCTGAACGCTCTGTATTATCTTAACGAGCAGTGCCTTTTTACTCCGCTTTTCAAAGCGCCGCAAAAAGTCCTCGTTAGGGGGAACCCCTAATACCCTGTGCAAGAAGCACCATATATTTCAAGAGAAAGGATGAAGTCCATTTATGAAAAGAACGATCAAGAAGCAGTTTTGGTTTTCCCGTGACGAAGCGCAGGATTTGCAGAAAAAAGCCAAGAAAGCCTGCCTGCCTGAAGCGGCGCTCGTCCGATTGTTGCTCCGTGGTTATGAGCCGAAGGAGAAGCCCGACGACCGTTTTTATGATGCGATGCGAGAGTTCTCCGCCATCGGCAATAACATCCATCAGATCTCCGTCAAGGCAAACGCCCTCGGCTTTATCGACACACAGAAGCTGAATAGCGAGCTGGAGCGCCTGCACAAGTTTCAGGCAGATGTGGAGCGCCAGTTTCTCCGTCCCGGTGAGAGCAGCCTGAAATGGCAGTAAGTAAGCTGTGGCCGGTCACGGTTCGCCTTGCGACCGTTCTCGACTATGCTTCCAATCCTGAGAAAACCTCGAAGGCAAAATCCAAGTACAACAATACCGATTATCAGGCGCTTCGTGATGTTGTCAACTATGTAAAAAACGGCGAGAAAACCGAGCAGGAATTATTCTGTGAGGGGATCAACTGCACTCCGGCTATTGCTCGTGAGCAGTTTATCACTGTCAAGGAACAGTTCGACAAGACGGACGGCATTCAAGCCTACCACGGTTATCTCAGCTTTAAGGAGACTGACATCACACCGGAGCTTGCCCAACATATCGGAATGGAGTTCGCAAATTCCGTTTGGGGCAAGAAATATCAGGTGCTGGTGACGACCCATCTGAATACGGAGCATCTGCACTGCCACTTTGTCATCAACTCTGTTTCCTTTGTCGATGGGAAGCGTTGCCGGGATACCTCGTGGTTTAAGTTCTATAAGGAAGCTGACCGCATCTGCGAAAAGTACGGTATCAGCACAATCAAAGAACCTGAGCGTTATCCGGATGCAAAGTATCTGACCCAAAAGGATAAAGCCGGAATGCCCACACGCTATAATCTCGCTCGTGCCGCTTTGGATGAAGCCATTGCAATGAGCCACAATCTTCGGCAGCTTGAATACCACCTCTCTGAAATGGGATACACCCTCGGTTCCAATCCCAAACGGAAGTATTGGACAATTAAGGGAAAGGACGATGAACGCCCCCTCCGACTGAACAGACTCGGTGAGGAATATACCAAGGAACGAATAACCCAGCGACTCATTGAAAACCGTGACAACATTGACTTTGAGCCGTTCCAGCCGAAGACCTACCGACCGAAACAGTACCGGCTCCGAACACGGAGCGACAAAATCGGTGAAGTCGGAGGTCTGCATGGACTGTATCTCTACTACTGCTATCGGCTCGGCTATCTGCCAAAGTACAAGGCAGGACAACAGAATCACGCACGAGTTCACTATCTTTTCAAAGAAGATCTGATGAAGATAGATGAACTCACCAAACAAGTCACGCTGCTCGGCAAGCACCACATCGGTACAGACGAGCAGCTTTTTTCATATCAGCACTCGGTCGAGGAACAGATCAAGACCTTAACTGCCGACAGAACGCACCTCCGAAATGAAATACGAAAAGTGAACATCACAGATGCAGAGCTGTCACAGGCAAAGTCAAGTATCTCGCTCCTTACCCAAAAATTGAAAGAACTCCGCAAGGAGGTCGAACTTTGTCAGGACATCGCCGTCCGTTCCAAGGTCATCGAGGAAAAGGTGGATGCAGTCCGAGCAGAGGAAGAAAAATCAAAACGAAAGGAGAATCGCAACTATGAACAACGGTGGTGATGCGGCTGAACAGGTCGTCAGGCTCTCGCTTGAAGGCTTTGAGGTCGCCGCAAAACTTACAGGCTCGGCGGCAAAAAATGTCGCCCTGCTTCTCGTGTCTGTGCTGAAGCAGGAACAGCAGACTAAAGGCAAGGCACGGCTTACCAATATGATCAAGTCCGGCAAGGAACTGAAAGTCTTTTCTATCCCGAACAAGGACTTGGCACAGTTCACCGAACAGGCAAAGCGCTACGGCGTTCTTTACTGCGTCCTGAGAGATAAGAGTGCCAAGGGAGATGATGTTCCCGTGGATGTTATCGCCCGTGCAGAGGACGCTTCCAAAATCCAGCGCATCGTGGAACGTTTCGAGATCGGCAAAGTCGATAAGGCTGGCGTTATCACGCAGGCGGAGCAGGACAAGGCTGACCGTGATGCCGTGGCACAGGAAGTGCCGACGAAAACGAAGGGCGAGATCATTGTGGAAGAAGCAATGGGAAAGCCCTTGCAGAAGGAAGGTCAGTCCCACGAAAACCCTACGGTCGCAAAGACGGAAAAAAGCCCTCCGTCCGCGCGAGGCTCCGAAACCAAAAGTTCGGCTATTGACCGGGGTACGGCAAAGCAGGCAGATAAGAAGCCTTCTGTAAGAGAAAAGCTGGAGCGCTATAAAGCTGCTGCAAGAGCCGACAAGGGAGCAGACCGTGCCGAGCCTGCGCTTTCCAAGGAGAAAGCCAAGACGCCCGAACCGTCCCGTCAGACGGTTCACACCCAGCCGAAACGACACAAGAAATCGAAAGAGAGGTAATCAGCTATGACCAACAATTTCACCCCCAAGAAGTCCGGGACTGCGGCTCGTCCACAGCTCTCCCCGGAGGAATACGCCGCCAAGAAAAAAGCGGAAAAAGATGTCGTGTATCAAATGATCGACGACACCGCAGCGGAGATCGTCCATGACCCCGACAAGTTCAGAGCCTATCTTGATACGCAGGCACGAATGGATCGCTATTCTGCCGCCAATGCTCTGCTCATTTATAAGCAGCAGCCACAGGCAACCCAACTCAAGGATTTCCGTGACTGGCAGGAGGACGGCGTGAAGGTCAATAAAGGTGCCAAGAGCCTGTCCATTCTCGAACCCGTGGAGTACGCCAAGAACGATGGCTCTACTGGCATTGCCTACAATGTGAAGAAGGTGTTCGATGTGGCGCAGACCAGCGGCAAGAAACCTGCCGCACCGACCCTTGACCGTAACCCCCGAAAGCTCGTTGCAATTATGCTCGACACAGCTCCCATTGATGTGACGACTGTGGAGGAACTTCCTTCTCCCAATATGGGAGCATTCTATAAGAACGAGGATCAGACCCTCTATATCAAACGGGACATCGGGGACAGCGTAACGCTTTGTCAGTGCGTGGCACAGGAGCTGGGTCACGCACAGCTTGCGATGAACTGTGAAGCATACAGTCGCAGAGATGTGGGTTTCTCCGCTGTCTGTGTCGGCTATATGCTCTGCCGTAAGTTCGGCGTGGATGTGAAGAACTTCGCCATTGACCGCATCCCCGAAGAACTGCCGGGCAAATCCCCCAAGGAAATCCGTGCAGAGCTTTCCAAGACCCGTGCGGCTATGAGCGAGATTGGCTCCCGTGTATCAGAGGAAATCTACCGTCGTCGAGCAGACCGAAGCAAAGATCAGGAAAGATGAGGTGTGACTGATGAAAGAGGAACGCTATCACATTGTCTTGGACGACTATGAACACGGCGTCGTCATTCGTGCTTTGAACGATACCAAGACTGACCTGATGAATGAGGGAAAGTCTACCGACGCTGTTGATGACCTTATCATCAAGGTCGGCTATGCCCCAAAGAAAAAGTTCAAGGTAATCGAGCGAAAGGAAGGCTCCGGTCGTGAATCGAGATAACGACCGACAGACTTCCATTATCCTCTCCATGATCGGTATCCTGCCTGTTGTATGGCTTGGACTTCTCATTGCACCGTCTGTGAAAGGCGGATTGCCTGAGATATTGCCGAGTCTGATGAATGTGATGAGCGACCCGTTCCATATAGAGCTTTGCGATGACAGTGTAAAAACTGTCCTCGTTTTGCTCCTCTGCTATGGAATGGGCATCGGCATCTATTTCTCAACACGCAGAAACTACCGACGCCGGGAGGAACACGGCAGTGCGAAATGGGGCAACGCAAAAGCCGTGGACAAGAAATACCGGCAGAACCCACCATCCGAAAACAAGCTGATGACGCAGAATGTCCGCATTGGATTCAACGGCAAGAAACACCGCCGCAACCTTAACACCCTTGTCTGCGGAGGCTCCGGTGCCGGTAAGACTCGCTTTTACTGTAAGCCGAATCTGATGCAGGCGAACACCAGCTTCGTGATCCTTGACCCGAAAGGCGAGATCGTCCGAGATGTGGGAAATCTGCTGGAGAAAAGGGGCTATGAGATTCGAGTCCTTGACCTGATCTCAATGGAAAAGAGCCACTGCTACAACCCGTTTGTCTATCTACATTCGGATAACGATGTACAGCGCCTTGTCACCAATCTGTTTAAGAGCACCACCCCGAAGGGCAGTCAGTCCCAAGACCCGTTTTGGGATACCTCGGCTTCAATGCTGTTGTCTGCGCTCATCTACTACCTTCATTATGAAGCGCCGGAGGATGAACAGAACTTTGCAATGGTTATGGAGATGCTACAAGCTGCTTCCATCGACGATGAGGAAGATCCTCGACCTTCACCGCTGGACTGCCTGTTTTCCGACTTGGAGTTGGACAGACCCGACCACATCGCTCTGAAATACTATCGCTCTTATCACACCGGTTCGGCAAAGACGCTGAAATCGATTCAGATCACCCTCGCCGCAAGACTCGAAAAGTTCAACTTGGAGAGCTTGGCGGCGCTGACCTGTGCCGATGAACTTGACCTTGCTTCTATGGGCGAAAAGAAAGTGGCGCTGTTCGCTATTATCCCGGATAACGATTCGAGCTTCAATTTTCTGGTCAGTATCCTCTATACCCAGTTATTTCAGCAGCTTTTCTTTTCTGCTGACCATATTCACGGCGGCGCATTGCCGATTCCCGTTCACTTCCTGATGGACGAGTTCGCCAATGTCAGTCTGCCGGACGACTTCGATAAGATCCTTTCCGTTATGCGTTCCCGTGGCGTGTTTGTGTCTATCATCCTTCAGAACTTGGCACAGCTTAAAGCACTGTTTGAAAAGCAGTGGGAATCCATCGTCGGCAACTGTGATGAGTTCCTCTATTTGGGCGGCAATGAGCAGTCTACCCACAAGTATGTGAGTGAGCTGCTGGGCAAGGAAACCATCGACACGAATACCTACGGAAAGAGTTCCGGGCGAAGCGGAAACTATTCCACCAACTATCAGATCAGCGGTCGTGAGCTTCTGACTCCCGATGAGGTTCGTATGCTTGATAACCGCTACGCCATTCTGTTCATCCGAGGGGAACTCCCCGTTATGGACTTGAAATATGACATTCTCAGGCATCCTGCTGTTGAACTGACGGCCGACGGAAAAGGCGGCGTCTATCAGCACGGTAAAGTCACGAGAAATGTTGCGACCATCGAGGTGCAGCACCTCGACCCCGATACTCTGCCGGATACGGAGGTACTGGAAACCACTTATGAGCTACTGTCCGATGAGGATTTTAGCCTGAAACAATTTTGAAATTATGGAGGTAATTAATATGAATATAATTAAGAAGACTAAAGAACATACTACCAAACTTTCTATGTCCGGTAAGATCAAAAAAAGCTACCGGATCTATTGTATGGTTGTCGTTATTGCGATACTTATATTTGGGGCTTCAGTTACGGCATTTGCGGCAAATGATCCGATTGCGGTTATTAATAATCTGTCCGGATTTATTTTTGGATTAATTCGTGCAGTAGGTCTTATTTTGCTTGGCTTTGGTGTTGTTCAGGTGGGACTTTCCCTGAAGTCCCATGATCCATCTCAGCGAGCGAATGGATTCCTTACTCTTGCGGGTGGAGTTATCATCACTTTTGCGAAAGAAATACTGAACCTCATAACAAGCTGATATTTTAACTACAGGAGCACATCTTTTAGATGTACTCCTGATTTTATAGAAGGAGGTGTTTTATTTGAGCGACAATTGGATTGTACAAAATCTTGAAAATGCACTTGAAACATGGAACGATAAATTATCCGAAATATGGGCGCTTATTACTATGACTCCGCAAAGCTTTAGAGGAGGCAAGATATGGAACGTAATTGTTGACATTAATGGTGCGGTGCAGTCTATAGGGCTTGCCCTTCTTGTTTTGTTCTTCGTTGCCGGGGTGGTGAAGACTTGCGGATCATTTACGGATGTCAAAAAGCCGGAACATGCAATGAAGTTGTTTGTTCGTTTTGCTCTTGCAAAGGGGGCAATTACTTATGGAATGGAGTTAATGCTTTCACTATTTGATATTGCGCAGGGAGCTATATCGACAATTATGAGCACGGCGGGATTTAGCGAGGCTAAGAAAACAGTTCTGCCGACAGAAATGGTAACTGCGATTGAAAATTGTAGTTTCTTTGAATCTATTCCGTTATGGGCAGTAACGCTTATTGGTGGACTGTTTATCATGGTGATGTCATTTATTCTGATTATGACCGTGTATGGACGATTTTTTAAGCTTTATATGTATACAGCACTTGCACCCATTCCTCTGTCTACCTTTGCCGGAGAACCATCACAGAATGTGGGTAAATCATTTATAAGAAGCTACTGTGCCGTTTGTTTAGAGGGGGCTGCTATTGCCCTGGCATGTATTATATTCTCTCTTTTTGCTTCTTCTCCACCGGTAGTAGATACTAGTGTGGCAGCAGTTACACAGGTATGGAGTTATGTTGGTGAGCTGATATTTAATATGCTAATTCTTGTAGGTAGTGTAAAGATGAGCGACCGCATTATCCGGGAGATGATGGGATTATAATGTATATTCACCGGTATAGTAAATTAAGAATATTACGGCCGCGTCTTTATCCTTGCTAAAGACAAGTGTATTGTGATGCTTTAATATAGAAGACAATTTTACCCAAACTTAGAGTGAAAAGTTTCTTGAAACGAAGAACGGTTTTTATACCCGAATATATAGGAGGTGTTATTTTGGAGGTTAAAATTAACAGGGAAATCAGAAATTACACAGAAGCAATGTTTTTTGGACTGTCTTTAAGACAGTTCATTTTTTCCGTATTGGCTTGCGGTGTAGCGGTAGGAATATATTTTTTGCTGAGACCGTATGTAGGAACGGAGACCGTGTCATGGATGTGTATTTTGGGAGCGGCTCCGTTCGCTCTCCTTGGGTTTGTTAAATATAACGGAATGACGGCGGAGAAGTTCATGTGGGCTTGGATTAAGAGTGAAGCTTTAATTCCAAAAAAACTTTGTTTCCATTCCACTAATATTTATTTTGAATTGATGAAGCCTTATGTAGGATAGAAGAAGGAGGTACTGAAATGATTAAAACTTTGAAAAATTTATTTAAGCAGGACAAGGAACGATTCCTTATTCCTAATGGAGTTCAGGATGTTATCCCAATCAGAAAAATATATGATGATGGTGTTTTTCAGGTCGGAGATGACAAGTTTTCTAAGACTTATAAGTTTACCGATATTAATTATGCTGTTGCCAGTCGTGAGGACAAAGAGACCATGTTTCTCGAATATTCCGAACTACTTAATAGCTTTGACAGCGGTGCAACAACGAAGATTACTATTAATAATCGTAGACTAAATCGTGTTGATTTTGAGAAAAACATTCTTATCCCTTTGACAGGAGATGCTCTTGATGAGTATCGAAAGGAGTATAACAGTATGCTTCTGGAAAAAGCGATAGACGCAAATGCTATTACTCAGGAAAAATACATTACGATTTCCGTAAATAAGAAAAGTGTTGAAGAGGCAAGAAACTATTTTGCTCGTGTCGGTGCAGAACTTATTACTCATTTTGACCGCCTTGGAAGCAAATGCATAGAACTGGAACCAGACGAAAGGTTACGTATTTTTCACGATTTCTATCGTACAGGCGAAGAAACGGATTTCCATTTTGATATCAAAGAAACCCGCAAAAAGGGACATGATTTCAAGGATTTTATATGTCCTGACTCAATGGAGATAGAAAGAGATTACTTCAAAATTGGTGAGCGCTATGGAAGAGTGCTGTTTCTCAAAGAATACGCTTCATATATCAAGGACAGTATGGTTGCCGAATTGACAGATCTAAACCGCAATTTGATGATGTCTATTGATGTTGTTCCAGTTCCCACTGACGAGGCTGTTAGAGAAGCTGAAAATAGATTGCTCGGTGTAGAGACCAATGCGACTAATTGGCAGCGTCGTCAGAATGCTAACAACAACTTCTCTGCACAGCTTCCTTACGATATTGAGCAGCAGCGCAAGGAAATGAAGGAATTCTTGGATGATCTAACCACCCGAGATCAGCGAATGATGTTTACAGTTCTCACAATGGTTCATACTGCGGACACGAAAGAACAGCTCGATAATGATACAGAGGCTTTACTTACAACGGCAAGAAGACATATGTGTCAGTTCGGTATATTGAAGTTTCAACAGCTCGACGGGCTTAACACGGCACTGCCTTTTGGCGTTCGTAAAATCGATTCTTTTCGAACCCTCACGACAGAAAGTCTAGCTGTCTTTATTCCGTTTCGCGTACAGGATGTTCAGCATACAAACGGAATTTACTATGGACAGAATGTCATTTCAAAGAATATGATTGTTGCTGACCGTAGGCAGCTCCTTAACGGTAATGAGTTTATCCTGGGCGTATCCGGTGGCGGTAAGTCTTTTACTGCAAAGGGCGAAATCCTCAATCAGGTGCTTGTAGGCGATGCAGATGTTATTATCATCGACCCGGAGCGGGAATATGCTCCTCTTGTAAGGGCATTGGGTGGTGAAATCATAAACATATCCGCGACTTCTCCGACCCACATAAACGCAATGGATATGACAAGGGAATATGGCGATGGTGCAAATCCTGTTATTCTTAAATCAGAGTTCATAATGTCTTTGTGTGAGCAGCTTATAGGCGGGAGTAATCTGGGCGCGGTACAGAAGTCCATTATTGATCGCTGCACGGCAGCTGTTTACCGAAACTATCAACAGAATGACTACACCGGGGCAGTTCCTACCTTACAGGATTTCAGAGCTGAACTCATAAAACAGCCCGAACCCGAGGCTCAGGAAATTGCCCTTTCGATTGAATTGTTTACCAATGGTTCTCTCAATACTTTTGCCAAGAGGACAAATGTGGATACTGATAATCGTCTGATTTGCTATGATATTCTTGACCTGGGTAAGCAGCTTATGCCAATAGGTATGTTGGTGGTTCTTGATTCTATACTTAACCGCATTACAGCAAATCGTGCCAAGGGCAAGAATACTTTTATCTTTATTGATGAGATATATCTGCTGTTTCAGCACGAGTATAGTGCAAACTTTCTTTTTACTCTTTGGAAGCGTGTTCGCAAGTACGGCGCTTATGCAACTGGTATTACACAGAATGTGGATGATCTTCTTCAGAGCCATACGGCAAGAACAATGTTGGCGAACTCCGAGTTTATCATTATGCTTAATCAGGCACCTACTGATCGTATCGAGCTTGCAAAGCTCTTGAATATTTCTGACAATCAGCTTTCTTATATAACCAATGTAGGCGCAGGACACGGGCTAATAAAAGTAGGTTCAAGTCTTATCCCGTTTGCCAACAAATTTCCCAAAAACACAAAATTATATAAGTTAATGACTACAAAACCGGGCGAGGGCGTATAACCCTCGCCTGTAATACTTTGTTTCAGAATATGGAGGTGATTTAATGGCCGATATAAAGACAAGGGATGTTGTTAAGGGCACAATTAAAACTGTTGATAGGGTTGCTATAGCAGAGAGGCGTATGAAACAGTCGTATTTATTAACAAAAGATAAAGCCAAGCAATTTGACAAAATGAGCGGAGCTTCTGAAACGGAGTATGCTTCTGAGCAGGTCGAGCAAAAAACGGAAACGGTTGCCAAACATGTTGTTCAAAGAATTGACCAAAAAGGACGAAAAGGTTTTGAATTTACGAGAGGTAATATAAGAACTCGTATGAAAGGATCCGATGAAAAGAATAAAAATTTTTTGAGGAAGCGCGCAAAGGGAAGCAATGATAAAAAAGTGCAAGGCGATGAAAACGCTTTGAACAAAGATTTTAATTTGATGGGGAAAAAGGTCGATAAAACTTCAAAAAACAAAGCTTCTAAAGATATAAAAACAGCAAAAGCACCACAAAAACCGATAAATTACATCAAATCAACCATTAAAGATGCAGAGCAAACAACAGAAACAACACGAAAAACAATAACTGCTTCTTCAAGAGTATCCAAGGGTGTAACTCAAGTTGCAAAATCTGTGACTAGAACGATAACTTCAGGAGCCAAAACTGTGGCAAAAGCTACTACTAAGGCAGTTAGGGCAACAATGACGACAGCCAAGATGTCTGTTGCTGCCATTGCGGCTGGGGGTTGGGCGGCAATTGTTGCTATAGTTGTTATTTGTCTAAGTGCCTTGCTCCTCGGTTCGGTGTTTGGAATTTTCTTTGCAGGAGAAGATACCGGTACGGGTCAAACAATACAGACCGTTGTTCGTGAGATTAATTCCGATTATGATGATAAGCTTATAAGCATACGAGATAAGTCTTCTTATGATGTCCTCGAAATGAAAGGAAGCCGTGCTGTTTGGAAAGAGGTTCTTGCGGTATATTCTGTTAAAGTTAATACTGATCCTGACAATCCTCAGGAGGTTGTAACAATGGATGATGCCAAGAAAAAACTTCTGAAGACTATTTTTTGGGATATGAACAACATATCATCACGAACAGAGGACAAGCTTGAAACGGTTATAACAGAAACTGATGACGGAAACGGAAATATAGTTCAAATAAAAAACACAGAAAGAAGAACATATTTATATATTACTGTCTCGCACAAGACAGCATATGATATGGCATCAAAATATGGATTTAATCGGGAACAACGAGAATATCTGGATGAGTTGTTAAGTGATGAAAACAATTCTTTGTGGTCATCGGTTTTATACGGTACAAGCGGAGAAGATAATCAGATTGTAGCGGTTGCGCTCTCGCAGGTGGGCAATGTTGGCGGTAGACCATATTGGTCTTGGTATGGTTTCAACAGCCGGGTTGAGTGGTGTGCATGCTTTGTCAGTTGGTGTGCCAATGAGTGCGGATATATTGAAACAGGTATTATTCCAAAGTATGCCAGCTGTGTTAATGGAGTTCAATGGTTCAAAGATCGTGGACAGTGGCTTGACGGATCTGATGAACCTCTTCCCGGCATGATAATATTTTATGATTGGGATAAACATGGGCAATTGGGTCAACAGGATGGACGAGCTGATCATACGGGCATTGTGTGGAAAGTTGAGAATGGATATGTTTACACGATTGAGGGAAACTTAAGCGACAAATGCATGACATCTCGTAGACCGATTGGAGAGTATCAGATTCTCGGATATGGGGTGCCGCAATATTAGTGTCTAAACTTGTTACAAGTTAAAATTAACGTGTTAAAGGTGAATAAATCTCTTTTTTTGCCTCTTTTTTTTACATTTTTGTATAAACGGTTTACATATAATGGTTCTTAATATATACTCTACCACGTAAATACCATGAAAATATAAGCGGTATAACACTATAAATTTTTAATAATTTGGTGAAGTCCGTAGCGATTTTCGTGCATTATGATAGTTAAAAAGATACCTCCATCCTATACCTATATTGTGTAGCGACAGGGGGCGAGAATATCGCCCTCTGCCTGCGAACACAATGTTATGGTAAGAATTGAAATATTTTAGTACTTTGAAAATGGTTTGAGTAAATTGTTTGAGTTGTTCAACTGTTATTATATCTAAAAAGGGTGTGATCCCAATGGGCTAGTTGATTAAAAACAACTTGAAGTAGTATGCTGATTAAAAGGAGGACAACAGTTTTTTCGACCCCGCATACCACTGTTGTACGCCCGGCTAATATCGATAGCGAAAAGTTAATAAAAGCGAAGAGGAGATGACATATGAAAGTCAAACTTGAAAGATGTAAAAAAATCTTTTCGATGTTCCTGATAATTGTTCTTCTTTTCGGTATACTACCAGTGAGTGCTTTGCAGGGAAATGTTTCTGATTCTACAACTTCACGAATAGTGAAAGAAATAGTAGAGATGAGAGAAGAATCCGTAAAGTACTTTATCTGTGAGGATGGCTCGTACATAGCAGCTACATACTCGTCACCTGTCCATTATGAAGAAAGCGGAAAGTGGGAAGAGATTGATAACACTTTGACGCTCAATACAAAATCAGGTGAAGCAGTTTATTCTACAAAAAATGGGTTTGATGTAACTATCCCGCAGAACCTGACCAGTGGTCGAAGCATTACTGCGACAAATAAAGGCTATACTGTCAGCTTTAAAATTAAAGGTGATACGAATGGCCTGAATATGCGGACAACGGCATCCGTTGTTGACACTGACAAGTTGCCGTCAGTTGTTAAAATGAACGATACCGTAAAAATAACCGGAGAGGTTAGCGCTTCTGCGGATATATCATCTTCCGGAACTCTTACAGAGGGACAGAAGATAGAAAAATTTAATGCTGAAAAAATGGCAGTTGAAAACCAGACGAGCGCGGTGGTTTATAAGAATTTCCTGAATCGCTCCGATCTGGAATATGTCGTTACTTCAAACAGCCTTAAAGAAAATATTGTTGTTTATGCGCCGCAAAGCGAGTACATATATCGGTTTGACCTTGATTCTGACGGACTCGTGCCGGCCGAGCAGGCCGACGGTTCTATCAAGTGGGTAGATCCGAAAAATTCTGATGAAACGGTATTTTTGCTTGATGCGCCGTATATGTATGATGCAAACGATAACGAGAGCTTTGATGTTTCAATGTCCGTTGAAGCTGATGGCGACGGTTATGTGCTGACCGTTAGAGCTGATTCTGATTGGATAGGCGAGAGCGGCAGAGCATTCCCGGTTGTTATCGATCCCTCTTGGAGCATACCTAAATCGAACTTTAAGGATGTTTATGTTATCAACGGTATATGCGCAAATGAACCCCGCGCTATTAAAGAAATCAGAGCGGGTAGAAACCTGACAAATACTGTTCGCTCATATGTCAAGATTGAGATGCCGGAGAATTTGCCTGCGGGAAGTGTTATTACAGGCGGCGAACTTACTTTCCAGAAGCAAAATTATTTCAAGGCGCTGGGACATAACGATATCGACATCCTTGTATATGACTGCAAGGACGTTGCCGATTGGAGCGAGACGACTGTTTGCTGGAATGCTCAGCCGTTTGATAATTCAAGAAACGGTTATCTCAATAATAATGCGGAACTTATCGATTCCATTCCTGCAACATCAGACTTAGACAGCTACTCGTTTGACCTTACAGAGGCTGTTAAGAGATGGGTATATACTGGAATAAATAAGGGCATTATGATTGCCTCATCTGATGAGGTTACAAGAACTCAGGTCGATTTCTATTCTTCGAGAGCTTCGAAAATTGAAAAACGACCGGTGATGAGCATTTCGTTTGACGCGCCTCGGGTCAGTACACAGGTATGGAATCCGGGAGCAGGCGCAACGACAAGCTCTTTGATAAATGTGGTTTCCAGCAGCCCGTGGACTGTTGATGTTTCGGATGTCCCGTGGCTTTCTGTTGCAAGTGTTACAGATGACGGCTTTAAACTTCGTGCCCAGAGCAATCCTTATGCCGATGTGCGTACAGGAACGGTTGTTGTAAAGATGACCGCTGATAACACGGAGATAGGCAGGATAACGGTTACTCAGCTTGGAACAGAACCGGCTGTTGTTCTCGACAGAGACAGGTGGGATGTCGACGAAAGCGGCGATCACGAACGGCTTGTTGAGGTTTCATCAAATGCAAGTTGGAGTGTATCAACAGATTCATCATGGATAACACTCGATAAAACAAGCGGAAGAGGAAACTCAACTTTTACGATGTCGATTGGAACACCGAACGAAACATATACCACAAGAACCGGTACGGTAACGGTTCAGGCGGGAGATGTTGTTGAGACCATAGTAGTCACACAGTTCGATGAGGTTTCCGGGTATTTCAATTCCATAGGCGAGGACGACGTAAGCAGAGTGAAGAGCTCTTCGGAGTATAACCACAAGCTTTCAAAATGGGCAATGGAGCTCTCTTATGCGGCGTATAATCCGCTTACAGGTCCTATAGCTCCGGTAGTCCCCGGATTGCTTATGGAGGATGATATACCCACAGCAACAGAACTTCTTGAGTCTGAGGGCTTCAATGTTCACTCTTTTAACTATGGAGCCAACGATTCGGTAGCTCATGTAATTGCACATAGGAATATTACTGCTGGGTTGGACACATCATATGTTTACGAAAACAATAATTTATATTCTGGAGGTAATAGTAATGGATCCGTTAGAACGAGCGTTTGGAGTAATTGTTGTAGCACTTATAACTATATTTGGAATCAGCGGAATGGCAGTAATAGGAATACTGGGCAAAATAATAGAGTGGTTTGCTTAAGCGAAGCCACTAATGAGCAAGATCAATTAAACAACACCAAAAGCAAAACCTTGGTTGTTGTAGATGTCAGAGGTTCTGAAACCTTACAGGACTGGATAATCAATATGGGATCTCAGGCGGGATCTAATTCTCAAAGCTTTGAAACGGGTAAAAATACAGTTTTGACTTCTTTGCTTCACGGTACAGGTGATACCGCAAGCTGTACCGAGTGCGATGGAGCAGGCTGTGTGACATGTGTGGGCTATATACCATATTATAACATCCAGAACCCAATAGTTCTTGTTACTGGTCACAGTCTTGGTGCAGCGGTTGCAAACCTTGTTGCGGCGCACTTGAGCACTTGTGATAATATCAGTTGCTGCGGAGCTCTGAACGGTGATGGCGCGGATGTTTATGGCTACACATTTGCAACTCCTAACACAGTTGATACAAATGAAGAGGGAAACGTTGTTTATACTGGTAATAATATTTATAATATTATGAATAACAACGATGCCGTCCCATTTCTTCCTAGGACATTTGACCGTACAAACTGGCAAAGCTCTGCATGGAGAAGACACGGAGTAGATCTTCACATTACCATGCCAATGTCTGTGGCGACTCCGTTACTTAGAGATAAGAATACAGCTGTAATAGGATTTGGCGGTCATGCGATGTCAACATATAACGATTGGCTTGCGGCATTGCCCGATAAGCTTGGTAAGACAGCAGATGATATCGATCTAAATGACCTGCTTGCATTGACGGATAATCGCGATGAACTGGGACTTCTACCTAAAATCCTCTGGGCAAAATGTCCGGTAAGCGTTACACTTAAAGATGAGGATGGCAATGTGCTCGCCTTTGAAAGCAGCAATGCAAATGCTGTGAGTCCGCAGCTGGCCAATTCTAGCGGAATCGTATCGCTTGTTACAGACAACAACGAGAAGGTGTTCTTTATCCCGTTTGGCTATGAAACGGTCGACATCAATATTGAGGCTTATGACTACGGCACAATGACATTCGCAACCGAGGTTGCAGGTCTGGGTAGCGCATTCAATAAGACTTATAATAATATAAATCTCTATCCGGGCAAGCAATTTACAGCACAAATTGCTGAAAACTCTTTGGTTGAGGATATTCAGCCGGTTCATGTGGATGAAAACGGTGAACAGATTCCCATCGAAGAGAACCCGCTTCTGAAGAGCGCAGTTATTGACAATCCTAGAGTGCCATATGGAACATATTCAATAATCACTGTGGTGACGGATAAGAGCGTTATCAAAGTAAGATTTATATGTAGAGCTAATGGTGCGACAATAACATATACTCCGGATCACGAAGGAGTTATAAGCTATATCGATAACGGTGATACTCTGACTTGGGTTATACGGCGAAAGTTTGCGTCCGGAACGGTCGATTATGATGTTGGCGTTAAGGTTGACAAAGTGTGGTATGTAACGCCGAATGTATTCACCCTGACCGTGTATTGATATTTCAATCGTTGTTAGCAATCTTGCTTATGCTTTGACATAAAGCATAGTGTAATGTAACAGATCTCTTGGCATATGCTTTTTAAAAGCTGTGTCAAGAGATCAATTTGAGCTAAAACACGGAGTAATTAGATTGCAATACATAGTAAATAATAATGAAAGGTTGTGCGTTATTTGAGTGATAAGATACAATGCCCCATTTGTGGCAAAAACTTTGATCCCATAGACTGTGAATTCTTGGACAACGGAAACCCGGTATGTAAAGATTGTGCAAGAAAAGAGACCGATGAGCAAAATTATCGAAAGAAAAGGTGCTATTAAAAACTGTTTTTTGTTTTTGGGACTGTTAGGTTTGACTTTAAATTAAACAAGGCCATCGGTTTTATACCGATGGCCTTGTTGCTTTATATCTCTGACTATTTGGTAGAAGTGATTGGAATTTTACTTTGTTCAGAGGTTATTCTTGCGTCAAGCATGACCGTGGCAATAAATTCGCCACTCTCACGTTCGTATTCCAAAGACAAATCACCGTTATATTTTTTCAGCGCGTTTTTTACGCTCTTGATTCCGAAGCCGTGGAGCTTGGAATTTTCTTTTGTCGTTTTCAGCTCCCCTGATGAATTGAACTCGGGTTGTATGTCGCAGGAGTTGGTTATCACGATTATCGAAAAGTTGTTCCGGTAGTTTGTGGTGATCGAAACATACCCGTTGTCAGATTTCTTCGCGGCTTCGACGGCGTTATCAAAGAGATTGTTCAGTATGGTGACGATATCAAAATAATCTAAATTGCGAAGATTGTTTTCCTTTATGTCAAAGCGAAAATCAATGTTGCTCAGCGCACATTCGGCGGCGTACCTGTCAACGATAACATCGAGGATATGATTGCCGCTGTGGCACACTGAGCCGTATTCGTTGAGGCGGTCGAGCATTTTAGATATGTACATATCAATTTCCGGGTCATGATTGAGCGCCTTTATTGTGGCAAGATGGTTTTTCGTGTCATGTGCATATGAACTCAGATTATTGTTTTGTCTTTCAAGCATATTGTAATAGAGCGTGTCGGTTTTCAGCTTTTCGCTTTCCTGCTGGAGCAAAAGAATCTCAGTGTCCTTTTTGGCGTTGTACTGAAAAACAAAGAAAGTGAAAATCGAAGCCATAAACAGCAGAAGGCTTATTATCGCCAAGGTCAGCTGACCGCGATAAGAAATCGACTCGTTTGCGGCGATGTACCAGAAAAATATGACCGATATGAATGTGCTTATCGGATATGCGTAGAAGCTGGACGGCGTTCTGACCGAAGTAGAATTAGGGGACGGGTGGACAAATTTTATCAGTATTCCGACAAGCAGGAAATATATAATTTTGCTTATTATAACCTCAATCACGAGCAGCATCGGCTGAGACTCATAGTTGAGTATGTATATATCTGCGAAGGTCGATATCGTGAAAATTGATACAAGCTCAAGAAACGAGGAGAGCACGACCAGCATAAAAGAATAAAAAATTCCCTGAAGCTTTTTTACGTCAAAAAATACTATTGCAAACACAATATTTGCGGTTAGCGAGAAAAATGCGTTGAGCAGGGCGGAGTCTATATTGAACAGGCTGACCACCGCTCCGAGCTCAAACAGAACGGTGCCTATCGCGAGCGTCAGCGCGGCGGACTTCTTTCGGCAGCCGATGTGATTGAAAAATATATATGAAATGAGCATTTCGATAAAGTAGACTATGAAATAGGCTATTTTGATTATCATCTCATCTTCTCCTCAGGTACTCGAACCAGAATTTGCGAAAATCCTTCTGCCGCCTCGGGGCTATCGGGATCCTTATGCTGTCTTGTAGATACAGCTCGGAATAGTCGTATTTCGTTACATAGTGCAGGTTTACTATAAACGATTTGTGGACTGTATAAAAATATGTGCTTTGGAGCGCCTTTTCCCAGAAGTCAAATGATTCACGAGCAGAATATGTCTCATTGAGCGTATGCAATATGCTCCTGCGGTTATCCCTTTCAACATACAAGATGTCGTCGGCGGGAATTTTCTTATGAATTCCATTTGTATAGACGAAGAAGTCAACATATGTTCTATCAATATACTCCATAACTTTGTCAAGACCGGAACAAAGCCTATCCGGGTCAAACGGTTTTTCAAAGAAACGAAATGCGTTGAGATCCATCGCATCGTCCTGATATCGACCGAACGATGTTATAAAAAATATGGCGACCTTGCTGTTGCGTTCCTTTAAAATTTTTGCAAGGGACAAGCCATCAACATTGTCCATTTGAATGTCAAGAAAAGCAATCTCATAGGTCGAGTTTCCGTTGACGATATCTATAGGATTACATTTTATTGTTATCTCGACAGGTAAATGTCTGAGTAAAAAGTAATTTTCAATAAACGACTTCAACTCGTCGGCGTAGGTGTTTTCATCGTCGCAGATAAGTATTCTCATAATATCACCACACAGATTTTACCATAAATAAACGATTTGTACAATAAAAACAAAATTTCATATAGTTAGTAAACTAGTTAGTAAACAAGCAAACCGCTGATGTTTCAACGGTTTGCTTGTTTCTTGATAGTTTCTCTGTTTATATAGCATTGAATCAATGCCAGCAAAGTATCTTGGCTTTCCTGCGGAAGAGTTTTTATAAGAGTGGTTATATTATCAGTATTCTTTGTTGGAGTACCGATTAAATAGTAGTCAGGGGTCTCTCCTAGCGCATTACAGATTGCGATAATAAAATTAGTAGTAGGAGTATATTTCCCTCTCTCAACACTTGATAAGTGATTCTTTGAGTATCCAATGATTTCGGCAAGCGTTTCCTGACTAAGACCGCATTCTTTTCGTTTGGTCATTATGCGGATCCCTATAAGTTTTTTATCAATTTTCATGAAGTATCACCAATGAAATGCTATCATATGGTTCAGCTTTTAACACACAATATAACAGATAAAATCTGTATATCAATTAATAATACAAATGTTTTTTTATAGTTCTGTTAATTGCGAAAAATCTATATTTTGTTATAAAAAATCTACACTTTTGCATATCGTATTGATGATTTTTTTGTCTAATGCTATCCTCTAATTGAAAGGAGGTGCAATTATGAATAAGATAAAATCTATCGTAGCAAATGCTATCAAGTCTACTGCGAAAATTGCCCTGGTAGATGATGCAAACAAGACAACTTGTTTGGTGATTTATCAGCCAGAAGTGCCTGCGAAATTGGACAAATATAAACGCTTCTGATATGATATCTCGCTTGGCGGAATTTGTTGCCAAAAGGCTACAGCATAACGGCATAATCGAGACGGACGATAAGGACTTATATGTATATGCATTTTTTATGATTTTTTCATATGCGTTCTTTTTACTTCTTTCAATTTGCATGGGCGTTGTACTAAAGATATTTTTTGAATCTATTCTTTTCTTTATAGTTTTGTGCATTGTAAGAGGTTTTGCCGGAGGAATACATGCCCAGTCGGAAAAGGCATGTACTTTTCTTACTACAGTATCTATTATTATTAGTGAGATTTTAATAAAAATTTTAGTAATATATGATGCTGTCGTTCTTGCTGTAGCTGTTATGGCGCTATCGACAATCTGTATATTTATATTCAGTCCCCTTGTCAGTAAACAGAAGAATTTTAACTATGAAGAAAAAATGGCTTTAAAAAAGAAGGTTATTTTTTCTACTTTATCATCTGTTATTGTTTCTATATTAAGTTTTATCCTAGATAAACATAGTTTCGGTTTTTCTATTGCTGTTGGAGTGGGTGTGTCATCTTTTCTGTTAGTACTAGGTAAAATAGAGCAGGTTAACAAGAAAGATGTACACCGGTAATAATTATGGAATTTCATAGTAACCCTTGCTTAAGAAAAATAAAATGAGGAGATTTGGTAATGAAAAAGACAAAAGTCATAACAAAACTGATAGCCATAATTTTGTCAATACTTGTGGTTGTTCAAGTTGCCCCAATGTCAACTTTTGCCGAAACAATTGGAACAGAAAGTGAAAAGTTTGAGGAAAGCGGGTATTCTACTGAAGTATCTCAGGAAGAGGAAGACCCAATAGTAATAGGAGAAGATGTAGACCGTCGCGACAGCAGCAACACCAAGTATTTTAAGATGAGCGATGGAACAATAAAGGCTGCTGTGTACAAAGATCCTGTTCTTTATCAGGATAGCGCTGGTAAGTGGCAGGAGATAGATAATACACTTGAAACATCGGACGATGAGAATGATGAGATTTCAAACTTTAACGGATATGCAACCAAAAGCAATAAGTTTAGGGTGAAGTTTGCAAAGAATTCAAACCAGAAAAAACTTGTCAGCATAAAAATGGGCGATTACTCGGTCAGCCTTTCTTTGCTTAACAAAACGAAGAAGAATAACTCGTCAATGAAGCAGGAGAAGAAAGCTAAAATCGAGGACTTAACCGCAGCTAGCAAGGCCAGTCAAAAGATATATTATGAAAACATTCTTCCCGATACAAATATAGAGTACATAGTTAATGGATCGGGGGTCAAGGAAAATATTGTAATAAAGTCTGCGCAGAGCAACTATCAGTATAGCTTTGAAATCGATGTAAAAGATCTTACGCTCACATTGGAAGATGACGGCTGCATATACGCGAAAGATGTCAACACGGGAAAAACTGTGTTTGTCCTTCCCAAGCCGTTTATGCTTGATGCAAACTATGAGTATTCAGACAGTGTGAGTTACAGTATCAGTTCAAAAAATAAAAAGAAGTATGAGATTACTGTAACTGCGGATGCCGAATGGATAAATAGCAGCGACAGGACATTCCCTGTTACTATTGACCCCGCAATACAGACAGAGCAGTCAAACACGGTGATGGATTCGGTTTATGTTGCTTCCGGAAAGCCGACTACAAATTACTGGCAGGGTCCGATGATAATGGTTGGTAAAGAGTCGTCCGGCATAGGAAAGTGTCAGGGACTGCTTCGCTTTGATTTGCCGTCTTTAAACCGTGGAGATGTTGTTATTGATGCAGAACTTTATGCTGCGCAGATAAAGTGCGACGCATATTCAAATACAACTCCAGATGCCGCAATAGAAGTACATGCAGTAACAAGTAGTTGGAATAAGAAAACAGTAACATGGAACACAAAACCGAGCTTTGAATCAGCAACAGCAGATTTTGAAATTCTCAAAGCCGGCGGTACTCAGCGAGAGGCTCGTAAATGGAATGTCACATCTATCGTAAAACGATGGTATGAAAACCCGTCATTCCCCAATTATGGATTCCTATTCAGATCGTCAATAGAAAACGGTTCAACATACACTTCCTCATGTAATTATCTTTGGCTTTATGGAGAGAAATACTCGCAGAGCACGGATGGATACCCGATACTTTCCATAACATTCAGGTCAAATAAGGGCATTGAGTCGTATTGGAGCTATACAGATATCAGTGCCGGAAGAGCCGGTACTGCCTCTATCTGTGAATTCTCAGGCAACCTTGTCTTCACTCACGGTGATACAACAACACCGGGTGGTCGTGCTCCAGCATCGATTGTTCATGTCTTTAATAACTACATGGCAGGAGAGGGCTTTGGTACCGTTATGCCATACAGAGGTCATGGTTGGATGCTTAGCTGTCAGCAGCAGCTTCTTCCGTCATCAAAATTTGGTCTGTCAACATCTGCACAGGCGACATATCCGTATGTATATATTGATGGTGACGGAACTGAGCACTACTTCTACAAAAAGAGCGATGGTACAATGATAGATGAGGACGGTATGGGGTTGACCCTTACTGTTCCGAAGACAAATAACAATAATTACTACAAAATATCCGATGATAAAGGAAATGTGATGTGGTTCAATGTTGCGGGAGCATTTGCACGTTCTCTTGACAGCAACAGTAATCAGATAGCGAACTACTATGCATCGTCAACTGATCCCAAAATCTGGAAGGTGACTGATGGGGCGGATCATGCTTTAACTATTTCTCCGACCACTGATAATCTCGCAGTTCAGAGCATAACCGATAGCGCGGGAAGAGTGACGAGATATAACTGGAGCTCCGGTTTGCTGCTCAGCATAACATATCCCGACGGTGAAACAACGACCTTTACATATGACAGCGACAGGGCAATGACTTCTGTCACATCTCCCGATGGGTATAAGCTTCAGTTCACATATACACCTTTGAAGAACGGTAAACGAGTTTCGAAAGTTGTTGAGAGCGCCAATGGTTCGACTGGTCAGACAATTACTTTCGATTACTCACAATATGGACAGACCGTTATACGCTCTTCTGGTAAGGATGGCGTGTTTGGCAACAACGATGATATCTATACGACGGTAAAGTTCGACAAAGCCGGCAGAACGGTATGCTCAGAAGCCACTTGCTATGGCAAAACACTTGCAGCTTCTGCCGCAGAATACACTGCTTCGAATCCTAACAGCAATGCAAGCAACATAAAACAGCTTAACCGCTTGAGTAAGTCGATGTCTGGTGGTCAATATGTCAGGAACTATCTTCGTGACGGTAGTGCGGATACTGGAAGTTCATGGACAAAACTCCAGTGGAATGGCACTGCAAATTATGACGGATTTGTTACAGGACGTCAGAAGCTATATGGCCGATGGAGCTACTATATTGACAGCAAGACATTTTCCGACAGAGCTGCAGCAAGGGCTTGCCAATCACTTGCATCGGGACAATTCAAAGCGGGAATAACATATACATTCTCAGCTTGGGTCAAGACGGAGAATATCGTCCCGCGAGACGCGGCTGTTCCGTATGGCGCGCAGCTACTTGCAACATATTGGCTTCCTGACGGTAGTACGGTCGACAATGTTTCCGAAGCATTGATAGGAACAACCGATCCCAATATTAATAATGGCTGGCAGAGGCTTACCGTTTCATTCTTTGTTCCGTCTAATGCTACAAAGGTTAACTGTAATATAATGGTCCGTGACGCTACCGGTAAGGCTTGGTTTGACGGAATGCAGCTTGAAGAAGGTGCAAGCGCAGGTCCGTTCAATATGATAAATAACTCTTCGTTTGAACGCTATTCAAAGGCGTCGAGCGGTGCGTATCTTCCTGAAGATTGGAACGGATATCTTACCGATGCTACCGATTCCGTTGATAATGCCCATTCGAAGGATTCCGGACATGCATTCCGATTCGGCAGCATTGCAACGGTTCCTAAGGAGATGAATCAGGTTCTGTATTTTGACGGAGCTACTGCGCAAAATCTTGACGATACATATATTCTTAGCGGCTGGGTCTATGCAAATCCGGTTGGCGGAAGCAATGAGAACAACAAGGTCAGTCTTGCCGCAAAGATTGTGTATAGTGATGGAACGAGTTGCCTGAAGTGGTTTGACTATAACAGCTCCGTTATGGGCTGGCAGTATGTCATGGGCGCCTTTAATCTGAGAGATAGTGACAATCAGAGTGCTTCAAAAACTCCGACATCGATGAAAATCTATCTCATTAATTACAGGCAGTCGAACAATACTTGGTTCGATAATATTCAGCTTGTACGCGATGAAGCACCGTCATATACATATGACAAGGACGGCAATATGATCTCCGTCAAGGCAAACGCTCAGCAGAAATCCTCGATGGAGTATACAAATAACAACCTTACAAAGTCGGTTGATGCCAAAGGATATAGCTATACATATACTTATGATTCAAGGCATAATATGACTCAAGCGACGAGCCAGTCCGGAACGAAGTACTGCTATACTTATGATAACAACGGCAATCCCACCGCATTTAGTGTTAAGGGCAGCGAGACAATGCATATTGAAACAGGCGCGTCGTATACATCCAATGGAGCGTTTGTGTCAGCTACTACCGATCAGGACGGGCGGACCGAATCGTATGTTTATGATAATTCTAAAGGTACGCTCACTTCTTACACGGACAAAAAGGGCAATGTAACCAACTATACTTACGATGCCAATACCGACACCGTGACATCTGTTTCTCAGACACTTTCAAACGGTCAGACTATACAGAACAACTATACCTACAACAAGTATCGCCTGAATACCATATCCCATAACAGTTTCAATTACTCGTTTGTCTATGACAACTTCGGCAATGTTACACAGACGAAAGTCGGCTCACAGGTGCTCTGCACGAACACTTACGGAGCAAATAATAATGGGCGACTTAATAGAATGTCATATGGTAATGGCGATTACACTGACTACACATATGATGAATATGGCAATACGACTTCGATATCGCAGAACGGCACGAAGAACTTTACATGGAATTATGATTCGACGGGCAACATGTATTCCCATGAAGACCTTGTAAACAATCAGCGTTTCCTGTATACTTATGATTCGACAGGTAGACTTGTCCGCCAGAATGTGCTTAATAATAGTAAGAAAAGTATCTATGAGTCCGAGTATGGGTATGATTTGAACAACAATATATCTAAACTTGTGTTGTCAACGGGTGGGGTGAGTACGACCGAGAAATTTGATTATGGCAAGGACAATCTTGCATCGAAGTATACGTATCCCTCGGGCAAGACTGCGACATATTCTTATGATTCCATCCTTCGCCGGAACAGAACAGTTATCAATACCACTACGCCGATAGACCATCAGTATGTTTATTGGATGTCAGACCGTGGAAACAATTCGCGCACCACGAAGATTGGCTGGGAACATATCAGCGAATATATCTATGGTTACACCTATGACGCCAACGGAAATATTACTGAGATCTCGCGCCGTCACAAGACCGCAGAGACGGCATACACCAAACAGCAGCAGTTCGCTTATGACGAATTGAATCAGCTGGTTCGTGCAGATGACCTTGTCAAAAACTGCACGGAAGTGTATACTTATGACAACGGCGGAAACATTCTGTCTGTCACAACTTATCCTCTGACATGGGGCAGCCTTGACGGTGTCACGGCTACTAAGACTGTAAATTACGGTTATGACGACACCAACTGGAGGGACAAGCTGACCTCCTATGACGGTCAGGCTATTACCTATGATGAGATAGGCAATCCGTTGTCTTACAGAGGTTATACTCTTACTTGGCAGAACGGCAGACAACTGGCGACGCTCAACGGAAACGGAGTAACTGCAAACTACACCTACGATGTGGACGGGCTGAGGACATCCAAGACTGTCAACGGTGTTAAGCACGAGTATTACTATGTTGGTAGCCGTTTGCAGTATGAAAAGTTTGGTACAAATGAGTTGCGTTTCTTTTACGATTCCTATGGGGATCCCGCTGGTGTCCGTTATAAGAATGGTGGCACTACAACCGACTACTACTTTGTCTGCAACTGGCGCGGAGATGTTATTCGCATTTACGACGGTGCAGGTACGGTTGTTGCCAACTACAACTATGACGCTTGGGGCAATGTGATTTCTGTTACCGATGCCAATGGTGCGGCGATTACAGATTCGACACACATTGCTAATGTCAATCCGCTTCGCTATCGTGGGTATTATTACGATTTCGAGAGTGGTCTGTATTATCTGCGTAGCAGATATTATGATCCTGAGATTGGAAGATTTATAAATGGAGATGTTGTAATTGCTATAGACGATGATTGTCTGATATCAAGCAACATATTCGCATATTGTCTAAATAATTTTACAGGATATGATGACCAATCTGGTTGTTGTGTTGGTTGGGATGACTTTTTTGCTGCTGTTGCTGGTGCGGCTTTTGCAACTGGTTCTTTGGCGCTGGAAGACCTGTGCACCGGCTCAAAAAGTAGTGGTGAGAAATATTTTGGTACTGCAGTTGGTGGAGCATTAGGAGGGTGGTTTGCTTTATATTGCCCAGCATATTCCGGAGCAATATCAAGTGGAGTTTCAACGCTTGTTACCGGTGTTTTGGAAGATCTGTCAGGAAAAAATGAAAGAGGCTTCGATTATATTTTATTTGATGCTTTTGTGGATGCTGGAAAAGGTTATTTATTCGGTAAATTATTTGATAGCCTTTGCACCTTTGATTTTATAGGAAATTCATATAACCAGTATGCTTCAAACAGTTCGAAATGGTTAAATCAAATACACAAGGGAAAAGGCTTTTCGCAAAAGCGCGATGCATTTTATCGTTATATGTTAAACGATTTGTCTGCAAATGCTGTGAGCACAGTAGTACCAGAGAGCCTCGTAAATACAATATACTTTGTCTATGGAGTATATAAGAGTATTATGAGCTTATTGAGTTAAATAAAAAAGGTGATTTTATGAAAAAAACAAGTGTCCGACCCTTTGAAGCGGGGAGTTTATTGCTTGCCCTTGTGGGCTTTGCGTTTCCCGCTATGCTGATTTACGAAGCCGTGTCCATCATTCTCAAAGGACCGGCGCCGGAGCGCATCGTCGTCATTGCAGTAGCGGCTGCGCTTACATATTTTATAAGCGTCAGCGCGCTCAAAATTATCTTCATGTCGAAGTTCACTTTCTATGAAGACCATTTTGAGGTAGTGTATTTCGATGCATTTATGGATCATGCAAAGACATTCTATAAGCCGATGTCGGCGCACAAAGTGTCGGTCTACTATGATGACATTGAAAAGTTCGGCTCGTTTGAGAGCAAGCAGTTGCGACGCAACGGACGCGATGATAATAACCGCCTGTCTGCGTTGGCGAATGTAGACGGAGATTTGGTGCCGTTTGTTCTGCCTGTGTGGTTTCAGGATTCCAGAAACTACTTTATCATAAACGATAAGCTCGGCAACGGCTATCTTATCGACGGCAAGCTTTACAGCGTCGCGCAGGTAACAAGGGTGCTCAAGAATATCGAGGAAGGCACACACAAATCTGCAATAGGCGGATATACCAAGTTGACCAACAATATCGGCTTGAAAGCACTATTCGGATTTGCCATGGTCGGAATTCTACCTTTTGGTCTGGAAAAAATCGAGAGCCTAATTAACCCGGCGCATAGCATGGCGTATGACTCTGGTATGAGAACCAGATATTTTGTCGGAGCGATGTTTTTTGTCATGTCACTTTTGCTGCGCTTTGGCTTGGTTGGCAAAAACCGGGATGCGGGTAACATGGAGGCAGCAGCGAAATATAAAAAGATAATATCCGTTGTTGCGGCGGTAATTTTTGTGTTCACGGCAATTTGTTTTGTCATTTCTACGATGAGTGAATAATTGCTTTATATATCTGAATGATTTTGAACTATATAGATTCTTAATGTAGTTTTGTGATAATTTCAGATTTTGATACTAAAAAGCAGCATTATCGTATAGACTAATGTCCTCTTTATCCAAGCAGATAATGTCCAAATGATAGATTTAGAGATATTTACGGTAAGTAGAACTATACGAAACAGATAACCGGATTTATTTTGAAGTGTTAGTGGTAATAATTTGTTGTTAGGCTGAAACATCTATAACTAACCCTCAAAAAGCATTTAGCTTTTTGAGGGTTAGTTTATTTGTCAATTGTTGTTTACTGTGATTTCCCATTCTTATATAATATGTGTAACTATTGTTATATGATATTCGTTATTATGTATCGTTTTATCAACATTTGGTATACCATATCCAATATGTCGCAATGTTAGCATATGTTTATCTTTGTTGTGATAAGTGGAGTTCTCATAGAGCCGACCGGTCTTGATGCAGAAATCGATCAGTTCGTCGTCGATTTCTCTGCGGCACAGATATTTGACGGCGTGGGTGGCGCTGTGGTTGGTCTGCGGCAGAAGCAGCACCTTTTCTTTTGACACTTTCGGAGCCGGGGCAAAGGGGGCGGTGCCGCTGACAGATTTCTCATAATGGTTTCGACCACCTGCGTAAATGGCATTTTTTGACCTTAATGAGATAGTTCAGCGCAGAATAGCCGCCGATCCCACGGGAAAACCAGCACCACTTGCCGTTGGAGATTTTCAGGCTGTCGTGCTCACGGGTGCAGTAGGTGCTGCCGCCGAAATGCACCAGCTCCTGCGGCTCATAAGTCCGCAGATAGGCCAGCAGATCCATCTCACGAGCCTACGCCACCACCTCCGGTGGGATATATGGCATATGTTTCACCTCCGTTCTGGCATAAAAAAGCCGAGGGGCTTCCAAAATGAAAACCTCTCGGCTATGTAATGTTATGAACACCAAATTATAATAATTCTTTTGGCAATGCCTTTATTACTGGTTTAGGTCTTGTGATTTTGTAATATCCCTCCTTTTCGGAACTTTCTTCATAATTATTGATCATATTGGCTTCTTTGAAAGCAGTAAGTAGTTTTTCATTTTCATCATTGATTTCAAACTTTGGTCTACTGCGAGTATCAAATATTTTGAGATAGTCCGTTAAGTTAAGCAAGGTGAGAATCTCTTTTATGTAGTCCTCGCTAAGATTAGGTATCATGGCTATTAAAAGATCAATTTTCGCATCTCGATTTACTTTGTCTGAATGAAGAAGGTTATTCTTTAACTTCTCCGAAGCAGATTTCGGGTCATCAATAATACTTACTATACTTCTTATTGCATACTCAAATATCTTTGCCTGAACGGAATTGTCCCATTGTTCGAACGATGAAAACAAATCCGGTAAATCAGATTTCGAAAAATTATTGTTGAGAATATGTAGACATACAACAGGAGAATAATTTTTTCCGATTACCGAAATTTCGTCATCAGACAATTCAAGCAATTTGATTTTTAGTTCGTCGCTAATGTCCCAAGTAAGTATCTCTATCAATTCTTCCCGTGAAAACAGAGCGTCGTCCATTATATCAATATACTTTTCTATGTTCTTGCGGATGAAATAAAATTTCCGATTTAGATAGTTTTCACGCATAAATTTTAAGTTGTCAGCTGTCATTCTAATAATGTCTGTATCGATTAAGATAGTGATCTTATCATCGGAAATCTCTGCGATATCAAAATTATCATAAATAAACTTCAATGACACCAATATTTGTTTGTACTTTGAGTTGTCGATATCATTGCATATAATTACGCTATCGAATAGTCTTCCTTTGGTATCTTCATTATATTCAGCTTTTGAAAAATCCAAATCAATATCACATCTGTTGATATAAGAAATGACGCTTTCATTGAGCTTCACAGCATTGAAGCAGTCCATGATATTACGCTCTGAATACTGCACTATATCAGCGTTCAACAACGGAGACCACAAAGCAATATCATCGATTGCTTTTATAAGCACAATAGATGTCCGCAGGGCAGAGATATAGGAATGCTTGCATTCAACTGTGAGATCAGGATTATTTAATACAGCAATAGCAACATTTTCGTCATCCAGAATAGTCCCTCCACTTATTTGTAAAACAACATCAAAATACTTATTGATATTTTGATTGACATATTGAGTTATTGCGGAATCGGGGTGTGAAAGCAAAAGCGTATAGTTTTTATGAACAATATCTTCTTCGTTCTTTTCACCGAGAATTTCCATCAGAATAAGTCGTAGATTTTCAGCAGTGATTTTATATAAAGATTCCGCATAAACTGCGTAAAACAAATCCTTATTTAAAGTTTCATAATCAAAACCAATAAAGCATATGCCAAGTAACTTGAATCCGTGAATTAGTTTATCAATATTAGGGTGGTATATTGCAAGGTAGTCACGCGTATTAGAGATATAGCTGCAAAGGCAGTTATCTTGGTTAATTATTTTTATTGTGTCGTCATCAGAAGAATAAATTGAGTAAATTGAATAATCACGGATTTGCCTTTCGGAGAATTCATTTTCTTTAAGAAGCGTGTTAAATACTTCTGGCCACCATATGTTAAGGTATTTAATGTAGGGTTGTATTTCAGGTGCAATATCAAAATATTCACCTATAAATTTGAAATTTTTTGTTTCTCTAAGCTGATCAATAAGCCTTTCAAGATATTTTATATGAGATGTGGTCTGCAACAAATATGTAAGCAAATCAAAGTTAAGAATTTCTTCCTGATCGAAATCCACCAATCTAAGTCGCGAAACAATCAGTGCGGGATTCTTTAAATGATAGGTATATTCTTTAGCCTTCCTATCAGTTATACTGCGTAGAAAAATTTTGTCAACACGACTAAGGCTATTTTCATAAAAGTAAGTCATATAGTCGGCATAGGTCTCATCAATATATCCGTTACGAATAAGATACTTTAAAAGGTCAAAATATTCGCTGCCCTTTATCTCGTTAAAATCCGTTATACAACCGATTTCATTTGTGCTTGTAATGCTAAATATTTTATTGATATTATCTCTTGTAATAATGTCACAAAGAGGTTTGTTTTGTATCAAAATCAATTCTTGTTCCAGGGATAATTTCTTGCTCTCTAAATCCGGAATAGCATTATTTAAACGTGTTTCTATTGCTTGCTTTCGTTCTGCATAGTCCTTTGCATCAGCTGCACTTAGATCTTGTTTTCTGTTCCAACAATCAATAGGCTTTTTATCTTCAAATGCAGCATCCAACTCTTTGATGGTTTTGAGATGTTCATTTTTAGCCAACTCGATTTTATGACCTATTTCAGTAATTTTTTCAGAAAGTCTTTTTACTTCTTCTGCAATAAACTGCTCTTTATTATTAAAAAGAGTACATACAAACCCTTGATTAAGCTGCAAATCAGCAAAATCACGTGGAAATAAATTTTTGTATGCAATAATAGCAAGCATCTTATTACAATCAAGTTCTGTAATATTCAGCCTGTTAAAATAAATTACAAACTCATTGTAGATGTTTTTTAAAAGACGCATATCGTCAATGTATAGCGATAAACCTTGTAGAAAACTTTCGTCAAACTTTTCAAAGAATCCGCCCTTTTTGAAGTGAGAAATAAACTGATCATAGGAGTTGGAACTGTCTACAACTGGGACAATAGGAATAATATAATCAAAAAATTTTGTTCTATCCTTTGATACAAAAATATCATCACGCAATAAATAGAAAAAGCGTAGAATCCTTTTATCCTTTTTATTTTCTTTTTGAAGCTGAATATTGACAAGTGTGTTTACTTCTCGAAGGCGTTCAAAGATTTTATTGGCATTGAACCGATCCATATCCTCAAAGACAATAACATCGGCATCTACATTTTCAAAAAGATATAACACTTCATTGAGATATTTGTCAAAATATGATTCATCACTTTCTTCAAATATCTCAATTTCATTGCCTTGCAAATTCAATTTACGAAAAACATTTCTATTCTTTTGAATTTTAATCAAGCTATATATAATAAAAGATACCAAAGTAATTATAATAATACCGTCTACCATTAAAGCATATGGGTGCGCTGATAACTCTAAAATTGATTTTAACCAGTTGGTAGGCAGGTCGGACACATAGCTTCTCCACGAATTAAAAAACAAAAAATAAATAATTGCGGTCAAAAGGAAAATAGATTCCAATGTGCTTTTTATAACGCTTGCAGGGCTAATTTTTCTTTTTACTCTAAAATTGGTCTGGGGGATTTTATTCGACGGGATTTGGTGTATCAGTTGATTTAAAATTTTCCCCTCTAATATAGATTCTTTTACTTCCGGTTCATCTTCTTGATCTGAGGATTGAAAGTGAGCAAGAGAAATGTGCAGAAAGTGCAAATTGCTATGCTTTTTCTTGTATGAAGCTAAAACGCTGCTTTTACCTGCACTATATGCGCCGGAAATGGCGACATTTCTGACGTCAGGGTTGTTGAACACATAGTCTATTGCTTCCTCATACACGTTCAAATCGAGGCTATCTGTTGGTGTTAATCGTTCAAAGTGATATTTGTTTTCTGCCATTCTTGACACATCCTCTCAAGCTTTTAATATTCCTTACTCAGCAGGAAGTCTGCCAGATGCACAACCTTGATTCCATCGATATTGCCTGCGGCCAGTTCATCCAGCGTTACTACATATTTCGGGTAATGGTCTTTGATCTCAAACAGGTTGGTAACCTCTCGGTCGGATTCCTCCGGCAGATTGCGGCACACCTGCACATAGAGCCGTTCGTCCCGCCGCACGGCCACAAAGTCAATCTCCTTGGTGGCGTTTTTGCCGATATACACATCATAGCCCTTACGTCGAAGCTCGAAGTACACAATGTTTTCCAGCATGGCGGCTATTGATTTTGGGTTAAATCCAATCATGCAGTATTTGAGGGAAGAATCCGCAAGATAGAACTTCTCCTGCGTTTTCAAGACAGTCTTGTTCTGTATATCGTACCGCTGGCAGCGGTACGATCACGAGGGCCTTTTCCAACCATTCCAAATAGTTATAAACTGCTTCCACTGAGAGGGAGCGCCCTTCGCCTTTTATGAATTTCACTATGTCGTTTGCTGAGAAGGTCTTGCTGACATTCTCTACGACATACTTCACCACTCGGTTGAACAGGTCAAAGTTCGTGATATTGTGCCGCTTGGTGATGTCACTTGTGATAGCGGAATTGTAGATACCCTCGACAATTTGATAGGACGACCGCTCATCGAAGTTCCCAAGCGCAACGATGGGAAAACCACCTATGCGAATATACTCGGTTAAAAGTTCTTTCGGCGTGCGGTCGCTACCTTTTTTAAATTTCAGATACTCAGCAAATGACAGTGTAAAAACGGGAATGGAGATATGACGCCCAGTCAGATAGGTGGAGATTTCACTGGACATTAGCTTGGAATTGGAGCTGGTCACATAAATGTCGGTATTGGAATCCTTCAGCAGGTTGTTGACTGCCTTTTTCCAGCCGTCAATCTCCTGTACCTCGTCTAGCGAAAGATAATATCGCTTATCGTCTGTCATTTTATCCTTGATGTCTCGATACATCTGCTTAGCCGTTATGATGTCGTTCAGTTCTTCCGAGGTATAGCGCAGCAGGATAACATGATCTGCTGAAATGTCGCTGTTGATCAAGTCGTCTTTCAACATGTCTAAAATGGTCGATTTTCCGCAGCGACGAATCCCGACAAGGATTTTTGCCAGAGGAATATCTCGATAGGTTTTTAGCATATCCAAATAGTATGGCCTAAAAATCATAGTGTCGTCTCCTTGCTATTAGTATAGCCAAAGACAGCGACTCGGTTAATGACTTTTTGCTGAAAGTTCATAAAAGCTTTATGTTATATGTGCTTTTTTGGCTTATTTTACGTCTCTGTTAGCAGAAAAGCGACACGGATTTTCCTGTACCGTTTTTGTCGCCCAATTTATGTATATCGCTTTGACTTTTTTGAGATAGGCCACACATCGGTATGTCTGCGGAAGTAAATGTGTTATAGCCCCACTTTTTCAATTTGGTTGGCAAGGTTTAGATGGTCTACATACATTTGGCACTCATCTGCGGTTATGCGGATTTCGCAGATGTTCCTCAAAAAATGTGTATATTGCTTTTGTACTTTCGGGGAAATGGGCAACCATTGTCAACTCTTTATTTTGACAGGTCTACCTCAATTTCAGCGATTTTAGTAACCATTTCAATTTTTTTCGGATAGGATCATATATGGAAATATCCTGACTGATGGTCTCGGAACTACCGCTAATGAGTACTTCGCTTAAAAAGATTACCTATCTTTGATTTCCACGGAAAGCAATGTAAAAAGTGTCACTTAGTTGGTTGAATTTAATTATATACCCATCCTTTTGAAGTGTGCCTCTTTTCGTGGATATCCCTCGCCAGAACTCCGATTGGTTACTTCGTGAGTACCCCAATTAAAAATTTTATCGTTGTAAATAACAGAATCAGTTTCAAACGCGCGACGAGCGAAAGTTTCTGTACTTTCTCGCTGAGATAGTCCAGCGCCGAATAGCCGCCGATTCCACGGGAAAACCAGCACCATTTGCCGTTGGAGATTTTCAAACTGTCGTGCTCGCGGGTGCAGTAGGTGCCGCCCCCGAAATGCACCAGCTCCTGCAGTTCATAAGTCCGCAGATAGGTCAGCAAATCCATCTCACGAGCCTGCGCCACCACCTCCGGCGGGATATATGGCATATGTTTCACCTCCGTTCTGACATAAAAATAGCCGAGGGGTTTTCAAAATGAAAACCTCTCGGCTATGTAAGTTTTATTTTTTATATTGGCAACTGTCGCATGCTGATCTAATATTTAGCTTTCCAGCAAAGAAACTTTGATCTGTGTGGTAACTTCTCCCAAGTTCATAATACATTCTCTGTAATAAATCTCCCTCGAAAAGCGGACCAGAAGAAATTGTTATCTCATCAAGTACACTATCAGGTATTTTAATCGCAACACGCCGAAACCCAAATGTATTTTCAAATTCCGCTTTGAGTCTAACTTCCTTTTCATAGTCCCATGCATCGTCCTTTATATAACCCGTTAGCTCTGAAATTTGTTGGCAATTAGGAATTTTAGTGTTTTTCTTATTACTCCACATAAGTGTTTCGGTATTGTTATTTGAATCACAACTTGTAGCATTCGAGTATGCAACAGAGGATATATGAATGGCATTCCGCTCATTTATGGGAATGGAGTTTCCGGTCAACTCATAGTTGGTCGGAGATACTTCAAGTATTTCATCAACACTTTTTAGCCAAGCTTTCATTGTTGACATAGGAATTGCAATTTTCACACCATCCACCCAAGGTTGTGCATACATACTCCACATAGCAATACTCTCTTTATTTTCTGCCATAAAAGAAGCAAAGAAAATATTATTCCACCGATGCGAGTCCCCGTTGCGGTATTCAACCTTATCATTCATATCATGTGGATTTCCGAGGTGCCAAGTTTTGCTCTTAAATATTTTAATTGCTTTTTCGATTGTTGTATAGTGATATAAAAATTTTCTGCTTTTCAATCGTTCTGAACTATCCAAATATGCAATCAATTCCGTGGGTGTCGTAATTTCGGAAAACGGAAGCGATTTTCCTGTTACTTTCGATGATTCATCATTCATTGCTATTCCACCTGTTCTTTTTATTACGCTTTAATATACCTCGTCGCCCGTCCTGCACCGATCCGCTTTACCGAACCGGTCTTGACCATTGCGCCGAGGACGGCTTCAACGGTTGTGGGGCTGACATCGGGGAGAATTTTGCAAATCTCTGCTTTGGAAAGCGGCGTCAGGCTATTCAGGACTGTTGCCTCCACACGGGCCTTTTTCGTGATCTTCTTGCCGTGTACCACCGCAAACCGCTTGTCCAACTCCTTATAGCACATATAAAGGGTGGACAGGAAATTCTCGATAAAGGGGAAATAGGAGTTCTCATTCGCTTCCCATCCTGCCGAGGACTGCCGCAGGGCTTCGTAATAATATGCCTTGTAGTTTTTGATCTGCTCTTCAAAGGACACATATTTACAGGCGTCAAAGCCATTTTTGTATAAAAGCAGCAGTGAAAGCAGACGGGACATTCTGCCGTTGCCGTCCCGAAACGGATGGATGCAGAGGAAGTCCAGTATAACGCATGGAATCAAAAGAAGTTGATTGATATTCGCATCACTTCGGGCATCCAGATAGGCAAGTTCTAACTGCTCCATTGCTTTCGGTGTTTCGCTTGCAGGGGTAGGACGGAAGCGGACACGGCGGTTTCCGTCCTCATCGATCTCCAAAATCACATTATCGTCCGTCTTGTACTGCCCGCCGTACTCATGGCCCGCAAAGCTCATCATTATTTCGTGCAGCCGAAGAATGTCGCTCTGCCGGAAGTCGATGTGTTCATAGTCCAAGTGGATCTCGTTCAGCGCATCTCTGTACCCGGCAATCTCCGCTTCGTTGTGGTTCAGCGGGGCGCTGTTCTGATTGACAATGGCGGCGATACGCTCGTCGCTGGTCACAATGCCCTCGATGGCGTTGGAACTTTTGATGGACTGAACCTTTGCGACAGCTTCCAGCCCCGTAAAAATCTGCGTGTATTCGTCCTTGCGGACACCCGCCATCGTTTTGAGCGCTGCAATATTGGCAGTGAGGTTCACAAAGTTTGCAGGCAGCAAACCGTTATTTAAAAAGGAGTAATCAAATTTTCTCATACAGCATCAGCCTTTCTGCATATAATTATAGCATATCATGTGCAGAAAACAAGCCATTATTCAAATTATCTGCATATTCACCTTTAAAATATATGCAGATAGAGCATCTGATTATAATAATTGATTGCAATTAATTGGGTATTGTTCTCATAACTATCTGCGTTAATCGCACATTTACAATTAAATTAGAGGTTAACGAGCACTACTTGAGTGTGTAGAACACGTGAAAGAACAGCAGTAAGCATATTGGATCAGCTTGTAAAGGCGTTATAATTGTGATATGCTTATATTACAAATTAATAGGCAAGTCGCATTAGTAAGGGATCGTTATATAAATGAAAGCAGCTATATTGTTAACCGCTTAAAAGATATGACGTCAAAACAATAAGGTGGGATGAGTAAAATGAATAAAACTGCGAAAAGCAGGCTGTTATATGTTTTGCAATGCTTATGGCAGAGTACTGATGCAGAACATTATGTTACGACGGCGGAGATTCTTGCATGCTTAAAAGATAATGGTATTGTTTGTGATAGAAAGACGATACCCGGAGATATTGAAAAACTTCGTGACATAGGTATTGATGTTGAAGAAGAACGCAGTCGTGAAATGCGATATTCTTTGAGCAGCCACTTGTTCACATTGCCTGAGCTGAAGTTATTGATTGATGCAGTGGAGTCATCTAAGTTCATTACTGTAAAGAAAAGCACTGAACTTGTTGAAAAGCTCTCACAAATGAGCAGTAGGTATCAGTCGATGGAGCTAAAACGGAATTTGTACATTTCGGAGCGTGTAAAGCCGATAAATGAACAAATCTACTATTTAGTTGATAATATAAACACTGCTATTAATCGTTGCAAAAAGATTGCGTTTAAGTATTTCCATTATGATCAGTATCGCAAAGAAGTTCCTAAGAACGCAGGAGAGCGTTATATTTTTTCACCCTACTATTTAATTTGGAATGAAGATCATTATTATGTTGTGGGGTATAGCGACAAGCATAATAAAATCGTATCATTTCGGGTTGATCGGATGAAAGAGATAGACATTCTACCTGATGACGCGGCAGAAAGACCTGGGGACTTCAACTTGGCTGACTTCACTAGACAGGTATTCGATATGTATGATGGTCAAAAAGAAACGGTTACGCTGTTTTGTAATAACGATATGATGAATTATGTCATAGATAGGTTTGGAGATGAGGTGAAAACATCACCAGTGGATTGCGAACACTTTGAGGCCGTTGCAGAGGTGTCTGTAAGTCAAACGTTTTTTGCGTGGGTTTTTCAATTCAATGGAGATATAGAAATTATAGAACCTGAACCGGTTGTAGTAAAATATCGCGAAATGCTTAGGAACGCATTGGAAGGCAGAGCTGTAACCGTGGGGCGATAGTAGTGGTTGTACAGGCTATGAAAATAGTACTTGAAAATGAGTTGGGCGTAAAAACGCCCAACTCATTTTTATAATAATAAAACCCTTGCGCACGAACATTTGTTCGGATATAATAGAGTCACAATGTTAGAAGTTGTCATGCACGTTGAGAAATATTTTAGCTTGTTATTAAATATAGCGAGGTGATTATACAATGGACGAGCTGTGGAAACCATACCCTATGTTTTGCCCGAACTGCGGTAAGATAAACTATGGGTACAAAAACACAGACGGAAAAATCAAATATGAGTGCAGCAAATGCATGATTAAGTTTGTCCGAGTGCAAAAGAGTAGGCGTCACGATACCATAGATATATATGCACCTGACGGATAGAAAAATTGAAAACTGAATACAGCATAACGACGGTAAGGTCAGGCTGAAACAGGGCCACCTTAAATCCTTATCAGGTCATATGCGTTGATTGTTTCGGTTGGTTAAACCAAGCTTGTGCAAACAGAGATGAGAGGCCACCGACAAAGCAGATAGCCACAGGCTAAATCTGTTTTGCCGGTGGCTTGTTTTATTTGGACAGGAAAACTGAATAGGAGCTTCCGGCTAAGAATTTAGAAGGGAAGCTCCGAAGTGCTATACAGCTGGCTTTGTTATATAGCTCAGTATCCGTGATTTGAAAAATTTTAATTATTTTTTAAATTTTTCAAATCAAAGGAGATCATTATGAGCTGGAATGACGGATATGAAAGAAAAAAGTTTGAACGAAAACAGGTTGGACAGGCAAAAAGGTTTAAAGATCTTGGGATGACCGATGAGCAGATACAAGAAATATATGCATTAGATTTGAGAGAGTATCGAGATAATCGTATTTTTTCAATTCATACCCAATCTATTGATTCATTGGAAAATGATGAAAGCAGAAACGGCCTATATAAGAAGTTTGTAACTTCGACGACTTGTTCTATGGATATGAGTGAGTGCAGTCGATTTGAGTGGATTGAAGAAATAGAAAATAGCATGCTGTATCTCGCAATTTCCAAACTTGCGGTACAGCAAAAAGAATTGTTGACGCTGTTATATATCGATGGATATAGCCAGGTAGAAATTGCAGAATTTTTTCACACCAGTAAGGATGCAATCAACAAAAGATTTCTTCGCATAAACAAGCGGATTACTGCTTCTGTTGCAAAACAGGGAGGGCTTTATAAATGAATGATTTTAAGAATCGCTCTCCATATATCGAGCTTTGCTTATGCCGACGATGCGCAAGTGTTTATTACGACGATCCAACATATTGGATTGAAAGGGCAGAGATCTTTCAGGACGAATTGCATATGTGTGATATTTGCCACCAGCGATATGGACTAGATTATTCCATTTGGAGAAAGTCAAGTGCGCGATTTAAAAAATCGCATCGTTGAGGAGGTGCCTGAAAACGGATATGATTAAAGCAGATAAAGAAAACAATATTTTCGGTGCACTGAAACTCATTGAGCAGCTTTATCTTGATGGTGAAATCTCCGGCTATGTGTTTAGAAACATCCTTCAAGAATACAAGGATAATGTTTGTATTGCCGATTTCACTTGTTACAAAAAAGAAAAGCAGAAAGGCAAGAATAAGTAATGCATGGACTGAATTCTGATTTTCAAAAACGAGATGTAGCTATATATGCGCGTGTATCGACTGAACACGAAGCACAGCTATCTGCTTTGGAAAATCAAATAGATTGGTATAAACCTATATTAGAAGCACGACCTGATTGGACTTTAACAGCACAGTATATTGATGAGGGCATAACGGGAACATCTGCTGAAAAACGTCCGCGTTTTATGCAGATGATAGAGGATGCTCGGCAGCGGAAATTCAATATGATTATCACCCGTGAGGTATCCCGCTTTGCCCGAAACACGGTGGATACGCTTCAATATACACGCCTGTTGAAGGAGTACGGCGTTGAGGTCTTTTTTATCAACGATAACATCAAGACTTTTGACGGCGACGGCGAACTGCGGCTTACGATAATGGCGACGCTTGCACAGGATGAAAGCCGTAAAACATCCATCCGTGTAAAAGCCGGACAACAAACCTCTATGCAAAACGGTGTCTTTTACGGCAACGGGAATATCCTCGGATATGACCGCGTCGGTAAAGAGATGGTCATCAACCCCGAACAGGCAAAGACGGTGCGAATGATCTACGATATGTACCTGAGTGGAATGGGGGTAACAGCTATCCAATATGAACTTGAGAAAGCGGGACGGCTGACAGCAATGGGAAAGGAACGGTGGTTTTCATCGTACATTGCAAAAATGCTTCGCAATTCCTTTTACTGCGGTATTATAACCTACCACAAGGAATATACTCCTGATTTCCTGAAGCAGAAGAAAATAAAGAATTACGGTGATTTGGAGTATGTTCAGGTTCAAGGTACGCACGAACCGATCGTAACCGTCGAGGAGTATGAGCAGGTTCAGAAACTGATGGATGCTAAGTCGGTGGTCATGAAAAACCATAACAAAGGAAAACGCAGAGTAGGAAGAATGCAGCATACCACTGCTTTCGGACGCTTGATGATTTGTCAGTGCGGAAACAAGTTTAACTTGCGGTTTCATTCCCGTGACGGACGGACAGACGGCGTTGATTACCAGTGTTACACATCGGTAAACCGTGGGAGCGTTGCCAAGCGCCTGAAAAAAGGCATCTCCATTGAGCATTCGTGCGAATCGCCTTATATTCAGGGCTGGAAGCTGGAAATGATGGCGGAGCAGGTATTTGACCGCTACATCGAAAACGCAGACAAAGTGATAGATTTGTCCTATGCGATGCTCGAAAAGCACATTGCCGATCAGGAAGAACTGCCGGACAATACAGATGTTATCCAGCGCAAGCAAGGCGAAATCGAGAAGCTAATGAATAAGCGGACAAACCTGATTGAGATGAGAGCCGAGGGTGACATTGATAAGGAAATGTTTCGCTCAAAGAAGCAGGAGATCGAGAATCGTGTTGCCAAGCTCACGGAAGAAATCAAGGGCTTGCAGCCTGAGAAGGAGCCGACAAGCAACGAGGATTATTCCGCTAAGCTCTTGGAACTGCGAGAGCGGTTGAAAGAGTACACTGGATTTGACTACTCTGTTATCCCCGAAAGCATTGTTGAGGCGTTTGTTGAGCGCATTTGGGTGTCGAAGGATGAGTTTCGTTGGTATCTGAGAACCGAAAGCAAGGAGGAAGGCGAATTTGACCCTGACGACCATATCAAAATCGGTTCCTTTACACTGACTATCGACGATGCGAAGAAGTATATCTACAGCTTTTCGACCCGCAGGAGAGTCTATAAGTGGGTGGATTTGAATGTGAGCGTGTGGATATGAAATAGTTGGTGCTATGTATTGCTTGCATCACGGGCAGCTATCAAAAGTAGGTAGGAGTTCTCTTTCCTTTGAATTACCGCTTGGTTTCAAGGAAGCAGAAGCCTATCGAAAGGCTAACGGACAGTATTTAAGGAAAAATCAATGGAGAGATACCACCGTAAGGGTGCTTATCGACCTTGATTGAAAACCGAACTATAATAAGCGTATCATTAGAAATAGTGATACGCTTATTTTTTTATCTCTTTGCAAAGTTGTTCTTCCCTCTGCTCTTTTATATAATAAGATTAGCAAGGAGGTCGAGCGTATGAAAGACAAAACCATTCATCTATATGTAGACAGTCACGAAAGGACGCTGATATTACATAGCCTTGTGGAGCTGAAAAACGCTCTCATACGGCAAGGCTCTGCGATATTCAGCAGGAAGCAATTTATTTCCGAGGTTGCTATGACAGCGTGGGTTATCTGAAAAAGGCAGGCATTTTATAACCGAGAACGGCGGCATTGGCGAAAAGCTGATGCCGCTTTTACATAGGCAGGGGTAGAAAAAACATAAACTAATGGTATAATTATAAAAAATCAAAGGGGCTGTTGCAATGAAAACTATTTTAATTGGAAATGGATTTAATATAGAATTGGGCGGAACAGACTATCTTAATGGTGCGATTATTAACCGATTTATCAAAAATGTAAAGACAAAAGATTACGCTGCATTGCTTTACAATAACACTGTTAGCAATTATGAACTTGCTGGTCTTTTGGATGGACTGTATGAAGAACTCAAAAAAATACTAAATGGTCAATATGATGGATACTGCAAAAATGACGAAGATAAAAAACTGATTTCTTTGCTTCAGGGAAGATATTCAATGTCCGTAAAAAAAGACGAAGTTGGTATGGAAGATTACTTCGTGATTTTACGATTATTTCATATTAGATTTAATGATAATGCAGAAACGATTAAAAGCACACACGACGGATTTTGTTGGCAGTTTCTTGATGCTATATACAATGAAGGTCAAATTCAAACAATCGCTAATACTGTATTGCCTGCATATAGAGCGTACCTAAAGAAGAAATTTGATGAGTACGATAACATTTATACAGTAAATTACGACAAAACCGTGGAGTTAATTGCAGAAAGAAGCGTTAATTATCTTCACGGCAACTTTGAAACATTACTCGACCAGTACGATACTAACACTCCGATTGGGGCGTACTATCAGCAAAAAGGAATAAAAAACCCCGTTACCGATAGTACAAGACACATATATTGCAATGGTTTAATGGGATTTTCGGGAACATATAAGAAGCAGATAATGGATATTATGGGCAATGGTCAATTTGGAGTGCAGAATATACTGAAAATGTACGAGAAAGGAATGAGCATCCAAGATTTGAAAAAGATAGAGCGGTTAAAACAATCTTCAAATCAAGGAGAGCAGTTGGCATTTGGCATAATTAACGCAGTAGTAAATAACCCAAATCTAAAAATGCGGTTGTATCCGATGAAGGAGTTTAAGGCAGTTCAAGGAGAAATCCACTTGTTAGGAATATCGCCTTTCAATGATGAACATCTTTGGAATGCAATTATAAATAACAGTTCTATTTATGAGATTGTTTATTACTATCATAGTGAAACGGCACAGAAAGAAATGAAAGAGCATTTTTTTGATACAAGAATTAAGTATTTGCCCGATACTGTTTTCTGGGGAGCATAAATTATACATAGCCGAGTGGTTTTCACTTAACGAAAATCACTCGGCTTTTTCTATTTCTGGAGGTGATTTGATTGAATGAGAAGCAGCAGACCCTATGTGCAGCTTGACCCTGCGGTTATCGAACAGGCACGGCAAATGGACTTGCTCTCCTATCTCAGAGCTTATGAGCCGAACAATTTGGTGCGTGTCGGCGGCAGCGTTTACTGCACCAGAGAACACGACAGCTTAAAAATTTCTAACGGCAAATGGTTTTGGTGGTCGAGAGGTATCGGCGGTGTTTCTGCCCTTGACTATCTTATCAAGGTCAAGGATTACGGATTTGTCGAAGCTGTCGAAACTCTGGCAGGGGGTGCGGTTGAATGGACGCCGCCGCAAACGCCGAAAAAAGACGAGCCGAAAGTTCTGCTATTGCCGCCGAAGCACAGGGATTGCAACCGAGTAATGCAGTATCTTTTCGGGCGTGACATTGATTATCAGCTCATACAGGAGTGCATTGCAGACGGCACGATTTACGAAAGTGTCGATTATCACAACGCCGTTTTTGTGGGCAAGGATAAAAGCGGAACGCCAAAGTATGCCGCCCTGCGCAGTACGCTCGGAAGCCCCTTTAAGCAGGACGCTTCGGGAAGTGACAGGCGATATTCGTTCCGACTGCTTGCAAAAGAGCCGATAAACACGGTGCATTTATTTGAAGCTGCTGTTGATTTACTGTCCTATCTACAGCTTTTCGACCCGCAGGAGAGTCTATAAGTGGGTGGATTTGAATGTGAAGCGTGTGGATATGAAATAGTTGGCGCTATGTGTCGCTTGCAGCACAGGCAGCTATCAAGAAGCACAACGCATAAATCTAAATCAAAAGCTCCGTCCGGTTCTCCGGGCGGAGTTTTTTTGTTTAATTCAGTAAATACAATACCCGCCCAAAAATTAAAAAAATTTTTTGAAAAAAGTGTAACCTTTTTCATTTTCGCAGACTATATATGTAGGATAGTTGAGAACAAAAAATCTCTTTTTTCGCATGTTTTATCTATACTTTTGCATCGGCGGCTACATAGAACGCAATTTTGCATTATAATTTATCCCGAAAAGGCGGGCGTATGGCAAAATATATTGCCGCCTGTTCCGCATATTCGCGGCTTGAAAATGACAACCACCTCTCTACTCCTATGTAAGCGCAGCGGCAGAGGACATACCCTCTGCCCGCTGTGCGACATTACGGAGCGGGAGATAAATACATAAAAACAAAAGCAGGTTAGAGAAAATTTTTTCTATGTGCAATTTTAAAGTAAAGGACGTGATTCCGATGGGCTAAGAAACTTTTGGCGGAACAAAAATCAATCGTGCGGTACATGAAAAAATAATTTGGAGGAAACGAAAATGAATCCGTTGAATATGAACCCGTTTGAGCAGGCATTTTGGCTGGTCATTTTTTCGGGCATATGGGCACTCGGCTTTTGCGGAATGACAGTCATCGGAGTATTAGGCAAAATAATCGAGTGGTTCGCCTAACAAAAACTGTGCAATCAAATTTCCGGGCGACCCGGAATATAACAACAAGCTTTAGCATTGGGCTCGGTGCGCGCTGCGAGGTGCGAAGCATCGTACCGACCGAAAGAGAGAAAATAAAATTTTGAGAAGATGCAAATGACAATCGGCGACGGTTCAGGGCTATAATATCTTCTCTGTTGCGAACCGATGATTCTTCTGACGTTTTTCGGAAGTATCGGACAGGAAATGATATATAAATAATGGACTTGCTGTAATTCAGATGCCGAAAGCTCCGTCCGATTGTTCGGGCGGAGTTTTTATATACGGCAAACTTGCGCGCCCGTCTGCGCAAAGTGTCAATTTTTGCGATTGTTATTGATAAGAGAATTATTTGCTGTTATACTTATAATCAAGGACAGAGATTGAAAAGAGTAAGGTGATAAATAGATGATACTTCCTTTAGATGAAATAGGGCAGTTTCCTATAAGCCTTATAATAATTGCAATTATCATAAACGGAATTTATAATCATTCGATATATAAATTTATTGTGACCTTTTTATTTGAGAAGGGTTTGACAAACCGACAAAAGCGTGCGTGGCGAAAAGAGAAATATTTCAAAAGAAAAACCATGCGCTACATAAGAGCGGCGATAAAGAGCCTTCCGGAGCAGAATTTTAGCCCCAATATCGAGAAGTATCATCTTGCGGATGTGGTTTCAATTGTTGTTTCTATAATAACTTTTGCGATAGTGAGTATGGCTTATTATCTTACAAGAGAAATTAACTGGGCTATTATAGTAACTTTCGCAATTCACGAAGCAACTACGATTGCGACGGCCATTTTTTATTCTTCGCATATAACATCGCGCGATAAAAAAGGACGATTTGTTGGTTTCTTTTGGGGAGAGTTTACATTTAAATAACACTGGACAAACGACGCAGGGTTTTAAACATCTGGAGGTGCTCTATGGCTAAAACGGCAAACTTGCGCGCCCGTCTGTGCAAAGTGTCAATTTTTGCGATTGTTATTGATAAGAAAATTATTTGCTGTTATACTTATAATCAAGGACAGAGATTGAAAAGAGTAAGGTGATAAATAAATGCTACTTCCTTTAGATGATTTAAATGAAATGAGGCAGTTGCCTATAAGCCTTGTAATAATTGCAATTATCATAAACGGAATTTATAATCATTGGGTATATAAATCTATTGTAACTTTTTTGTTTGAGAAGGGCTTAACTAACCGACAAAAGCGTGAGTGGCGAAAAGAACAATATTTCAAAAGAAAAACTATGCACTACATAAGAACGACGATAAAGAGTCTTCCCGAGCAGGATTTTAGCCCCAATATCGAGAAGTATCATCTTGTAGATGTGGTTTTAATTGTTGTTTTTATAATAACTCTTGCGATAGTGAGTGTAACTTATTATCTTGTAAGAGAAATTAACTGGGTTATTATAGTAACTTACGCAATTCATGAAGCAACAGCAATTGCAACGGCTATTTTTAATCTTTCGCATATAACATCGCGTGATAAAAAAGGAAGATTTGTTGGCTTTTTTAGGGGAGAGTATACATTTAAATAACACTGAACAAATTAACGCAGGGTTTTAAACATCTGAGGTGCTCTATGGCTAAAATGGTAATCACAAGTAATATATGTATATTTTTTATCCTTAAATTAGTATCAAAGATCGTCTTGGATTACCTTTTCTTTATTGATAAATCCAAGTCAAACAGGCGCAGATATCGAAAGGGTCATAATTTTTTGTATAAATTCTTTACGGGCTATGTCTATAGCAAGAAACATATGAACGAATCGCGGTGCAGAAATTACATAAGAGTTATCTATGCGATATATGTTTTTTTGATGACTTCAGATTTAGTTCTTCTGATTCTGGTAATGGACTCTTTCGGAGTTAATTCTACTTCAATTTATAAGTATTGTGAATTTGGGCTTATGGCAGTATCGTTTGCGTGCTTGTTGTGGTTTGAGATTCACAGTAAAGGTAAAGGCTTCCATTGGTGGTTTCCTCCGTCATGGTGGAGAGGCAGGTTTTATTGGGATGTCTGACATACGGACGAGCCGGTTATTTATAGAACTGCGGCAGAACAATTGAAAATAAACGGAAAATCCGAAGCGGGAAAGTGAGAGAAAAGAGGGTGTTTTATGCGCGAGGCATTTGAAAAAGTAAAAGCGATAATCGACGGGTGGGATCCGGTCGATCTTTTGACCTGCTGCCACTGCCCCTCCGATGAATACGACGATATCAGCATGGAGCTGGCGCAAATACTGACTTTTGATACCGATGTCGAAACATTGAAAAACGATATATATAATATATTTGTCCGGGATTTCAATGCCGGGACATTTGACAAAAGTCCGCAGGAGTGCGAAACGATTGCGAGAAAAATTATTGAAGATTTACATAGGAGAAACCTGTTTTAATTGGTGATGATTGTATGAAAATATATTTATCAAACTATTGGAGAAAAAGCAGCATATTTATAGTATGCCTTTCTGCAATTATTACTGTTGCAACTGCTGTATTTTGCATCCAAAGTTATGATGAAGAAGATTATATTTTAATAATTGGAGCATTATTTTTTGTTATACTTTCTTTCTGCTTGCAATTAAACGCATTGAAGCTTCTTGACTATGTTGAAGTAAGCAACAATCAATTTATTATGTGTTCTGTTAGTGGAAAGCGAAAGTGTACTATCAATTCCGATACTCTTATTTACTATCAAATTGTATCACTAATTGAAGGAACATTTTCAAGAACTGACTTTATAGTGTTATCTGATCAAAGCTTTCCCTGTTATCAAAACGGCAATGGACTTGCTAAAGTTTGCAAAGAGATAAATGCTAAGGGAAATCAAATTATTATGCCTTACAACAAAATGTCAAAACCGTTATTGAGTCTTAGGGACTGGCATAAGATTAATTGATTCGTGTTATTCGAGCAAACGGCTACGATAGACTACTATTTTGTCTGTAATTGGCGTGGGGATGTTATTCGCATTTACGACGGTGCAGGTGCGGTTGTTGCCAACTACAACTATAATGCTTGGGGCAATGTGATTTCTGTTACCGATGCCAATGGTGCGGCGATTACAGATTCGACCCACATTGCCAACGTCAATCCTCTTCGCTATCGTGGATATTAATTTGACTCTGAGACGGGATTCTACTATGTGTCCAGCCGTTATTACGATCCTGAGATCGGGCGATGGATAAATGCGGATTCGTCTGACACATTAACGGCAAATTTTGAAAACTTTGCACAATACAATGTGTTTGCATGCTGCTTTAACAATTCTGTTAATATGTGTGACTTAGATGGTTCCTGGGCTTTTGCAATTGCGGGGGGGGGCGGATATTTGGCAACAGCAGGAACAATTGGAGTCGCAAACGCATGGAATCCTGTTGGGTGGGTTATAGTTGGAACTGTCGCTATTGCAACGGTAACTATGGTTGGTGTAATCGTATATACATCAACTGTAAGAAAAAACGAACCTGATCCGTATGCTCGCCCGGGGCAGAAAAAGCAAGGGCGTGAGCGCAAAAACAAAGCCCGGAAAAATAAAAATTGGAAACCAAGGTCTACGCCTAAACCTCCCAAAAAGCACACGCCGGGCAGAGATTATAGGAAGTATTAAAAATGCATATTTGGACACTTACCAATTGGCAAAAGAATCTTGACAGCGAAGTCAAAAGACGAACCGGAATCCGTTTTAGATATGAAGGCTCGGTTGACCCTGAGGTAAAAAGAGCATGTACACAGTTTGCACGGTGGTTGCGAGCCGAGTATTATTTTCCGTTGAGAGTTCCTGTTTATGTTAAAGGAAGCAAGACCGTCCGAACACAGGATGGTGAAACAGCAGTAGGCAGTTTTTTTGAACCATTTTCATATTATACAGAGCCGTACATAAAAATTGCAACTGGCGATTATGATGATTTACAAAGCCGAAATGGTAAAGACAATGCACTTGCAACAATTCTTGCAACATTAGCCCATGAGTTAACACATTACTATCAATGGATAAACGATATTCAGCTTACTCCAAAAGGCAGAGAACAACAGGCGACAAGATATTCAAATTATATAATCGATGAATATTCTATGACGTGTGACCACCCTTGAAAAAATGGAAATAAAAACATCAAAATTTACGACGGCACAGGTGCGGTTGTTGCCAACTACAACTATGACGCTTGGGGCAATGTGATTTCTGTCACCGATGCCAATGGTGCGGCGATTACAGATTCAACCCACATCGCCAATGTCAACCCGCTTCGCTATCGTGGGTATTACTTTGACTCTGAGATCGGGCTGTATTATCTCCAGAGCAGATATTATGATCCGGCGGTTAAGAGATTTATCAATGCGGATGATTCAAATATTTTGCTTGATGATCAGAGTAATATCTTGCAGTATAATTTATTTGCGTATTGTTTCGATAATCCTGTAAATATGCATGATGAGGATGGCCATTATGCTGCGTCCTTGACTAAACGGGCACTTTCGTTAGGAGTAACAATGTCAACTCTCTTACTTGCTTTGAAGTTGTTAGGTCTGTCTAATGCATGAAATGTTGCAGGTTGGGTTTTTTTGTGAGTTGTTGCAGCTATTACTGTTGGTGTAGTAGGATATAAAATATATAAAAGCTCCAAATCTAAAAAAACAAAGAAAACTGCAAAAAAAGTGTAAAAGAAAAGGCGAATGATGCTCCGGACTGGGCAAAAAGACAGAGGTATGATCCTAATAAGTCGGCAGACAGAAATGCTCGGATGTGCTTGATAAGAAATATGGGAAGGGGAACTATAAGACTGGACCAAACTCAGAACATAGCAAAATTAAAAAGTGGCTACAGCGCGACAAAGGCTATAAGTGATGGGGTGATTTAATGAAAAAGGTATATAAATTGGTTCACAAAAGATTTATTGAATTTTCCGCAGATACAAATGAAAAAGTATACTGCACAAAATTGCTGGGATTTTTTTCCTCTAAACAAAAGTGCAGGGATATAATCAATTGTTACTTGCAAAAACCGGGCTTTAAGGATTTCCCGAACGATTTTCAAGAAGAGATAGTGCATGCCGACACGGACGACTTTAACGGTTCAATAGGCGAATTTAGGGGGTCTGTGTTTTATTTGGCGCATGAATATTTTGACGGCGAGTATGACAATGTATCGGATCTTGGGTATTATTCAACCTATGAAAATGCAGAAAAAAGTCTGTCGGAGTATCGTGAAAATCCGGAATTTATTAACTACCCTGATGGGTTCTCCATTGACGAATATGAAATAGATAAGCCGGAATGGACTGAGGGATTCTTTACTTTTTAGTACGACTAAAACAAAAGGCGCTTAAAATGCATGATTGAATTTAGGAAACATGTATTCCCATGAAGACCTTGTAAACAATCAGCGTTTCCTGTATACTTATGATTTAACAGGCAGACTTGTTCGACAGAGCATTAACAAAGCTTTTAAAAATCGAAGAAGACAATCGTTTAAAGGCGAGGCCGCGAAGGCGATAAAGTATTACTCCAAGAGCACCGCTGCGTATAGAAAGGCAGTAAAAAATTATATTCATGATGAATTGAACTTTAAAGAGATTGCTAAAAGAGCTGGAAATCGATTTCTTAAATGGTTAGGATGGTGATAGTAGGTGGCTATTCTCATTGACAGAATAGAGACACTCCCTATAGAGGCTATAATACTTGCGATTATCGTAAATGAACTTTGTTGTCATTCTATATATAAATTTGCCGTAATGTTTCTGTTTGAAAAAGGTATGACTAACCGCCAGAGGCGGGAGTGGCGAAAGGAACGATTCTTTAAAAGAAGAACCATGCGCTACATAAGAACGACGATAAAGAGTTTTCCCGAGCAGGATTTTAGCCCCAATATTGAGAAGTACCATCTGTTGGATGTGATATTTCTTGCTATTTCTATAATAGTTTTAGCGGTTGTAAGTATAACTTATTATTTTATCAGAGAAATCAATTGGGTTATTGTAGTGACATATCAAATCTTTGAAGCACTTACGGTGGCAACGGGTATTTTTTATTGTTCACATAGAACAGCGCGCGATAAAAAAGGACGATTTGTTGGTCTTTTTTGCGGCGAATGTACCTTAAAGTAGGGCTAAAACAATTGATCATATCTTAACCGTTGAATGTTGATCCTTAGACAGTTTTTTTGTAAGGAAATAACTGGGAGACTCCAACCACTTCCAGTTGTCCTTATCAAATACATTTGGAAATGCAGACTTGTTCGGCAGAGCGTACTCAACGGCAGCAAAAAGCGCATCTATGACGCCGAGTACGGATATGACATGAACAACAACGTGTGTTATAACAGTGGCCGTGACCACATCTATATTTTTTATACTTGCAGACGATATCACTGGGATAGGGGTAGTTGATGACATTGCAATTATTCCGTTGATCTACATTTTTGAAGTTTTAGAGGAAATAAGTTGATAAATGATATTTTGGAGGCAATTATGATAGAAATATTAAAATTAGCTATGACATTGAAAAAGAATGTATGTGTCTATACTTGCGATTCGGAAATTTCAAAGTTCTTATACGGACGTATAATTTTTATTGACAATGAGTTTTTCGCTCTGTATATGCTCACTCCAAATGGAGAAAATGACGGTATTTTGGTAAAAAAGATTAGCTGTATTACTTATGTTGAGATGGACGGACAGTATGATGAAAAAATGAAAAAACTATGTCCGAATTTCGACGATTTGATTTCAGAGACTCCGATAGATTTTGAAAATGGAAATGCGCTGTTTTCAATAATGCTGGATGCGTTAAGAACGGAAAAGCCGATTTCTGTTGAGCTGTTGGACAGTGGTGTTGATTCGGTGATTGGTCAAGTTACAGCGGTTAATGAGAAAATATGTACTGTAAGGCAGATAGATGAATACGGATGCGATGATGGTATCGCGTATGTCAATGTCCCGGATATAACTCAAGTATCCTACGCATCTGCCGATAATAGCATTTTGTTGTTGCTTATGACCAAGTGAAAAAATCACAGCTGCACATATATAAGTTAATGTGAGTGTATCATATGTTACATATTGTAACGGTGTAGGAACATATATACCAACAAAATCAATTTCTTACTCGCAAGCGATATCGTATGTTCGCGGAGGAGGTAGCGTATTTGCAGATTCAGGAAACAACGCATAACTTTTCTAGCATAGGAAAAGAGTATCGTAGAATAAATGGTATTCGTCCAGACTATATTGATTTCAACACGAGAACTATTTATGAGCTGAAGCCAATGAATCCAAGAGGAGCTAGAAGTGGTATTAGTCAGTTGCAAAAATATAATAAAGCTTTAGGCGGAGGCTTTGACTTGAGATTAGAGTTATATTGAGGTTAATATATGGATAGAAAACAATTTAAGGAGTTTTGCAAAAATGAATTTACGGAACGAGGATTTAAAAAACAAAGGAACATGTTTTACTTGACTGGATATGATCTTTTGTGTGGGATTGATTTGCAAAAATCCTATTATGGCGATGCCTACTACGTTAATTATTACTATTTTATAGGAGAGTTTAAGAATATTACAGATTATCCAACCCACTACGAAAGTGACATCCAAGGAAGGATTGCTGTAATGTCTAGAAAGCAAACTTTTCACGGAAAGCAATTTATGACTGCTCAAGTTGAATACGAGGAATATACGGAAGAAGAGTTGCGACCATATTTTGAGAGGGCGTTCAAAGAAGAGATTCTCCCACCTGTGAATCGCGGTAAATCATTTATTCTTGACAACTTAGGGGGGATTTATTCTTTAACTCTGTATAAAGAGGAAGTGATACAAAAACTAAAATCATAATCTATACCAGCAAGTTGCTTGTAACAACAACGTGTCGAAGTTTACTTCATCGGCGGGTGGAGTGAGCATGACCGAAAGGTTTGATTACACGATAAGCTTATCGAAGCCTGCGCGCAGAAGAAAATATAAAGTACAAAACGCCGTCCTTTGTGGCGGCGTTTTCTGCGCTTGAAACGGAGGGAAAAATATATTATAATCTAATTGAAATCTATAACCGGGAGGTCTTTGATGAACATACTTGTAACGCTTGACGCCAATTATATCCGGCCGCTGTCCGTGATGCTCCATTCGCTCGTTCGCGCGGACGACTGCCCGAAGTTCGATTTATACATAGCCCACTCGTCGCTGACCGACGAGAATATCGACAGCATATTCCGCGGCATCGACCGCAGCCGCTTCAATGTCCATTCCATCCGCCTCTCCCACGAGCTCAACGCCGACGCTCCGACGGAGGACAGGATAACCAAAGAGACATATTATCGACTCACCGCGCACGAATTTCTGCCCGCAGAGCTCGACAGAATACTTTATATCGACCCGGACACGCTGATTCTCAACTCCATATCTAATCTCTATAACATGGATCTCGACTGCTTTTGCTTCGCCGGGGCGAGCCACACTTTTGGCGTGGTCGAGGATATCAATCATATTCGTTTGGGTATGCCTGAGGGCTCACGATATATCAATGCGGGCGTGTTGATGATGAACCTCGATGAGCTCAGGCGCAGCTACACATCAAAGGAGCTCTTCGACTATATCGACAAGAACGCCGATAACCTGCCTCTCGGCGACCAGGATGTTATAAACGCGCTCTACTGCACCAAAACGCGCTATGTCTCGCCGGAGATATATAACCTCGACGAAAAGACCGCGCTCCACAGCCTCAAGACCCACGAGTGGATTGAGAAGAACTGCTCGATAGTCCACTACAACGGCAAATACAAGCCGTGGAAAGAGGGCTACATAGGCACGCTCGCTTATCTCTGGCACAGGGAGGAAGAAAGCCTGCTCGACGATGCACAGAGAGAGCCTTGAGAGCGAGTGCCGCTTTGCGCTTGTAAACTTTGCGGAATGTTGGTATAATTAGAATACTTTAAGAAATCAGGGAGGATACACGATAATGGCATTTTGCACCAACTGCGGCTCAAAGATAGATGACGAGGCGCGCTTCTGCCCAGACTGCGGCGCACCCGTTGTGCCCGGAGCGCCTAAGGCAGAGCCGTGGGAAGAGGAAAAGAAGGATTTCGGAACAAAAATCAATGAGCTCAATAACACGCCCGACACAACGTCCGAGTTCGACCAAAACGACATTCAGTCGAACAAGGTTATGGCGGTACTCGCTTATTTGGGAATACTCGTGCTTGTTCCGCTCTTTGCCGCAAGGGAATCGAGATTTGCGCGCTTCCACACGAATCAGGGACTTATCCTCGCGATAGCCCAGTTCGCATGGACGTTCGTTAGCAGAATAATAGTCAGCGCTGTCGGAGCCGTCAACGAAACCGTTTCTCTTATTATCGGCGGCGTGTGCAGCTTGGTTAACATCGCGTTTGCGGTGCTTACGGTAATCGGAATCATCAATGCCGCCAAGGGCACTGCAAAGGAGCTTCCCGTTATCGGAAAGATCACTATTCTCAAATAAGGGAGATATTTTTATGCAGACAATAGTTGCGGTTGTTTCAATCGTAGTGGAAAAAGAGGAGTCCGTCGAGCAGCTCAACACTCTCTTGCATGAGTTCGGCGAGCATATAATCGGCAGAATGGGCATCCCTTACCGCGCAAAGGGCGTGAATATAGTTTCCGTCGCCCTCGATGCGCCGCTTGAGACTATCTCTTCGCTTGCCGAAAAGCTCGGAACCGTTCCGGGGCTTAGCGTGACTACCGCATATTCAAACGTAGTCGGCGAGGAATAAACGAGAGCTACGCACGGCATAGAACGCAAAAAGGTCATGGTTTACGGATCATGATCTTTTTTATTTACATTCGGATTTTTAAATATTCACTCCTGTTGAAAAATCCCGACGAAAGTAATATAATTTTAAAAGACTCAACTGCGGAGGTATTATATGAAACTTCTCATTGTTCGCCACGGCGATCCGGATTATTCGATAGATTCCCTGACCCCCAAGGGCTGGCACGAGGCAGAACTGCTCAAGGACAGGCTGACAAAGCTCGATGTTGCGGCGTTCTACTGCTCGCCGCTCGGCAGGGCGAAGGATACTTCAAAAGCGACGCTCAACGCGCTCGGCAGAACGGCGGAGATATTCGACTGGCTGCGTGAGTTCGACGGCTATGTCATAGACCCGGAGAGCGGGGAGCGCACCTATCCCTGGGACAGAACGCCTGCGTTTCTGAGCGAAAACGACGACTATTACGACAAGGACAAGTGGATATCTACCCCGTTTTACAGCAGCGGAGACGTGCCCGAAAAATACAAAACCGTCTGCGACGGCATAGACGAGCTGCTTGCGCGCCACGGCTATATCCACGACGGCAAGATATACAGAGTCGAGCGGGAGAACAGCGACACCGTGGTGCTCTTCTGCCATTTCGGCGTGGAGTGCGTTCTGCTCTCGCATATTTTAAAGATATCGCCCGTTGTGCTCTGGCATAATTTCGTTGCACTGCCGACCTCGGTGACGACGCTGATAACTGAGGAGCGCGAGCAGGGGAAAGCTGTTTTCAGATGCAACGCATTCGGCGATATCTCGCACCTCTATGCAGGAGATGAACCCGCGTCGTTCCAGGCGCGCTTCTGCGAGACCTATTCAAATTTTGACGAGAGACACTGAAAAATAAAAAATTACAGCACCGTTTCAATTTTCAGAAACGGTGCTGTCTTTTGTTTTACCGCACGGCTATTTTTTGTCAACAACCGCAATGTCCTTGATGCGCAGCTCGTTGCCTGTCACGAGATAGGTGTTGTCGCTGCCGCAGTGCGGGCATTTTTTTGCGTATTCCGTGGTCTTGTAGGTCTTTTTGCAGTCTTTGCAGTAGGAGACGCCCTCGAGAATAATCATTTCAAGCTCGGTGTCCTGCATATATTCCGTCTTTTTCTTCGCCCACTCGAAGCAGTCCGAAAAATACGACGGAACTATCGACGACACTTCGCCGACCTCAAGCGTGAGGCGGGTCACCTTACTGACATTGTTTTCCTTGGCGAGCTCCTCCACCTGATCTATGACATGGAGAACTATGCCTAATTCATGCATGAAATCAATCCTTGTTCTGCTGAGCCTGCTTATAGGCCTTGCGCTTTTTCGCCATCTCCTTCGCCTCGTCCGAGCCTAAGTGACCCAGAATCTTGAAGGCGCGCTTGACGGAATATTTCAGAAGTCCGCCGACCTTGTCCTCGGCAACGCACATCTTCGAGCATTCCGGATGGTCGCGCACGAGGTGGATAGCGTCAAATTCGCACTTCGTCGTGCAGAGGCCGCAGCCGATGCACTTGTTGTAGTCGACATATGATGCGCCGCATCCGAGGCAGCGCCCGGTCTCAATCTTGACCTGCTCTTCGGTCAGATCCAGATGCGCGTCCTTGAAGGACATCTTCGCGTCTATCGACTCGTCCATACCGGCCTCCTGACGGCCTGCCGTGTCATAGGACGGGAATTTGATATCGTCTTTGTTCAGCGGAGTAAAGCTGCGGCGGTCGCGTCCGATGGTCATGGAAGCGTCCGGGCGGGCGTGGCGGTGCAGGCTCTCTGCTGCCTCGTGACCGGCGGCAATAGCGTCGATAACAAAGCGCGGACCTGTGTAAACATCGCCGCCGACGAAGATATCGGGATCCTCGGTCTGATAGGTGAACTTGTCTGCGACGGGATAGTTGCCGTGCCAGAAAGTGACCTTAGTGCCCTCAAGCAGGTTGCCCCACTCGATAGCCTGACCAATAGCGAAGACAATCTTGTCTGCCTTGACCTCGATAGTCTCGTTCTCGTCATATACGGGCGAGAAGCGCTTGGTTTCGGGGTCGATTGTGCGCACGCACTTCTTGAGCACGATGCCGGTGACCTTGCCGCTCTCGTCGACGAGGACTTCCTTGGGACCCCAGGAGGGATTGACCTTGATGTTCTCTTCTTCAGCTTCTGCGACTTCTTCGCGGCTCGCGGGCATCTCATCGCGCGACTCAAGGCAGAACATGCTGACCTCGGAAGCACCGAGACGGTGAGCGTTTCTTGCGCAGTCGATAGCGACATTGCCGCCGCCGATGACAACTACGCTGCCGTCAAATGTATCCTCGCGGTGCTCGAAGCAGTGGCGCAGATACTCAACAGCGATATGTGTGCCGGGTGCGTCGTCGTTCTTGACTCCGGGGCGTCTGCCGCCCTGGCAGCCGATGGCGATATAGAACGCCTTGTAGCCCTGCTCCTTGAGCTGAGCTATTGTGATATCCTTGCCGACCTCAACGCCGCACTTGATTTCGGCGCCGAGCTCTTTGATAATATCAATCTCTGCGGCGATAACATCCTTTTCGAGCTTGTAGCTGGGGATGCCATAGGTGAGCATACCGCCGGGGATCGGGTTCTTTTCGAAAACGGTGGGCTTGTAACCCATCTGTGCGAGATAGTATGCCGCGCTCAGACCGGCAGGACCGCCGCCGATGATGGCAATCTTCTCGTCGAACGCGCCGTGGGTCGACTGAACGGTCTTTTCGGGCACGAATCTGTCCTCAGCGTTGAGGTCGAGATCGGCGACGAACTTCTTGACCGCATCTATCGAAACGGGAGCGTCAATCTTGCCGCGGGTGCACTCGGATTCGCATCTCTTGTTGCAGACGCGTCCGCAGACAGCCGGGAACGGGTTCTCGGTCTTTATCATCGCGAGAGCCTCGCGGTACTTGCCCTCGTGGGCGAGGCGCAGATAAGCCTGAACGGGCACGTGCGCGGGACATGCCGCCTTGCACGGAGCGGAGCCGCTGGCATATGTGTTGGACATACGCGCGGTGTCGCGGTAGTCCTCATCCCATGCATAGGGTCCCCAGATGTTGTTGTCCGGCAGGGGAGCATGAGGATATTTGACCTCGGAGCCGTCCTTGCGGCAGAGCTTCTGACCCATCTTGACAGCGCCCGCCGGGCAGGTCTCAACGCACTTGCCGCAGGCTACGCACTTCTCCTTCTCGACCTTTGCAGTATAGGAGCTGCGCGAAAGATAGGGTGTATTGAACAGCAGAGAAGTACGCAGAGCGTTGCAGATTTTGACGTTGCAGTTGCAGATGTCGAAAATCTTGTTCTCGCCGTCGATGTTGGTTATCTGATGGACATAGCCGTTCTTCTCGGCAAGCTCGAGTATCTCGAGAGCGCGCTCTTTGGTTATGTAGTGAGCGCGTCCGGTCTCAACGGTGTAATCTGCCATGTCGCCGAGCTGGATGCACCAATCGTCAAAATCGTCGGTGCAACCGTCGCCGAGCACTGCACGCGAAGCGCGGCAGGAGCAGATACCTGCGGAGATGTGACCCTCGTATTTCTTGAGCCAGTATGAGATATGCTCAAGGTCTATCGACTTGCTCTCGGCGTCGATAGCTTTCTCGACCGGGATGACATGCATTCCGATTCCGTCGCCTCCGGGCGGCACCATCTGAGTGATGCCCGCGAGGGGGATGAAAGTCATACGCTCGAAGAACGAGGCAACTGCGGGGTTCTTTGCGATCCTGTCGACCGAGGAGTTGAACAGCTCGGCGGAGCCGGGGACATAGAACGGCAGTCTGTAGCGTCTGATGCGCGGACGATCCTTGAGCTCGTGAGTGTGGTCGTAGTTGTCGCCGTAGTCATACTCAAGGATGCCTATGTAAGACATCTCATCGAGTATCTTCTGCAGATCGATAGCTTCGTAGTCGCGGTTCATCTCGAGTAGCTGCTCAAAGGTGTAGTGCTGGCGGAGCTTCATCTTGTTGGCGATATCGCACATCTCGGGAGTCAGGACTTCTCTGAGTCCCCAATACTCCGGGTCGTCGGATGTCACTCCGGAGATTTTATGTCCCATAGCATCGGTTATCTTTCTGCCGAGCTTGAGATAGCGTTCATCAGGGTTCTTGTCGCCCTGATATTTGCTGATTATTTTCTTATTCTGTTCCGGCATGATTTTACCTCTTCAATTAAAAGAATCTTCTTGCAAGGTCGCGGCTGTATTCAACGGTCTCTTCCATGTCGCCGAATGCCATAACCTCGCCTGCATAGTAGGTGTTGTCCTTACCCTGCATAGCTTCGACCTTCTCATACCAGCCGTCGGCGTAATCCTTGCTGCCGACATGCGGGAAATAATACCAGTCGTCGATACGCTCGATCTTGTCGACCTTCAGGCCGCACTTCTCCATGTCTGCAAGGGTAGTCGCTTTTGCGTCCTCAAACGGAACATCCTCCATACCCTCGTGGTTGCGCAGGGTGAATGTAACGAGCGGCTGATCGGTGACGCCGTCGGACCAGCGATGATAGAACACCATAAGATGTCCGCGGGTCTCGTTGGTCATGTTCTCGAAGAAATAGTAGGAGATGTCAGGCGCGTTGCCCTCTTCGGGACGGACAGCCATGGTAAAATACTCCTTGTGGACTATCTTGGAGAACAGCGCTTTCTCTTCCGGGCGGGGATCGCCGTAGCCGAGGAACAGCTCGAGCGGGGTGCAGATGATGAGCTTGTCGAACTCTTCGGTCTTGCCGTTTACGGTGACATAGACCTTGTCGTTTTCACGCTTGATGTCGGTGACTTCGGAGTTGAGCAGAGCGGGATGCTTCAGGTGGCTGTTGACGCCCTCCCAGATGCTCTGGGTGCCGTTGTACCAAGTCCACAGTTTGCCGGTAGAAAGGAACTGCTTGACGGTGAAGGCATCAAGATACTTGAGAACATAAGCCGCCGGGATCTCGTCGAAGTAGCCGTAGCCGAAGGAAGTGAACGGACCCTTCCAGACGAGCTCTGCGTCCTCGCAGTGGTTGAGCTTGAGGAACTCGGAGAAGGGCATCGAAAGATCCTTCAGGTTTGGGTTCTCACCCTCGATGTGAGCAAGCTTCATCTCGGGAGACGGGCAGGGACCCTCATAACGACCCTCGGACACGCCTCTGTGACCGTTGACATCGTAGCCCTTGTACTTCGTCTCGAGGAGCTTTGAGAGCTTCCTCATCTTCATGATCTTCTTGAGCAGTGCGAGGGGAGAAGACTTCTGGGGCGTGCCGTCGGTATTCATGAATCTTCTGCCCATGGGCGGTCCGTCGAGATGGGTCGTGCCGCCGAACTCTTCGCACTCGTGAACTGCGAAGTAAGTGTCGCAGCCCATGACCGCGCCCATTTCAATGGTGCGGTCTTCCCATTTGCCCTGTGCGTTCTTGACCTTCATCATGGGCGAGAATGCCTTGCCGCCGACTTTGCCGGACTTCTCATAGATGACATAGTTGTCATAGCCCTTTTTCTCCAGGTACATAGCCATGCTCGTGCCTGCGGGGCCGCCGCCGATGATGCAGATGCGCTGATTCTTGTTTTCCATGGATAGATCTTCCTCTCCTTGATGGTTGGTGTAGCAATCTCCTTCCTTAAAACAGTGGGAAATTTGCTGCATCGGGTGTCTTTTTTAACATCAATGTCATTATATTACCTTGTTTTTTGTGAGTCAATAGCAAGAATGCACAAAAAAGTATTCTCTTATCGAATCGTGAACCGTCATTTTATAATTTTAACAATTGCTTCTTTTAAGTAATAATAATGAGCCCCGATAGTTGAAAAATATTTACTTCGGTGGTAATATATAGATGAAAACCGCAGAGGCGATAAAATGACAAATCAGGAAATATCGCTGGAGATAACGAAGATATTGAAGCCCGATGTCGATCACTATACGCGCAACCACAACGACGGCGACAGGTTCGAGACAAGAAAGCGCGTCTATGCCGAGACTTATCTTTATTTTCTCAACAAATTCAACGAGAACGACAAAGCCGAAGGCAAAACAGAGGAAGAATAAAAAGCAGGGTGTTCATAAAACAGCTTCAATCCCGGCAGGAATGTCTGCCGGGACTTTTTCTGCGTATATCGAAGCCGCATGATGCGATAAACGGAGCGGAAATGTTAGATTCACCGTAGAATCTATTTAAGGTTCACCTGCAAGGGGAGCTGGCTCGGTGTAAATCGAGACTGAGGGGTTGTTTCGCTTCGCTTATGGCCATGCGGTAGGGGCGGATATTATCCGCCCGCGAAATTTGAACCAATTTATTGAGACGAAACCTGCAGGGACAGCCCTTGCGGCTGTCCGCTATCGGCGATAGCGATACGAATTTATAGTAATTGCGGATTGTTGATAATTAGCTACTACCTTTGCGCCCCACAATAATCAAACGATATACACTTTCCGCGTTTCGGCATTTTCTTTTTATTTGAAAAAGAAAACGCCT
>OLRN01000055.1_pt1 | contig 118189 bp, 102 predicted proteins | sample 1673001 | NCBI WGS metagenome assembly OLRN01 (sample SAMEA3136745, study PRJEB25190) | human gut metagenome | biome: human gut; feature: human-associated habitat; material: faeces | place: Austria | collected 2013 | reverse complement strand
ACATCTCTTTTGCGATTTTATTTTGTCAAAAAAAAGTCAAGAAAATCTGTAAGTCCTCTGTCCGGGTTTTCTTTGAAAACACTGATATCAGCACATTATGAAAGATACAGAAAGCGTGTATCTTTCTGTTGATGAGGATTTACAGATTGCGGAGACGTGAATTTGTTATTACGCAAATTTGCTTTTGCGCTCACCTTTCACTATCTTTGCACTACCGTTATCAAGCAATCCTGATAACAGCAGAAACAACCGGACAAAACAGTCATACAACAATAAACTTAATCAGAATGGATAATGAGATACTCTACGTTCTGCTTGACAACTATGCAGAACACGAACCGGCCTTTCTGGCATCGGCAATAAACTGTGAGGAACGCGGATTGCGTCCCGAACCAAAATACATCAACAAGGTGGTTGCACCTACAACCGACGCAGTGCGCTCATGCGGAGGATTCCGCACACTGCCCGATTACTCGTTCGACACCATGCCCGAAACCTACGCGGCGCTCGTTCTGATAGGCGGATACGGATGGCTCGACCATGCCGTTGCAGACAAGGTGGCACCGATAGTGAAAGCCGCACTCGACAAAGGCATCATCGTAGGAGCCATATGCAACGCTGCGTCTTTCATGGCACGACACGGTTTCCTGAACAACGTGAAACACACCGGTAACGGCATCGACCAACTCATACAATGGGGCGGAGACAACTACACCAACGCTTCGGGATATATCAACAAACAGGCTGTGGCAGACAAAAACATAGTCACGGCCAACGGCAGCGGTTATCTGGAATTTGCACGTGAGTTGCTTCTGCTGCTCAAGAATGATACTCCGGAGTCTGTCGAGATGTTCTACAAATTCAACAAAATTGGACTTGTAGACCTGTTCGGACAGAAATGACAATATCAATCATGCCACATGCAGACAGACGTATGGGCTGTCGGTATGTGGCATAACAGACATTAGCACATTATGCGCTTACAATCGGTATAACGGTCCGTATGCTGCGCATAAAGTGTCAGTATCCATACAATATCTCCGCCTTAAACCACCCAAGGTCCGAAATCTGCTTATACTATTATCACTTATCAAAACACACTCACAACACATCGTTTTATGGCGAGCTCCATCGACTTCGTAGAATTTGTATGTTCACAACTCTCAGAGCTGGACAATGTGCGCCACCGCAAGATGTTCGGCGAATATCTGGTTTATGTCAATGAGAAGCCGGCAGTGCTTGTTTGCGACGACATAGCGTACATAAAGAAACTGCCGGAAGTGGCCGATATGATGGCAAACGCCGAATGTGGCACGCCATACGACGGCGCAAAGGAGCACTACATACTGGATGTGGAGCACCGTGAGGAACTGCTGAAGGTGGTGGGCACGCTGGAGAAGGCTCTACCCTATCCTGAAAAGAAAAAGAAGAAAAAGGTGTAATCATCATACCGGACAATTACACCTGCGAAAACAAAACCATATTTTCATTTCACAACATTATGGAAACCCAAAGACTAATACTGCGTCCGTGGCACGACGATGATGCCGCAGCACTCTACAAATATGCCTCAGACCCGGCTGTAGGACCTGTTGCCGGATGGCCGCCACACACGTCTGTGGACAACAGTCACGAGATAATACGCACTGTTCTGTCGGGTCCGGAGACCTACGCCATGGTACTAAAAGAGACAGGCGAGCCCATAGGCAGCATAGGCATAATGTATGGCGACGGCCTGCACAGTGCGCAGATGGGCGACGGCGAGGCCGAGATAGGCTATTGGCTCGGCGTACCCTATTGGGGAAAGGGGTTCACGCCGGAAGCCGTAAGGCGCATACTGCGACGCTGTTTCGACGAGCTGGGGCTGCGCGCAGTGTGGTGCGGCCACTACGAAGGCAACACCCGGTCGAGACGGGTGATGGAAAAATGCGGATTTGTGTTTCATCATACGGAGACAGGAAAGCCCTCACCACTCGGCGACATACGCACCGAGCACTTCCTCTGGCTCACCGCCGGGCAATGGCGCAAAAGCATACAGACTGCCGAAGAACACTTCAACATCAACCTGTGGCTCGCCTCTTTCCAGGAGCGACTCACCCTGTTGTTCGGTGATAGGCTCCGTTTCTTAGGGCTGCAAGGCAGTTACGGCCGCGGTGAAGCCACACCGGAGAGCGATATCGACGTGGTGGTGATACTCGACCACGTTGGTTTCGACGACCTGCGCACGTACCGCCGGATGATCGACAGCGACAGCCAGAGCAGCCTCATCTGCGGATTTGTAGCGGGTGAGGACGAACTGATGGGTTGGGAACGGTCCGACCTCCTGCAACTGTATCTTGACACGCGACCCGTCATTGGTTCGCTCGAGTGTCTGCATAGTCTGTTCACCGATGCCGACATACGCCGCGCCGTACGCATCGGAGCATGCAATCTTTACCATGCCTGCTCGCACAACTTCCTGCACGCACGCAGTTCAGACGCGCTTGCCGGGCTCTACAAGACGGCACGCTTCACCGTCCGCATGAAACACTTCATGCAGACCGGCTCTTACGTTTCCTCCATGTCTGGGCTTGCAGAAGTGGTCACGCCTGCCGACCGGAGGATTCTCGACCATGCCCGCCACGCAGATTCCATAACCGATAGTGATGTGTTCGACCTCATGAGCCGCGACCTGTTGGAGTGGAGTTCCGCACTCATTGAAGAGACTAAGGAATAAAATCACCATATATGAGCGAACTGAGAAAAATACCGAACGTGGGGCCACAGACCGAGCGGGACCTCATAGCGATGGGCTACACCACCATAGAATCGCTGAAAGGTAAAAGCGCTGAAGAACTTTATAGCGAAGAATGCCGCTTGCGCGGATGCATCGTGGACCGTTGCCAACTCTATCTTTATCGGGCTGTAGAATACTTCGTCAACACTCCCAAACCCAACCTTAACAAATGCAGTTGGTGGTTATGGAAGGACGATTTTGTCATGCCCTCACCATGCGGAGCGCTCTGCATACGTTGCAACATGTTCCCAACAAAATGTAGTGGATGCAGAAACATACGCGGAAAAGTGCACTGGCTTAAATACACCGGTGACAAAATATGCAAGGTTTATGACTGTTGCGTAAATCGGAAAGGCATGGACAACTGTGGAGAATGTACTCTCCTGCCCTGCGAACGCTTTACAAAAGATCCCACACTGTCCGACGAGGAGAACGTCACTAATCTGCGACAAATGATAGAAAGACTAAAATCCACAGACAAGAAAAAATAACAGACAAGTCATGCAAACCGTAACGATAAAATCGGAAATACGTGCCTCCATACGTAACGTATGGAACACCGTGACTACACCAGAGCATCACAGTTGGCGCAGTGGCATAAACCACATAGTCACACATGACGAACAGAATTTCACAGAATACACAACAGACGGCTATGCCACACACTTCACCGTCATCGTATCCAGACCATACAGCTGCTACAAGCTGTATTTTGAAAACAATAATCTGAATGGTCACTGGACAGGAGTGTTCCGCGAAACAATATACGGTACGGAAATAGAATTCACGGAAAGCGTACACGTAAGAAAATGGTGGATGAGACCGTTTGCAGGAACATATCTGAAGAAACAGCAGACTGTATATCTTGCCGATCTGAAAAAAGCATGCGAGAAATGACAAAAACACAATATTGCACCATACGACCGATGCGCAAGGACGAATATCACCACCTTCGCAGATTTCTCTACGACGCCATCTTTCTGCCCGAAGGTGTGGAACCGCCACCACTAAGCGTAACAGACATACCTGAACTCCGTGTTTATATAGAAGACTTTGGACAAAGACCTCACGATGTCTGTTTCGTTGCCGAAACCACCGACGGACTTATAGGAGCTGTGTGGGCACGCATAATGAACGACTACGGACACGTGGATGACCAAACACCATCGCTCGCCATATCAGTAAAAAAAGAACATCGCGGCAAAGGTATTGGCAGCCGACTGCTATCGACAATACTGCAAAGGCTACACGATGAAGGCATTAACAGTGTGTCACTCTCGGTACAGAAGGCTAATCCTGCCGTACGTCTGTACTGTCGCTTCGGCTTCATGACCTTGCACGAAACAGAAGAAGAATATGTCATGCTACGCGAATTGTCCTCCAAGACCATATCTTCATTATAAAAAACCATAACGTCTCCCTCAATAACACACAACATTAAAAATGTTCAATACCATGAAACATCTTTATGACAACGGAATGTAATTCATCGTCTTTCTAAAAAACAAAACAGCTCCGACACAAGTCTTTGCAATGTAAAGCAAAAGCATTATCTTTGCAGCCCGTAAATATCGGGAATATGTTTTCAGGATATACATATATGATATAATAACACAAATATTCAGGTATGCGCATAAGTATTATATGAATGTTTGTTGTTTTGATTATTACGGAAGTAAACCGACAACTCATTTTTTATCAGAATAATATTGGAATAATGACGACAAACTTCAAGAAAGTTATTGCCATTTTCGCGGGAAGCCTGATGTTTATGGCTTCGTGCAGCGACATTGACGATTCGTTTTATGGCAACGAGGAAGGCATGATTGCCCTTAAATGCTCACGCAGTGCAGACTGGACACTCAGGAACGCAGCCGTCGACACAGACGGTAAAGGCAGCTTCGAGGCCGGCGACCGCATAGAGATGAACATTTCTACCGCAGGTACCACAAGCAATACCACTTTACAGTATTCCGGTTCACAGTGGATGCCGGCACTCAAGCGCAGCGAATACGGCACAGGAGAACTGCTGCTCTCAGCCGTTTATCCTATTTTGCCACAGGCTGCCGTGGGCGAAAACATGAGAACCATAAGCATACCTGCCGACCAGAGCACAACCGACAACCACAACGCAACCGATATTCTCTTCGCCAGAACTACCGTAAAAGAAGGTTCTGTAGCTGCGGACATGCAGTTCGCACATGCCATGCACCGCATAAAAATCAATCTGAAAGGTTCCATACCTGAAGACCTGACTGTAGAAATAAAATCTCTCGGCCAGGGCACTATGTCCGTTGCCGACGGCAGTGTAAGCCCGGACGAGGCAGCCGGATACGTATGGATAAAACCTTACAAGACGGGCGACAATTCGTATTCTGTCATCATCATGCCACAGGACGCAAAGGCGTTTCACGACGGCGAAGGCCTCATAAGCTTCAAAAGCGATGGCAAGTCGGCCAAATATATGCTGAAATCGGACATCAGCACATTTGAGGCAGGGAAACAGACAACGCTCAATCTGACACTGAAAATGGATGAAGGCGGAGTAGATACCGAGTTTGCCAACCAGACACGGTGGGTATATGGTGTAAAAGGTGTCGACTTCCCGGGCAGGGAAAACATCACCACATATCCTGTAGGACAAACTAAATTCCCGGCTGGAGAATGGTTACGCCTTGCGTACGAGAACATGTATCCGCCAATGAACTTGGAAATGCAATTCTTTACCTGGAAGGAAGGATGTGGCTGGTACGACTGTAACAAAAGCCTCGTAAGTGACAGGAATATGTGCTGGGCCGCCACTTCTTCCAACCTCATTCATTGGTGGTTGGAACAAAACAAAAAATACATAGAAGCATACGACCAAGATTACGGTCTGGAATACAGTGACATGAGTCGTCCTGAAGAATACAAGCAGATGACACCCGACAATCTGGACCATAGTGCCGTATTCAATTTCTTCAAGAAATCATTCCGAGACGCCGGAAGTTGGGACAAAGGAGGTGTCAACTGGTTTATTAACGGTAACAGACAAAATCTCAGCCCTAATAATCCCGAATTCAAAGGATTCTTCAGAAGTTTATTCAAGACAGGAGATGATATCGCTACAGAAACGAGAGACATGTCGAAGAAGAACTTCAACCTGTGGATGAAGGATGCATTCAGAAATCATAAGGCAATAGGTTTCTCGGCATTCGATTATGCCGGAACAAACACAGGCCGTCACTCCATGACTATCTGGGGAGCAGAATTCGATGAAAACGGAGATGTGGCATACGTTTATTTCTGTGACAACAACGACGGAATAGATGAACCCAACCATGCATCAATAATGAGATATAAGGTTGTTTACGACAAATCCACATTGCCAGAGATAAAAGACCTGTGTGCATACATGGTACAACTGCCTGACAACGGCAACATTTCTGCCAGAAAGATTGCGTTCAACTCGCTGGTACTTGCTGATCTTCGTCTTGACATCTGGAAGACGAAATACCCACACATAAAATAATTATTTAAGAAACAACGAAATAATAAAACAAACAATAAAAAACAATGATTATGAAAAAAAGCTATTCACGTATCATCAGCGCTCTATGCATGTGCATTATGGGCGGTCTTATACTGACAGCATGTTCGAATGACAATAACGATGACAACTCAAGCAAGAGAGACATTATAAAGATAAGAACAAGTGTGGCACCTCAGAAGCGCACTCCACAGCTCGACAACGAAGGCAAAGGCAACTTCATCAAGGGAGACGTTCTGTCGCTTTTTGTCGGCGACGGCACAAAATGCATAACACGCACCGACTATGTATTCGACACAGACGTACTGACATGGAGTGGTCTTAACCTGCCAGAAGGCACCACACACGTGACTTTCGCCGCATGCTATCCGAAACAGACACTTGCCGACGACGGCACTTTCGAATTCAATACAGCCACTGCATCATATAAGGATCTGCTGCTTTCGAAATCACAGCCGGTAAACGTAGGCACGAAGGATGACGTGAGCCTCACGTTCACACATGCCCTCCACCGTCTCGACATCAACTTCACACCGGGCAGCGGATATACAGAAGAAGATCTGAAAGGGCTCATACTGAAATGCAACGCCAGAACAACATGCGTGGTGGATGCCGCCAAAGGCGAGATAAGCAAAGTGAAAGAAACAAAAGACAACTACGCATCTGAAGGTGCGGCAGCATCATTCTTCCTCGTACCACAGGCCACTGCCGACATCACACTGTCCATAAACATGAACGGAGAAGAGAAAGGCATGACTCTGAAAGAGCTGCTCGAAAAGCTCGGCACACCGCAGGAGACCCTGGAGGGAGGCAAGAAATGCACCATCACATTGAGCATCGGACGCGACGGAATAACCGTTTCGGGTGGCTCAATAAGCGGATGGGAGGACCAGGTAACGGCTGACGGTGAAGTGACTATCGGCTAAAAACATCAGACTACCGTAAAATAAAAGAAAACTACTAAACAATCAAAACCCAATGCGCTCCGGCGTCTCCGCAGCAAAAGTCTGCATGGAGGCGCCGGATTTTTTACAGGCTGCAGAACAGATTTACAAAGAACGGAACACTCAGATCGACAAGAATGCCATGAAAAATGGCTATCGGCATGACCTCCTTGCCCGAGCATCTGGTGATGGAAGGCAGCAGAACGTCCATTGAATTTACTCCCGCAGCCGATATGGGAGCCAGCTTTCCGAAGTAACGGCGTATGAGTGGAGCACCCACAAGCGACATCATCTCGCGTATGATATTACTGAGCAACGCTATCGTACCAAGCTCGGTGGCAAGCTGCAGACCTATCGACGGTTCCTTGAACTGCGTTATCAGTATTGACGAAAGCGAATAATAGGCGAAACCGCTGCCCACAGCCATGCAGTCGAACACACTCCACTGACTGAGCAAAAGACTTGCAGCAGCCGAAAACAGCAATGTTCCCGTGATGGTGGCAACAGGTACAAGCAGTATCTTCGGACTTACATGTCTCAGGCTTTCGCGCAGACTCTTGTTGCTGCCGATACCAATGCCCACCTGCAGCATAAGCGCGTAGAGTATGCAGAGCGACATATTGTGCATGTCGGTTTTTATTTCATAATATGCACCGGCGATACAACCGGCAACGAAAATCGCGATTACGAACAGACTATTTTTCATTTTTCTCTTCTCCTTTCTTGAAAAACAACTGAAACACTATGCGTGCGGCAATGATGCTTCCGCCCATTCCGAGCATGGCAATGACTGCAGCCTGCCAGCCGAAACGTCCCAGATTGTCAATTATAACATTGTTTGAGCCCACTGAAAGGCCGAGCACGAAAAGCAGTACGAAAATGGTTATTGACGTGCTCTTCTCTATCTTCTCCACTCTCTTTCCATTGCGCAGGAAATGGCCGATAAGCACACCGGCCAGCATGGTCATTACTATGCTGAACATGATTTGTATTGTCTTGATTTTAAGAATTCCACATACAGAACACTGATGACGGCGCGATGGAAACACTCCACACGCAACATCACTTCGGCCCATGCCTCATACGGACAGCATGACAGCCTGATATAATAAGATAAAGTGGAAAATCAGATAAAACCGCTGAACCAATGAACATGCACGGTCTGACTGATGTCGGTGCCTTTGTAAAGACCGGCATCAATACGTAAACGGCGTGTTATGAATAATGTATTGTTCATTGGATATCGAATTTTGCGGCCGCAAAGGTAATACTTTTATGTATATTTTGCAAATAAATATGCAAAAATCATTCATTACATGCATATAATTACATCATGGATATTTGTGTAATTGACGCACAAAGCGTAATTTTGAATGTTTTTTCGGAACAAGGACATGAGCCAATTATACAATAAAGGAAATCTCACAGAGGGCGGCATCACCGTCACCATGCTGCGTTTTGCACTGCCATTGATGCTCGGCAATCTGCTGCAACAGTGCTACAACATTGCCGACACACTCATCGTTGGCCGCGTACTTGGTGCTCGTGCACTGGCAGCCGTAGGTTCGTCGTATGCTCTCATGGTGTTCATCACATCCGTGTTCATAGGACTCTGCATGGGTTGCAGCGCCCTTTTCTCCATACACTACGGTGCCCGCGACCTGAAGGCTTTGCGCCGCAGCCTGTTCTCCTCCATGCTCATCATAGGCGCAACGACACTTGTGCTCAATGCCGTGTCACTTGTTTTTCTCGATCCTATAATCCGCATCATGCAGACACCGGCCGAGATTGAACAGCTCACACACGACTATCTGTTCATAGTCTTTCTTGGAATGGTGCCCGTATGCGTATATAATTTCTACGCATTTCTGCTTCGCGCGATTGGCAACTCGGTTGTTCCGCTTGTGTTTCTCGCAGTATCCGTGGTGCTCAACATCGCGCTTGACCTTGCACTTATACTCGGTTTGGGCATGGGCGTAGAGGGTGCTGCGCTTGCTACTGTGGCCGCACAGACCGTAGCTGCTGTCGGACTTTACATATACACCAAACGTAGTTTCCCTGAACTTAGCCTCACTCGCTCCGACTGCAAGGCCGACGGTGCATCACTCAGACGCGTGGCTTCATGGTCGTTTCTCACGTGCCTGCAACAGTCGGTGATGAATTTCGGCATACTGATGGTGCAGGGTCTGGTCAACAGTTTCGGCACAGCGGTCATGGCAGCATTCGCCGCGGCGGTGAAGATTGATTCGTTCGCCTATATGCCCGTACAGGATTTCGGCAACGCCTTCTCCACATTCATCGCACAGAACTTTGGCGCCGGACGTGCCGACCGCATAAGACGGGGTATACGCAGCGCCGTTGTCGTTACCACGCTGTTCGCCCTCACGGTGTCTGTTCTGGTGTTCTGGCTGTCGCCGTGGCTCATGTCGCTCTTCGTACCTGAAGGCGAAAGCGAGATAATAGCCATCGGAGTAGAATATCTGCGCATCGAAGGCAGCTTCTATGTAGGCATTGGCTATCTGTTCCTTCTCTACGGACTCTACCGCGCAGTGGCGCTGCCCTCGATGTCGGTGGTGCTCACCGTTGTGTCGCTCGGCACCCGTGTGGCACTGGCATACGCCCTTGCCGCCATCCCGTCTGTTGGATACACCGGCATATGGTGGTCTGTGCCTATAGGCTGGGCTTTGGCCGACATCACCGGACTATGGTATTACCGCCGCCGGCGCCACATCCTCATGTCTAGTTGCCGCAACTAATTGAACACTCCGGAATGAACATGAAATAAAACCGTATGCACGTATGTGCCAACTCATCAATCACACCATATCCTCGCCCATACGCACAACCGGTACGCGCACTGTCTTATGGAACGGAATGAAACGTGACACAACAGCTATCACCAGCGTTACGGCAAACAACCAGCCGAGAATATGTTTTAGAGCAAGCAGAGTGCCCTGCTGCTGCACCACGCTGTAAAGCGTATTGGTGGCAAGCTGTGTTGCCTCATCCACTCCGTGTCCCTGCATAATCCCACTGTTGAATGCCGACTGCCAACGGACATCCGCCAACGGGTCGGCTGCGGTCATATTCTCCGACAATTCCACCATATACTTCTGCTGAAGATGATAAAGCACATTGCTGTAAAAGGCAGAAGCAATGACCGGAGTAAGCACAGAACGGAATGTGATAAGAAAAAAAGCATTAGACAACAGATACTTTGGATGCAGGTCCTCCACCGCAAAAAGTGCAAAAGCTATGATAAGTGTGAGCATGCCAAGTCCGCGGAAGAACATCGGCAGATACAACATCTCATAAGTGCTGTCGGGCGAGATGCCGAAATAGAGCATTCCGAAGAACAATGCAAAACACGCCATTCCACCCGCTATGAAAAAACGGAAGCGCCACCGTTGCCAGCGAAACCACCAGAAACAGATGAACGCTCCGAGCAGATAACCGGGCAAAAGCCACACGTAGAGTGTGTAAGTATGCGTATTGTCAACGTGAAGTATCGTTGTCATGTAACTTGTAAGAAGACTTGTCGACGTACTGAAGAACATCACAAGCATCATATAGAAATATCCGAGAATGGCCTTCCACTGGAACAAAGGCTTCAGACTGACATACGGACGGGGTGAATGGAACTGCTCCCATAAGAACAAAGCCACAAGCAGCGGTGCCACGACAATATATACACAAATGCGTGTTGACGCCATCCAGTCGAGAGTCTTGCCATAAGTTATCACATATATCAGCATGAGCAGACCGGTGGAAATGATAAGCATCTCGCGCGGATGAAGTTCCTTCCATTGCACTGAACGTGACGGGCGGTCATGCCGGAACAACAGTATCACCGCCATAATGGCAAGCAGCAGAAGCAGCATCATGAAATAATACATGTACTTCCAGTCGTAATGATAAGCCAGCAAAGCCGTTATGACCATCGACAACTGGCCGCCGCCGAACACCAAAGGATAAAAGTAAGCGTAGAATTCGCTTCTCACATCTTTGGGACTGAATATGAACTTTATGCGCCGTATGACCCAAAGCATGATAAATCCTTTGAGAAAACCAATGATGAAGCTGGCGGCAATGAGCAGTCCTATTTCCGACTGACGCGCACAAAACCAGCTCAGAAAGAACTGCATGGTGAGGTCGGCAAGCAGAAGCGACTTGGACGAAAAGGCATTAAGAATCTTCGGCACGATGGGATAAGACACCGCCATACCGGCCGAAGCGGCATAATAACCTATGGTGATATCCTCCGTATAAACACCGAGTGTGCCCGACACCTCCACCATGCTGCCCGTATAAGTGCCGTTAAGCATGGCGATGGGGAGCATTATGATGAAGACGGCAGCCACGCCAATAATGTCCGGCACCCACCGGCGTACGGGAATGTCGAGTTCGCGTGCGGTCTTCATTTCTTTCTCTCTGCTTCTGTTTCAACCATCATTCCTGCACGCAGCATGCTCATGTTCTTCTCGTCCACATCATCGAAATCAATGCGCACGGGTATGCGCTGCTGCACTTTCACGAAGTTTCCTGCCGAGTTGTCCGTAGGCACCAGCGAATACTTCGAGCCCGTAGCCTCTGATATGGCAGTCACGTGGCCCTTGAAAACACGGCCAGGCACACCGTCCACCTTTATGCGCACAGGCTGTCCTATGTAGATGTTGGCTATCTGTGTCTCGCGGTAATTGGCTGTGACCCACTTGCCAGACTGCCGTACTATGTACGAAAGAGTCTGCCCGGCACTTACATACTGTCCCGGCTCTATAGTGCGCCTGCCCATGTATCCGCTGTATGGAGCCGTGACCACCGTGTATGAAAGATTGAGGTTTGCCAGGTCGAGCGCAGCTTCGGCACGCAGTATGCCCGCCTCCACATTCACTTTCTTCTTGTTTGTCTCGTCATATTGCGAACTGGCGGCCTCCTTCTGCCGCATCAGTGCATCGTATCGTGCACGCGCCGCCTCATAGTCGGCCTTCACCTGTTCAAACTGCTGTTCGGGCACCGACTCCTCGCGAAGCAACCTCTCATAGCGCCGGTAGTCCTGTCCGGCCTGCCAAAGTTTGGCCTTCGCCTCGGCCAGATTGGCGTCCTGCTCGGCCACCTTCGTGTGCGATGTGCGTATGCCTGAGGCAAGGACATCGCGCGAACCGCGTGCGTCGAGCAGTGCCGCACATGCCTCCTTCTGCCGTATGACATACTCGCGGTTGTCCAGAACCACAAGCGTATCGCCGCGGTGCACAAACTGATGTTCCTTGAAACGCACCTCCTGTATATATCCGGCCACACGCACATTCACCGGTGCCACATACTGATCGACAAACGCGTCATTGGTGATTTCGTAGCTTATGTATCTCCAGAAATAGTTTATCGTCCAGACAATGCCCGAACCTGCTATGAGAATACACACTATGTTCAGAATGATGTTGCGGCGTTTCTGTCGTTTCAGCCGCCTGTATTTCAGATGAATAAGAGACATATACGTTTATTGTGTTGTTAAAAACAGATGACTTACGGCCTACAATGTTCCTGCAGCCCGCTGTAATTCATAATATGTATACACCACACGCGTACGGGCAGTGGTAAGTTGCAGCTCGGCATTCAGCCTGAGATTGTCTGCATCGAGCAGGTCGGTGAGTATGGCCAGCTGGTTCATATAGCGGTTGCGCATGATGCGGTAATTCTCCTCAGCCTGCCTCACCGACAGTTCCAGCGCCTCCACCCGTCCGGCCGCTTCGCGATGTCTGAGCAGCGCCGTCTGCACAGCCATGCGTACGTTCTGCCGTTGCTGCTCCTCGGCATTGCGCATGAGGCCCACGTTTCTGCGCGCCTCGTCCATACGGTGACGGTTGTTGTAAAGCGACGAAAGCGAGAAAGAGAAGGACAACCCGATGTTCCAACTGTTGTTATACATGTCGGCCAGCGTACGCGATACCGGACGCGCCAGCGTGTTTGATGCCGTGAGCGAGAGTCGCGGCAGCTGGTCGGCACGTGTCAGACGTACATTGTTCTCAGCCAGTTCCGTCTCCTTTTGCAGAAGCCGCAGCGACGGATTGTACATGCAGGCACGCTCCACATAGTCGGCATATCCCTCCACTGCGTAATTACCATCGAGCAAAGCCGTATCGGGCATGAGCGTCAGCCGCTCGTCAAGACCGAGCAGAATGTCGAGCCGCTGAGACACTATGCGTATGCTGTTGCAGCTCTCTGTCAGTGCAAGACGGTCGTTGGTGAGCTGCATCTCACTGCGCAGCACGTCGTTGTTTGTTATCACGCCCTCATCCTTCAGCCGCCTTATGTCCTTGAGTCTGTGTTCAGACTCCTCTATCTTACGGTACAACACCTGCCGCTGCTTGTAGAGACTGAAAAGCTCGAGATACTGTTCCAGCAGTCCGAGCCTGATGTCCGACAGGTCCGTAGCAGTCTGCAACTTTGCTATGTCCTGCTCTATGTCAGCCTTGCGTATGGCATACTTTATCTTTCCTCCCTGATATACCGGCTGCGTAAAGTCTATTGTGTAATTCTGCTGCCAGTCGGGCGACTCCGGCCTGGTGGCATTGTCAAGCCCGTTCTTCCACACTATGGGCTGTCCGAGAAATCCTCCGCGCAGCCCTGCCGTAATCTCCGGCAGACGTGCAGTGCGTGCCGTGGCAGCCCTGTCGGAAGCCATCTGCTCCTTTATCCGGTCGGCAGCCACCTGCAGATGACTGGCCGACGCACGCTCAAAAAGCTGCTGCAGACCAAGACGCAGAGTGTCGCTCTGGGCATATATGCCGCCATGCGCCAGCAATGCGACGCCAAGCGACAAAAAGATGTTGTTAATACGACTCAATGGCATTCTGTAAATCCTTTAACAATGTTTCTACCTGTTTCAGCCTGTCCTCGCCGAACACACGGTCGATGCGGCTGTAATAATCCTTGAGCTGCGGCGCTATCCATCTGTGGAAAGCCTCGCCCTCCTCTGTGAGATACACGAGCTTGTTGCGGCGGTCGGCCGGATCCTCGCGCCGGCACACATAACCCTTGCGCTCAAGATTGAGCATCAGCCCTGTGAGACAGGCTTTGTCCTTCGATGTGCGCGCGGCAAGAGTCTGTTGTGTTATCCCCTGTTCGTCCCAAAGACAGCTCATTATCTGAAGCATCTCAAACGTTATCCCTGCGCCGGTATTTCTCAATAATCTCTGCATGGCCTGGCGCGAAGCCATACGCGTACGGATAAGCTGCAATATACAATCACGTGAGGATGTATTACGGCTTTCCTCTATTCTGTCATTATCCATAATTCTTTTAGCGCGTGCAAAATTACATCTTTTTTCTCAAAATTAGTCAAATATTTAACTAATTAGCATAAAATGGCGCAATTTTACCGTTTCGTCAACCGATTCTTCTCACCCGTAACGCCCTTGACTCCTGCATCTGTCGCCACTCTGCGGCATGCGTGCGACAAGCTGCATCCGGTCTTATGATTACGGAATATTGTGCACCGCTCCCCTTCCATAAGCCGCAGTCAGACCATATCCACGCAGACCTGCATGTTGAACGCGCGGATATATAAAAAAACAAAAAGCGCTGCCGGAAACGTTAAATTTTCATCGTGAAAATTACGCAAAATCCGTGTAAAATCATTTGCAACAGGATTTTGTTCAGAAAATCGCAAAAATGAAGAGTATCTATAAATCACTGTCAGACAGATGCTTACAACCAATAAAATTCCAACTGTATTTTCTTCGTCATGCAAAACAGCCTTTATTGCACTCCGAAACGGGCCGTTTTAGGTGGTTATATGGTGCATATCAGGCCCTGAAACAGTTAATATCAGAGTGCAAAACGGGCTTTTTCGCAAGACCGTCAGCACTGTGACGGTTCGTCAAATGTCCTGAACAGGCTTTCCGAAGAGCATCAGGTGTAGGAAAATTCTCTGTAATCCGAAAAACGGAATGTTAAATTCCACACCCCGAATGCAAACGGATGTTAACAGAAATTTGCAAACAAATGCGCAGTCCGAAGATACAGTCTGCCGGCATAAACATCACGGACGACAGCAGGTGCGTGTTAAATAATCGTACGCCAAAGCCGGTTTTTCATTTCCGGCAGACACATATTGACAAATATGTACTATCTTTGGAGAACGAAGGCATATCCTTGTGAAGAACCGCAACAGGACAATGCTCTCCGCATAAAGCGGATTTGTGGAATACCGGACACTGACAGAACCAACATAACAACACTCATGACACTACCCTACACAGACAACGGCATAAAGAGACACGTACTACTCGTGCACGGCGGACCGGGAGCCACAGGCAGCCTGCACGCGATGGCTGAACGCCTGTCCGGCTTGGTATGCACGACAGAATGCAGGCAGACCGAATACACTGTCAACGGACTGAAGCGCGAACTCATGCAGCAGATTGACCGGAATGAGGCCGACAGTCTGACGCTCATAGGCCATTCGTGGGGTGCATGGCTTTCTGTCATGGTGGCGGCCGAACACATAGCGAAAGTGAAAAGGCTCATACTCATAGGCTGTCCGCCGTTTGAGGAAAAATACGTACCTTTGATAACCGCAAACAGACTGCGCCGTCTGGACGAAGCAGACAGGGAGCGTTTCGCCCTCATACTGTCCGGACTTGACGCTCATCCTGACAGACAGACCGTGTGCGAACTGAAAAGATACACTGAAATAACGGACAACCACTGTCTGATAAACCACAAAGAAACGGACTTCGACAGCAGGATGTACAACGCTGTATGGACAGAAGCGTCAGCCATGCGCAAACGGGGAGAACTGAAACGTATGCTCCATGAAATAAGTTGCGAGGTGGACATAATACACGGCGACAAGGATCCGCATCCGCTGCAGGGTGTCATTGAACCACTCGACGAAGCCGGCATAAACTACAGACTCCACCATCTGTCGCAATGCGGACACTCTCCTTTTCTCGAGAAGGAGACATCGCCCGACTTCTATCAGACCATATACGAGATAATAAACCGACAATACATAGAGGAAAATAAATAGAAACAATATGAACAGAATAATAGTTGTGACCGGCGGCGCCAACGGTATCGGACGCTGCATAACCGAACTTTTCGCATCGAAGGGCGACACAGTGTTTTTCATCGACGCCGACCGCGACGCCACCGAGGCACAGACCGCAAGGATGCGCAGCCGCGGTTGGGACGTCTGCGGATATGCAGGCGACGTGGCAGAGAAGGAGGAATTGGAGAAGTTCGCCGCCATGGTGCTCGACAAACACCCCGAAGGCATACACTGCCTCATCAACAACGCGTGCCTGATGAAGGGCGGAGTGCTGAGCGGATGCTCCTACGACGATTTCATGTATGTGCAGCGTGTGGGTGTGGCAGCACCCTATTGGCTCGCCAGTCTGTTCAAGAACCATTTTCAGGGACTCGGCTCCATCGTCAACATATCGTCCACACGGGCGTTCCAGTCGCAGGCCGACACAGAGAGCTACACGGCTGCCAAGGGCGGCATAACAGCACTCACGCACGGGTTGGCGGTTAGCCTTGCGGGCGTGGCGAGAGTGAACTCCATTGCTCCGGGATGGATAGACACCGGCGCATGGCACTCCGACAGCTACGCACCGCAATACAGTCACGGCGACACGGCGCAGCATCCGTCGGGCCGTGTAGGCGAACCCGGCGACATAGCACGTGTAGTTGAGTTCCTGTGCGACCCGCGCAACTCGTTCATCAACGGCGAGAACATAACGGTGGACGGCGGCATGAGCCGGCTGATGATATATCACGACGACTGCGGATGGACCTACGACGACGGACTCGGCCGTGGAGACGGCAGAGGCGAACTGCAATAGTCTGCACCGCGCGCCATAGGAATCATAAACCAACAACGCAAAAGACAATGAAACGGATAAGAATAACTGTGATGAGAAAGGTGTGCCACCGCGACCTCATGGAGCGATATGAAAACCCTATAGAGCACGCCTGCGACATGGAGGAAGGCCAGGTGTTCATAGCCGAAGGATGGCAGAAGCCCGAAGGACTGTGCGAGAGCGCGTGGCAGAGCATGTCGCCCTTCGTCATGGCTCTGGCTCACGGAGGCGGCGACTTCTACGACGGATGGATGAAAAACAAACATTCGGCCATGATATCGTGCAACGACGGATTCCGCCCTGTCAGCTTTCTCATAGAGGTGGTGGAATGATTCCGCCGCACTGACATTATAATATTGCATATATAAAGAAAGGAGAAATATATCATGTTGGCATATACTTACATCGAGAAAGGGCACTTTGAAATGAGAGAAAAACCCGTGCCCGAACTGAAAGATCCTCGTGACGCCATTGTGCGCGTGACGCTTGGAAGCATCTGCACAAGCGACCTGCACATCAAACACGGCAGTGTGCCGCGGGCTGTACCGGGCATAACCGTAGGCCACGAGATGGTGGGCATAGTGGAAAAGACCGGAGAGGAGGTAAAGAATGTGAAACCGGGCGACCGCGTAACGGTGAACGTGGAGACCTATTGCGGCGAATGTTTCTTCTGTCGAAAGGGTTACGTTAACAACTGCGAGGACCCCGACGGAGGCTGGGCTCTGGGATGCCGCATCGACGGAGGGCAGGCGGAGTATGTTCGTGTGCCGCACGCTGACCAGGGACTGAACTGCATACCCGACGGCGTGAGCGACGAACAGGCTCTCTTCACGGGCGACATTCTCGCCACAGGATTCTGGGCCGCGCGCATGTCGGAGATAACTCCGGACGACACGGTGCTCATAATCGGTGCCGGACCTACGGGCATCTGCACCCTGCTGTGCGTCATGCTGAAGACGCCACGGCGCATCATAGTGTGTGAGAAATCTGAGGAGCGTGCGGCATTCGTGCGCAGTCACTATCCCGACGTACTCGTCACCGGACCGGACGATTGTCTGGAGTTTGTCAGAAAGAACAGCAGTCACGGCGGCGCCGACGTGGTGATCGAGGTGGCGGGGGCCGACGACACGTTCCGCCTTGCGTGGCAATGCGCGCGTCCCAACGCCATTGTTACGGTGGTGGCTCTGTACGACCGTCCGCAGACGCTGCCCCTGCCCGACATGTACGGCAAGAATCTCACCTTCAAGACAGGCGGCGTTGACGGCTGCGACTGCGAGGAGATACTGCGCCTCATAGCCGAGGGCAAGATTGACACCACACCGCTCATCACCCACCGTTTCGGCCTGTCGCAGATAGAAGAGGCCTACCGCGTGTTTGAAAACCGACAGGACGGGGTGATAAAAGTGGCCGTGAGCAACGACCAAAAACACGATAACGGATAAACAAAACAACAATACCCGCCCACCCTTCTGAAGAAAACCTGACGCGGCGGGGCGCAAAGAACAATCAGAATAAAACAAAACAAATCATGAGAAAGAACTTCGGAACAAAGACATGGCTCTATCCCATGCCCGTATTCATCGTAGCAGCTTACGACGAGGAAGGCCGCCCTAACGTGATGAACGCCGCATGGGGAGGCATCAACACCGACGACACAATAGGTCTGTGCCTGTCGGAAGGCCACAAGACAACACAGAACATTCTCGCAACAAAGGCATTCACGGTAAGCATGGGCACGGCCGACACCGTGGCACAGTGCGACTACGTGGGCATAGTTTCGGGCAACAAGGAGCCTGACAAGTTTGCAAAGGCAGGCTTCCACGCCGTGAAGTCCGAATTTGTCAACGCTCCGCTGATAGCCGAACTGCACATGACGCTGGAGTGCGAGCTGCTGTCGTACGACAAAGAAAGCTGCTACATGACGGGCCGTATAGTGAACATCTCGGCCGACGAGGCGATAATAGGCGACGACGGAAAGATTGATGTATTCAAGCTGAGACCCATCACCTACGACCCGATACACCACAACTATATTGCCCTTGGCGATAAAGCAGGCAACGCTTTCTCCGACGGCAAGGCTTTGAAATAAACGCTGCGGCCTTCGTGCGGGACGATAATTGTCGCCCTGCACGAAGGTCACGGCTCATTTTTCCTTATCACCGAAAAACTTTTTCCTGTAATACGAACCTGCCGTATAGAGCGTGGCTGCCGGATTGTTGCCCGTCACGCGGTCCTTGGTCACAAGAGTTGTGACGTAAGCGTCGGAGTATTTGTAGAACAGACTGTCGTGGCCCACACAAAGACCAATCACCACATTGAGATCGGTGTGGGCTTCGTTGAGCAGCCGCGCCTGCAGTATGGGGTTGCACATCGCCGCACCTATGCTCTCACACTCGGCCGGAATGCCCATCGATGTCTTCGGTTTGCCGGCCACCTTGCATATCACCGAGTAGGCCTCGAAGCCGTTTGCCCGGAGTATGCGAGCGAAGATGCGTGCCTCGTTTATCAGTCCTATGCAGTTGGCAATGCCTATGCGGTGAGCCCCTATCTTGCGGGCGAACTCCATTATTTCCTGCACACGTGTCCATTGGCAGTAACCTTCATACTCCACTTCGGCACTGGCAACCATCACTTCACGGTTGCGTCCTTCGTCGTAACGTTCGAGTGCCCACTGCATGTCTTCCTCTTTCAGATTGGTGGTGAGGCAGAAGTCGGGATAAGTGCGGTTCTTGTACTTGCAGTTCTGCGTGCCGCAGTCCACGCAACTGTGTGTCATTTCCTTCTCCATATTTTCTCTTTTTTCTGTTGTTGCCGGCCTTTCGTGCCGTACGTTGCCATCTGCCAGCCGGCGCGGCAGCGGCATACGGCAGCCTTCATCATGCAAAGATACATCTATTATTCATACTTTGCACCGATCCGACTGTGTTTTACACTGACATACCATCCTGCTTTTCACTTCCCCACCGCATTGTCCGGACATAACGGCCAAGGCCACGTGCAACCGTCACATACATGTTCCGACTGCCTCAGAAGACCCGCTCCGCCACATGTATGCGCCACCGCATCATGACGGTTGCGCCACACCCGATTTGACATAATGTGCTAAAACATATTAAAATAGTATATACCCATATTTGCGTATTGAAAAAATCGATATATTTGCGGCTGTATTCGCGCATGCAGAAATATCTGTTACAGCAGAAGACAACGAAGCGACAAGTACAAGACGACGTATTCATTCAGAAGTTTATTAACTGTTTCACAAACCAATTCATCTCAAACCAAAACTATTATGAACAAGATTTTGTCAGCAGCCGCCATGCTCGCACTGGTTGCATGCGGCCCGAAAAGCGGAATCAACGGTGCAGACTTAGTAGGAAACTGGATTGAAGTAATGCCGGGAAGTCCGCACATCGTACAGGGAATGACACTCAACGAGGACGGCAGCGCCGCATCCATCGGCATGGCTACATTGCTCTATGAGAAATGGCAACAGGCCGACGGAAAAATAGTCCTGAGCGGAAAAAGCATCGGAAACGGGCAGACGATTGAGTTTGACGATACATTCAACATAGTGAAACATACAGCTGACACTCTCATATTAGGCAAGAACGAGACATTCAGACTGACATACGTGAAGACGGAAGACCCGAACGGAGTGAAACCATTCAACGTTCTCGACTCCCTGAAACAGAATCCTGACGCCGGAAAAGTTGTGACAGATGTTTATAAAGGTACGCTTCCCGCCGCTTCGTGTCCGGGAATAGAATACACCGTAAACATATCCCACCAGGAACACAGCGGCGACGGTGTGTTCCATGCCACACTCAATTATCTTGAAGCAGAGGAAGGCCAGGACCGCAGCTATGAGGTTTACGGCAGACAGTACACTCTGAAAGGCGACAAGGCTGACAAGAATTCCACCGTCATACAGCTCATATCCTTCGACGGAAAAGAGACAATGAACTTCCGCAAACTCGACGGTAAGATACAGATGCTCGATAAAGAAATGGCACCGATCGATTCAAAACTGAACTACACACTCACCCTTCAGAAATAAGCGGAGGGGTGCATACACCCCATGAACGGCAGACCGCAATCCGGCATATACAGCAGAAACGGATTGTGGTCTGTCTTTTTTTATTATACGTGAAAGTGCTTACCACCTTACGCATCTGCATTCCGCCCATCCGCAAATGCCTCGGTTTTCATTTACATCTTTCACCGACCGGTTTAACGTAAACGGCCTGTTAGCTGACCGCACAGTGGTTTTCCCACGTACACCATACGCTTCTTCATGCCATAAAAATGTTCTACCGGACAAAAAAGAGCCCCGATAGAAAATCAGTGTGGATTGATACCGTTGTGTAAGCCTGCCTTTACTGTCCCGGATAAGTGTTGTCCGTCTCTGTCCGGATGCCCCCTGCAAGCGCTCTTTCAGATTGTAAGCATGTTGCGGTTTTTCCGTCTGAGTTTTCTGTTCTACCCCGTTTATTTTTCGCGAATTTACGAGCTGACTCTCCTTCGGACGCAAATTCGCGAAAAATAAGAGCCTTGTGCAAACAACTGTATGCCAACAACTTACATCCGACAGTAATTTTTTCAGCGTACGAAATGCACCGTTTCAGCCTCCGATATGGCCTGTTTCAGGGCCTGATATGCGCAATATCGCACCATGATACGGACCATATCGGAGGCTGAAACGGGCATAACCGGAACGTCATACGGATTGTTCCTGACTACCTGACTGAGTATATGAAAAGACGGTATAAGCCGAAACAGGCTTTAATACGTCGGATTTAACATTCCTTTACATCTATTTTCCGAATTTATTTTGTCAAAAAAAAGTCAAGAAAAACTGTAAGTCCGCCACCCGGGTTTTCTTTTAAAAAGCCGGAATCGGGCGCTATGAGAATCATCTGAAAGCCTTACATGCCAGACGGCGATAGTCAGGCGGTTGCACCAACACTTATTTCCCTTCACATGATGCCCGCACGGTCCGTGCCGACACAAACAGTAAGGACGGTTTGCCGACTTCAGTAATGATTTACTAATAAAAGCAAGTCCTAACCGAATTTCTGCCGGGACCATAAAAAATCAATGGTTTGAAAATAAATGACAATCAAAAGGCTGTATTATAAAAATATATGTATATTTGCTCCGTAATAGTTCACCCGCAAGCTTATAAAGCGATGGCAACATATTACATTGTCACTTACATAAACACAAAAGAATTATGAAAACCGTAAAAAAATATTATGTTGCGCCTGCATGCAATATAATAAAGATGGAAACAATGCAGTTTTTATGCGCCAGCCCGCAGCCGGAAGGTTCTTCCACGCACGAAGACCTTGATGAGGAAGAAGACAATTATGAATGGTAATTATATGAAAAGGAAATGTCTTTTTATACACTTGCTGTGCCTGGTGTGCCTTTCCACTCTGTTCGTTTCATGCTCTGAAGACGAACAGCAGGCAGGCCCTGCTCAGGAGAAAGTATGGATGTCGTTTTCCGCAGGGTCAAATGCCATGACCTTCAGCATACTGACCGAAGGCAACAAGATACTGTGGGAAGCAGGAGACGCCATATCTCTTTTTGATCCGACGGGACAGAACAATGAGTTCACGACAGCGCAAGGCGGAGCCGCAGTCACCTTCACCGGCAAGGCTACAGAGTCAGACGGCAACTACTACGCCCTGTATCCGTACGACAAGGATGCGACAATCAGCGGCGCACAGATAGGCACCACCCTGCCCGGAGTGCAGGAACCAAGAGCCGGAAGCTTTGCGCAGGGACTCAATCCCTCGGTTGCCGTAGCCGACGCAAACAGGAATCTGTATTTCAGAAACGTGTGTGCTGTGGTGAAATTCACACTCGACTCTGAAAGCGAAGTCATAAGAAGCGTACGTCTGAGCGGCAACAACGGAGAGGCGCTGGCCGGTCCTGTCAAGGCCGATGTGGCAGCAAGCGACCCTGTGGCCGTCACAGCCGACAACGCGAATGCTGTGAAAGAAATAGAACTGGCGGGCGAATTCACCACCGGCAACACCTATTACATCATTGCATTGCCGGGAACTCTCAGCAACGGACTCACCCTGAAACTCTACAATGACAAAGGAATGATGTTCCAGCGCAAAGGTTCGAGCAAGGCCACTCTCATCGCCGGACGTGTTCTGAACCTGGGAACAATAAAGCCGACATCCTTCCAGATGCCCGCATGCGGCGCTGTCAAGATAGACGGAGTGTATCACATTTACAATGCGGAAGGCCTGGAATGCTGGAGGGCACAGTCCGACTGTCTGAACAGCAAAGCCGTTCTTGAAGCCGACATCGACATGAACGGCGTCACATGGACACCGCTGGGAAGCGACATGCAGAACGGTTTCGCAGGCGATTTCAACGGCAACGGCAAGACCATATCAAATCTTACCGTAAGCAATGATGCCAATGCAGGTTTCTTCGGAGGTCTTTCGGCCGGTGCGAAAGTGCACGACGTGACCTTCACCAATGCCAATGTAAGCGGAAAGACTTACGTGGGCACCGTGGCAGGAACGAGCCTCGGAATAATAGAAAACTGCAAAGTAAACAATTCAGAAATCACCGGACAGTATGCCGGAGCAGTCACCGGCAACAACAGTGTGCAGGTGAACAAGTGTCTTGTTTCGGACACAAATGTGAGCGCATCCACTGCAGCCGGAGGCATAGCCGGCACAAGTCACGGCAAAGTGGAATACTGTTCTGTCACCGGAAACAGCATCATCTCATCAAGTGAGAGAAACAGCCGTGCCGGAGGAATCGTAGGACAGACCACCGAGGAAGGCGGTATCACCACAAGCGGACGCCTGCTCAAGTGTGCGACAGACGGAATAACGGTATCCGGATCGATGGCCGGCGGCATAGCAGGCGAGAACGGATTCGGCACGATAGCGCAGTGCGTGGCCAACAACATCAAGGTGACCCACAACTCAACAGACAAAAGTGCCCGACTGGGCGGCGTGGTCGGATATAACTCAAGAGGCGATGTCGTTGCGTGCTATTCTGCATTTTCCACTGTCGGAACCGATGGCATAGTTTCCGAATCCATGGGTGGCATCGTCGGATACAACTACACCAGCAAAGCCTATATCTACGGATGCTATTCCACCCACATCACCTTCGCAGGAAGCGTAAGCGGCACCGAATCAGGCATCGGCGCCATAGCAGGATATTCGAGCGGCTATGTCATTTCATGCTACGCAATCCTTCCCGACGGAGTAAGTGGCATAAACCTTACCGGTCAAGGCACAACCGACCACTGCGTACAGATAGGCGGGACAAACTTCGAGACACTTATAGACGACAACGTAAGCCCCCTGAAAGCAACCGACGGAACATCATGGGAAGCTAAAAAAATATGGGAATTGACCGAAAGCGGACTGCCACCTGCCATACAGTCCGAATATATCGGAACCAAACAATAGTCCGCGCTTTCAAACATTTATTATAATCTTATAAATGCAGGATATCCCGTTTGGAGGAATATCCTGCATTTTTTATATAGCCACCATGCCCATAAGGCTGCATATCCTGCACACACTGAAAAACAAACAAAAGCCATAACACAACCTTAAAACACCCTAACCGCAAAGCAAAAACGCCCTTTTCACGCGACAAAAAGCATCTTATCATCAGATAATATTGTGCAAACCGTAGATTATAAAAAAGATTTTCATCATACGTCTTAATTACAATTTATCAATAATACCGCCTGTTTTATTACAAAATAACAATTTCTTAATCTTACAGTTTCCATATTGTAAGAACACAAAAATATTTTTCTCAAAAGTCAGCACTACGCGCTTTTACATTACATTAATTAGTAATTTTGCATCCATACAGAAGCAAAAAGACAGGATATACAACATTTAAGCTTCAAAAAGACATAGATACATTCAGGAAAAATCCACCACATATAATAACTTAAAAGATTAGAGTATGATGAAGATTTTTTATAACAACACAATAATCCTGCTATTATCGTTCATAGCAACCGCACAGGTTGCCCATGCGCAGGAACAACCTGAAGTATCAACAGCCGCCGGTACATCACACAACCATACACTACACTGCCACCAGACCTATGGTTTCTGCGGTATGTCGCCAACATTATTATCAGGAAAAGAATCCTGTTTCCCACATTCAAGACTTCTTATTACGTCAACAGAGAATTGCCGTATGGCAGACACAGACAGGCATACCGGTGTGAAATACGACCTCCGTCAGCACCATAAAAAGCAGCAGACGTCATACGCTGCGCAACAGGCCACAGTCTGCAATCCCTACGGATATCCGGCAAAGATGTATCCAAACAAAACGATATAACACTAAAAGACACATCATTATGAAGAAAATTGAAGCGATCATCCGCCGTACCAGGTTTGACGATGTGAAGGAAGCACTGCTCGAGGCGGACATCGAATGGTTCTCATACTACGAAGTGAGAGGTGTGGGAAAAACACGTGAAGCGCGTATCTATCGCGGAGTGGCTTACGACACAAGCTCCATTGAGCGCATCCTCATATCGATTGTCGTGAGAGAGAAAAACGTGGAAAAGACAGTAGAAGCCGTGATGAAAGCCGCATATACGGGCGAGATAGGCGACGGGCGGATATTCATCATTCCTGTGGAAGACGCCATAAGGATACGCACAGGAGAAAGAGGCGACATAGCGCTTTACAACGCCGAGCATGAGAAATAGAAACTAACGGGAGAGAGAACTATTGAAAGGAAAAACAAAAAGGAAGCAAACGATATGATGTCAGCTACAATAACACTTAATTCAGGAAACACTGCATGGATGATAATGGCCACCATTCTGGTTCTTCTTATGACCATTCCGGGCATAGCCCTGTTCTACGGCGGCCTTGTAAGAAGGAAAAACATGCTCAGCGTCATAATGCAAAGCCTCACCATAGTTGCCGTAATCAGTCTGATATGGGTTGCCTTCGGCTACAGTTTCGCATTCGGTTCAGGATTCGACGGCAGTCTTTTCAAATACGGCATAGGAGGCTTTGACAAGACAATGCTCAAAGGAATAAACCTCAACACCATGACCACAGGCGGCATACCCGAACTGCTTTTCGCCATGTTCCAGTGCATGTTCGCCGTCATAACGCCGGCACTCATCCTCGGAGCATTTGCCGAACGCGTCAGATTCTCCGGCTTTCTCGTCTTCACCATACTGTGGAGCATATTCGTATATCTGCCTATGGCCCACTGGGTATGGGGCGGAGGATTTCTTATGGAGATGGGAGCTATCGACTTTGCCGGCGGTACTGTGGTGCACATCAACGCCGGAATATCGGCCCTCGTCATGGCGTTGCTTGTAGGACGCCGCAACGACTACAGACCCGGAAAGCCCATAACACCACACAACATCCCGTTCGTATTCATCGGCACTGCCCTATTATGGCTCGGATGGTTCGGCTTCAACGCCGGCAGCGGACTGGCAGCCGACGGACTGGCAGCCAACGCTTTCCTCGTGACACACATCGCAACGTGTATGGCTGCAGTGACATGGATGACCGTGGACTGGATTGTCAACAAGAAGCCTACCACCGTCGGAGCATGTACAGGAGCTGTAGCCGGCCTTGTGGCCATAACTCCTGCGGCAGGCACCACAGACATTCTCGGCGCCGTATGTATAGGATTCATAACCTCAATAGTATGTTTCTGCATGGTGGCCGTGGTGAAACCCAGATTCGGATATGACGATGCACTCGACGCATTCGGCGTACACGGCATAGGCGGAATAATAGGTTCGGTACTCACGGGTGTCTTCGCCACGAGATACGTAACGGGTAGCAACGGTGTGCAGGGTGCTCTCTACGGCGACTGGCACCAGCTTTGGATACAGACCGAAACAACCATAATATCGATTGTCTTCAGCGCCGTGATGACATTCATCATATTCAAGATAGTCGACGCAGTGTGCGGAATAAGAGTTGTAAAAAGAGTTGAGGAAGAAGGCCTCGACATATATGAGCACGGCGAAGCAGCATACGATCTGTAGGAAACATCAGAAACAACAATGTCAAATAAATAACAATAAAAACCAAAAACAAAACAACAATTATGTCGAGTTTAAGATTCAGAGTAGTAGAAAAGGCTTTTCAGACCAAAGCCAAAGAGTTTGCCATACCGACCGAAAGACCGAGCGAGTATTTCGGAAAGTACGTGTTCAACCGTGAGAAGATGTTCAAATATCTCTCGAGTGACGTGTTTGCAAAACTTGTCGATGTGATAGACAACGGCGCAACACTCGAAAGAAGCATCGCCGACCAGGTAGCTGCAGGCATGAAGCGCTGGGCCATGGAGCTCGGAGCCACCCATTACACACACTGGTTCCAACCACTCACGGAGGGCACGGCAGAGAAACACGACGCCTTTGTGGAGCACAACGGCAAGGGTGGAATGATGGAGGAGTTCTCCGGCAAACTGCTTGTGCAGCAGGAACCCGACGCATCGTCGTTCCCGAGCGGCGGCATACGCAATACGTTCGAGGCTCGCGGATACAGCGCTTGGGATCCTTCGTCACCGGTATTCGTGGTTGACGACACTCTGTGCATACCTACTATCTTCATATCATACACAGGCGAGTCACTCGACTACAAGACTCCGCTGCTCAAGGCTCTGCGCGCTCTCAACAAGGCAGCAGTGGACGTATGCCACTACTTCGACCCTTCGGTGAAAAAGGTTTTCTCTTACCTCGGATGGGAGCAGGAATATTTCCTCGTCGACGAAGGGCTCTACGCAGCACGCCCCGACCTGCTGCTCACAGGCCGCACACTCATGGGCCACGAGGCATCGAAGAACCAGCAGCTCGAAGACCACTACTTCGGAGCAATTCCAATCCGTGTGGCTGCATTCATGAAAGACCTGGAGATACAGGCCCTCGAACTCGGCATTCCGGTGAAGACACGCCACAACGAGGTGGCGCCCAACCAGTTTGAGCTTGCCCCAATATACGAGGAATGCAATCTGGCTGTGGACCACAACATGCTCATCATGTCGCTTATGCGCAAGGTGGCACGTGCCCACGGATTCAGAGTGCTGCTCCACGAGAAACCGTTCAAGGGCATAAACGGCTCAGGAAAGCACAATAACTGGTCGCTCGGAACAGACAACGGCACAGCCCTCATGGCTCCGGGAAAGACCGCCGAGGACAACCTGCGCTTCATAACATTCATAGTAAACACCCTGATGGCCGTATTTCGTCACAACGGACTGATAAAAGCCAGCATCATGAGTGCCACAAACGCTCACCGTCTGGGAGCCAACGAGGCACCGCCAGCAATTATTTCTTCGTTCCTCGGCACACAACTCAGCCAGGTGCTCGACCATCTCGAGGTGAGCTCGGACGAGGACATGAGCGTCCTGATGGGCAAGCACGGCATGAAGCTCGACATACCTCAGATACCCGAACTGCTCATAGACAACACCGACCGCAACCGTACGTCGCCCTTTGCCTTCACCGGTAACCGATTCGAATTCCGCGCCGTAGGTTCCGAAGCCAACTGTGCCAGCGCAATGATTGCACTCAACACGGCCATGGCCGAACAGCTCGCCGACTTCAAACACGATGTAGATGCAATCATGGCACAGGGCACTTCTAAAGAGGCTGCCATTCTTCAGGTGCTCCGAAAATACATCAAGATATGCAAACCAATACGTTTCGACGGCAACGGTTACAGCGAGGAGTGGAAAGAAGAAGCCGCACGCCGCGGTCTCGACTGCGAAACAAGCTGCCCTGTGATATTTGACAACTATCTGTCGGAAAGCAGCATCAAGATGTTCACATCCACAGGCGTGATGACAAAAGTGGAGCTCGAGGCACGCAACGAAGTGAAATGGGAAACCTACACCAAGAAGATACAGATAGAGGCACGCGTGCTCGGCGACCTGGCAATGAACCACATCGTGCCCGTCGCCACACAGTATCAGAGTGTGCTCATCAACAATGTGTACAAGATGAAAGGCCTGTTCGACGCCGAGGAAGCCGCCAGTCTGTCGGCCGAAAACCTCTCGCTCATCAGAGAGATATCCGAACGCACGGCCTACATCAAGAAGCATGTGGACGACATGGTGGAGGCACGCAAGGTGGCCAACAGAATTGAGAACGAACGCGAGAAGGCCGTAGCATACCACGACACCATAGCTCCTATGCTCGAACAGATACGTTATCACATCGACAAACTGGAGCTAATCGTCGATGATCAGATGTGGACATTGCCTAAATACAGAGAGTTGTTATTTATTAGGTAAACATAATTTCCTTCATTGTTAGTTATTTGATAATCAGGTCCGGACAGTCGTGAGACAGTCCGGACTTATTTTTTTGCCACCGTACAAGCACACCACAGCCTTGCCACACCGTATTTCCGCCCTCCGGCACATCCATACGAGAGAGCCTGTCTGGCCAGAAAAATGAATAAATATACAGCTTTGGAAGTAAAAAATTTTGACAAAAAAATTTCTCAAAATAGAAAACGGAACACCATCCACGGGCATGGTGTGGAACACAAAAAAGGCTTTTCCATATCCGTATGCCATCCGTCACTGAGTGGTCCGCACACCACCTGCGTGCAAAACGGCCTTTTTCGCACTGTAATACAAGCCATATCACACCATGAAACGTACCGTATCATGACACGAAACAGGCTATAATGCAGTGCAAAACGGCCCGTTTCGCAGCGCGTTCCGATTGTCAATGAAACATAAAAGCGTGCAAAACTCTGACTGTCAGCGGGATGCGCAAAGTGCTCAAAACTCGCGTATTTGCAACCGGAAGCTTGTCCGGACGAAAAAACGCGCGTATTTTCGAGTTACGATGAATATTTATTCATCACAGCGCTAAGCAAATTGCATATTTATGCAGAACTGTTTTCACTCTCACACCGACATAAGCTCTTGCCGCAAACACCGCACCATGACCTTGCGCGAAAGCCCGTAATTGCCGCCAGCCACATCCGTAAAGTCTATAAGTACGGCCATAAAAAAGTCCGCCCCGTCTGAGCTGTGCCGGCACATACGGCAGGCAACAGCCACAGACAAGGCAGACATCTATCACGGTATTGCAAATTATTGTCAACCGACATGCAGAGGTTCGGCCTCAATAAGCCTCCTCATGCACACCGCTCACAGCTCTTCCGCTCGGCTCATTGCAGCCGGCGAACGAAGCGTCCCATGCCAGAGCCTCGGCTGTGGAGCAAGCCACGCTCGGCACACTCGGCACGCTGCGTGCGGCACTCTCGCTCGGGAAATACTCCTCGAATATGCTACGATAGTAATATTCCTCCTTGTTCATCGGAGTGTTTATAGGGAAACGCTCGGCAGCGCGGGCCATCTGTTCGTCGGTCACAGCTTTCGACGTGATGTCCTTCAGCGTGTCTATCCAGCTGTATCCCACTCCGTCGCTGAACTGTTCCTTCTGCCGCCATGCCACACTTTCGGGCAGCATGTCTCCGAATGCGTCTCTCACGATCTTCTTCTCGATGGTTTTTCCGGGGCACATCTTCACTGAAGGATTGAGCCGCATGGCCACATCGAGAAACTCCTTGTCGAGAAACGGCACACGGCCTTCCACTCCCCAAGCCGACAGCGACTTGTTGGCGCGCAGACAGTCGTACATATACAGCTTGGAGAGCTTGCGCACTGTCTCCTCGTGGAAAGCCTGGGCGTCAGGCGCCTTATGGAAATAAAGGTATCCGCCGAACACCTCGTCGGCTCCCTCACCGCTCAATACCATCTTTATACCCATGCTCTTTATGACACGCGCGAGCAGATACATGGGAGTAGATGCACGCACCGTCGTTACGTCGTATGTCTCGATGTAGTATATCACGTCACGCACAGCGTCGAGTCCTTCCTCAATGGTATAGTTTATCTCATGGTGCACAGTGCCGATGTGTTCAGCCACCTCGCGTGCCTTGATAAGGTCAGGCGCGCCCTTCAGTCCCACCGCAAAGCTGTGCAACTGAGGCCACCACGCACTGTTGCGTCCGTCTGTCTCTATGCGGCGTGCGGCATATTTCTTTGCCACTGCCGAGATGACCGAACTGTCGAGACCGCCCGAAAGCAGCACGCCGTAGGGCACATCGCTCATCAGCTGTCTGCGTACGGCATTGTCGAGAGCATCGCGCAGGGCATCGACCTGCACTTTGTAGGCATCCACACCTTTATCAACATGAGTGGCGTTTGTGGCGTCCGGAGTGTAGTTGTTCTTCACGTTGTCATACGATGTCCACTCTCTCCTGTACCAGGGTTTCATCTTTCCCTCGCGGCTCCAGTAGTAGTGGCCCGGCAGGAAAGGCTCGTAGCGGTCGCAATAGCCTTCGAGAGCCTTCAGTTCACTGGCGCAATATACGCGGCCCTCGTTGTCGTATCCTATGTAGAGAGGTATCACTCCTATCGGGTCGCGGGCTATAAGAAACTCTTCCTTTTCCTCGTCATAGAGGGCGAAGGCGAATATACCGCTCAGCTCCCCGATGAAGTCCACGCCCTTGTCGCGATAGAGTGCAAGGATCACCTCGCAGTCGCTGCCGGTCTGAAACTCGTATTTTCCGGCATAACGGGCGCGTATGTCGCGATGATTGTATATCTCGCCGTTCACGGCAAGTATCTGCTTGCCGTCGGGAGAGAACAGAGGCTGTCTGCCACTCTGCGGATCGACAATCGACAGTCGTTCATGACACAGTATGGCAGAACGGCCACAATAAATGCCGCTCCAGTCCGGTCCGCGGTGTCTTATTTTCTTCGACATGTCGAGAGCCGTTCTCCGCAGAGCGTTCACATCGTCCTTTATATTGAATATGGCAGTTATTCCACACATGGTCTATTGTTTTTTAAGATAAGCGTCTATGTCCTTTGCAGCCTTCCGTCCGCCTGCTATGCAGCGCACAACGAGGCTCGCTCCAGTGGCAGCGTCACCCGCCACAAACACGTTGGCGGCATATTCGGGGTGCTGCGGCTTGAGGAATCCCATGGCAAGAAGCACCAGGTCGGCTTTTATCATCTCTTTCTTTCCGGTGGGTTTCATTGTAGGACGTCCGCCGTCGGGCGACGGAATCCACTCCACTTCCTCAACTTCCACACCACACACATGACCGTTCTTCGTGCCGATGAATCGGTTGGACGTCAGGCACCAGCGACGCTCGCAGCCCTCTTCGTGGCTCGAGCTGGTCTTCAGCACCACCGGCCATTGCGGCCATGGAGTAGCCGGATTATGACCGACAGGCGGTTTCGGCATTATCTCTATCTGCGTAACCGACACAGCTCCCTGGCGGTTGCTTGTGCCGATGCAGTCGCTGCCGGTATCGCCGCCGCCTATAACAAGCACGCGCTTGCCCTTGGCGTCGATACGGTGTTCGCGGTCGAAGGTCTGTCCGGCTAGCACTCTGTTCTGCTGCGACAGCATCTCAAGAGCGAAATGTATGCCTTTCAGTTCGCGTCCGGGTATCTTGAGGTCGCGTGCCTGCGGCGTTCCCGTGCAAAGACACCATGCATCGAAGCCTTCAGGCAGGTTTTGAACGTCAATCGGAGTGCTGACGCAGAACTTCACGCCTTCGGCCTTCATTATGTCCACACGGCGGTCGATGATCGATTTGTTGAGCTTGAAGTTAGGTATTCCGAAGCGCAACAGTCCGCCAATGTATTCGTCTTTCTCGAACACTGTCACCTCGTAACCCTTGGCGTTCAGACGGTTGGCGACAGCCAGTCCGGCCGGGCCAGACCCCACAATGCCCACCTTCTTGCCATTGCGCTCATATTTCTGTGGCTGTATATAGCCTTCCCTGAATGCCGCTTCGATTATAGCGGCCTCGTCTTCGCGTATAGTCACAGGCGCGTCGATGGCCAGTTTAAGCACACAACTCTTCTCGCAGAGTGCCGGACAGATGCGTCCTGTAAACTCCGGAAAGTCGTTTGTGGCACTCAATATCTCGTAAGCCTCTCTCCATTTTCCCTTGTACAGTGCGTCCTGAAACTCCGGAGGACGGTTGCCCAACGGGCATGCCCAATGGCAGAACGGCACACCGCAATCCATACAACGTGATGCCTGCAATTTGCGTTCACTTGTATTCAACGTCTGTTCCACCTCGCCATAGTCGCTTATTCTGTCGTGAACCGGGCGGTAACCGGCCTCCTGACGCGGTACGGTAAGAAATGCTTTAGGATTTCCCATATATATGTTTGTGATAAGGTTCTGTTAATGTTTAATAATCTCTCTGTACGTCTGCTATCTTCTGCTGCAGCTTGCGCATCTGCTCTTCGGCCAGAACGCGCTTGTACTCGATAGGTGTCACCTGTATGAACTCATCGGCATAGCGGTTCCAGTCGTCAAGCATCGTGCGTGCCAACGGCGAACCTGTGTACAGATAATGCTGGCGTATGAGTTCGTGGAGTTCCTTTCTGGCAGTGGAGTTCTCGAGCAACGACAGTTCCACCATCTCCATATTGCAGAAGTAGTCGAACGTATGCTCACGATCCCAGACGTATGCCACGCCTCCACTCATACCTGCGGCGAAGTTGCGTCCGGTCTTTCCGAGCACAACCACACGACCGCCTGTCATGTACTCACAGCAGTGATCACCCACGCCTTCCACCACGGCCACGGCACCGGAGTTGCGAACTGCGAATCTCTCGCCCACACAACCGTTGATATATACCTGGCCGCTTGTCGCACCATAAAGCAGTGTGTTGCCGGCGATGGTGTTCTCCTCAGCCTTGAAGTTCGACCTTATGGGCGGCTGTACAGATATGAGTCCGCCACTCAAGCCCTTGCCCAGATAGTCGTTTGCTTCGCCTTCCAGACGGAAACTGATGCCATGTGCAAGGAAGGCTCCAAAGCTCTGACCGGCCGATCCCTTGAATCTTACATTGACAGACTGGTCTGGCAGTCCGTCGTTACCATACTTGGCAGCAACCACACCCGACAACATCGCACCGACAGAACGGTCGGTATTCGTGATGGCATAGTCGAGCGATACCTCCTTACCATTATCTATCGCGTCGCGCGCAGCAGCAATGATGTCGACGTCCTTCACATGGTCAATGTCGTGCTTCTGCTCATTCACATGATGTATTGCCGCTCCGTTGTCCACCATATGGAGCATACGGTCGAAGTCGAGCAGCAATGATCTGCCGTGCTCTTTGTCTTTCCTTATCTCGATGAGGTCGGCACGACCTACTATATCGTCGAGTTTTCTGAATCCCATCTGCGCAAGATACTCACGCACTTCCTGCGCAAGGAACCGGAAATAGTTCACGACATACTTGTAATGTCCGCGGAAATGCTCACGCAGTTTCGGGTCCTGAGTGGCTACACCCACCGGACACATGTTCGTATGACACTTACGCATCATCACGCAACCAAGCACAATGAGCACCGTCGTACCGAATCCGAACTCGTCGGCACCAAGCAGCGCCATGCTTATTATGTCGCGTCCGGTCTTCAGCTGACCGTCAGTCTGAAGGCGCACCTGTCCGCGCAGTCCGTTGAGAACAAGCGTCTGTTGTGTCTCGCTTAGTCCTATCTCCGGCGATATACCGGCATATCTCATTGACGAAGCAGGCGAAGCACCTGTTCCTCCTTCCGCTCCGGAGATGACAATCAGGTCGGCTTTTGCCTTGGCAACGCCCGCGGCGATTGTTCCTACGCCACTCTCTGCTACCAGCTTGACACTTATCTGCGCCTTAGGATTGACATTCTTAAGGTCGAAGATGAGTTGCGCGAGGTCCTCTATTGAGTAAATGTCGTGATGAGGTGGCGGAGAAATGAGTGATATTCCGGGAATGGAGTGACGCGTTCGGGCAATAACCTCATTCACCTTGAAGCCCGGCAGCTGTCCTCCTTCACCAGGCTTGGCACCCTGAGCCACCTTTATCTGTATCTCGTCGGCGTTCACCAGATATTCGGCAGTCACACCGAAACGTCCTGATGCCACCTGTTTTGTCTTACTGTTGAGCGCAATGCCGTCCACCATATCGTGGAAACGGCTGCTGTCCTCGCCACCTTCTCCGGTGTTGCTGCGTGCTCCCAGCTCGTTCATTGCAAGCGCGAGAGCCTCGTGAGCCTCCTTACTGATGGCTCCAAACGACATTGCTCCCGTCACGAAATGACGCACGATGTTCTCCACCGGCTCCACTTCTTCTATCGGAATAGGGTTGCGCTTGAAGTCGAAGAAGTCGCGCAGGAATATCTCGCTCTCCTTCCCGTCGACCTGAGATGTGAATTCCTTGAACTTCTTGTAGCTTCCCAGACGAGTGGCAAGCTGCAAAGTGGATATCGTAACAGGGTTCCATGCATGTTTCACACCGTCCTTGCGATAGGAGAAAAGGCCCACATGAGGCAACAGACCTGACGCGTCAGCCGGCCGGAAGCCCTCGTCATGGAAGGCAGTATAGTCGCGTGCAATCTCTTCCAGACCTATTCCGCCGACCGTAGATACGGTAGTTCCGAAATAGTCGCGCAACAGTTCTTCGCCCAATCCGATGGACTCGAATATCTTTGCTCCGCGATATGAGCGTATGGTGCTGATGCCCATCTTGCTCATTATCTTGTATAAGCCCTTGCAGACGGCTTTGATGTAATTCTTCTCGGCGGTCTCATAGTTAAGCTGTATCTCGTTGCGCTTCACCAGATCGTCTATCACCGCGAACGCCATATACGGATTTATGGCACTTGCTCCATAGCCCAACAACAGTGCAGCATGCATCACCTCGCGTATCTCTCCGCTCTCAACGATTAGCGCTGTCTGCACACGCTTCTGCACAGAAATAAGATGATGATGCACGGCACTCACGGCAAGAAGCGACGGTATGGCGGCATGTGTATCGTCAACATCACGGTCGGAGAGGATAATGTAGTTCACGCCCTCGTCCACCGATGCCTCAGCCTGCTTGCAAAGATCGTTGAGTGCGGCGTGCAGAGCAGCCTTTCCGCGCGACGCTTCAAAGACGATGGGCAGCTTCACAGTGTTGAATCCCTTGTAACGAATGTTGCAGAGGATGTCGAGCTGCGTGTTGGTGAGCACGGGATGCGGCAGACGCACCATCTTGCAATGCGACTCGTCGGGCAGCAGAATGTTCATACCCACGGCACCGATGTATTCGGTAAGCGACATAACCAGCTCTTCGCGGATAGGATCTATCGGCGGATTGGTGACCTGCGCAAACTGCTGACGGAAGTAATTGAAGAGCAGTTGCGGACGGTCGGACAGCACAGCCAACGGTGTGTCGTTGCCCATGGAGGCCGTCGGTTCGGAGCCTTTGGCACTCATGGGCTGTATGATCTGCTCCACATCCTCGCGTGTATAGCCGAACGCTCTCAGGCGACGTTCGTAATCGTCAACACTGTTCGGTGCCTTACGTCCGCTGCGCAGGGCGTCGAGTTCTATGCGGTTGGCCGAGAGCCACTGCCTGTAGGGCTTCATCGAAGCCAGACTGTCTTTCAGCTCTCCGTCGTAGTATATCTTGCCTTCCTGTGTATCCACAAGCAGAATCTTGCCCGGCTGGAGGCGTCCTTTCTCCTTTATATCACCCGGTTCGAAACTGATTACACCGGCCTCACTGGCCACAACCATCATGTCGTTGCGGGTTATCAGATAGCGCGCAGGGCGCAGACCGTTACGGTCGAGCATTCCTCCGGCGTAGCGTCCGTCGCTGAACAGCAGCGCGGCAGGGCCGTCCCACGGTTCCATCAATATGGAGTGATACTCATAGAAAGCCTTGAGGTCTTCGCTGATAGGGTTCTTGTCGTTGAACGACTCGGGGACAAGCATCGCCATGGCATGAGGCAGACTGAGTCCGGACATGACGAAAAACTCCAGCACATTGTCAAGCGAAGCACTGTCGCTCATGTCGGGCTGTATGATAGGACGTATGTCCCTGACATCGCCCAAAGCCGGAGTAGAGAGCACACTCTCGCGAGCTTCCATCCACGCACGGTTGCCTCGTATGGTATTTATCTCACCGTTGTGCGCCAGCAGACGGAACGGCTGGGCCAGGCTCCACGTAGGAAACGTGTTGGTGCTGAAGCGTGAATGTACCACCGCCAGACCACTTGTGAAATACGGTTGTGTGAGATCGGGGAAATATTCGCGCACCTGTACCGACGACAGCATACCCTTATAAACTATGTTCTTGCTCGAGAGCGACACGATGTAGAAATCCTTATGCCTGATGCGGCGCTCTATGCGTTTGCGTATGATGTACAACGTGCGGTCGATGTTGGCGGCATCTGTCACACCGGTTATGAACACCTGCTTTATGTCCGGTTCGGTAGCCAGCGCGTCCTTACCCAACACCGACGAATTGACGGGCACATTTCGGAGATGCATCAGGTTTAGTCCCTCACGCTCAATCTCCTCTATCATTATGCTGAGCATGCCCGCCTGTTCCTTCTCGTCCTTCGGAAGGAACACCAGACCCGTACCATACTTGCCCTTCTCGGGCACAGGAATACCCTGTAAAAGAATGAACTCATGCGGTATCTGGAGCATTATTCCGGCACCATCGCCGGTCTTGTTGTCGGCACCTTCAGCCCCACGGTGCTTCATGTTCTCAAGCACTTTGAGAGCCGAATCCACCAGTTCGTGCGACTTGTTGCCGTGAATATCCACTATCATGCCCACTCCGCAAGCATCGTGTTCGTGCGATGCGTCATACAATCCTGTTCTTTCCGACATTGTCATGTTATTAAAAATTTATCTTTTTACCACTAAAACTATCGATATGAAATATATTTCTCTCAAATAATTTCTATTGTCGTGCAAAAATAGAAAAATTGTTTCAGAATGATAAAACATACAAAATCTTTCATCAAAAAAATTCAGACGATGTAACAAATTATCACATCACGCATACATTTTGCTATAAAAATATAATATATGTAAGTAAAAAGCTTGATTTTTATAACATATAGTAAATAAGGCAATATTTATAAAATAAAAATGCCATAAAATCTACAAAATATCATTCCTTTCACTTTGCAAGCACACAGACCGTAAAAGAAGGCGGAACAAGAACGAATATGTATATTTATGCAAAAACGGATACGGCTTATAAATAATTATGTAACGTCAAGTGCATTAGAATTGCGCAGAAGCGTACAGGAGTACTTCCGGTCGCGAATACGCGAGTTTTAGGAACTTTGCATATTCCATTAATAATTAGCGGATTGTTCATCTATGTATTTCACGAACCAATGGAACACGGTGCGGAACGGCCCGTTCCGCACTGCAATAAAGCCAGTTTCATGTCATGATATAGTTCGTTTCGTGCCATGATATGGTACATTTCATAGTGTGATATGGCCCGTACGGCGATGCGAAAAAGGCCGTTTGGCACGCAGGCGGTGTGCGGACCACTATGCGACGGACGGCACACGGTTGCGTAAAAACCTTTTTTGCTTTCCGCACCGTGGCCGTGGATAGTATTTCGTTTTCTGTTTTGAGAATCTTATCCGTCAGATTTTTTTACTTCCGTGATGGCATATTTATGCATCCGAAGCCTCAACAATAATATGTCGGCACAGCCTGACGGACACGTAGCAAACCGGTGTGACAATCGGAAGAAACGACATCACGGAAAGCGCTAACGGCTCCAGTCACCTTTCCACCGACGGCTTCCGGGTGCAGGATAGCGGCATGAGACATCGTCGAGCACGAGCACCCAGTCGGTCAGTTCGCCGTCGGTGGGCGGTGCGAAGGTCAACGGATTGCCGTCATTGGCGAATGTGCCTATGGCGGTTGCCTTACCGTCACGCGGATTGAACCACCATGCTTTCAACCGCTTGCCACGCAACTGTGAGGTATTTACTGCGAAACGTCGGCCCGACGGCACGTAAACCATTGCGTATGTTCCGGCTGTGTCGCGCGTGGCAACGAGGCGGTAACGGCCTTCACCGGGCACCGACTGCGCCACACGGGCACTGACTATGAGCGAAGGATCGGGCACGCGGCTGAAGTACGGGCGCGACTCCATGAGCCGGCGGGCGTGCATCATCTGTCCCGAACCGGGACGGCCAAGGGCTTCACGCCACGTGCAGAGCGGATTGTTTATAGGGTGGCGGCCCTTGTCGGAGTCGAACATCTGCCACACGGAGTGGTGTCCGTAGGTGTGACCGCATGCTCCGTTGAAGAGATCCCAGTATAGAGGGCGGCGCACATCCGACGATATGGAATAGCCGAGACGCGAGGCATCGAACGATAGCGGATGGTCCTCGTAGAGCGGTTCGCCGTCGATGACGGGTTTCACGGGCGTGCGTCGATAATCCTCGAGCGTATTGCTGTAGCATCCGGTGTAGTCGGAGTTATGACCGTTCTGCCTCATGTTGAAGCTCAGCCATTCGTCGTTGTGAAACCATGTGGACGAGCCTTGCCCGCCTATGGGATGGAACGTCATGAGCTGCGTACCTCCGTGACCGCGCTGCAGTCCGCGCGCCATGGCACGTATCACGGTTTTCTGACTGTCGTTGTCCACATTGCGGTCGCCTCCGAGAATCCAAATCACACGGCTGTCCTTATATCTCCGTCCGAGAAACTCGCCGTAAATCTCGGCGTTGCGCTCGTCGAACAGCGGACGGTTGTCGCGCACTCCCGCCCCCTCATGCCAGTAGCGTCCCCACGTGGGCAACATTCCCACATACATACCGAGGGCGTTTGCGCATGCCACGATGTGGTCCACATGGTCCCAATAGTCATTGTCGGGTCCGTCGGCGACGGCTGGCGACGCCGGGTCGAAGTCGTTGAGAGGCAGGTGTCCGTATGCGTTTGGCACAGTGTGGCCGTCGAGCTCAGCTATGGCAACGGCCTGTATGACGGTAAATCCTTTCGACGCGCGGTCGGAAAGATAGGTATCTGCCTCCTCACGCGACAGGCGGTGGAACAGTTCCCAGGCTGTGTCGCCGAGATAGAAGAAGGGTGTGCCATCCTCATGTTGCAGGAAACGATGGTTTTCGGACACCACGATGCGGCCGTGGGAGAAGTCTACGGGACGACCTTTCCAGCCGTCGGCACCGGCCGTAAGACTCAAAGCCAGCATGCCGGAGAGAAAAAGTGTTCTGAGGTTCATAAGGTTTTATTGTTTTGATTAGCAGATTATCAGGTTTATATAAGTGAGGCGGCACTTGGCGCGAAGCACCGCCACGAACCGCGACACAGCGCGGTTACACTTGCGGACATGAAAGCACTTAAAGCCCGCGCGCCTCCACCTCGGCCACAATCTCGCGTGCCACGGAGGCTATGACAGAGGCATTGACGGCGTCGCTCTCGGCCGAATCCTTTATGAAGACCGTGATGTAGCAGTTGCGACCCGACGGCATACGCACCACGGCCACATCGTTGTCGCCGGTCTTTATACCATCTATGCGGTCCGAACTGCCCGTCTTGTGGGCTATGGGCAAACCGTCAGGCACACCGGCGCGTATCTTGTCGGCACCCGTCACGGTGGTTGCCATTATGCGACGCAGGGGTTCGTAGAGCGGCGTATTGCTTTCGAATATCAGTTTCATGAGCTGCGTCATGGCCTCGGGACGACTCCAGTTGTCATAACAGTTGGTGAGGTCGCGGTGCATACCGTCCTCGTTGTGCTTCAGACGGAAGTCCTTCACGCCGAGCGAACGCACGTAGCGGTCTATCTGACGCACTCCTCCGGCCATGGCGATGAGTATGTCGCATGCGTTGTTGTCGCTCTCCGCCACACTGTATCTCATTAGTTCCGCCACGCTGATATCCACATCTCCCGTGGGGCGGGCGTCGCGTAGCGGACTGTAAGTGTTCTCACGAAGCATTGCTCTTTCCACATGCACTATGGTGTCGAGGCTCGTTCCGCTGGCCGCCAGGTCGGAAAGCACCTTCATGGCGACGTGCACCTTGAACACACTCATGAGCGGAAAGCGCACCCGGGCGTTCTTTACATAACTGAAACTTCCGCACTCGGCCGACACGCCGACGGTCATACGCTTACCTGAAAGCAAAGAATCGATGCGCTCACCGAGTGACGACGACACACCGCCACACCACGAACGGCACGGCAGAAGAAGCATAAGAAGCAAGAAAAACAGTTTTACACGCATATTCTAAGACAAAAAAATAAATTGATATTGCAAATATAGTGAAAGGCGAGCACACTGACAAGACAAAGAAACTTTTGTTTGTTTGGATTGGCAATGTCGAGCCGAATCCTATATTATAGAAATATAGTGAAAGCATTGCCAAAGGAATAATAACACACCGGCTGTATGCAAAGACGTGATATATATGTCCGGATCTGCCGTCTGAACAAAAATCGGCAGACATGAAAGGAAAATTGATTTATATGAAAAACCGCTGTTTCAATCCCCGATAAGCATTGTTTCTTTCTGCTGAAAGCAAGGCAATCCGGGCACTTTCAAATTTCAAGCGTCTTGCGATTTTTTCGTCAGAGTTTTCAATTCTACCCCTAAAAATAAGCGAGTTTTTGCGGGCAGACTCTCCGTCGGACGCAAATACGCGAAAAATAAGAAGGTCACACAAAACACTGAACATCAGCGGTTTACATTCAATAGCCATTTTTTCATCTTGCAATAAGTACCGTTTCGGCATGTGATATTGCCCGTTTCAGGGCCTGAAATGCGTAATATCACACCCTAAAACAGCCGAAACCACAGGCTCAAATGGGCATAATCGGAATGCCGGATGAATCATTACGGATTACACTACAGGGTATGTGGCGATATGGTACGGGCTGAAAGGGTCTTTATAAGGTCTGATTTAACATATCCTTACTTCTCTTTTGCGATTTTATTTTGTCAAAAAAAAGTCAAGAAAAACTGTAAGTCCATCGCCTGAGTTTTCTTTGAAAACACTGACAAGAGGAGTGAAGAGAAACCCGGGAAAGAAGCCCCGGCCTTGCGGTGATGATTTACCGGTTGTGGCAAAGTGAGTTTGTCATTACGTGAGGGAACCGTCCGTACGGCGTAATGGAGAAAACGGAACAACTTTTTTTCTGTATCTGAAAACCCGTAAGAAGATAAAAAAAGATCCGCCGGCAGTATCAGCTGTGAGCCGATTGACATATGCCGGCGGATCGGGTATTGTGAACTCAGTATCGATCAAACTGTCTGATATATACCGTCAGACAAACGGTTGTAGCGCAACATGATACTTGCGGACATTTATCAGTCGTCGTATTCCTTGTGAAGGAGAGTGCCCGCAGCGTTTATGGTGTACTGCACTTCGGCACGTGCGGTTTCTATCTCAATCTTGTACACAGTGTCCGAAGGTGTTTCGGTGGCCTCCATCTCCATCTTCACTTTCTGGAAATCCTTGTCGGCCTCGAGCGTTGTTCTCACTGCCAGCGGCAGGTCCTCGTAGTTGTAAATATCGTACTCGGTCTTCACCCACTGGTTGCGGCCATTGAACTTCACTTCCTTTATCAGTCCGTTGTGGCTGATCTTTATCTCCAGCAGACCGTCGTCATACTCCTTGCCTATCACCACCGCACCGCTGTACTGCTGCTGGATGAAGGTCAGAAGGTCTTCTGCCACGGGCACATTGCCACCTTCGCCACCGGGAATTTCCGGATTCTGCGGACGCTCGATGAATGTTCCGTCAACGCTGATATACACATCTATCTCGTCGTTCCATGCACTCTGCAGACGCTCAAGCTCGAAGCTGAAGTAGTGGTTTGCGGCAGACTCGAACTCCTCGGCGTCTTCAACACGCCACTCACTTGTGCTGTACTTGCCGGTGAGAGCAGTCATCACCACCTCAGGAACGAGGCTGGCGTAGTTGCGGCCGAAGTCGGTCTTGGTGTAAACCCACTGGTTTGACGCATCGAATACGGCTTCGTACTTCAGTCCGTTGCACACAAACTCAATCTCTGTGGAGTTGTGCTCGCGCTCCATGTCCACCATACGGGCACCCGGATAGTTTGTATTGAGCCATGCGTTGATGGCATCCGACGGTGTCTGCGGCAGGTAGTCGTGATAGTCATTGTCCTTGTCCACATCGGCAATCTCCTTCACCAGCACACCGGCAGCGGTGTAATAGAGTTCCATCTCTGTCTCAACGCCCGATTCCTTCTTCTCCACGTTTATCACATAAAGTGCTTCTGTGTTGTCCGGTCTCTGGAGGAAATCAACCTCGTTGTCTCTCACCCACGGCGACTTGGAATAAGCGCTGGCTTCGAATGCGGTCTTCACTGCTTCGGGAATCATGCTGTATGGCATCTCCACCTCGGTCATGTTCCACTTACCAGTGCCCCATTCAAACCATGCCGTATGGTCTTTGCCGGATGTCTGCTGTCCGCTTGTTGTGAAACTTGCAACGGCATACGAATCATATTTCTTGGCCCATGTGACGTTTGTAGCGTCGGGATATTTCTCCTCAAACTCAGCCAGCACAGCCTTAGGCACCTGCTTCTCGCTCAGCTTACCGTCGTCAAAAGAATCATTGTTGTCGCACGATACCATGATGAACATCGCCATCATGAGTGTTAAAATAGTGAATCTTCCTTTCATATACATTATTTTTAGTTGTTAGTTCTGATTATTGTTTCATGCTGCGAAATTATTGTCGAATTCTGAAAAGAATCTGAAATATGATTCCAAATTCAGGCTTTTACATTCAAAAAAGTGTTTATTTTTATTAAAAGCCCGTATAAAGCATGATAAAGACATACCAGAACAGCATCACTGACAGGCATATTCCGCAGAAAAAGAAGCCGGAGAATAACACATTGAAAACAGTATCTGACGGCACGAAAGACGTAAAACCACCGGAAGAAAAGCCACATTCCACAAAGCTGAACCAGCCTGTCCACGCATAAGCCGTAAGGCAATGGCACAAGAAAACAAAAATGCCCGGCTTCCGAAAACCGGAGCCGGGCCGTTTTTTACCACTGTTATGAAAATGCAAACAGCAATAAGAAAACAAAGCAAACTATCTGCGAGTATCTTCTTTTATACCTTTTATATTAACTCCCCAACCTGTCACCTTTGTCACGGATGTTTTGTACAATCCGAAGAAATAGCTGTGTTTCTCTTTGTCGAACTCCGGTTCGAGTATTATGTCAACATTAGAACTTTCCTTTGCACGATAAAGAGCCTGGGCTTCTCTCTTGCCCAATCCTCTGTAACGGTTGGAACTCTTAAGAGTCTTATTGCCGTTCTTGTTGAGCTGGATAAAGCCAAACAGAGTCTTTGTCTCTACTGTTCCCTCTACCTTTTTGGCATTTGCATAGTCCAGGTCAGCTGCGACATAAGTGGCGATGACATTATCACCCACACCCATAACCGGAGCTGTCTTCTGGTAAGACGCACAACTTGTGAACATCAATGTAGTTACAGACAATGCTGCGACAACTTTAGTAAATTTTCTCATTTTCTTTCTTTTAATATGAGTTCTGTCAATCAATAACCATTACGATACGAGCAGCTGAACTCGTTATCTGCCCGACCGTCATTTTTTAACCTTTTATGACACAAAGTTACACAAATACACAAAGGCCGACAACCGCGAAAATCAAGGATAGAGCCCAAACAAAACATATCGTGGTTCAGACGGTAAAAAACAGTAATCACATGGTAAATAATTTTTCGCGACATACACCGGTCAGTCTGTATTTGCATCATGTCATGGCCGGAAGACCGACTGTATATCCTCACAAACCCGCCTGCTGTGAGGACAAGAAACACGTATGGGCACAACGGTCACGGACTGACAGCAAACGACAGAAACGCTTCATAACAAAAACAAAATCCGGTGCATACATTGAAATGCACCGGATACCATGATAATATTGTACAAAACAGCTTTAAGGTATCTTATACAGAACACATGTTCAACACATGACGGTTCTGTCATAAGTCAATCATGTCAGTATGATCCTGTTCCATGGCACAAGTCGCACGTGACGTGCTGATGGCCCGTTCCCACTTCCCGGTTGCATGTGGCGCACCACTTGTGCTGACCGGCACTGTAGAATTCCTTTATCTTACGGCCTGTTCCGCCGCACAGACGGCACACGGTCTTGGTCTGCGTAGTAGTGGTTCCTCCTGTACTCGGAGCTGTATAGAAGCCTCCACCGGAGAAACCTGAGACAGAACCGCTGCTTTCCACCGGCTGCGAAGGATTATGCAACTTATACTGTGTGTATGCGTTGCTGTACCATTCGTCCAGCTGTGCCTTGACACCATAGTTGAGATAAACCTTCCGGAGTATCTTGTCGTTGGTGGCATTCACAATCTTTCTTGCCTCTGAATAATGAGAGACGGCATCACCATATTTGCCTTCATTGAAACTGCTGTGGCCGGCATTGATAAAAGCAAAGAAGTTTTTCATGTCAGCCGACTGCATGTTGGGATTCTTGAGAACGGCGCTCACGGTGAGTCCTTCGCCTAAGGAACCAAGAATGTCACCAAGACTCTGCGCACTCGCTCCGACGCAGCAAAGACAGCACATCGCCGAGAACAGAATACACTTTAATGTTTTCATAAAATCTGATTTTGTGGTTTGTTTATTTTATTATTGATTGTTTTTCCATATATGCTGTGGTGCCCGAAGTACATTCGGGTGAACCCGCAGCGACACATAAAACAGAACGTTTGTCTTGTGCAAAGTTACACAAAGCGCGGCATGTCCGCAACCGGCCTGAAGGCGCAGAATTACCGGAGCGGCAACAGACCGGTTCAAACGGTGGAAAATCGTGCCCATACGGTATATATTTCATCGGGACACGACACGTATGAGATAATTACAAAAAAAGAATGTCCGAATTTCGCCACGGCTCATATATATATTTATTTTCCCATAGTTGTAACAAGCCGACAACGATATCAGACATTCTATATCAGGAAAGCCTAATCCTATAATACCAACATGAGGCTAAACTCTCTGTATGTATATATATATATTTAATGCGAATCATTGCGACGGACACTCCATCGCCTGCATAGTACGGTCTCATCGAAGACGCGGAAAGCGCGCCGTCATTATATGCACAAAAGTAGGAAAACATCATAAAAGATGCAACCACCATGGCAGCACGCATGCACCATACGTGCAGTGAGTGTGCCTAAATGGTAGAAAAACATGTTTATGTGGTAGTTAATATGCATCGACATGGCATTTTACGGCAATTCCGTAAAGCTGCGCATACTGCAGACACGGATTTGCATGAACTTGCATAAACCGATATGAGAAAATGAATAAACATTCATCGCAAATCAAAAATTCATAAATATGCAGTCTCACCAACCGGTCAAGATAAAAAGAAATACTCCAGACACCCGACCGCAGGACAGACATCCGGGAGCCATCCATGTCTCTCTCAAAAAGAAACGCCCGACGGACATGCAGCCCGACGGACGTAAGCCAAACAGTGTATTTATAGCCGGGAGACGACGCACAAGGCGTTTTCGCGCAAGGCCGTCAGCCGTATTATTCTTTCCCAATGCCGCACGACAGACTCACAACAGTCTGAGCGCCTCTCTTATCTCCGAATAGTGACGACGACTGGCCATTATCTCTACATTGTTGAACGGCGGGAAGAGCACGCAACGTAGCGTGGTGTACTCTACCGAAGCCAGATAGTCGATGTTGAGAATGCAGCTGGCACTCACCTTCACAAAGGTACTGCTCATGGCGAGTATGTCCTTGGCCTTGGTGGTGCGGCGCAGGCGGTGCTCCTCCATACTGGTGAGCGTTATCACCCAACAGCGGCTGTCATCGTAGTGAAAATAGAGTATCTCCTGACGCCGGAGCAGCATCAGACGGTCCACGGTCTGCACCGCGAATCTGTCACCGGAGCCAGCAGTGGCGGTCTGTGAAGCCGAAACCGGCATGCCGCTGCGGCTGTCGGTCCTCACACGGTCGATGACAGTCTGCAACTCTTCGGGTGTGTAGGGCTTGAGCAGATAGTCGAACGCCGAGGCGCGCAACGCGTCGATGAGATATTTGTCATATGCTGTGTAGAACACAACATGCGTGTTTGGTCCGATGAGCGGTTTCATCTCCTTCATAAAGTCTATGCCGCTGATGCCGGGCATCTCCACATCCATGAAAAGTATATCGGGCTGATGGCGCATTATGCTGCGGCGTGCCTTCTGCACGTTGGTCTGCGTATCGGCCACGACTATATCATCGTAAGTCTGCAGATCGTTCTCCAAAGCACTTATCGCGCCGGGTTCGTCGTCCACTATGACGGCTGACATTATCTTGGTATTCATCTGATTTGTGTGTTTTATAGGTTGAACTGATAGCGGTAAGGTACGTAAATGGTGACAAGAGTGCCTCTCTCCCCTGTCGTTGAAAGATTGCTGATGTCGAACCGCATTTTTTTCCACGTTTCTGGCATTGAGCATCTCCACCGTACGGAAAATCATCTTCAGACCATTGCCTGTACCGCGTTCCGAATTATTGTATGCACCGGGATTATAGCCGTTGCCATTGTCGCGTATACTTACAAGCACGCCCTTGCCGTTGTCGTCGACGGTCACCACAATTTCTCCAGTGTCTTCCATACCGTCGAAGGCATACTTCAAGGCATTCTCCACAGGAATCTGTATGCACATTGACGGCACCAAAACCTGAACGTCAACACCCTCATCCACATGCCACTCCACGCGCGGTGTGTCGGGATTTGTCTCCTCGCGCAGAGCCACAAAGTCCTTCACGAGTTCCATCTCCTCCTCCAGTGTCACAGCCACCTTGTCCGAAGCAAGCAGATTGGAGCGCAACACTTTAATAAAAAGACGCAGCTTCTGCGACAGATCATCATACTGTCTGAAGGCCGGCATGATGGCATTGAGCACGTTCAGAGTGTAGTGTGGCGATATGCGGTTCTTCACATTATCCATACGCAGTTTCGTCACCAGAGCGAGCTGACGGGCATACACCCGCTCGTTCTTGCGGCGTACATACACAAACACAAGCACCGCACCGAGCACAACAATAAGCAACAGACCCACGGTGAAAACAATGGTGGTGCGCTGTTCGGACAGCTGAACGTTCTTTCCTGCTATGAGTATATCACGCTTGAGCAGCGTTGTGTCCTGACGGTAGCGGAAATCTATCTCAGCGATACTCTTCAGATGGCGTTCGTTTCTTATGGAGTCGTTGTATTTGTCCACCATCTCCTTGTAGCGGAAGGCACGACGATAGTCCTCCTGACGCAGATAATACTCCATCAGGCGCTTGTTGTGCAGATACATGTACGACGGTCCTATGCGTCTGGCATCATACGGTTGTGACAGATACTTCCCCGCCTTTGCATACTGATGACGGTTGAGCGCGAGTGCAGCCTGCAGACTGTTAAGATAGAACACCACTTCGTCGTTGGCCGTAGAATCGGCATATACATACGAGCAGGCACGGTCGAGATACACTCCGGCAGAGTCGAGCTGGCCGAGAAGTGTATATATCTCACCCAGGTTGGCCTCGGTTATGACATTGAACGAAGGCTGGTTGAATTGTCTCACTATGGCATACGCCTTCTTGAAACATTCCAGAGCCTCGGCATAACGTTCCTCGAAATAATAGCAGTTTCCCTTGGAATTATAGAAATAATAACGCTCATATTCGAGTTTGGGTTCAGGATTATGTTCGGCCATGTCGAAATAATAGTGTGCCTGCGTGAAGTTATGCAGATCGGCATACACCAGCGCCAGACCTACATATATGCTGTATTTCACACGCCGCGAACCCAGAGAGTCGGCCACCCACAGTGCCTTACGGTAGTATCTGGCAGAGTTGGCCTGGTCGCCTGTCTGGCGATACTGGTCGGCAAGATTTATGCAGATATTCTCCAGCTCGCGCCTGTCGGATGTGCGGTAGAGCGCATCGTAGGCATGATGAAGGCATGCCATGGCCGAATCACGCTGGTTCATTCCCTGCAGCATTGCATATCGGTGGTTCCAGCATACGGCCTCAAGAGCCTCAGCGTCTTCGTGAGCACGCGCATAGGCCAGCACTCTCTCGTTGGTGCGCATGGCATCGTCCGTGTTTCCCTGCAGGAATCGGCAGTAAGCCTCGAACAACTCAAGGCGGTAGAAGGCCATGCTGTCCGTCAGTCCTTTCTGTACTTGGCTGAAACGTTTTTCCATAAGATCAGGGAACGTATAAATCGAGTCGTAGCGGCTTATCAGAAAAGAATCCACCATATCCCGCTCCTGCAGGTTGCCCTCATTATGCGATGTGCATGAAAAAAATCCTAATAGTACGATACTTAATAACCAAAATGTCTTTCTCATTTCCATTTACTTCAATCTGTAAGGAAGCCACAGCATGCGTCCGTAACGCTCCTTGTAGTGTCTCGCGACTCCCGGTTTTGTTAAAAGGCCTAGCAAAGATACAAAAAAAACAAATACCATATATTCTGTCCGACATACAAAACATGAAATTTATATGAATGAAAAACATGACGACAGGTCATATATCCTTATTATATATAAGGTGTGTAACGCTATGCGTAGGCACGTGCGGCACATAATGCTCCACATTCAGTCATCACAGAATAAATGTTCCGCCACATCACTGTGGGTATACCTCCATCCCCCGATATACAAAAAAAGACTTATCCCGGCGCACCATGTTGGGCAGTTCCCGGGATAAGTCTTTTCGTTCTCCGACACTCTGCGGCCGGATATCTAATTATGGCATTTGTCAGAATTCGCTGCTTTCCGGACGCAGTTTACGCACGGTCTCGGCTGCACGCCACATCTCTTTTTCGCGCATTGCCTTGAGTTCGGCATTGAGTTTCTCGCGATAATCTGGCTGTGAGTTGCTGTCAATGGATATCTGTGCTTCCTGTCCTGTTTTCACAGAGAGGTAGAGCCACTGCATCACGGGCTTGATAGCGTCGCGGAAACGCGGTGCCCAGTCGAGTGCACCACGCTGTGCTGTGGTTGAGCAGTTGGCATACATCCAGTCCATTCCCTTGGCAGCGAACAGCGGCATAAGGCTCTGTGTGAGTTCTTCCACGGTCTCATTGAACGCTTCAGACGGTGAATGGCCGTTCTCACGGAGCACTTCATACTGTGCCTCCAACAGTCCTTCGATGGCTCCCATGAGTGAACCACGCTCGCCGGTAAGATCGCTCGTAGCCTCACGCTGGAATGTTGTCTTAAACAGATACCCCGCACCTATACCGATGCCGAAGGCGATTGCCTTCTCCTCAGCCTTGCCCGACGCGTCCTGATATACGGCATACGAGCAGTTCAGACCGCGTCCCTCGAGGAACATGCTGCGCAACGATGTACCCGAACCCTTCGGTGCAACCATCATCACATCAACATCCTCAGGCGGCACAACGCCCGTACGGTCGTTCCAAGTGATGGCAAAGCCGTGTGAGTAATAAAGTGTCTTGCCTGACTTGAGGTAAGGTTTCACCTTCGGCCATACGGCAATCTGTCCTGCGTCAGACAGGAGCATGCATATTATAGTGCCTTTGTCGGCAGCCTCTTCTACAGAAAACAATGTCTTGCCGGGAACCCATCCGTCTTCCACGGCCTTGTCGTATGTCTTGCCCTGACGCTGTCCCACAATCACATTAAAGCCGTTGTCGCGCAGGTTGCAGGCCTGTCCGGGTCCCTGAATACCATAGCCCAGAACCGCTATGGTCTCGTTCTTGAGCACTTCGCGTGCCTTTTCCAATGAAAACTCTTTACTGGTGACTACTGTTTCCAACACGCCACCGAAATTCATTTCTGCCATATTTTTAATTTGTTTTTATGCAACCCGAAGGCCACGGTTCGTTATATTATTTCAATAAATCAGCGGGCAAATATAGCAATTTAATAGCTATCAGCCAAATTTTCTTTCACTTTTTCACAAATTTAATCTTACAGCGACAAGCCTCAACATCCTTTTCCGCACCGGCAGACAGCTTGGCCACGCGCACGCAATACTCATCGTCGCCGGTCTGTTCGACGTAAAGATTCAGACGGTCGCCAATATAAGCCTCGGCCACATATGCGATGTCGATGCGGCGTATGTCGTTGTGTCGGTACCACTCGATGTCCCAAAGATCGAGAATATGCTCAATGTATTTCACACTGTTGATGTGTCCGTTCACGTCGACATCGCTATAACGTGTGTCAATGCTGCGTACCAGTCGGGCTCCGTCGCCCATCTTCACACGCGACGGCGGCTCTATGGGGCACGGTGTGTCAGTGTCCACATACTCCATTATCAGTCCGTCGCGCACGGCCATGATGTCCACAGGCTGGCGTGTCACGGTGTCTATCATCGCCCAGATACTACGTCCGTATCCGCAACGGCGGCCGCTGCTGTCGGTGACGGCATAATTGCGACTTGTGAAATAGCGCTTCACGCTCTCCACCCAAGTGCCAACACTGATAGTGTCGTAAGCCTCGGGCATGGTCTCCATCTCTATTACAAGGCGCGAAAGTACCCATGTGCGGTGTATCGGATTAAGATAATTCATGCCGTAGCCGCGCTCATTTGAGTGGAAATCAGCCGCGTTGAGCAGGTTGTTTCCCAGATGTCCCATGAACAGACGGTGCGAGAAATCGCAGTGAAAAGGCTCTACCAGAAAATCGTAGACGCCTACTTTACTCTTCAGTTCCATAATCGTCACTATATTTCTGCCGGTGAAGATAATCGGCCACCGGCTCGTCAAAACTTCTTGTTACGGCTATACGGCCCGAGCGGCTGTACTGCAACAGACATCCGAACTTGCTCAGACAGTAGTACAGGTCGGTAACGTCCTCGGTCAGTCCAGCATACTGCACTGTGCTGTACGTAGGATTCACCTCCATCATACGTGCGTCGTGGCGGCGTATGGTGCGCGATATTTCAGGATTCTCAAGCAGTTTCGGTGTCGATATCTTGTAAAGTCCCACTTCGTGTATGAACAGTTCCTCGTCGCGATAATAGTCGGCCTTCACCACGTCAATCTTCTTCTCGATAAGTTTTGTTATCTTCTGTATCTGATTTTCGTCGCTCCATGCCGTTATGGTATATTTGTGTATGCCGCGTTTGCTCGATGCCGACACGTTCAGACTTTCTATGTTTATCTGGCAACGGGTGAACACAGAGGTTATCTGGTTCAGTATGCCGGCGAGGTTTTCCGAGTAAACGAGCAATGTATATAAGTTCTTCTCCATGTCCTTACTGTTGATTGTTATTTTATTTCAAGAAGCATCTCGTCCACGCTGCAGCCCGGAGGCGTCATCGGCAGGACGTTGTCTTCCTCTCTCACGGCGCACTCGAGCACATACGGTCCGGGCGTTGCGAGCATTCGAGCAACGGCTTCGTGCAGTGTCTCGCGCCCGGTCACGGCTTCGTAAGGAATGTTGTAGGCGCGGCATACGAGTTCGTACGACGGATTGAGCATGTGGGTGAAGGAATAGCGTTTGTCGAAAAACATATACTGCCACTGGCGTACATTGCCCAGATAATTGTTGTTGAGCAGTATAATCTTTACGGGGGCTTGCTGCTCCATTATGGTTCCGAGTTCCTGTATACTCATCTGGAATCCGCCGTCGCCGGTGAAAAGACACACCGTGCGTTGTGGCGCTCCGAACGTAGCTCCAACCGCTGCCGGCAGGCCGAAGCCCATTGTTCCGAGGCCGCCGCTGGTAACGACACTGCGTTTGTTGTTGTATTTGAAGTAGCGGCAGGAGAACATCTGGTTCTGTCCCACATCGCTCACGAGCACCGCATCGCCCTTAGTGGCCTCGGCCACAGCATTGACCACTTCGCCCATAAGCAGCGGACCGTCCTGCGGATGTATGGCCGGCTGTATGACACGTGCGTCTTCCTCGTCGCGCAACGGGCCGAAACTGTCTATCCATTCGCGGTGGCTCTTTTTGTCGAGCAGGCGCGTCACGGCAGGCAGCGACATCTTGCAGTCGCCCAGAACGGCCACGTCGGTCTTCACGTTCTTGTCTATCTCGGCGTTGTCGATGTCAAAGTGGATTATCTTCGCCTGCTTGGCATAAGTGTCAAGACGACCTGTCACACGGTCGCTGAATCTCATACCGATAGCTATCAGCACGTCACACTGCTGCTCCTTCACGTTGGGCGCATAGCTGCCGTGCATACCGAGCATGCCCATATTGAGCGGATGGCCCGACGGCAAAGCCGATAGTCCGAGCAATGTGCGTGCCGCCGGTATGTCGGCTTTCTCAAGAAACTCTATCAGTTCGTTGTGGGCGCCTCCCAATTCAACGCCCTGTCCCACGAGTGCGAGCGGACGTTTGGCCGAGTTGATGAGTGCGGCGGCACGCGCCACAGCATCATCGTCGAGCTTGGGATAAGGTTCGTAACTGCGCACGGAAGTCACTTTTACTGGCTTCCACTCGGTTGTCGCCACCTGCGCATTCTTTGGAAAGTCGAGCACAACAGGTCCCGGACGGCCCGAACGGGCTATGTAGAATGCCTGACTGACGGCCCATGCGATGTCCTCCGGACGGCGTATCTGGTAACTCCATTTTGAAATTGGCTGGGCGATACCCACGAGATCGACTTCCTGAAAAGCATCTGTACCGAGCGCGCTGACACCCACCTGACCGGCTATCACCACTATCGGAGTAGAGTCCATCATGGCATCGGCCACGCCGGTGAGCGTATTTGTGGCTCCCGGACCGCTCGTGACGAGGCACACTCCCACCTCACCGCTCACACGCGCATAGCCTTCGGCGGCATGGGCAGCACCCTGTTCGTGGCGCACCAGCACGTGGTTGAAAGCATGTTTGTCACCTACCGTATAATCGTAAAGAGCATCGAAAACCGGCATTATGGCTCCGCCCGGATAACCGAAGATGGTCTTCACCCCTTCGTTCTGCAGCGAGCGCATGAGTGCCTCAGCTCCTGTTATAATTTCCTTCGACATTTATAATATGTTTTGAAAACCATGCAGCAGGAAGAAACCCTGTATGTCTGCCGCCGGCTTTGTGTTTTTAATCTATTATTCTCACTCCTCCCTTGTCGGCAGAACTTACGCTCCGCGCGTAGGCTTTCAGTGCCTTGCTCACCTCGCGCACCCGTCTGACAGGACGTTGTCCACGTGCCTGCAGTTCCTCGTCGCTCAGACGGACACTTATAGTTCGTGCCGGGATGTCAATATCAATAATGTCGCCGTCGACAATCTTGCCGATATTGCCGCCCGCTGCGGCCTCCGGCGATATGTGACCTATGCTCAGTCCGCTCGTTCCTCCGGAGAAACGGCCGTCGGTAATGAGCGCGCATTCCTTGCCGAGATGCATACTCTTGATGTACGACGTGGGGTAAAGCATCTCCTGCATGCCCGGTCCGCCCTTCGGTCCTTCGTGGGTGATGACCACGCAGTCGCCGCTTTTCACACGTCCGCCCAGTATGGCGTCGCAAGCTTCCTCCTGCGAGTCGAACACACGGGCCGGTCCGCTGAACTTCCATATCGACGGATCCACGCCGGCCGTCTTCACCACACAACCGTCCTGGGCTATGTTGCCGAAGAGCACAGCCAGTCCGCCGTCCTTGGTATAGGCGTGCTCCAGACTTCTTATGCAGCCGGTGGCGCGGTCGGTGTCGAGTGTCTCCCACTCACAGTTCTGGCTGCCCATGACAGTGGAGAACCTGTGTCCGGGCGCACTGCTGTAAATACGCAACGCCTCAGGATCGGCATTTTCGCACGTTATGTCATACTTTTCCATTGCCTCGTCAAGCGTCATTCCGTCAACACGCTTAACAGTTCCGTCCACCAGTCCGCCCTTGCTCAGCTCGTTCATTATGCCGAGTATGCCTCCGGCACGGTTACATTCCTGCACGCTGTACTTCTGTGTGTTGGGCGCGAGCTTGCACAGACACGGCACTTTACGGCTCAGACGGTCGATGTCCTTCATGCTGAAGTCCACGCCACCCTCGTTTGCCACCGCCAGCAGATGGAGCACAGTGTTGGTGCTTCCGCCCATGGCTATGTCGAGCGTCATGGCATTGAGGAACGCCGTGCGCGTGGCGATGTTGCGCGGCAACACGCTTTCGTCACCGTCCTCATAATAGGCCAGCGCGTTCTTTACTATCTGTCGTGCCGCATCGCGGAACAGTCTGATACGGTTGGCATGCGTCGCAAGTATCGTGCCGTTACCCGGCAGCGACAGTCCGATAGCCTCCGTGAGCGAGTTCATGGAGTTGGCTGTGAACATGCCCGAGCAGCTTCCGCATCCCGGACACGCGCACCCCTCAATCTGACGCATCTCCTCATCGCTCACCGAAGGGTCGGCTCCCTTCACCATTGCCGTGATGAGATCGGCATTCTCGCCGCGCCACCGTCCGGCCTCCATCGGCCCACCCGAGCAGAACACGGTCGGTATGTTGAGCCTCATGGCAGCCATGAGCATGCCCGGCGTCACCTTGTCGCAGTTGGATATGCATATCATGGCGTCGGCCTTATGAGCGTTCACCATATACTCCACCGAGTCGGCGATGATGTCGCGCGACGGAAGTGAATAAAGCATGCCGTCGTGTCCCATAGCGATTCCGTCGTCAATGGCAATCGTGTTGAACTCGGCGGCATAGCACCCCATGCTTTCTATTTCTTTTTTTACTATCTGTCCGATTTCGTGCAGATGCGTATGTCCCGGCACAAACTGCGTGAACGAGTTCACCACTGCTATTATAGGTTTGCCGAACTGTTCCTGCTTCATGCCCGTGGCCACCCACAGAGCCCTTGCTCCGGCCATGCGACGGCCTTCGGTACATACCGCACTTCTCAACTTATGTTTCATCTCTGTTCTCCCTTTCAGTTCCAATCCGCACTACAGTTCATCTCCGTATGCGGTGGAACGCTAACCGTATAAAAATAACAAACACCGCCATACGTATCGCCTCATGCGACACATAAGCCTTCAACGGCTTTTCAGACGGTCTGCATGCAAAGGTAGTCAGTTTTTGTGTAAAGAACAAACAAACCGTCATTATTTATTCGATAAAAATATCAATTTAACAACAAAACAATAATAAATATTGCAATTCAAAAGAAAATACCGCACATTTTGAGGCGTTTTGTGCAATATTCGGTCTGACATACCACGGCAACCGGCCTGTCGTCACGACGCAAACAGAAAACAAAGACTGCCCGCAGAGCACGACACGGGAACATCCTCAAGACCACACCAATAAGCATAATCGTACGCGATTCTGCAAAAATAATACAGTCCATATAAAAGCATTACGACTAACTTTGCATACAGAATAAACCTAAAAACAAAAACACAATGATAAGAGACAGATTTTTTATTGTCATTGCCATATTGTTTCTGATGACATGGCAATGCCGCACCGCTGCCCAGATTAAGGGCAACGAAATCACGGTAATGGTGTCGCCCGACCACGACGACTGGAACTACGGGCTCGGAGAGAAATGCGAATTCACCGTGTCGGTGTACAAAGCACAGAACCTCTTGCGCGACGTGGTTATCGACTATGAGCTCGGACCGGTGATGTATGCCGACGTGAAGAAGGAGAACGTAAGGCTGAAGGACGGCACATGCCGGCTGACCGGACGCATGGACAAGCCCGGATACTATCGCTGCAAGGTGCGCGCCCACTCCGGGGGACGCACATACGAGGGACTCGCCACGGTGGCTTTCGCGCCGGAGAAGATAGAAGCGGCGGCGCAGATGCCGGCCGACTTCAAGGCATACTGGGAACGCAACATAAGTCAGGCGCGCCAGACTCCGCTCGACAGCCGCATGCGTCTGCTGCCCGAACGCTGCACCGACAAGGTGAACGTGTATGAGGTGAGCTTCCAGAATGAGCAATACGGCTCGCGCATCTACGGCATACTCTGCATGCCTAAGGCCGAAGGACAATATCCGGCCCTGCTGCGTGTGCCTGGAGCAGGCGTGCGTCCTTACTCGGGCGACACCTATACGGCATCCAAAGGAGCCATAACTCTGGAGATAGGCATACACGGCATACCGGTGACAATGAGCCAGGACGTGTACGACCGACTTGCTGACGGCGCACTGCGCGAGTACTACCGCTTCAACACCGACAACCCCACATCGTTCTACTATCGCCGCGTGGTGCTCGGCGTGGTACGTGCCATCGACTTCATCGACCAGTTGCCGCAATACAACCACAAGGCTCTCGGAGTGACAGGTTCGAGCCAGGGCGGCGCACTTTCAATAATGGCAGCCGGACTGGACAGCCGCGTGACGTGCTATGCAGCCGTACATCCAGCCTTGTGCGACCACGAGGCGTTTCTCAAAGGCAGGGCAGGCGGATGGCCGCATTATTACTATTACGACACGAAACCGTCTGACAAGACCATTGAGAACATACGCCACTACGACGTGGTGAACTTCGCGCGCTGCATCACGGTGCCCGGATGGTTCAGCTGGGGATACAACGACGAGGTGTGTCCGCCTACTTCAATGCAGGCCGCCTACAATGCGGTGAAGGCACCGAAGGAGTTCAAGCCTTACCTGCAGACAGGACATTACTGGTATCAGGAACAATGGGACGAATGGTGTGAATGGCTTTGGAATAAACTCGGAATATATGAATAAACGTACAATCATTATGACAGCAACCTCAGCAATGGCTGCCGTGGTCATGGCGCAGACGCCCGTTAAGCCCGCCATACCGCAGGACAAGGAAATAGAACGCAAGGTGGAGCAGACACTCGCCGGCATGACTCTCGACGAGAAAATAGGTCAGATGTGCGAGATAACGGTCGATGTGGTGACCGACTGGAGCTCACACAACGACTTCAGACTGAGCCGCGAGAAGCTCGACACCATCATCCGTCAGTACAAGGTGGGCTCCATTCTGAACGTTCCGCTCAGCGTGGCGCAGACCAAGGAGAAATGGGCTGAGTCGATAGCCGAGATTCAGAAGATGTCGATGGAAGCCATAGGCATACCGTGTGTTTATGGTGTCGACCAGATACACGGCACCACCTACACACTCGGCGGCACGCTCTTCCCGCAGCCGATAAACCAGGCGGCGAGCTTCAACCGCGACATGCCCTACCGCGTTTCGCAGGTGAGCGCATACGAGTCGCGCGCATGCGACATACCGTGGATATACGCTCCGGTGATGGACCTCGGGCGCAATCCGGTGTGGCCACGCGCATGGGAGTCGTTCGGTGAGGACTGCTACGTCAACGCCGTGATGGGAAGCCGGGCGGTAAAAGGATTCCAGGGCGACGACCCCAACCACATAGGACCTGAGAACGTGGCTGCCTGCATGAAGCACTTCATGGCCTACGGTGTGCCCGTGACAGGCCGCGACCGCACTCCGTCGGCCGTGGGCGATAGGGATATGCGCGAGAAATATTTCATGCCTTTCCTCCATGCGGCGCGTGCCGGAGCACTTACGCTCATGCCCAACTCGTCCATCAACATGGGCATTCCGTTCCATGCCAACAAGACTCTGCTCACCGACTGGCTGAAGGAGGGCCTCAACTGGGACGGCATGATTGTGACCGACTGGGCCGACATCAACAATCTGTGCGTACGCGACCACATAGCCGCCACTAAGAAGGACGCCATACGCATAGCCATAAACGCCGGCATCGACATGTCAATGGTGCCCTATGACGTCAGTTTCTGCGACGACCTGAAGGAGCTCGTGAACGAAGGCAAGGTGAGCATGAGCCGCATAGACGACGCCGTGCGCCGCATACTCCGACTGAAATACCGTCTTAATCTTTTCAATCGTCCCGACACCCGGCCGGCCAACTATCCTGACTTCGGCTGCAAGGAGTGGGCCGACGAGGCACGCACATTCGCCACTGAGTCGCAGGTGCTGCTGAAGAACGACGACAACACGCTGCCTCTGCGCGAGGGAACAAGAATACTTCTCACCGGCCCTAACGCCAATTCCATGCGCTGCCTCAACGGCGGATGGTCGTACTCATGGCAGGGCGACAAGGCCGACGAGTGCGCAGCGCAGTACAACACCATATACGAAGCCATGTGCAACCGCTTCGGAAGCGACAACGTGAAGCTCGTGGAGGGCGTGAGCTACAAGAAAGGCGGAAAGATAGACGAGATGGGAACGACAGACATAGAGGCTGCCGTGAACGCCGCAAGCGATGCCGACGTAATCGTGGCGTGCATAGGCGAGACATCGTATGCCGAGACTCCGGGCAACATATCCGACCTCTGGCTGCCCGACGCACAGCGCAGTCTGGTGAAAGCTCTCGCCGCAACGGGCAAGCCCGTAGTGCTCATACTCAACGAGGGACGCCCACGCATCATCAGCGACATTGTGCCGCTGGCAAAGGCGGTGATAGACATCATGCTGCCGGGCAACTACGGTGGCGACGCCCTCGCCTCGCTGATAGCAGGCGACAGCAACTTCTCGGCCAAGCTGCCTTTCACCTATCCGAGTCATCCGAACTCGCTGACCACCTACGACTACAAGCCGTGTGAGAACATGGGACAGATGGACGGCAACTACAACTACGACGCCGTGATAGACGTGCAGTGGCCCTTCGGCGCAGGCATGAGCTACACAACGTTCGCCTACGACAACCTGCGTGCCGACAAGACCGACTTCGGTGCCGGTGACACTCTGACGTTCAGCATCGACATCACCAACACCGGCAACCGCGACGGAAAGGAACCCGTGCTGCTCTACTCGTCGGACGTGGTGGCAAGTCTGTCGCCCGACAACAAACGGTTGCGCCAGTTTGACAAGGTGGAACTGAAGGCGGGCGAGCGCCGCACAGTGAAGATGAGCATCAAGGCTTCGGACCTTGCGTTTGTAGGAGCCGACGGCCGATGGACTCTTGAGGAGGGCGACTTCGTCATGACCTGCGGCAGTCAGAAGCTCACAATACACTGCAACGAGACAAAGACATGGGACACGCCCAACATATAAAACCAGAAATCATGCACAGAACATCACTGATGGCTGCGCTGGCCATAGCCATCATGCCGCACTGCGGAGCCTATGCGAAAATAAAAACCGCACCGCTCATAGCGCCGGGCATGGTGATACAGCAGAACAGCGACGTGCGCCTGAGCGGAACGACAACGCGCAAAGGTGCAACGATAAAGATAAAAGCGTCGTGGGACAGACGCACACTGAAGTGCAAGGCCGGCAACGACGGACGCTGGACCGTAACCATACGCACCCCGCAGGCCGATCACAAGCCACACACGCTGACACTCGACGACGGCGAACCTCTGACCATTGACGACGTGCTCGTGGGCGAGGTGTGGTTCGCGTCGGGACAGAGCAACATGGAGATGCCGATGCGGGGATTCGACAACTGCCCCGTGGAGAACAGCACCGAGACAATACTCCGGGCAGGCGAGAACCGCGACGTGCGCCTCTTCACCGTACCCAAGACACAGAGCTGGCAGCCTGCCGACTCGTGCGGCGGACGGTGGATGAGGTCTGAACCGCGGAACGCCGCCGAGTTCAGTGCCACGGCCTACCACTTCGCCACGACGCTGAGCCGTGCGCTCGACGTGCCTGTGGGCGTGGTGGTGTGCGCCTACGGCGGCTCGAGAGTGGAGAGCTGGATGAAACGCAGCCTGCTCGAGGACTTCCCAGACATAAGTCTCAAGCGCGAGGATGTGGAAAAGGAACAGGAGTGGTCGCGCCCCTTGCTTATGTACAACGCCATGTTCCACCCCGTGACGTCCTACACATACAAAGGCATTATCTGGTATCAGGGCGAGTCGAACACCGGCAGCTACCAGACATACGCCGACCGTCTGGCGCTCATGGTGAAGTCGTGGAGGGAGGAACTCGGCCTTGGCGACATACCGTTCTACAGCGTCGAGATAGCGCCATACGAGGACTACGGCGGCAGCGGCCCGTTCCTTCGCGAGCAGCAGCACCGCTCGGCCGGACTCATACCGAACTCTGCCTGCATATCCACCAACGACCTTGTGGAATCTTACGAGTGCGGACAGATTCATCCGAAAAAGAAACGTGAGGTGGGCATGCGCCTCGCCCTGACGGCACTAAACAGGTGTTACGGCCACTCGTGGTTGCCGTGCGAGGGACCGCGCTACAAGGATATGCGCACCGAAGGCAGCACCACCATTCTTACGTTCGACCACGTGTCGGGTGGCTTCAGCCGCGACCGTGGCATCACGGGCTTCGAGGTGGCAGGCGACGACCGAGTGTTCCATCCCGCCGACGAGGTGCGCATAGTGGGCAACGAGTCCATCGCCGTATCGTCGAAGAGCGTCGAACATCCCGTGGCAGTGCGCTACTGCTTCCGCGACTTCATGCCCGGCAATCTGCACGGCGCATCGGGCCTGCCCGTAGTTCCGTTCAGAACTGACAACTGGTGACCGCCTGCCGGCGGCGCCACAAGCCCCACTCCATCTGCCGCGCGACACTCGCGACTGCGCCACATGCCATGTCACACCATACGACAAAGCGCAGTCAACGTGTCGCGCGGCATCAGTGGAGCCTCTTCCCCACTCCAAACAAAAAAGCCTTAACCGCACGGAAATGAATATTTATGCAATTTCCGACAGTAAAAAATTTTGACAAAAATTTTTCTCAAAATAGAAAACGACGACCCTAAAGCTACCCCGTCACGGTCAGCCAAAGAGCCTTTTCCGCATCAGCTCTTTTTTCCTCATAACTGCACAAAAAACAGACGGCCTTGAAAAACGGGCTCTTTCAGCCTGTGATATGCACCATATCAGAGCCCGGAATGCACCATATCATGGCCTGATAAAGCCTATATCAGGGCCTGAAACAGGCTCTTTCGCAAAGCCATGAACACACTATCGAATTACCAGACTGCGTAAACCACTGTCTGTCAGCCAGATAACGAAACCTCTCAAAACTCGAGAATTTGCACCCGAGGATGCTCTTGCTCGAAAATATTTAACTCTCGCGAAGTTGACAATGAATAAATATACAACAGCAGCTCAGGATTTGCATATTTATGCAATGCGCACACCTGTGCTTTACATATATTGAAACAGCAGGGCAAATGCGCCGACACGTCCACAACGCCTACCATGCCACAACCAACGGCGAACCGGCATACTGCATTAAAACGTAATGATATGACTTTCTATTTCAAAATTAATGCTAACTTTGCGGTTAGGCATAATAACTGCAATGTGATTGCAGATATTTTCTGAAAAAGAATATCTCCGAAAATCTTATCAAAATTTTAAAAATTCTAGACCATGTATATAACACGTGTTTTCCGATATGAATCGAACTTTAGAACACGAAAGAAAACGGGCTAATTAAAATACAAAATCTCAGTATGGAGTATTGTCAAAGAATATGAAAAAGAAATATCTGAAAAAGCGATAAAATATTTAGAAAGCGTAAATTCTGATAAATGAAAATAAAGGTTTGCTATCTGGTAATAGCAGGAAACACAGTAAGAAAATATAAATATAGAATATATGAACGGTATGGAACCAACAAAAAAGAAAGAATTAATTAAGATACACTTAAATAAGTGTCGTGTATTGATATTTATTATTGTAATTATCCTTATTCCAATAATACTGAATTGGACCATAAAAATGCCTGCATTCTTTGAATTTGTAGGATTAGATACTGATTGGTTGAATTTTTGGGTAACTTATATTAGTGCTGTCGCATCTTTTGCTATGGTATTTATTACTTGGCACGCATTAAAGCAAAATGACAGATTACTACAACAAAACGATGACTTACTACAACAGAACGGCAACTCATTACAACAAAACGACAAATTACTGCAGCAAAACGAAAGACAATTACAACAGAACAAAGCCCAATTAAATGAAATGATACGACAATGGGATGAAGAAAACAAACCACGGTTGGAAATGTATTTTGTCAAAGACGAAATACCTGTCAAGGGGCAACGTATTGAAATTGTAAATATCGGTAAAAATACAGCAAAGGATATAAAGTTTTGCATAGATGAAAACATAATTGAAAAAGCCCCAAATAATGACACAAAAGAAGCATTAAAAAATATATGTCAATCCTTCTCATTATTATTACCAAATGATAGCATTATCATTAGTTTGTGCGAAGACAAAATGGAAAATATAAATAACCATGATTATAAAATAGGATTGGTATCAGTTAATAAAAAAGAATATTCAGATTTCTATAACGAAATAAAATCAATGAAGAGCATTTCCATAAAAGGAAATTATAATTCTAAATATGAAATTGATACTACAATATCACCTGATATAAAAAGGAATAAGCATAAAGACATAACAGATGCACTTGCAGACATCAGTGAGTGTATTAAAAGGCTTGATCTAATGATAGAAAGAAAACTGGAGACTAAAGATAATAAAACCAATAACACCATATCTTAGGATTATAGGTTTTAACCATAAACAACAAAAACTAACATACCTATACCCAATGGAAATGGGATTATATAGTAAGATATTGAATAATTATAGATTGTGTTTCTGTTGGGTATATATTTTAAATTCTGGAATAAAGTAACAACACCTCTTTTTTATAAAACTATGGAGGGAAACAACAATAAAATAATAATATATCAGACTAAAGACGGAAAGACATCGATAGATGTGAAACTGGAGAATGACACCGTATGGCTTTCTGCCAATCAGATGGCGGATCTATTTGAACGCGATGAAAAAACAATAAGAAAACATGTAAATAATGTATTTTCAGAGAAAGAACTGGAAAAGCAGAACAACACGCATTTTTTGCGTGTTGATGGAGTAAAACAGTCAGTAGCCTTTTATTCTCTTGATGTCATAATATCTGTCGGATACCGCGTGAAAAGTCAACGTGGCACGCAGTTCCGTATATGGGCCAACCGTGTATTGAAAGACTTTCTCGTGAAGGGATACGCTGTCAACAAATCAATAACCGAACAACACTACAACGAGCTGAAACAACTGGTAAGGCTGCTGGAACGCACGGTCGGCATACAAGAAGGAATAAGCAGAGAGGACACACGGTCGCTGATAAACGTTGTGGCCGATTACGCCTACGCACTCGACACGCTAGACCGCTACGACTATCAGCAGCTACAAATGGAAAACACGACGAACGAGGAGAAATTCCGTGCAACGTATGAAGGGGCTATGCTGGCCATAGCGGATCTGAAAGAGAAGTTCGGAGGAAGCCGATGGTTCGGCAACGAGAAGGACGATTCGTTCAAAAGTTCAATCGGACAGATATATCAGACTTTCGGTGGGCAGGACCTTTATCCTTCCGTTGAGGAAAAGGCGGCCATGCTGCTCTATCTGGTGACGAAGAATCACTCGTTCAGCGACGGCAACAAACGAATAGCCGCCACGTTGTTTCTTTGGTTTCTGAACAACAACGGCATATTGTACAACGCCGACGGCAGCAAACGCGTGGCCGACAGTACGCTCGTAGCCATAACGCTGATGATAGCGGAAAGCCGCACCGAAGAGAAAGACGTGATGGTGAAGGTGGTGGTAAATCTTATAAACAATAAGAACCACGAATGAATAAAACAAAAAACTATAGAACAAGTGTAAGAAAAAATGACTGATATTGCTCTTTAATTACACACAACAAAACAAAAACTGGGAAAACATGAAGGTTATCTATTTATCAGTAATCATAGCGGTGCTCGCTGCATGTGGCAACGGGGCGAATAGAGCAGAAGCGGAAACATCACTTACAGACTCTATGGGTATAGACGTAGTGGATTATTCGGAAGAAGAGGATGAGGAAGAAATATTTGAAGGCGGAAAAGTATTCGTTTCGGAGGACGGACGTGTGACAATAGAGTCTGGCGTATGTCCCGACGGCGGGACTTCGCCCGACTATTGGGCGAAATGGACAATAGTAAACGACAAGGGTGTGAAGCATGAGCTGCGATTTCCGGAAACATCTTACGTCGGTAGCGTGCATTCTCTAAGAAAGAATGATGGGACGACCTATTACATCGTTGACTGCTCCGGGAAAGCATCCAGTTCTGACGGATATGAATGGCTGGAGGCTTACAGGATTGTTGGCGACACAATAAAAGAAGTTAATGTGACAGACGGGAGCAACAAGGTTGATGACAATAATTTCGAAATAAACTATTGTATACCTAACTGGTATTTCACGACAAACGGTGCAGGATATGACTGGTTGTTTGAATATGATGCGAAAAGCAAGAACCTATATGTGCCGCTTACAAAAGACGGCGATATTATTGACCGGTACGAGGTGTGGCATTTCAACGGCAATCGTTTTGTCCCATTAGGCGAGCAACCACACAAGGACATGCATAAGAGTTTGGGGAGATATAACCGGCTGATATGTTATTTCACAACTAAGGACTACATCGTACGTGTGGATTCGCTCAACAGTCACACCTTGCGTTATGCCTCATGGAAGAAGCCCAAGACAATGGCAGACAAGCCAGACATAGTGATAACAGGCGGCAACAGGCGACATCATCCCGCGGCACCGGACGAGCTGGAGAGATGTGACGACTATCTGTTCACGTGCGGCAGCTATGAGTATATAGCAAACTACTGCGAGACAGATACAGTAAAACGTATGCACCAAGATCATCTGCTGGTGAGAAGAAACGGAAAGGTGGTGGTGAAACAGAAGAAAGAGGAATAAGAAGTCCGACTCTTTTGTTTGGTTTTCTTTTAGAGTATGAACGCTTTAAAAGATGAGGAGAATATAAAATACAAAACGCTTTATTTCAAATAAATGAACAAATTGATTGTTTCTGTTGCAAAATATAAACGCTCATAGAGTAAAGAATTTGAGATTGGATAATATTTCGGATAAATATAACTAAAATATAATGTAAAAACTTATGAAATGTGTATTAAGTAAATTATTGCTGGCATCCTGTTTTATGATGTTCACAATGAATGTCAATGCCCAACAAAGATACTATTGTGAAGTTAAGGGTATAGAAAAAGAGTTTACATCTGGATTGAAAATCATTTTCGATTTTGGAACAGAGACGTCTTATAATCTGTGGGGTGATTTGAGCAGCAAACTTAAATTTGTAGATGAAAAAGGCAAAGAAATAAACTTCAACAGTATGGTAGATGCTGCAAATTATATGGTAAAAAGAGGTTGGGTATTTCAGCAAGCTTATTCTTCCATGTATGGAGGCCATCCTATAATTCACTGGATATTCTTTAAAGATGCAGAATCTATGAAAAAAGCAAAGGAAGGTATATTAACAAAAAAAGAATATCAAAAGGAAAACAATAATTAACGTGAGTTCGATGGACTCATATTAATTTATAAGTATAGACACCGAGTATGAATTCTTAAAAAGATGAGGGAAATATAAAATGAAATTGTCTTGACCGAAGCCTTTGCCATTGCACAGGACTATCGGTCGGACATTGGACGCGGAATTAAAGCATTAGCGACGGCGTGTCTTGAAGGAGAGGATATATAGGGTGATGGCGGTGGCAAGGAGTATCATTGCAAGTTTGAGCCAGAGCCAGGGAAAGATGAAGAGTACGCAATGGATGGCTGTGAGCCAAAGGGTGGATATGGCAATGACCTTTATGCGCAAGGGGATGGACTTATCCTCACGGAAACTTTTTATGTAGGGACCGAGGCGGGGATGATTCATCAGCCAACGGTATGCGCGTGGCGAACCGCGGAAGAACATGGCGGCGGCCAACAGAAGAAAGGGTGTGGTGGGCAGGACCGGCAAGAAAATGCCGATGACACCAAGAACCACGGACACGAAGCCGATGGATACATACAGATACTTCATGATGCAAAAATAATATGAAAGAGAGTAACGGGCAAGAGTTATGGCGTTAAAATGAGGAAGTGGATATGCCGGAGGCATGACATGGACGGATTAGAGTTAAATTGGAGTTAGATTGGAATTAAATTGGAGATGCATTGGAGGTGGATTGGAGTTTAGTTTAAGTTTGGCCTTGTGTTTGTTTTGAGATGGGACAGGAGTAATAAATTGTTATATTTTATATATGCCAGACTATCTTTATATTGGATGGCTTTGTGATTTATACACAACAGCATATTGCAATATAGATTACTCATGAAAAATCTACAAAGAGATATTAAGAATATTATTCATGAAGAAACAACAACAGAGGAATTAATAATGTAACTATAATAAGGCGGCCCCAGAATATTGTACGGCTGGAGTGTCGCGACAAATATTCTGAGGCCGTTTATCAGAAAAGCTATGCAACGATGTGCGGGAATTTGTGTAAAGACAAAACGCAGGATGTGGGTAGTGTAAAATAAACTGTGTCACGCATTATTAACTCATCGGTCGGGGAACGGCCAGCGCCAAGGGGCAGACCCACCCGTCCCGACGGAGGATGTGCGCATCATTTATTCCAACTGTTCCATGTATCACTGTTCTCTTTGGCGCGTCCGTCACCGGCAGAGCCTTCGCCACCGCCGTCAGGCAGATTGCCTCCACCCTCTGTTACGGCAGAACCGGAACCGCTCAGCAGATGTGCCGGGATGCGAAGCAGAAAAACAGTGGGGACTTCATAAAGTTTCTTCATAGATTCTATTGTGTATTGTTATTTTATCATGATTTTTCTTCCGTCCACGATGTAAACGCCACACTCAAGTCCTTCGGCAGACGGTCCTACGTAACGTCCACCAAGGTCATAAACACCGGCATGAGATGACTGTGAGTCACTCGTAGTATGTTGTATGCCGTCAGTTTCTCCTTCGTGATGTCGTATCATGGCTTTTGTATCAGCAGATGGCAATTTGACATATGCTCTTGTGGCTTTAAGTTTGGTCTTATCATTAATGGGCCTTACAAGCTGCGTACCGTCAGCATTAACAAAACGGATGGTCTGGTTTGCAGACGAATCGACAGCGAAAAGATCCGTAGAGTTGTATATTCCTGTGAAACTGTATTCGGATAAAGGTTCTGTCTGAAGAGCATGTACGACAGTAACGGGCTTTGCTTCGGAAATCAGTTTGTCTGTGAATACAGGATTGATTATTTCCGTATCCTTAATGGGGCGTACGAGATACGGCACTCCGGCCCGAGTCTGTGAAACAGACCGGAATTCAAGATTGAACGTATTATCGGCATTCATGGTAACGCCGGTGAACTTCTGGAAGTCGGCGCCCTGGAACTGTGTGGCAATATCATCGGCCGTAAGAGCGAAAGGCAGACAAAGAGTGTACCAGCCTCCATCACCGACAAAGGTGCGCTGAAGCGTCACCTGGTCAACCGTCGTATTAAGATAAGAGGTTATCACATCGCTGTTGTCGGAATCCTGAGTATCGCCGTTGAGAATGAGAGAAGTTGGGAAATGAGGGATGGCAGAGCCTTTGTAAAGACAGACTTCCCCATTGTTTGGCAATGAAGATTCATAACACTTAAATATCCCACGATCTGAATTATATCCTACTTCACCAGACTTCAGGAAATCTATTACAGCTTCTCCTGTATTTGAATCAATCGTTATTTTGGTTTTGGTATAATCTGTCAAAGTCTCCTGTAAAAATAAAGCAGCATTTGATGTTGTTGTAAGATATTGGCTTCCTGTAAAGAACCTCCATGCAGAACTTGATCCTTTAAGATAAAAGAATTGTACTTTTTCGTTTACGATTACATCATCACCGGCTATTTCAACAGATACAGGAGCAATACTTACAGAAGAACTCGCCTCTGTACTCAACGCCACTCCCGCAGCCTTGTTGACAATAACAAGTACATCACCCTCTTTCAGTTCCGACGCATCGCGAACGAGAGTAAACACCGTATTGTCGTCCTGAGAACGCACTGCGGTGGATAAAACTATAAGAAAAACCAGAAACAGAGTTCTGAGAATTACGGTCATAGAGTGTTATTTTTAAGGAATCCCAGTCGGCGTCAGTGAGACAGCATCAATGTTATGGTGGAGCCGAGAGTCGGCGGGAATAATAATTTTGCAAATTTAGTAAAATTAACATTACAAGCCAAACATATTTCATATAAAAACAGTCCACAAGAACATAATAACGTGAGTTAGCCGAAATGTAAATACTTTTAAACCTGATGATTAACGTAAATTGTGCATCGTAAGAAACAAAAGAAAGGGCCATATCATCACTTAATACAAAGTTTGATACGACCCTTTTTAGCGTTATAGTTACAATCTATAACTTTTGAAAGCAGTCATTTTAGTTTTGACACACCCTCTTTGTTTATTTTAAGATTGTACTGATATACTGAAATTATACCTCAATCAGATACTCCCCACTTCATATTAGGAGTATCTCCCATTTCCAAAACCAGTTCTCCTCCTTTCAACAGTTCAGATGCAGGAAATTTAAAAGACTCCAACTTTTTGCCATTTAAGACAGCACGTTGTACATAAATATTATTTTTAGAAGCATTCTTCGCTTTTATGACAAATTTTTCACCTCTTCCATATTTCTCTCCAAGATTAATAATTATCTTCTCAAATGCAGGGCTCGCAATTTCATATTCAGGATTTACTTTACATCCACCATCTATCTGAAATAATCCAATAGACGTCATAACAGCCCATGCACTCATCTGTCCCTGATCTTCATCTCCCAGATATGCGTTAGCAACACCATATCCATAATATCTATCTAAAATTGAACGACTCCATTTTTGGGTGAGCCAAGGATAACCTGCATAATTAAACAAATAAGAAAAATGCATGGATTGCTGATTGCCTTGCACCACCGGATGATCCCAATACTGGTCATTCGGAGCATTATATCTCCATGCCTCATCCTGATTAAATCCCCAAGTAAGTCTTTCCATAAAACGCTCTTTGCCTATCAGATTTATTAACTCAGGGACATCCTGAGGAACAAAAAAAGTAAGTTGCCATGCATTACCTTCTACATAATGCTGGTTAGCCCCACTTCTAAACGGATCAAAATCAGGAAGCCATTTACCCTGGCTATCCTTCATGTGACAATATCCTTCACTACTTATCACATTTTTCCACCAATACCCTCTTTCATTAAACGTTTTATAAAAATCCGTCTTACCTAAAGATTTTGCAAACTGTCCGACACACCAGTCATCATACGAATATTCCATTGTGTTTGAGAAACGTCCCTTGTCAAAAGGAACATATCCATGTTCCATATAAGCAACCAAATCCCTGTTACCAGCAAAGCCCTTAAATACCTTCTGCGCAGGCGTTGTCTGCATTTTTATTGACGCTTCCAGAGCCTTTTCCGCATCGAAATCTCTAATACCCATCTGATATGCTCCTACGATTAACGGTATTTCATGTTCACCTACCATTACTGGAATATAATTCAAACCGGCAGGTCCCTTGGCCAACCAACCATTAGCATCATACATAGCAAGCTGTGATCTCACCCATTTGCCAGACCATTCCGGAATAACCAAATTCCAAAACTGATTAAGATTCCAGAAAGAATTCCAGAAAGCATCACAGCCTAACATAACATCCCTTTCAGGATCAGAGACCTTTCTCACCTTACCATCGGTAGAGATCCATTCACCATTAACATCACTCCAGATATTTCTACTACATATGGAACGATACATATTATTATAAAAACGCGCCTTTTCCAATCTATCATCAGTCTGTATAATAATGCGTCCAAGCAGTTCATTCCATGTATCCTTTTGATTTTGAACAACAGCATCAAAGTTCCATCCAAATGGCTCTATTATCTCTTTCCGTAAATTCTCCGATGCATTTTCCACACTGACCAACGAAATTCCGGAGCGGACTTGCACGACAGGATTCTCTTCAGTATCAAAAGAAAGGAACAATCCGGCTTCCTTACATGATTCAGCTACCAATTCATCTGACGAATATACAATTTCATCATTTTTCCAAATCCCCATACCCGCAACAGGCTGATCAAACTCCAAAACAAAATTCAAAGTGTAATTCTGTTCCGCATCATTACTCCATACATTAGGAGAATATTGCCTGCACGTTCCTTCAATCCGATAATCACTGACTTTCTTCACACTAATATTATGCAAAGAAAAGTCATATTCCGTTTGTGGATGCAACTCTACAAGTATCCGATTATCTTTTCTGTCGGCCGGGAATGTAAATCTTTCAAAGCCACATCGCGTTGTTGCCGTTATTTCCGCTTTTATTTTATAATCAGACAAATCCACGCTATATAAACCGATACCAGCTTTTTCCGAGCGTTTATCAATTCTGGAACGATATCCTTCATCCGGTTTCTGTTCATCACCTACTTTCACTTTAAGATCACCATTAGCAGGCATAATGCCCAGTCCTCCCAATGTCCATTCATGGATATGACTAAAGCAACCTATATTCTCAAAAGAAGGCTGATATCCGGCCTGCCATCCCATATTCTGATTATCAGGACTCATCTTAACCATACTGAAAGGCATCCATGGGCCTGGTGCTATCATCCATCGGGAATGAGCCGTACCAATACGGGTATCCACATAGTCAGATAACTCCTGCTTTCTCTGAGGAGCACGCTCCACTATACCTGCGAATATCTGCTGTCCATTTAAAAATATGCGATATTTACCTGATATATTTTCATCAACCGCCGGCATTGGCGCTTCCAGTTGATAACGCCCTTTCTCGATATACTTTTTCAATATAACCTTCCCATCCAGCTCCACTTCCAACAGAGGAGTTCCCGTAAGATGCTCCATATCGACAATGAGAGGCTGGACAAACCGATTGCCTTGAGCCAACTCATAGTCAGCCGGATATACATCCCGGATAAAAACATCTTTTACAGAAGACAATCTTGTATCTTCAGGTCCTTCCAGTCTTATGTTATCAAAAAGAATCCACGAACCCTCCAACACCGTAATCCTTACACTATTACCACCCCTTTTAAGGTACGACGATTTGACGGGAACCTCTATACAATAAGGCGTTGCCTTGTCATAATTGCCATATAGTGCCCCACTCTCCTGTACTTTCTCCGTTTGTGAAGGTTTTCTTTGAGAAGCCACATCATATCCCGGCGCAGACAACTGAACCTTATAATCAAAATTATTAACTGAAACCTTTACAAGAGGCAAAAATTCTTTTGCGAAATCAGCAAGATTCACAACAAGTTTATAATCACCCGATTCCGGTTTATCAGCAACATCGAACAGAAGATTTACTTCATGAGTTCTCCATCCTGAAGTAGGCCATGTGCCTCCCCAAGTATCAACAGGACCCGGCAATATATAAGGGAAGTCTTTATTTATAGAAGACTTACCAATAACGAAGAACTTATCCTCATATCCAAAATCTTTTGACAAAAAATCTTTGAATTTATCAGGAGCCAATGTAAACTCATCAGCCCTTCCATCTAAATTACCTATGTTCCAGACAGTATCAGAAGAATATACATCAGTTACTACTGCAAGACATAAGGCTAATGCCACTTTTTTTACCATAACCACAAATTATAATTATCAATACGAATTCTACGAATTGTAAATGCCTGTAAACAGATGATTAGCGAAAACCATTCACGAGAATACTGCAAAAAATGCATGAACCTGTAATGGCCGCGACGCCTGCATGACATCAGGCACGCCACAAAAGGTCCATGCATATTATTGAGAACGAATATTAAGCGATGTTACTTCTTCTGTATCTTGGCAGCGAATCCTCCGCCCGGATACATCTTTATCTTAAGACTCTTATCCGACGACAGCGTTTCCGTCACTTTGCGATAATCGGTACCCTTGCGGTGGGCGTTCACACCGTCGGCGAAAAGCTCGACGTTATAGTCGCCCTGCGGCAGGAACGACAGATCGACACTAATTTCACGCGAGGTCCAGTCGGTGATACCGCCGACATACCACACATCACCCTTGCGACGCGCAGTGATGATGTATTCGCCCATCTTCGCATCCAGTACCTTTGTCTCGTCCCATACTGTAGGTATGGCAGCGATGAAATCGGTTGACTCCGGTTCGCGCATATAGTTGCTCGGAGCGTCGCACAGCATATTGATTGGCGATTCGAGTATGACATACAATGCCAGCTGACGGCAGCGGGTGCCCTGACTCATCGGCTCGGAATAGCAAGGATAATAATTGTCTTTCACAGCATTCTTCATGGCACCCTGCGTATAGTCCATAGGACCTGCAACCTGACGGATGAAAGGAATCATCACGTCGTACTTCACCTGATCGTGAGATTCGGGGCTCCACTTCAGCTGTTCCAGACCGTTCACGCCTTCGAAGTTGAGCACATTAGGATAGGTGCGGTTAAGTCCGGCAGGCTTTGACGTGCCGTGCAGGTCGAGAAGCAGTTTGTACTTGGCACACATAGCCGCCGCACGGTAGTTGAAGTCGGTCATGATCTGGTCGTCACGGTCCATGAAGTCCACCTTGAATCCCTTCACACCCATCTCCGAATAGTGACGGCATACATTTTCCATATCGCGCTCGAAGGCATAATATCCAGCCCACAGTATGATTCCTACATTGCGCTGCGCAGCATAGTCCACCAGTTCCTTCAGATTGATTTCATTGACAACCTGCATGAGGTCTGCCTGCAGATTCACAGCCCATCCCTCGTCAAGGATAACATATTCGATGCCCTTTGATGCGGCAAAGTCGATGTAAGCCTTGTATGTATCGTTGTTGATTCCCGCTTCGAAATCAACACCTTCGATATTCCAGTCATTCCACCATTCCCATGCCACCTTTCCTGGTTTAATCCACGACAGATCCTTCACACGCGAAGGCGCAGCCAGAAGATAGCTGAGATTGCTTGCGGCAAGGTCCTTGTCCTCGGTTGTCACGATGACAATGCGCCATGGGAAGGAGCGTTGACCATCGACACGAGCGATATAATTCTCGCGTTCCGTCACAAGCAGCTGAAGCTGATTGTGTCCGCCCTGCTCCACCTTCTTAGGATACGGAGCGAATACGGATGTGAGCTGATTGTCGCCTTTCGCGCTGGAAAGATAAAGTCCCGGATAGTTCTCCAGATGAGTTTCGGTGATGCACACCTTCACACCCTCTCCGGCGTCCACCACCAGCGGCAGGAACATCAGACGTTTTTTGTTAAGTTTGGAAATGCTGTTGGTTTCATAAATATTCTCGAACGAGTTGAAGAACTGCGATTCCATATTGTCATCATCACCTCTGTTCACATAAGGCACAGAGGCTGTAGCGTCGAACGGGAAAGAGAAGTCAGCCTGTTCGTTCACCACATTGAACTTCTTCTTTGTATTGTTAACGAAACGATAGGCCACACCATCGTCATAAGCACGGAACTCAACATTGTAACCGCCTTTGAAACGCAGCACCAGTCCGTTATAGTGATCTCTCATCTCGCTTGTGCGATAGAACGGTGAAGCCACCATCTCGTCAACACTCGTTGTCTTGCTTCCAGACAGACGCGCACCGGCTCCCCACACTTCGCCATTGTCAAGCGTCATTGATATGGCAGAAGGCGCCATGACCTGCCGTCCATTGCACGACACATCATACGTGAGTTGTTTACCGGCAGAGATTGTCGCGGACAGTTTACCCGACGGCGACTTCAATGTAAAAACTTTCTGTGCGTATGCGGAAAATACAAACATTCCGCATATAAGCATAGCAATTATTCTTTTCATGATTTATCAGTTAATATTAAAAAATAGCTTTAGGTTGTGGCTCCGCTGTCCTTTAATTATAGTGCATATCTCCAACACCGATCAATTACATTTATGACAGTCACGCAAGCACTGCTACAAACAAGATTATCTGAAACACATCCGGAAACGAAGACGTGACCGGGATAATTCCCGTCCACACCATTACCGTGCCCCATCATTCTGTCTGTAAAGATAGCGAAAGGCGAGTGCAGAGGCAAAAAGGAAAAACGGTGTTTTACCGGAATTGACTTTGCCGAGCCGAATCCTATCTTATGCAAAGATAATGATAAAATATTTAATACAGAGACACCGATGCAGAAAGTATCAAAAATCAGTGCATATAATAAGACTTTACACAAAATGTATTTACCCATTGCCAATATTCCATACAGCGATAAACATCTTCCCGAAAACAGCGACATTCTCATCTTTTATTTATATTATTTGCAAATAATAAATTACAAAAATAGTCCATTATCGGTAATCTAAAAATATAGAGCGGCATATTCATGAATGACACAACACAGAAGCAAATGTTCTTATTGTGTTTTTTCTGGGATGATTTGTGCAGGACAATAGATATTTGCCATTGCTCGGACGCATTGCGCCATCTGTTCGCGCAACGATGCCGGAGCAAGCACTTCCATGTCCGAACCATACGACAACAATTCCTGAAAGAAGTCGAAGGTTGGCTTCAAGCGAAGTTTAAACACCATATAATCGTCGTCCTTAGACACCAGTCTTTGTGAAGAATGCAATGGTCTTGTTTCGATATAGATACCTTGTTCTGCAATGAACTTCAAACGTATGGTTTCCGTTTTTATATTATCTTGTTGCATAATTCCAAAGCTATCGAAGAAATAATTTTCCACGTTTAATCCTTCGGGCATGGTGAATTTTTGTCCGGTAATATTCACATCCAGTATTCTGTCAAATGCAAAAACTCTGATCATCTTGTGTTTGTGTGAAAAGCCGATCATATACCATCGTTGCCGGAATAGCCTGATAAAATAAGGTTCTAAGCAAAAAGTATAAGGTGCGTCATACCAAAACGGCTTATATATCACGTTGATACACAGATTAGATGACATAGCTTCTGTAATAGTTGGAAGGAATGACTCCCCTCCAAATGTCTGTTCCAGCATAATGCGTTGCGACAGATTCTTACATTGTTCTATGGTTGTAGCCGCCGAAAGAGAAGATAATAGCCACTTTTTCAAATGGTCAGATTCAAGCACTTCCGGTTTTTCTATAAGATATTGATTGGTTCTGCGGTCACAGATAATATTAATATCAAACAGTTCTTCTGCTTTCCGTTTATATTCTAAGAATGTATTTCTGGAAATATCTTTGCCATCATAGTAGGCGGACCTTCTCCAAGCATTGTTTATTTCCTGTCGTGTGGCTTTTCTCTTTAATAAAAAATTAATTAACCAGATGCAAAATTGAGTCTTCATATTGATTTGTACTATTGTTTGCTACAAAAATACATAGAACTTGCCTAAAAATATTGGGCAAGCTCTATGTAATTTTGCAAGATAAAAGCAGTCCGGTTATTTTTACTTCTTATTTTTTTGGAGTTTTCTCTTGTTTTTCTTAGCTTTGTAAAGCTAAACATAAAGTAGAGAATATGACATAAAAACAGAAGGAACATATTAACAGAACATCATCGGCGTGTTATTCGGTTAAGAGATAAGTCTGGTAAATTTATTTTTGTAATCACGGATAATAAGCTGAAAGTGATGTTCACACCCTCCAAGGGCGTGGACTGCTTTTACTTATTCTTGATTACGGGTTTACCAGAGCCTTCTCTAACGGATAAGTTTTTAAAGTGAGTTTGCGCTCTTTTTGTATATATAGATAAAATACGTTATGAAGAGATAAAAATAGTGATAAAGCCTTTGAATAATAGTGACAACTAAATACTTTTTACCCTATGAATAACAATGTATTCGAGAACCTCCTGATAGCTGATTTTTACATACGATATCAGGAAAAGAAAAACAGATTTCAAACTTCACAGCTGGATAAGTTCTTCTATAAAATTAAGAAGGAAGTGTGTATGCTGGAGGGAGCATTGCTGGTAGACGATAAAGACCGTAAGGCAGAAGCCGTAAAAGAGAAAATCGCTTCATCGTTTGCTACAGATAGCAAAATGTCTGATTCGGAGTTTTATGCCCTTCTGTACGACGATGCAGACTGGGAGCAAGTCATAAAGCTATTGGCACAGATAATAAAAAGGGATGGAATCATCTCATCCAAAGAAAAAGAAGTCATATTAAAATTGTCGCAGAGGTATAATATTGATATTGTACAAACGAAACGACTATTGAAAAATAAATACACCAAAAAACAGAAAATCTCTATATGGGGAGCTTCTGTGATAGCATTGCTCATCGTTGTTTTTGGTATCGGTGCTTGGATGGTCAATCAAATCGAAAAGAAGAAAATGGAAGCGTTCAATATCGGGGAGTACGTCAAGCAAAATCCCAAATTGGTATTCAAGACCATTCAATTCAGCAAACTGGTAATACACGGAAAGCCCGATGGCACCAATGAGCATTTGGACAAGCTGAATATTTTACATCTGAAGGGGGAAGCCGATTTGTATATTGACCTAAGCTATCTGAGTGTTGATACTGTGAATACAGATTATACAAGAAAGAGTTTATTTCTAGTTTATAATAGTCCGACACGTATCCCTGTATCTGTAGATGTGGATATACCCAGTGGAAACTACACTTTGGTAGAAGAAATAGAACCTACCCCTATTACAAAGAAAGATGCAAAAGCCATAGCTAAGCCTATAGGATTTATTGCCGGTGGAATAGGAGCATATATAGGTGGAGACTTTGGTAGCAAACTGGGAGGAGTTTTTGGAAAAGTCGCAAAAATTATCGGAGGAGCAGCAGGAGCAATCTCTGGGGCAGCCGTTGCGGGTAGAGGTGCCTATCTTTACACCAAGAACTTTTTAATGGACTTGAACCTAACCAATAACAAAATGGAAGACAAAGAAAATATCATTCATGCGTCCAAAGGACTTATTGCTCTTGAAATCATGGGAGGGAACCTGTTGTCAGAACCCGACTACGATTCTAAATTGCAGAAATATTATGAAGCCGAATGTGAACGCCAACTGATAGAGATAATGAAAACTTTCGGATGGCAGAATGTAGATGTCAAGTTTAATTACAAACAATAATAGCTGAGATATGAAAATCATAAAATTTTTTACCATATTGGTTACTCCTCTGATTGTGGGGATAGCCTGTTGCATCATTATTCTGAAAGTGTGCAATATCAATGTCGGTTCTGTTACCAACCTGCTGTTGTCAAAGATTCCGTTCGTGAATCAGTTTGTAGAAACCACTGCGAATACAGGTCTGTATGCCATTTCCCAGCTGGACAAAAAGGAGCTAGTCACTTCGGCTTATAATGTGGATTTTCTCGTTTCGTTTTATCAATCAGGAAAGAAAACTATCATATTATATCCATACGAAGTGGAAGCCGGTGTAAACTTGGAACACATCGAACAAACCAAGAAAGATTCATTGACCATCATCACCCTGCCTAATGCTAAAATAACAAAGGCCAATATGGACGATAAGAAGGAAAGCAATGTAATTCGCAATCAGGTAGAAGTGGACTACAACAATTGTATCATACCGTTAAAAATAGCACTGGAAAGACGAGCTAAAGACCTGGCTATCTCAGCTGGTATATTGAAGGATGCCACCGATAATGCGGAAAAGTATTTGTCTGAATTGTTTCCCAAAGAATATTTTCGATTCCAGAAAGAAAGCGTACCGCAAGATACGCTGAAAATTTTGAAAGCTCCGCATCTTCCTGTCTTATTTACATATCAGGACGAAAATTTTACAGACGGCAAACTGAGCTGTCAGAAAGATACGATTTACAACCGTGATGACTTGAAGTTTAAAGATACGAGGTTCGGATATTTAGACAACTTGTATAGCACTTTCCAAGACTTGGATAATGAAATACTAAAATCAGAAACTTTAGGCCTGAGAATTATAGATCCTCTGAATCCGAAAGGAAATAGAATCTATGCAAAAGCATCTAACTTATATAAAGATATTCTTATCTGCTATCCTAATGGTAATATATATTATATGGAGGAAGAAAATCCATCTGCGGAAGAACATTTACAGAAGACCGCCCCAGACATGCTTTATCTGGCAATGACTGCTTCAGATAGTGGAGAGAAGCCTGATTCCAGGTACATGGAATGGATTAAAGAGTATAAAGCGACTCTTACTAATATGAAAAGTGGCAGGTATAAAGAAGCCAGTGTACACCTGCACAATATGGCCTCCATACATTCTCCGATGCCTGCATCATGGGAGGAAACTTTGATGGGCTCTTACGTCAAGGTTAAAAGCGACAAGGTTTATCATCCCACCAAAGGTAATGACTATGTAGATTTGTTATTGAAAGCCATTTATTTGTTCGACAATAAGAAGTACAATGAAATGGATGATAACTTCCAGACAAACTTGTTGGCTTTGAGTGATGAAGAATGGCCATTCATAAAAGAAAACAGGAACAAACTCATACAGTTTTTTTACAAACAGGAAAGTACCTCTCAAGCACTCAGAACCGAGTATAAACAACGGTTAATAGAATCAGCGGAGAATTACGACCACTCTATAGCCCTTACTCTTAAGGGGCAAGATTATTGCGATTACTTGCATGGAGTTTTACTTCATAATGATAATGAGTATAACTATTATCTAACAGGGGCAATCCATCCCAACATAAGAATTATAGGTCACGAAGAAAATCTAAAAGATGATGAATTTAACGGCTTTGATAATATCTGTAAACTCATGAAAGAAGCAAAAGTTTTGAAAGACAATGAGCCACAACTAGTACTGGCCTATATAAGGAAATCCAGTTTTTTTACTAAAGACCATGATTTGCTGATTTTTGAGAAGAATCATTGTACAATTTGTAGCAACATAACAGGTAAGTTGCAAAAAAAATATACCTATACTACCACTTATGACCATATAGCTTCCAATACTATAAATAAATCTTTTACAATAGGAAGTTATGAGTACAAAGGACAAGCTGTTTCAAGAATAATCCAGGAAATAAAGGATGGTATAAAAGGATATAGGAAGAATGAAAAGGCTGAAGACCTTTCCAAGAAATTTAGTGAAGAAATGAGTAGTATTATTTATCAATATTGTATACGATAATGAAAAACTTGTCTGATTTAGGAATCATCATGGGAGATATCTCTCCGCTGAATGTATCGAAATTCATTGCGGCTTGTTTAAACAACAAATTATCAACAGAAGCTATCCAGGCCTTTATCTTAGCTTCCAAAGGGGGACTGGAAAATATTGATCAAGCCTTAAAGATGAATATAGCAACCAACAATGAGCTGAATGATAAAAGCATGGCGCAGATATCACAGATTATGGAAAGTTCATCAGGGAAAGAGCTTTCTTCAGCCTTATTAATTCAGCAACTTATACAGATAAACTCCGTTGTGGCAGCACAGAAACATACGCAGATGATGAATCTTCTCTCTGTAGCTCTGAAAGTTGTTGGCGTGTTATTGGTAATTTATCTTGTTTATTCATTGGTATCGACTATCATCAATTGGATTGGAATTATTTTATTAATTATAATTATAGGAGGGCTAATCTTGTTTGGATTAAGCCGTTCATAATATATCTTTAATCCTCTAATTATCACAACCATGTCAAGAGTATTTCAAGTAACCCCTAAGCGCATCAAGCGCACAAATGGGACGGTGCTCACACCGGAAATGACAGTCACAGTGACCACAAAGGCAAACTCCACAACCCCATTCACCAACGGGGCAAAGGAACTTCAGGAAGCCTACATGCGGTTGTATAACTTCGATTACAAGAAAGCCAACTGCAATGTAGGTGACTTTGAATTCGAAGCATTGGATTGATTTTTTGTTTTTCGCAAAAAATAAGTAGCTTGCCCTGATTTTTCGGGCAAGCTACTATTATCTTTGCCCCACATTAATAAACATTCTAATCACTAAATTCAAAAACGTATGAAAACTTTTTTATGTTGGGGTATCTCTAAATTGGAAGGATTGGCAAGTCTGTTGGTCTGGGTTGTAATGTTTACTCTTATGGCAAAGGGAGAAAAAATAACCCAACAGCAGGCTGTTCTTCCTTTAATTATAGCTGTGTTAGGGGCAACCATTCCCGCCGTATTCACCGCCATCTATGCAGTAAAGAACTTTGATGAAGTGACCTCCTATTCCATGCTGTTCAATTTGAGCAAAAGCAGTATGCTTGATTCTAAAATCAGTTACTTCTTCCGCACGATGTTTATGGCAGGATTCTGCTGGGCAATGCTCATATTTTCTATAGGATTATTCTTTGTTTAAACTTACAGAGTATGGATATAAATAAAAAACTGGACAAACTTTGTCTGGAACATTTTCAGGATAAGGCTTATGTGGCAGACGGTATTTTCTATGGTTCTGCTGTGAAAAGTTGGGCAGATACTTGTCCTAAAGTGTTGTTTGTGCTGAAACAACCCAATTCAGACGAATTGTTAGGTGAGGACTATCGGGAGTACGACTTTGAAACTTGTATAGGCGAACAGGTTTGGCGCGAGTTGTTGAGTCGTCTGTATGGCATTATGAATGCAACGGAACATGGCTTTCCGAGTTATGAAGAAGCAGTGGAAACGAACGCTTTAGAAAAAGCCTTCACGCAATACCCTTTTGCCGTAATCAATGTCATCAAAGATATAGGGGCAGGGACGACATCTACTAATTATCTGAAAAGATATGCAAACGAAAATATTGATTTTTTGGATGCACAATTAAACTTGCTTCAGCCACACCTTGTTGTATGCTGCGGTAGCGGAGTTTTCGATATTGTCAATCGGGCGGTTTCTCCCTCTGTCGAATCATCAGGGAACTGGTTAAAATATAATAAGAACAGGAATATTGTTTTCTTCGACACTTACCATCCGGGAAAACCTAATACTTGTAGGAAACTGAAAGAAGCTTATGAACAGCCATTGAAGGAGTATTGCACCTTTTTAAAAGAACAGAATGATAAAGAGAGATTATTCTAATGCAGAAAAATATTTCCAAAAGTGGACAGAAGCACGAAGAAAATCATTTGATTACGATATTCTGACTTCCATTGAAGACAATAATACAATCAATGATATACCCTACACGGCCGGTGCTGTTGACGGACGTATATGTATCAACAGTGACAAGGAAATTGGCCACGTGTCAGTCTCTGCGATATCAGGCATCGTGTATGACATAGGAAAACAGACAAAGAGTTGGAAGAGTCGCAAACTGACATCAGGAATATACATCATAGGAATATCCATTAATGGCCGACTCTATTCAAAGAAACTATTCTTAGAATAGGAACAAATGGCGGATGATTATGCATCCGCCATTTGTTATTAAAAATCCCAACAGTATATGTGTTTCACAACCGGCAACATATATATCAGCGTGCCTTCACTATAAAGAAACGACACGAACCTGGACACAGTCTGAAAATTCACCGGCCTTAACGTACGGTTCATCTGCCTTTTCAGCCGTTTGAACCACAAGTCAGACCATATTCACCGGATAAGGCCTAATTTTGTAAACATTATAATAATTCTGATATTATGTTTGCAAAGATCGTACACTTTTCAATCCGAAAGAAACTATTTGTAATTCTGACAACACTAATGCTGCTTGCCGGCGGAATATATGCAATGCTGACTCTGCCCATTGACGCTGTGCCGGACATCACCAACAACCAGGTGCAGATAGTAACAGTATCGCCCACGCTGGCCCCTCAAGAGGTGGAACAGCTCATCACCTTTCCCATAGAGGTTGCCATGAGCAACGTGATGGATGTGGAAGAAATACGTTCGGTATCCCGCTTCGGGCTTTCGCTTGTCACCGTTGTGTTCAAGGAAAGCGTTCCCACCATGACCGCCAGGCAGTTGGTGAATGAACAGATACAAGTAGTGGCGGGAGAGATACCGTCCGAACTTGGCGTCCCCGAGATGATGCCTATCACCACCGGTTTGGGCGAGATCTACCAATACGTGCTTAAAGTAAAGCCCGGATATGAGTCGCGCTACGATGCCATGGAACTTCGTACTATTCAAGACTGGATTGTGAAACGCCAGTTGTCCGGCATTCCCGGCATTGTAGAGATAAACAGTTTCGGAGGCTATCTGAAACAGTATGAAGTATCAGTCGATCCCGATGCGCTTTACTCACTCAACATAACCATCGGTGAAGTGTTTGAGACACTCAGCCGCAACAACCAAAACACAGGCGGCAGTTACATTGAAAAGGCCGACAACGCCTATTATATCCGTTCCGAGGGTATGATCGACGACCTGAAGGATATAGAACAGATTGTCATAACAAACCGTGGCGGAATACCTGTACACATAAGCGACATCGGACGTGTGCGTTACGGTTCTCCGAAGCGCTTCGGAGCAATGACAATAGACGGCGACGGCGAGTGCGTGGGAGGCATTGCCATGATGTTGAAAGGAGCTAATGCCAATATTGTGACCCAGGAGCTGGAAAAGCGTGTGGAAAAAGTGCAGAAACTTCTTCCGGAAGGCATCACCATAGAGCCCTACCTGAACCGTTCGCAGCTCGTAAACCGCAACATCTCCACCGTTGTGCGCAACCTTATAGAAGGAGCAGTCATTGTGTTTCTTGTGCTCATCTTCTTCCTCGGTAACGTCCGTGCCGGCCTCATCGTAGCCTCAGTCATACCACTGGCCATGCTGTTTGCGTTCATTCTGATGCGCATATTCGGCGTATCTGCCAATCTGATGAGTCTCGGTGCCATAGACTTCGGTATCGTTGTGGATGGCTCCATCGTCATTCTTGAAGGCATACTGGCCCATCTTTACAGCAAGAAACTTACGTCCCGCACACTCAGTCAGGAAGAGATGGACAAAGAAGTAGAGAAAGGAGCATCCAACGTAGCACGCAGTGCGACATTCGCAGTGCTCATTATCCTCATTGTGTTCTTTCCAATCCTCACCCTGTCGGGCATTGAAGGCAAATACTTCACCCCCATGGCCAAGACACTTGTGTTCTGTATTATAGGTGCGCTGCTGCTTTCGCTCACCTATGTACCCACCATGGCATCGCTCTTTCTCAAACGTACCATCAGCAACAAAGTCACTCCAGCCGACCGCTTTTTTGACTGGCTCAACAGGATATACCAGCGTGTTCTGCGTTTCAGCCTGGCCCATATGTGGGGTGTCGTTGCCGGTTCTTTTGCAGCACTGGTGCTGAGCATTCTGCTTTTCAGCCGTCTTGGGGCCGAGTTCATCCCCACACTTGACGAAGGCGACTTTGCCATGCAGATGACCTTGCCGGCCGGCAGTTCTCTCAGTCATAGCATAGAACTGTCGCTTCAGGCAGAGAAAAAGCTCAAGGAGCAGTTCCCTGAGATAAAGCATGTGGTTGCAAAGATAGGAACAGCCGAAGTGCCCACAGACCCGATGGCCGTGGAGGATGCCGACGTGATGATTGTAATGAAACCGTTCAACGAATGGACCTCTGCCAAAAGCCGTGCAGAGATGGTGGAAAAGATGAAGGAGTGTCTGTCCTCCATCAAGGGTGCCGAATTCAACTTCAGCCAACCCATACAGCTCCGTTTCAACGAACTGATGACCGGAACCAAAGCCGACATCGCCATCAAACTGTATGGCGAAGACATGGACGAACTGTATAAGAAAGCTCTCGAAGCAGCCAAATATGTGGAGAAAGTGCCAGGCGCTTCCGACGTACTTGTAGAGCAGACCATGGGACTTCCTCAGCTTTTGGTTAATTATGACCGCAGCAAGATAGCCCGATATGGCATTGACATCAAAGAACTGAACGATATTATCCGTACAGCCTACGCAGGCGAGACTGCCGGCGTGGTGTTTGAGAACGAACGCCGATTCGACCTTGTGGTACGTCTTGACCAGGATAAGGTGAAAGACTTCAATATTGACAAACTGTTTGTACGCACCAAGGACAACATACAGCTTCCGCTAAGCGAGGTCGCAAGCATTGACCTTGTAAACGGTCCGCTGCAGATAAACCGTGATGCCACCAAGCGCAGAGTTGTCATTGGAGTGAATGTGCGTGATGCAGACATACAACAAGTAGTAAGTCAGATTCGCGCCTCGCTTGACGAGAACATAAAGCTGAAGCCCGGATACTATTTTGAGTACGGAGGACAGTTTGAGAATCTGCAGAACGCCATCAGCACACTCCTTGTGGTAATACCTATCGCCCTGCTGCTCATACTGCTGCTACTGTTCTTTGCCTTCCGCAGCGTGATATACTCACTTGTGGTGTTCTCCACCGTGCCACTGTCCATCATTGGCGGTATTCTCGCCTTATGGATACGCGGATTGCCCTTCAGCATTTCGGCCGGAGTAGGCTTCATCGCCCTTTTCGGAGTTGCCGTTCTGAACGGTATTCTGATGATCAATCACTTTAATGACCTTAGAACACAAAACAGATATAACATGTGTACCAATCGCATAATATCCCTTGGTTGTCCGCATCTGCTGCGCCCGATATTCCTGACCGGTCTGGTTGCCTCGTTAGGATTTGTCCCTATGGCCATCGCCACGTCAGCCGGCGCAGAAGTACAACGTCCGTTGGCCACGGTTGTCATAGGCGGTCTGATAGTATCAACCATCCTGACGCTCATCATCATTCCTGTATTCTACCGTATTGTGAACAGTACCGCCACACGCTATCAGCGCAAAAGACGCATCAGCCGCAACATCACAGCCACAGTCATGGTAACAGTTATGATGCTGATAGCCTCATCGGCCAATGCACAGCAGGCCGTCAGTCTGGACAAAGCCATCGAAACCGCGCTGGCCAATCATCCACGCCTGAAGACAGCTACAGCCCAGATAGCCCAGGCCTCAGCCACCAAAGGCGAAGCATGGGAAGGAGGCGTGACATCGGTAAGCTATTCGTGGGGACAGCTGAACGGCGCATACCGCAAAGACAACGAAGTGGGCGTAGAAATGTCGCTCGGCTCCCTGCTTACTCCGTTCTATAAAAATGCCCTGGCCAACACCCAAGTGGCAAAGAACAAGACCTATCGCAAAATAGTAGAAAAGGAAATAACAGCCGAAGTTAAAAGAGCATGGGCCTACTATCAGTATGCCTACAATCTCAACGCCCTCTACTATGGTCAGAAAGAACAGGCCGAGAAACTGAAAGAAAGCGCCCGTCAACGTTACAGTCAGGGAGATATAGACCTTGCCGAGAAAAACATGATCACCACACTGGCTGCCGACATGCAGACACGCTGGATGCAGGCCTCCGAGGAACTGGATCTTGCCCAAAAGCGTTTCACATGGGCATGCTACAGTTCTACTCCGATCGTTCCTGCCGACACAACTCTTGCCATAATGCAGGAACAAGCGGTCTCCACGATGTTGTCAAATCCTCATCTCGAATACTTCAACACCCAGGTACAGGAAAAGAAAAACATGCTTCAGATAGAACAGAGCCGATTTTTCCCGGAACTCTCAGTAGGATATACACGGCAGAAGATATCGCCTATGTCCGGTCTGAATTCATGGATGGTCAGCATGTCCTTCCCATTGAACTTCTTCCCACAACGCAGCCGCACCAAGCAGGCGCGCATAAGCTGGCAGACAGCCCAATGGGAAGCACTCGACAACCAGCAACAGCTGACCAACAAGGTACATGAACTTCAAAGCCGACTCTCGCAACAATACGAACGCCTCAAATACTACCGTGAGGCAGCCATAGACGAAGCGGTGTCTCTTGAAAACAGCGCACTCATGAAGCTTAACGAGTCAGAAACAGACATATACGAGTTCGTACAAAGCCTCAACTCGGCCCGTTCCATCAGACAAGGATATATAGAGACTGTCTATGACTACAATGTGACATCACTCGAGCTGGAGCTTTATACAGAATGATCCGCTCCGAAGAACAATTCCATTATCAAGAAACAAAAACAAAAAACATAATGAAGAAACACGTGACCATACTGATGCTCCTCGCTTTAGTGGCAGCATCGTGCACATCGTCCTCACAAAAGGACACCACATCCAACCAGCCTTCAGAAGCTGAAGTTACCACAACGACAGAACGCGACACTCTGTCTAAGGTCGATGGGACAAGCGGAGCCACCAACGTGGCAAACCCTACAACATTCAACGGCATCATAATGACGCCTCCGCAAAACCACGTCAGTCTCACACTAAGCATGGGAGGTGCAGTGAGAGACATACACGCGCTCCCTGGCAAATATGTCAGCAAGGGACAGGTTATCCTCACCCTTGCCAACCCGGAATTTATAGAACTGCAGCAAAGCTATCTTGACGCAGAAGCCCAGGTGGAATATCTGGAAAAGGAGTATAACCGTCAGAAAAGCCTTGCCCAGAACGAGTCAGCTTCACAAAAGCGCATGCAGCAAAGCAAAGCCGAATATATGTCGATGAAGAGCAAGAAAGAATCAGCCGCGGCAAAACTCTCTCTGTTAGGCGTTAATGCCTCAAAGCTCTCAAAGACAGGCATACAACCGTTGTTGAAAATAAAATCGCCGCAGAACGGATATGTAACCAACATGGACGCCAATGCCGGCAAATATTTTGCGGCAGGAGAAAGAGTCTGTGACGTTATAAACAAAAGCCGTCCCATGCTTCAGCTCACCGCCTATGAGAAAGATCTTGAGAAGCTTCATCCAGGCTGTCGCTTTGCCTTCAGAGTGAACGGCATCGCCGACACCACCTTTACCGCCCGTCTTGTATCTATCGACCAAATGGTGGACAACACAAACCGCTCCATAAAGGTTTACGCTCAGATAGACAAGTCGGACCCGGCGTTCCGTCCCGGTATGTATGTCACGGCCAGGATTATCGACACACAAGCAGAATCCAAGAAATAAAAAAGCCTGCAATCCAGATAAAATGATTAACTTTACGGCATGAGTTCCCAACACGAATCCAGACGCATAGTACTTATACTCAACAGTATCTCTGTTATTGTGGCATTTCTGATGCACTTACCAGAGCTCATTGCCCTGTCAGAACCCGAGATAGACCAGAATCTGTTTCCCGGAATACATTGGGTAAACGTAGGCAATGAGATACTGTTTACGTATCTGTCGATACTGCTGCTCTTCATTCTGAACAGAAAAGTCTTTATGTGGGGTAACAGCCTCCGTGATATAGGTTGGAAAAGCGTGGCATCCTCTTTCATTATCACACTCGTGACCTGCAACATTCTTGGCAATGTCTTTGTGTTTATGCATCATCATTTAGGAGTACCGGCCATTGATGCCACACTTCATCACTATCTGCATCCACTGCGAGACACTCTCATCGCCTGCCTTGTCACCGGCACAAGTTATCTCTACCACCAGTATCAGCGCAGCCGCCGTATGCTTCTGGAGAACGAGCAACTGCGTACAGAGAATCTTCTGAACCAGTATGAGACACTGAAGAACCAGCTGAATCCACACATGCTGTTCAATTCGCTCAACACTCTGTACTCGCTCATACGCGAATCTCCGCAAAAAGCCCAGACCTTCCTGCATGAGCTGTCGCGCTTCATGAGATACTCACTGCACGACAATCTGGCTCATACCGTAACATTGAAAGAAGAGATGGAGTTTGTCCATTCATACATGTATCTTCTGCAAATGCGCTATGAAGACAATCTGCAATTCGACATCGACATAGCTCAGGAAGCCCTATCAAGGCATATACCACCAATGGCCGTGCAGATGCTGGTGGAAAACTCCGTGAAGCACAACGAAATAAGCAGCCGCAACCATCTCACTGTATATATCAAGGCCGATGCCGACAAACTCTGCATATCAAACCCACTGCAGCCCAAGCTGTCGGACACGACCGGTACCGGTGTCGGTCTGGCCAATCTGTCGAAACGCTACCGCCTGCTGGTGAACAAGGAAATCATAATTGAAGAAACCGAAAACGAATTTAAAGTAACCTTACCTCTGATATGAGAACATTACTTATTGAAGACGAGAAAGCCGCCTTGAGAAACCTGAAGGCGGCCATGAAGGAGGTGGATACCGACTTTGAAATTGTCGGTGAGACCGACAGTGTTACCGGTACCATAGAATGGTTTCACTCCCATCCCATGCCGGAACTGGTATTTATGGATATCCATCTGGCCGACGGTTCTGCTTTCGACATATTTGACAAGACGGACATAACGTGTCCCATCATCTTCACCACAGCCTATGACGAATATGCCCTTCAGGCTTTCCGTGTCAACAGCATAGCTTATATCTTAAAGCCCATCAGCAGCACCGACCTGCAGAAAGCTCTTGACAAACTGAAAGTTCTTAACGGATATAATGCCGACAATAATACAAACGAACTGCAGGACATAATACGCAGCCTACGCCGTGAGGAATCATTCAAAACACACTTTCTGATACCTGTAAAGGGCGATAAGTTCATACCGATCAATGTAGAAGACATAATGTATTTCTACATAGAGGAAGGAATAGTAAGAGCCGTAACCAAAAACATAGGAACCGTACGCTTCCAGCAGACTTTGGACGAACTCGCCACAATGCTACACCCTGGAAAATTCTTCAGAGCCAACCGCCAGTACATCATCTCCCGCAAAGCAGTCATAAGCGTAAGCAACTGGTTCGGCGGCCGGCTGAACGTACAGCTTAATCCACCGGCTACAGAAAAGGTACTTATAAGCAAAGCACGTGTAACAGCCTTCAAAGAATGGTTCTAATGCTTACGCTGCCGGTCCTTATATGAAAGGCTGTCAGTACGTACATTAAAAACAACTGCTTCAGATCCGAACAAGCGTTGTCGCCTTATGATAAAGGGAGACATATTGTGGCACTTTCAAATTGTAAGCAGATTTTGATTTTTCGGTCCGGGTTTCCTGTTCTACCCCGAAAATTCAGCGAGTATTTGCGGGCTGACTCTCCCTCGGGCGCAAATACGCGAATTATAAGAGGACGATATAAGACACTGAGTGTCAAATATTTATATTTGATAACCTTTTTTTCGTGCCGCAATAAGCACCATTTCAGCATGCAATATTGCCCATATCAGGGGCTGAAATGCTTAATATCACGCCATGATATGGACTTAACCAGACCCTCAAAAGGGCATTATCAGAACGCCGGATGATTTGTTCCGGAATATGGTATAGGGTAAATCAAAATGCAGTTCGGGCAGAAAGAGCCTTTATTATATGAAATTTGACATTCCCTTACACCTATTTTCCAAATTTATTTTGTCAAAAAAAAGTCAAGAAAAATCGTAAGTTGATAGCCGGAGTTTTCTTGAAAAGCACTGATATTGTTCTTTAATAACACTGATGTCGGAAACATAATAAAAAGAGACAATAAAAGCAGCGCCCAATACGGAGAACAGATTTGGGTTAAAGATTGTATAGGCGATAAAAAGAAGCCGGTAAATTTCGGCGCAATAAACGCGTTACGTTATAAATTTATGTATTTTATTCTGAAATTGGCTAACGTACCGAACAAGCTGCGGATATCCATCCCCAAGTATTGCGAATCGTTAAGTTCCTCTCCTTCAAATACTTTTCTTCCGGCATACTCGCCCTCGTCTGTGGAATATGAAGAAATACGTATCACCTCTTTAACAATACCATTATAACATCCGAGTATATGAGTGGCAGCCTCAGCTTTGTCGTCGGATATTTTCCAATACATCCGCGTGCAATCTTTGAGGTCTTTACGATAGTAAGGACTGGATGTTTCATTCTTTATCATCGCTTCGTACGAATGTTTGATATTTACAAATATCAGTCTGTCGTCATTATTCATCTTCATAATACTTTATATTCTCAAAATGTATTAAACCGATATAATACAGAGTAATCTCCGCATATCGAACTTATAAAATAAAAAAGCGGCCCAGCCCTTCATTTCTTCGCATAAAGAGCATGGTCCGCCATTAATGTATTAAAGTCGCTTATCACTGCGCGTCACAAAATCAACTGCAAGCATATGTAAGGCTGCATAAAATCGAATCCTTATCATATGCCTGTGCGACATGCAGCGCGTCGTTTCTGCTGGCAGTCCGGCAGAAGGTTTACGACTTATGGTTTATGCAGATGCCTTTCTGGTACCATTCGTAGAGACGATGAATGCCTTCGTCGATTTCCACCTTATGATGCCATCCGAGGTTGTGCAGCTTCGTAACGTCAGTGAGCTTGCGCGGTGTGCCGTCGGGTTTGGATGCGTCCCAGCGCAGTTCGCCACGGAATCCGATTTCAGCGACGACCTTTTCAGCCACCTCACGTATGGACAGCTCCTTGCCCGTGCCGACATTGATGTGGCAGTTGCGTATCTCCTTGTCGCCGGGTTTGTATGTATCCTTGAAGTCAACATTCAGGAGCACGTGCACGCTGGCGTCCGCCATCTCCTCGCTCCAAAGGAACTCACGCATCGGACTGCCTGTGCCCCAGAGAGTAACAGCCTCAGGAGTGATGCCATACTTGGCGAGTGTTGCGAGGATTTCCTCGTCTGAACGGCTACCGTCAACGCCCTCTACCGGACGCAGGTTGATGTCCTTGCGCACGGCATCCCAGTTGCCTTCGTTCAGGCACTTAGCCAGATACACCTTGCGTATCATAGCCGGCAGCACGTGGCTGTTCTCCAAATGGAAGTTGTCGTTAGGACCATAGAGGTTGGTAGGCATCACTGCGATGTAGTTGCAACCATACTGCAGAGAGAAACTCTCACACATCTTCAGTCCGGCTATCTTAGCGATGGCGTACGGCTCGTTGGTGTATTCCAGTTCGGAAGTGAGCAGCGCCTCCTCCTTCATCGGCTGCGGTGCCATGCGCGGATAGATGCATGTACTGCCGAGGAAGAGCAGTTTCTTCACACCATGGCGATAACTTTCGCCTATCACGTTCTGCTGTATCTGCAGGTTCTGATAGATGAAGTCGGCACGATAGTTGAGGTTGGCCATGATGCCGCCGACATGAGCGGCAGCCAGCACTACGGCGTCGGGCTGCTCCTCATCGAAGAAACGCTTCACGGCTACAGGATCGAGCAGGTCGAGTTCCTTGTGCGATCTGCCAACAAGATTAGTATAACCTCTGCCCATAAGATTGTTCCAGATGGCAGAGCCCACCAGACCATTATGTCCGGCTACATAAATCTTACTGTTTTTGTCCAACATCTTATATAAATTATTATATCCCTGACCGGTCGTTAGGACGCATGCACCTTGAGAAGAATAATCTGTCATCAAGAGCGTTTAGCCGTCGTTTCATTTTCCATCAGTGTACTGGCGCCAATATGTTATCAGCCATGCATGCGGAATATGACGCCAAGACATCCGGTATAAAGAAAATACGAATCCCGACGACCGGCAAGAGATTATTATTATTTCACAATACCTTTTTCCAGATACTCGGCAAGGTTAACCTTCACCTCCTCGCCGGCACGTTCAACAGCCACCTTGGCCATATCAGCGTCAACCATTATCTTGACAAGCTCCTCGAACGAAGTCTTCGACGGGTTCCATCCCAGTTCATTCTTAGCCTTCGTCGGATCACCCCAGAGGTTGACAACATCAGTAGGACGATAGAAATCCTTTGACACTTCGACGAGCACACGTCCGGTTGCCTTGTCGATACCTTTCTCGTCCTCGCCCTCGCCGACGAACTCGAGTTCTATGCCCACGTGCTTGAACGCGAGATAGCAGAACTCACGTACAGAGTGCTGCACACCGGTAGCGATGACAAAATCCTCCGGCTTGTCCTGCTGCAGGATGAGCCACATGCACTCCACATAATCCTTGGCATATCCCCAGTCGCGCAAAGAAGAAAGATTACCAAGATACAGCTTGTCCTGCTTGCCCTGAGCTATGCGTGCAGCGGCAAGAGTGATCTTACGTGTAACGAAAGTTTCGCCACGGCGTTCACTCTCGTGGTTGAACAGGATACCTGAGCAGCAATACATGTTGTAAGCCTCACGATACTCCTTCACAATCCAGAAGCCGTAGAGCTTGGCCACAGCATACGGACTATAAGGATGGAACGGAGTCTTCTCGTTCTGCGGAACCTCCTCCACCTTACCGTAAAGCTCCGAAGTAGAAGCCTGATATATACGGCAGCTGTCGGTCAGTCCGCACTGGCGCACTGCTTCGAGCACACGCAGCACACCCGTTGCGTCAACGTCGGCCGTGAACTCCGGAGAGTCGAAGCTCACCTGCACATGGCTCTGAGCCGCAAGGTTGTATATCTCAGTAGGTTTCACCTTGTTCACCACCTGAATCATACTCATAGAGTCGCTCAGGTCGGCATAGTGAAGATGGAAATGAGGACGTCCCTCCAGATGAGCGATGCGCTCACGGAAATCCACCGACGAGCGACGGATTGTGCCGTGCACATCATAACCTTTTTCCAACAAGAACTCGGCAAGGAACGAACCGTCCTGACCGGTAATACCTGTAATCAATGCTACTTTTCTTTCCATAAATTCAATATGTTTTTAATTTGTAATTTCCATTCATTTATTCTGTGGCGCAACCGATAGTAAGAATCTCACAGTCGGTCACCGCCTCCATCTCATGCTCCACTCCCGCAGGCACGCTCACGAACTCGTCAGCGCCGAACACCTCTGTCTCGTCACCCACGGTTATGCTCATGCGTCCGCTCCTTATAAGGAAAAACTCGTCCATCGTCGCATGGCTGTGTCTCTCAGCCTTCTCCCCTTCGACAAACGCCGTCACCGCTATCTGTGTGATGGGCGAAGCCACGTCGCCGTTCTTCACCAGCACCCGCTTCATACCGCAACCGTGCGAGGTGGATATGGGAGCGATAGCCTTCACATCAATTTTTCTCATCATTATTCCTTTCCTCCGGCCGCGCCGTCTTTGATGTTACGCAACCGCCATTCGTTCCAATACTTACGATAAAAGAAGTAGAACACCCGATAAGCAATCTCCGAGAAATATTCTTCCGTATAATTGCGCAGGAGTCTCATATTATAACGCTCGCGACGTATGAACCTGTCCAGCGGTCCATCCGCCTGATGTATTGTTTTAATGTCTTCGTTATACTTACCGAAGTTTCCGCCTTTCATTATGTTGTCCAGCAACATTCTGCCTGCCTTCGCATCCGGTTCGGTAATCATGAACCTGCCATTCATGCCGAGTACCTCCTTCAACACATACATCACAGCCCCGGCAAACTTTGTCATGTGGAACTCACACAGCAGTCGTTTTGTCGCCTCACGGTCAAGCTCACGACAACCGCGCGTCAGCAGATAATAATAATCCACTATCTGCCTCATCCCCACACCTTCCTCCAGGAAATGATGCATTATGTGTCCGAGCAATGCAATGACATTCACGTCGTCCGTCGGCGCCGTTATCACGCCCAATCCCTCCAGCAGCTCCACCCTGTTGGTCATCTGTCGCGGAGCCTCCCGTTTCCAGTAATCCATCATCCGCATGTTGCGCCACGGATTAAGCAGGAACGTAGGGAAGAAATGTACTTCTATCGCAGGATCCTTCACCACGCTGAAGTCTATGTGATGATAGCTCACCGTCTCGCGTGGCGACAAGCTGCGCACATAATCAACTATGCGCCTGCGGCCACCTTCGAGCCATATGTCTATGTCGCCGCCCTGCCGTCTCAACGGATGTGGATAATAAGCAGCAGCCACGCCCACGCCCTTGAATATGCACGAACGGAAGCCCTCATTGGCAAACCGGCGCTGCACATCCACCGCCTGCATGTTCTGCCGCCGGCTTATCTTCTCTATCTGCACCACCGTCATTGCCCAACGCATGGCCACCGTCCGCGGAGGTCTCTGCTCATTGTCCAGCGCGTCTATGCCGTCGGCACACACACCAATCAGCGCCTGGCGCACAGCCATGTCAAACACCGCCTGCCACTCCTCCGCTGTCGGTACAGACGAAAGTCTCCGGCGTGTGCCCACAGCCACCTGCAACAGTTCGAAGAAAATCCCAGTTACTTCCATTTTGCCGATATGAACTGCGGAACCTTCCACAACATCTTTTCCATCTTGGTCAGCTGCGGACATCTGAAATGATGCGACGAATATACCCTTATGTCCTCGTTCCACATCTTTTTTCTTTTAGCGTTGTCGGTGCTGAGTCCGCCCATACGCATCCTCACCACATAACGCTTCATATATTCCACCTTCAGATTGTTCTCCAACAGATATCTCACCAACAGATCAGTGTCAGCCGCAATCTTATAACTTTCGTCATAAAGTCCGAGACGCATCATCACGTCACGCCTTATATAACACGTAGGATGCAACGGCAACCATCCATGGCGCACCTTCCATTTTGCATAGCGTCCACCAATCCAGTTGCGCACCACCTTGTTTATATTATTCTCATCAACATAAATACCATCGGCATACACGAAATCCGCTCGCGTCCGTTCGAACACCGCCATGACGTCAGACACGACGTGCTTGTCATAAACGAAATCGTCCGAGTGCACAAGACCTATCACGTCGCCCGTCGCCACACGTATGCCTTTGTTTATCGCCTCATACATGCCATGGTCCGGTTCGCTTATTATCCTGCCTATACGTCCGCTGTACTCATTTATCACATCCAGCGATCCGTCCGTCGAAGCACCGTCCACAACAATATACTCCAGATTGTCATAATCCTGTGCCAGCACGCTCTCTATAGCTCCGCGTATTGTGGCATTACGATTAAAACATGAAGTGATTATAGAAATTTTCATAACAAGATAAAACCAATGTTATTCCTTTATAATTCTTTTTCTTACACACACAGCAGGATTGCCCTGGTATATTCCGTTCTCTGCCATATCCTTTGTTGCCACACTGCCTACAGTCAGTATTGACTGCGCATGAGCCGTGACTCCCGGACACACTGTAGCCTGCGCTCCTATCCACACGCCGTCCTCTATTCTTATCGGCGCATTGCGATAAGGCATCGACGCCACAGTATAATCATGATTGCCGGTAAGGAGCATCGCCCCCTGTGATATGCAGACATTGCTGCCTATCACCACATTGTCAAGGTTGTCTATCCAACAATGCTCACCGAGCCAGCAGTTGTCGCCCACGGTCAGTTTCCAAGGAAACTTCACCGTGACGTTATTCTTTATTACAAGTCCTTTGCCTATTCTTGCACCGAAGGCACGGAGCAGAAAAATCTTTATCCCCATAAACGGATTCCATGAAGCACGCACGAACAGCGCACTCATAAAAAACCATAAGGTCTGCTTTACGAATCCCGCACCCTTATCGAAATCACCCGTTGAAAATGAAGCAAGATCAACTTTTGCCATATCCTTATCCTGAAATTAAACACCTGCCCGGACTATTCCGGCAGTTCATTATACATCCTCACCATATCCTCCGCCATCTTCCTCGACGAATACTTATCCTCGACAAGCTTCCGTCCGTTGCGTCCCATTCGCTCGATGTCCCCGTCAGACAAAGCCAGGAACTTACGCAAAGCCACAATCAATGCCTCCGTGCCTATCTCCGTCCACCATCCGCAGCCGTTTGTCTCCAGCTCCTGCCACGGAGTACCTTTCGTCGTGATGACCGGAGTGCCGCAAGCCAGAGCCTCAGCCACTACGATACCGAAGTTCTCACTATGTGTAGGCAACACAAAAACGTCAGCATGCCTGAACAGCTCCCATTTGCTGTCACCATACACGCCACCCGTGAACTTCACCATATCTTCAACGCCAAGCCGTGCGGCGAGCTGTCGCAACTCGTTGACATAGCTATCCTCACCCTCGCCTGCTATCTTCACGCAGTAGCCCTCCAGCTCATCCTTCAGCGCAGCCACAGCCTCGATAAGGAAGTTTATGCCTTTCTTCACGTGCACCCTTGAAAGAAACAGAATCTCCCTGTTACGCTTCCACGAATATTTCATCTCCACATTGTCAACGTCAATGCCGTTGGCTATGACGGATATACGGTTGTTATATCCCAGCTTCATCAGATTCTGCTTCTCACTCTCCGCCGTGGCGTGCAGCATGTCGGCCTCAACCACCGCACGCTTCTGATAGAGCAGCAGAGCCGGCAGTTTGCGCGTCCAATAATGGCGCGCCATTATCCATGGCTCCAGCATACCATGAGGACTTAGCACAACCTTCACGCCCAACTGCTGTGCCCACTTCTGGGCAAACGCACATCCGGGCATCCAACAACAGTTTATGTGCACCACGTCCGGCTTTATCTCCTCTATAAGCGCCTGCCACTCCCGTTTCATCCTGCCGGAAAGCAACCGGCTTATATAATGGACGTGGCAGTTGCCCAACTCCACAGGATTTGCCGACCCGTGACTCACCACATGCAGCTCCACCAGTTGTCCGAGCTTCTCGGCGAGCAACTGCATGTAAGCCGTCGTGCCACCCCATGCCCTGTCTATTGTAGGAATATAATGTATTACTTTCATTCTATTTTCTATCTGTTATATATACTAACGCAAGTCCGATACAGGCTAATTATCTACTAAAATTACGTGCGCGTCCTAAAAAAGTCCATATCACGTTACGGAAGAGCCCATATTAAGCCTTGATAAAGCCTATTTCACGTCCTAAAATGGCCTATATCGCAGTCCGAAACAGCCCATTCCGCAGCGTAAAAAGCACTATTCCGTAACCGACTTGACAGAATGTCGCCAATAAAGCCGTAACTGAAGATAATATGGTAACATATAATTTACACAGAACTTGCTGTTATATCACAACTGTTCCACAAGAGAATAAGCCTTTTCCGCCATCTGTGCCGGCGTCAGGCGCGTCCTAACCAGTTCACGGGCGTTATCTCCGAGTCTGCGTATCTCCTCCGGAGCAATCGTGCTTATCACAGACACGTACTCATCCATATTCTCGAATATCATACCGTTCTGCGACGCTTTTATATAACTATACTCCACACATTGCTTCGTATCCTCACTCCGTTTGAATGTAAACACCGGCAATCCGTAAGCCATAGCCTCAACAATAGACAGTCCCACCCATCCCGGTTGGAAATAAATGTCGGCTATGGCAAACAGCTCACGCTTCACGTCGGTGTCATACACCGCGCCGAAGTCATGCACATTATCAAAGCCACTGAAGTCAGGTTTGTTACGTCCCGCACCTATTATTATAAATCCAAAATCCTTACTGTCAAGACGCTTCATCGCCTCCACCAGCAAATCCGTGCGCCTGTAGTTGGACTCGAAACGCGCGCAGAATATCAACACCGTTTTCTCCTTTATCCCGTATTTTTCCTTCAGTGCACTCTTGTCCCCACGATACGCCAGCATATCGTCAACGCCCGACAACGTATTGTCCAGCGCCACCATCTTTTTCTTCGGAAATACCTTACGCCACTGTTCCAGCTCCTTCTGCATATACAGCCACACGCCGTCCGCCAACGCCATCTGCCAGCGCAGCTTCCAGTCAGGTCGGCGTTCCTCCTTCAGATAACGTTTCACAGAAATGCCCTGTCCCCACAATATTATCTTCTTACGGTGCAGGAACTTTGTGAGCAGCAACAGCCACGTGGTGATGTGCGCGAAGTGCAGCATCAGCACAATCACGTCATACCTCTTGTCAAACAACACTCGCGGATTATAAAACAGGAAGCCCTTCACCTGTTTGTTGGGAATGAACTTCAGCTTTTCGGTATTTATCTTAAAGCCATTCTTGCGCGTGTCGTCAAACGAATTATAGACATACAAGTCCATCGTCTCACACTTTTGCCTCAACAGATCGAAAAACTCCTCCCTGTAATGAGGCACCTCCGGCTGCAATATGGCAATACGTTTAGCTCTTTTCATCCTATAAACGATATTTATTTATACGTTCAATAAGTCTATCAGATATTCCGCTTTGACATTTACGGAAAAACATCTTACCACTATTATATAACTTGTCAAAATCCTTTTCTGTATATGTATGGATTTTTGTATCATATTCGATATAATGCAATGGTGTAAGCATTACCAATCCGGGATATTCGCCCTCATATAAAATTGCTTTATCTGAATATTTAGAATTGAAGATAATCGTCTGAATCAACATCTCATCCGGGGCTAATGCAGTTTTGAAATAAGATTCATAACTTTTCTCGTTTTTATATGTATTATAAACAAACTGCAAGCAATCATAAGAGAGACACCACCAACTTGAGCCACAATAAATATTTATTTGCCGTCCATCAATATCTATATAATTTTTCTTATTAATATGAATACATCGCAAACCCTCTCTTATAACACCATAAATGAGTCTTCTTATTTTCGCACTTTTCACATTAATATCTCTAAAATGAAATAATCTGACCCGTGTTTGCATTTTTGGTGGATAAAAGCAATGAGTAAGGTCCATTCCTTTTATCAACTCCTTGTTTGGATTCTTATATAAAAATTCCAATATTTGCTTATTGCTCCATAAAGGATAATCTAAACCTGAGAGAAAAAATATTCTATCAAACTTACAATTATAGTTTAAACATTCCTCTATAAGATTTATTTGATAGCGACACTGAGAAAATCCACCCCAATATGTTTTTAAACGCTTTTTAATAAAAATAACATTCTCACATTTACTTAACTTATCCTTAAACGGATTAATATCAACCTTTTTATCTATATGTATAAAAAATGTTGTTACATTCTTTATATGCAATGCAGAAACCATATTATACAATTGTACTGTATCTGTATGCGCCGCTATCAAATATGCAATTTTCATCCTTTTTTCTTTATAATAGTTTCCAGACAACTTGCTAAATGACGCTGTCCTTTCTCATTGAAATGTATTATATCTCTATACATATCTACCGTTTCTCCATTTTGCAATCCTTGCATTAATATGACATTATTTTGTCGCGCCCATTTAATTATCATCTCTCCCATTTCATTATATTTTCCTGCTTCCAATTCACTTTTTTCCGCATGAAGATATATTGAGAACGGTATGTGTAAAGAGTCTGCGATTGTCTTTAATTGTAAAAATCCGGGATTAAACTTCATCGATTTCTTGATTACAGATTTTCCTTTCGCAGATGCAACTACACACGCGTCTGGATCTAAAAATGTTTTCTTAACAAAGAACATCTTTATTCTTGGCATAAGATATCTATCAATAAGTTCAATCCAGGCCAAAGGATATTGTTTATCCGGATAATTTGGATAAATACCAACCACAGGCATGTACGACATAACATCATACGCATCATGACTGCTACACACTAGAATCATCGCGCTGGCTCCAAATATTCCCTTTTCCTTCAGGTAAGCTGCACAATTGTCCGGTCCCCAGCTTCCGGCTGAGATATTTAGCATCTGCATACCCGTTTCATTTGAGAAGAGCGTAGAGGCAAGCGAGTCCTGGTCCATCCACGTACCACCGAATATCACGGAGTCGCCAAGTCCAAGCACCCTCACCTTCGTAGAGTCCGGTTCACCGTTGCGTTGCGAATATGAATTATAATATATGTGCGCCCCGAACCTATGTCTGTTCTGATTTGGTTGTGCGATATATTCATATTTAGCACTCTCGTTATATAATAATGCATCGCAAAATCCGTAATATCTCAAACATAATTCAATAATTAATACCACAAACAAAAAAAATAATAATATATTACGCATGAAATACATCTTTGGGAAACGCACTTATTAACGTCTCTTGTAACTTTTTTAAATTTGGAGGAATTATTGGACCTAAACGAAGAGCTTCTTGAACAGAATCAACAGTTTTTATGTTGTATCTTCCTGTACTATAATAATAATCTTTATATTTAAATAAATCCTGATGTTCCGTATCATTAAGAAGGACAGCAGGAATACCATAAGCTTCAGCAATTATTATTCCATGTAAAGAAGAACTTATCACTAATTCTGAAGATAATATCTCATCAATAAAATGTTTCCAATCATCTGTAATAGTTGATAATATTTTATATCCCTTTTTTTCATATTTTTCTATTTTAGATTTATGTGGAATTAATATATAACTATATTTTTTGATTATTTGGGTAGGTTTATAAAAAAAAGGTAATAATATTGCAGGATCACCATATACTTCAGGGACATTGTATCCAAGTTCAATTAAAACTCGTCTTGTTTCTGGGCCTCGGACAGCTCTTATATCAAAATTCAGTTTTTTTCTTAATAATATAGAACGTATTTTATCATTGTCATAAATTAGTCCACTTCCGTAGATTATAGCATTTTGGCCTAGGTTTTGTATTATAGAACCAATAAATGAGATGCAATAAGTTTTTCTTTTAAAACCCATCTTATATCCTAAATAATTCACCAACTGATTAAATACAATTACAGATAAATAATCACCTACATTGTGATAGTATTTTTTCCCGTATTTACTTTTTTGACTATAATATAGGATATTTATTTTAAATGGAATAATTGGTTTCAATACATTACCACAATTAAACAAGAATCTTAAATTCTTTAAATTAACCATAATAATCGAAGATAAAATTATTTAATTTCATACTTAAACTATAATAAGATTTTTCAATCTCATCTATATTCAGTATTTGTATATATAAGAAACAAACAATGTATCATATGGATTGAAATCACCTATACCAGTTATACAAAAAAGACTCCTCAATATAAGAAATAGAAAAGTTTATTTTAAATTCTTGTATTCTGTATAAAGTTCCCAATATAATGCTCTGTACCATACATAAACAAATTTTATTATAAATAAAATATAAATACGGCAAAGAATACATTAATAAAATTAAATATCTTTTTTATTTACTCCACAATATATTTATTTAATATACTATTTCATGATAAAATTCTGTATTTACTTTTTAATACATTAATTGTGGATATTTCCTACTAAAATCCTTATGCTCAATCATAACACCAACAATTAACCATATAACCATACAAAGATACCACCCTCCTTGGAAAAGATATCCTTCAAATATAGAATGGAATATCATAAATACAAAAACGCAATAAGTCAACACTGTTGTTGAATCATTACCAACCCTTTTAGGTAACATTATTGCATAAAGCCAAATGATGGCTAAGAATAAAATTCCAATAATACCAGTTTGTGCCAAAACACTGATATAACCTCCGCCGGATTCATTACGTCCCACCACTTTTGAGAGTCCTACTCCGTGAGCAGCAAATCCAATTCCAAGAATTGGCGACGAGTCAAACTCAGCCATCCGTTGCGCCCATAATTCATCACGCGATGTTCCTTCAGTTGTTATCTCAAAAGCATTCTTCTTTTGTAACATAGCACCTGAATTATCAATGATTACAGGTGAAAACAAAATTACGACACCAACAACTATTGCAATATTCCGTATCAATGTTGTAACTTTTTTAGAATTCATTAATACAACCAACAGAGAACATCCTAATGACAATACAAAAGCAGACCTTGATCCAGATATTGCTATTATATAATATGATATTAATGCCATCGCCAAACAGCACAGTCTCCACCATATATTTGATATGGTTTTACTAAATACCAAACTTACGAAAAACAATGAGCTTATAGCTCCAGCAGCACTGGTCCACATAGGATGTGTGCAAAAACCAGCAAATTCCCGAACAATCCCCATAGTTTCCATATATTTGTCCAATTCTATTTGATTAATTCCAGCAATTTTTGCATAAAAATTGGCCAATGTTGCTACGCCAAAACCGATAAATAAATTTCTTAATAACTTTAATTTATAATTATGCCACCTGAGTGACTTTCTTGGCGCCCAGATAAAAAGAATAAATGAAAATATCAACAATCTTAGATCCAGCGCCATTCCCAATATTGTAGAAAGCCATATATATGCAATAAATACATAAAATAGATAAGTCTTACCATAAGATTTTCCATTATATCTTATGAACTTAATTAATATAGAAATAAATGAAACATAATATAATATACTAGGAAATTCTCTTGGGAATAAGTTTGTAAACAATAAAAAAGAGACCAACAACTCATATTTATTGTTTAATATATAGCTTTTAATTGATCCTATCATACGAAATATCTTTTTATATCCATTAATTTATTCTCAAAAGTCATAGTCTTGCAGAAATCTACAATATCATATCGCAAATTAGGAGAAATCTTCATTTTTTCAATCACATCATTAAATATGACATAAAATTCATAAGCATTTTCAAAGCTGTAAAGATAGCCTTTTTTCTTTAAATATGTATATCCTCTTGCACTTATCTCATGAGCAATTATAGGCAATCCACATCTCAGTCCATCCATAATTCTTATCTTTATGCCACCACCGAGCCTAGCCGGACACACAAAGATATCACATCCATTTATTATTTTTAGAATATCCTTAGGATTGGCTATTATTGTAACATTCTTATATTTGCTTACCTTATCAATTAATGCAGGAGGAGGATTTTTCCCTGTTAAAACAACATCAACATATTCTGGCAGCACAGGATATAATTCATCAAGGAAATAATTTATCCCGTCCATATTCTGCACATTCCCCATCGTACCACTTATCACAATCTTCGGGTTCTCCTTATCAAAAGGTCTGTCATCCTCTACATTTATCTTTTCTCCCTTTCTTAGGAAACATCCCCCAACAATGCTCTTTGTTTCAGAACTGCCATACAATTTCTTAAAAGTGGCTTCATCCTCTTCTGTCAAGAATATATTATAATCACATTCCTTATACGAATGTCTTTCATTCCTTCTAACTACAGGCAATAACAACAGATTCTTTATCTTGCTGTTATTATCACGAAAATACTCCTGCTCACAATTATGATTCAGAACTATTGTTTTTATCCCAGCCTTTCTGCAATCATCTACAAGCGACCCAGCAATACTGTTATGATCGAATATACAATAATCATAATCATTCTCCGCAATCATCCGCTTTGTTACACAATTATGTCTGTGCAACACACCGGTCAGTGGTGACATATATTTATCGAATCTCGTACGTGGAGCAACTGGAATAAATCTGCAATTAGTGAAATCCGTCTGCTTTGCGTTCTTTAAATATTCACTGCATATAAGTACATCAATATGCATATCCTTGAATATCTCTGAGAAAAGCTCCAGATAGTTACGGCATGCGTAACAACCGCCACCAATTCCCCAAGGGTTATGTTTTAAGATATATAATATCTTCATTTTATTAAATTATCTCAACAAAACTATAAAGACCTTTTTTGATATATCATACAAGGATTTCCTTTTACAAAAGAATTATTTGGTATGTCAACAGTAACTAAACTATTCGCACTGATTGTCACATTATTTCCAATGTTTATTGCACCGGCGACCACTGCTCCTGTATATATTCTCACATTATCCCCAATAACAGGTTTACCTTTCTTTCCCCACCCAACTGTTACATTCTGATTAAAACAAAAATTCTTGCCTATTCTTTCTGCAACAATGATTGAAGAAAAGCCATGTTCAATTCTTAGACCGCCACCGATATTCTTTGTATGAATATAACATGTTCTTTCTCTTCGTAAAAATAAGTTCAAAAAATGTCTTACAACAAAAGGTAAACGATAATAAAAAGCATTACGGTATTCCTTTTTCTTTAATTGTAAGACAAAAGTACTTACGGATACATCACCAGCAAAACTTTGCAGATCTTCATTTATTTCTGGGATTATCCTTCTATAATAAATGAAACATATTATATGTGGAACGCTTATAAACCAAAATAACGCATTCATCATAACTTTAATATAAAGTCCGCCAATTTCTTTTGTAATACCATCTTCCTATATCCCAATGTTTTTTTCTTAGGATTAGTAACATCCCGAAGGGTTTGTCCTTTAGCTTTTGGATTCCAGCTTTGCGCTACCCGATGGATACAAACAACATCTTTCATAGAAGTATATCCCGGCTGGTCAAACCACTGATAAGGATACACATGCACCCCGTTGCTTAATACCTGCAACTTGTTCACACTATTACGCGAATCGAACCCATAATTCTCCGCCAATCTCATCTGCAACATCGGTATTATAGTCATATCATAGCGCAGTTTCTGAGGCAGTTTCTCATTATGCGAACGTATAAAGTGCCTGTGCTCATAATATTCAAGACACTCCTTTATAAAGGGATGTTCCTTCTCCGCCCCGAAACAATGAGACGTCAATGTAACAAAGTCCTCCTTTCCCGGCTCATGGTGTACATAATACTCGCGTCCGATAAACATTCCGTCATTCAGAAACGGATCGAACGACTTGAACATGTCAATATCCGTATCGAGCCATATTCCACCATAATGATATACAGCATACAGCCTTACGAAATCAGCGGCAAACGCCCATTTTCTTACACTCACAGCCTCGTTTGCGAACACATTATTACATTCCGCCAATTTCTTGGCATCCCATAACATAAACTCATAATCTGGCAAGACCTTCTTCCATGTGTCCATACACTCTTTCAGAAATTCCGGATAAGGCTCGCCACTAAACCATGAATAATGTATAAGTTTTGGTATCATTTTATCCGGTTTATTTATTAAACTTTGAAAGAATTAAATTTATCTTTGTAGCGTCACCATATTCACATGGAGAATCATACGGTCTTTCCGAGAATGCTCCGTAGTCCAATTTTATATCCAATCCATTATCAGTAATAAACTGATTCACACGTCCTGCCAAAGAAATCGGTTTACCCGTACAACAATTAATAATACCCTTTACCTCTTTCTGCATTACACTTGCAGTAATCATATAGGCTAAATCATCTACATTTATGAAATCGTATTTGTTTTTTCCTGTTGTGAAAGGGAATGTCTTTTTACCTTCTTCTGCAGCATTAAGAAGTTTACAGAATATAGAATTATTCTTTCTATCATCACCAAGTATATAATAACATCTTAGCCACTGAAGCAGGCAGCCTTTTTGCTGAGTATATTGAATCATTGCACGGCGTAGTGCATCCTTGGCTATTCCATACATTGATGTTGGATTACATGGCGTATTCTCATCTATAGCACCCTCCCAGTAACCAATCTCATGCATTGTTCCCATTACTGCAAGCTGTTTCAGACCTCCGTCTATCATTGCTGTAAGAAATTTATAGTGTGCAGAAAGATCTCCCATTTGCGTAGGAGAATTGTGAACGAATCCATTTCTCCAAGCCATGTGAATACATACATCAGGCGAGCCAAAAAGTTCATATATGTTGTCTTCCGGCAGAGAAAAGAGATTAAATACCTTACGTTCTGCTCTTTCGTCTATATCATTACAATTTATATCACACGCTATAACTTCAGCTCCGTTATCCAGTAATGCTTTTACAACATGCCTGCCTATATATCCGTTTGCTCCTGTTACCAAAACCTTCATTTATATAGTCCTTTCTTTTTCATTTCGTTTATACTGTCTTCATAATTGTCTTTCTGTACTGATTGCCCGTCAACCCATTTACAGAACATGGCTATTCCATCTGCAAATTTCCATTTTGGATTGAAACCAAGTATCTTTCTTGCAAGAGAAATATCCGCATAATTATGTCTTATATCCCCGACACGATAATTCCCCGATACAGTGATTGGTACATTGATACCATATTTCTCACATAAAGTATTTGCTACAGTAAGAACATCAGTCGCAATCCCTGTACCGATATTAAATACATGTCCCGCAGCTGCTTCCACCTCAAGTCCAAGAATTGTTGCATCAACAACGTCATCAATATATACAAAATCTCGGGATTCTTTCCCATCTTCAAATATATTTATCGCATTGCCATTCTTTATCCTTGTAGAAAAAATGCTTAATATTCCTGTATAAGGATTTGCCAAAGACTGCCCCGGCCCATAAACATTCTGATATCTGAAACTAACAGCATCAATACCTATTGCAGGACAGACCAAATGGACAAGCTGCCCCTGCACCTGCTTAGTTATCCCATATACCGATGTAGGATGAATTTTAGAGTCCTCTGTCGTTGCGACCAACTTCAGTTTTCCTGCATCCGGATAAGTACACTCAAACTGTCCTTTACCCATGTCTTCATCTAAGCGTTCATTGGGATACACATCCTTTTTTAACTTTTCACTGTAGTATTTTCCTTCCCCATATATGGCACGGCTTTCTGCAACGACAACACGTTTTACATTATGTTTTGTATTTGTCAATATATCAAGCAATAATGCCGTACCACCTATATTTGTCTGAACATATTTCTCAATTTCATACATAGACTGTCCGGTTCCAGTTTCAGCTGCAAAATGTATCACAGCATCCTGTCCTTCAAGTGCCTTTAACCAGTCTTCACGAGAAGTGACGCTACCATGAATAAATCTAACCTTACCTTTTATACTTTGATATAAAGGTGATGTCTTATCAGGATTATCACCATGTATCTGCTTAGACAGAGAATCCATAACCGTTACATTATACCCCTTTGATATAAGTTTTATTGATACATTAGAACCAATAAATCCAGCACCTCCTGTGACAAGTATATTTTTCATCATTTAACTCTTAATATTTTTCTTACTACACGATCACAAAATACAGATTTTCTCAATGTCATCATATATATATGTCTTATAAAATATAAAAAATAAGATGGTGACGCAAAATATGAAATATGTAATATTCTTTTTCCTAAATAATTCTGCAGCTGTTTTGTTACATACATATAAAATGGTCCATGCCATGGAGCATCCTTATCAACCCATGTAGAATGATGGGCTGTCACATAAGCAACATCCATTCCAGCAATCTGATTTGCCGCCACTTGATGCATAACAAGGAAATCTGCTTTTAACAACACTGTTAAATGAGTTGTTGATCTACAGAAACAAGATGCATGACATATAGAACCATCCGTTGCTACCAAGTCATCACAATTCATCATCATCCATATTTGCTCTGCCACACTATACTTTTCTGGTGCAATAATTGTATATCCTTCTTTTCTAAATATATTCTCAATCGTTTTCTCTCCTATATTTTTGAATGTACTACCAAAATTTCCCTGTGTCCTAGTAAGATATATTCTTTTATATATAGGAAACTTACCAGATTTTTTTGCCAATAAAGCTACATTTGTTTTCATATTTGACAATAGTCCAAGATATTCATCTGTGTAATATCTATACCAACCATCGTCTAATATATAATAACAATTATCTGGAACATATAATTCATCGAATATTGTAGCTTCAGTAATCATCCGGGCTTTATGCAAATCTATTCCGGCTAAAAGAAACAAATCATAAAAATATTTAGGTATCTTAGGGTTACATCCGATAAAAACCAGTTCAGCCCCATTATTTTGCAGTTCCTTACATTTCTCTGTTAATGCAACCCAAACCTTATTATAATGATCAGTAAAGCAATGTCCCCACACATAAATCCAAAAATCTCCAATAAAGATAGCCTTTCCACATTTACTATATCCATTAGAAGTATCATAATCTTTCAAATCTATTTTATGCGGGAAATCTGTTGCAATTGCCATTTGGTCATCAATAACAATTTCTCCCTTCTGACCTTTCTTATAAGGAAAAACACGTGCATTTTTATAACAATTTATCTTCAAATCCCTATTACGGAAACAAATATGTTCCGTTCTTCTCTGAACTTCTCCTTTCAAAGAGTCTTTCACATAATCGTAATTAACTGTTCCCATAAAATTTATTTTTCTCCTAATAGTATTAATCTAAGATATTTTGTCTTACGTAAAATAAGAACCATCACTGTACAAATTATAGTAACAACAATTGCCCAAATAAAACAAAAGATATAATCATAATAAATAAACTCCCATGCAGTATCCTTAAACGGATTAATACTTCTCACAAATTCCACACAATAATATTTTCCTGCTACCATAAAATTCTGCTGGAATACATATATGCCTAATGTGCATGTACCAATCTTTGCAAATAAATCTATTATTTTATGTCCATTAAACATCATACATAACTTGCGGATAAGAATGATACAAACAAAAGAGGCTGACGTTCCTATAATAAATCGTATCACATATAAATAAAGATATTCGGCATTCCAATCAAAATGATGATCATACATATTATATTCTCTTGGAGAATAGAAATATGATAATATCAGATATATCAATGCAGATACAATCACTATTAATTTTTTATTGTGAAAAAACTTCTTTTCATATTTATAAAGTAACAATCCTACAATAAAATACGGATACATGCTGATGCAATGTACATAATCCAAAATATTAGTCGGCAACAATAATAATAATGCCGCGAACAATATTGCAAGTAATACATTACGGCGGGCTATCAGATATAAAACTGAAGTCAACACATAAAAAATAAATAATGATTTAAGGAACCAATAAGAAGATAAACAATATCCTAAAAGATTTTTCAAACCTTCAACCACAGGAGTATGTCTTAAAAAGATAAGTATCACTCCCGTAATAAAATAGGTCGTCACAGAAGGTATCACCAATTGAACGAACTTATTCTTTACTGTTTCTTTAATATCCTTTTTAAACAAAGAACGTGCAAAATAACCGCTCACAATCATAAATAACGGCATATGGAAAGTAAGAATATTTGTTTCCATAAAACTATCCCATAAAGTACGTCCTACAGGATTAAGATTTTGAATCGCATGCCCATATACTACTAAAAGTATTGCAAAAAACTTTATTACATCCCAATATAATATTCGTTGTTTCATATTATTTGTCATTTAACACAACTACTGCAGGATTACCATAAACAAGACTACCAGCCGGAATATCCTTGCGTACCATACTATTTGCTGCAATCCTAACATTATCCCCTATTGTTATTTTACCAACAACCACAGCTCCGGTATATATTGTCACATTATTACCTATTGAAGGCTTACCTTCCTTTCCATATCCTACCGTTACATTCTGATAAACACTAAAGTTTCTTCCTATATTATCTGCAAGCACTATTGTCGCCCAGCCATGATGCACATTTATTCCACCTCCAACATTTTTACATTGTATTTTACAATCCGGCACCCGCGGAAGAGTTATATTTAATAATTTTCTTAATACCAATGGCAGTCTGTAGTAAAGAACATTACGATATTCTTTTCTCCGAAGGGCGAATATCAAAGCACTCGCCCCAACTCTACCACTCGTATATGTTACAAGGTCCTCATCTATTTCTTTTATTATATGACGATATATCATATAACATATGATGTGCGGCAGGCCCAATATCCAATAAATAATATTCATATTTTTATACCCTTCATTCTAAGATTTATTTTCAATATTGTACAATAAAGCGGAATACTAAAATAAGCCAGCCTCATCAGCATACCACTAAAAGGACCATATCCTTCTTTATTATACGAATTCATAATTCTACGGATATTCCGTTGAAACACCTTTAATTTATATTGTCCAGAAACAAATGCAGAATACAACAATATTTTCATTGTACCCACCAATCTTATTTTCAGCCAAGGCTCAAGCACTATATTATTCTCTTTCATGAAAGTAAGATAATGATTAAAAACTATCTGTGTGTCCTCAACAATATGCTTTCGTGTTTCCGGATTTTGCATTGCAGATCCTTCACGTTTCCTATAATAATATATATTATAATGAATGTAAACAAGATGTTTGCATACCATCAAATATTTAAATTGGAACTCTCCATCTTCACCAGTTCGTAACCCCTGTGTAAATCTGAGATGTATTTTTTCTATCGCATCACGTCTATACCATAAACATTGATGATAAGCGCAAATATGCTTTAACAAAAAATTATTTTTATCTATATTGTCTTCAATCTCCGATACATCATTACACACATCATTAAGTTTAGGTGAAGCTCCATCATTAAATGTCTGTATATCAAACATTATATAATCCGGTTCTCCTTTTATTGATCTTACAGCTTTTTCAATCTTTTCATATTGAAAATTAGTAATATCATCACTATCTACGAACCATATCCATTCTCCTCGTGCAACGTCCAGGCCTGCATTACGAGCTGTAGAAACACCACCGTTTTTCTTATGTATCACCTGTACACGTTCATCTTTCTCTGCGAACTCATCACATATTGCTGGGCAACCATCAAGGCTTCCATCATCTACAAGTATCAGTTCCCAAGTTCCCTTCTGAGAAACAATACTTTCAATACATTCCCTAATATATTTTTCAACTTTATAAACAGGGACTATGATTGATATATAAGGATTATTCATATAATTATATTCTTCCTCCACAAATAAATGCTGTAAACCTCGGTAATATCTTTTTTAATAAAAAATATGCAACCATACACAAAATCATAGTAATTAAAGGTGATATCCAGTAACAAACCTTTTCATCAACGAGCCGTAATAAAATCTTAGATGTGTTTGACAATACAACGGTATTATGGATTGCATAAATAAAAAACACAGACGAAACATATTTCGAAGCTATATTTATAACTTTATACGGCAAATGAGAAAAGCCAACAATCCATAGTAATGATGATATTATAATAAATAACCTATTAACAATAGGTACGGATTCCACATTCTGTAAGATAAAGAAAACCGATGCAAGGATCAGCAGAATATATTTCATTTTACTTGGCATATCAATCATCAACCTATTCTTCAACGCATAAGTCGCACCTATTGAAAAAAACAAATATGTCGTTGGACTGAATCCCGTAACATTAGGCCACAGACCGGATACATATAATATACCAATTATTATAGGAAACAACAGTCCAATTCGTTTTATCAACCAAGATATGATTGGTGACAGGCAAACAACAATCATAAGATCACGCACATACCACAAAGGTGAGTCAAACGGCATCGTACCAGATGTCTTATCCCACCAGATATGCCACAATCCTTCATCCCATAATCCATAAAAGAAAGAGCACAAGGCATCAAACGATTTTCCCCTGAAGATTATAGAAAACAAATTTCCTCCTACTATCATGAATACAGGTAATAAGTTCCATAATAGATAAGGTATGATTAATGTTCTACCTCGCTTCTTCAGTTTTGTTACATATACACCACTATTAAATTCCTTTACATGATAAAAGAAGAAATATCCGGAGATTATAAAAAATACAGGTACTGCAACTACAACAATTGAATGCCACCACATCGCCACCTCTCCACATCGCTCAGTTGTAGGATTCATGTGAATAAAGATGACAAAAAGTATCATCAATATCTTCACAGCATTCAATGTCTTTGATTGCAGATTTATCCTATCTTCAACTTTTAATAACATGAGTCTATTCTAATAAGTTTTTATTTTGTGTCCAACAACAATTCTTTGCATAAAGAACTCTGACAGAAAAATAATACATACAACAATTCGTATTATAACTATTCTACCCCAAAAGCTACAATATAGGAATTTAAGGAATAAGAATCTAATTTTTGACAAATAACACGATTAATACATTTTAATTAAATATCTTTCGATTTTACATACAAAAAATTATGTCTGATCTATAAGAATATTTCATTATATTAACTTTTCGTATATTACTTTATTTTCATCAACATATATGATGATACAAATGTATTAACTTTATACAAAATATAAGCTATAATTAAAGTCAGACCAAGAGTTATCAAAATCGTGTATAATACATTATTATGAGGACAAAATGTCATTGCATAACAATGTGCCAAAAAGCATTCAAAAGAAGTCTTACCAACAAGTGAGATACCATATATTATATTTCGTCCTTTTACTATGGTAAAATTTTTAGAACTCAATGCATATAATATTATAGGAACAACACAACTTAAACGTAAATTATCTCTATCTATAATATATGTCATCATAGCAAAAATAGCATATAAAAAGAACAACTCATCATACCTTTTATCTTTCAAATAAAAATAAGTAAATATTCCTACAAATATAATCGGTATTCTACTTACATATAATCCATGAATAATCCCTATATTACAAAACAAATGAGAGCAGAAAAACACACAGATTATAAATATAATATGTACAATTACAGAACGCTTATAAACAGTTTTTATTAAATGAAAGAATAACGGAAATAACAGATACAGATTAATTATTGCCGGAACGAACCAGTTTAAGTATAAATCTCCAGGACAGGTCCATTTTGTCTGCACCAAAGATAATGAACTTATTTCCAAAAAACGATAATATATAAAAGTAATAATATTATTATCCCTATCCAAACAAAATCTTACAAGACAATAAAACAAATAAATCGGAACAATACGAACAAATCTTTTTATATAAAAATTCTTTGTGCTACTATTTATCCATGAATGACATAATCCATAAGCCGAGAAAAATAAAAATATATCGACACCGACATAACCATACTTGAAAATATTTCTAAAAATCTTAAATGAGGTATTGTAGAAATCCACATCGTGTAAATACAAATGATAGCCAATGATCCAAATCATCGCAATTCCCATATAGAAAGAACGAGTCTCTTTTCCTAAAACATTATTAAAACTAAGATTTTCTTTCATGTCAGAATAATATATTATTAGGTTCCTCTATTATATTTATATCTTTACGTAAAGTCGTTTTACACTCCACCTTATATAATCCCATTCTTTCTAAAACAAGTTTCAACTTTTGCTTCCTAGAAAGATGCTGTACCTTATGAATCAACTTTAATTCCGGCCACGGCGTCATAGCTCTATACTTATAATAAAGCTCTTTATACGGATTTATACATTCATAGTGCCAAGGTTTTTGCGGCATACAGAAATGAATAATCGCCGGAGACTTGCACGCCTCGATTATCTCTGGATAATATTTTCTGTCCATATAAAGCCAATTTTCTGTATATAAGTAATATTCAAGAAGGTTATATTTAAACGGCAACATCTTTATCTGCCCATGATATATCTTATTAATAAGATCCTGATCATGATTCTTCAACTTGTCAGATTCTTTTCTTGCAATACTTATCGACTTTTCAAAAATATTATCCTGTCGCCATCTTTCTAAATTTATCAACAATACGCCTGCATTAACATAACCATCAGACAAGGGATAATTCAATCTATTATATAAACGTATGCTATCATTTATCCTATCTCTCACTCCTGCACAAGCATAACCAGAGATATCAACATTCCATAATTCTTTTAACGACTGATTCACAATGACATCGCAATCTAAATATAAAACTTTTTTTATATCAGAAAGTAAAGATGGCATTGCAAGGCGATAATACGTCGAAATATTCAAATAGGAACTTTCTCCTATTGGAAAATCCTTGAATTTAGATGCGTCTATCTTATAAAAGACTATTGATTTGTATTTATAAGAAGTCAGCCAATTTTGTAATTTCTGCTTATTTTTATCTGTTATGTCATCAGACAACAAATGAAAAGTTATCTTCTCATTTTGATTATTATATATTATAGAGGCAATAACTATAGTACAATATTTGATATAGTTATTATCTAAACATAATACAATATTCATAACTTATTTCTAATTATAAGATAGAATGTTAAGATTATTCCTACTAAATGATTGGTTGTATTAAATATAATATGTATGGATTTATGTAAATTATATCCATTATGGTTAATATCATTTAATAAACAAATAAAAAAATCTGATTTTCTCCATCTAATTGAAAATGGATGTTTCATTAAATATTGCTTTACTGTATATACCCGTATTCCTATCATCTCAGGCATATATATTGACCAAAAATCTTCAGGTATTGATTTCAATCTATATTTATGCAATATATGTTCATATTCCATTGATATTTTATGAGAGTTTGTTGTGTTATTTACATTCTCGATAAAATAATTATACACCATTTTCTTTACTATTTTCACAGGTTTTGACGTATTAAAAGATATTCTTATATTCATCAGCATATCTTCACCCATTGTTATTACACGTGGTATATCAAATACATCGTCTGTGATTATTGCTTTCCTATACAAATGTGCAACTGGTCCAACATGAATTCCTCCTCTTCTGATATTTCTTCTCCTATATTCATCTATCGTCAAGATATCCTCCATCGGTTTTATATTTCTTATCCAGCCAACTATTATATCCGTAGAATTAGACATTACAGATAAATATGATTCTAACGCATCTTCAGGAATAGTATCATCAGAATCTACAAAAGTTATCCATTCCCCTTTTGCCTGTTTAAACCCTTTACATCTTGCTCTGCTTACACCTTGATTTTCCTGATGAATTACTTTTATTCTACAATCTTTGTTCTCATAATTTTTACTTTCATATAAAGAATTATCAGTACTACCATCATCAACTATGATCAATTCCCAGTTTTTATACGTTTGATTAATTATACTCTCAATACATTTACCAATTAAATTTTCATTATTAAAAACAGGAATTATTATCGAAATAAAAACACTATTATCATTTTGATTCATACTAATAATATTTTCTATTATGTAAATAGTCTATTATGAACACAACTTCATCTATCTTGCGTAAGAAACAACCTTCAGACTTCAAAAATTTATATAATCGACAGAATTCTTTTATGTTTAATGCCCCATAATACAATCTTGAACAATGCAAGAATCCACCTTTAATATGCTTCTTAACAAAAGTATCTATATTTATTTGATTCAATTTTGTCTTTTCATAGCTAAGACCGTCTATATAATTTTTCATCCAATGGTGAAATTGAAGCGCTGCATCCAATTTTCTTTTATCTATTTTTTTTTCTTTTGAAAGATGTGAAATCTGTATATCTGATATTCTAAAATTAAACAATATATCTTTAGTATTTACTAATCCATTACTTGACAATGCCATTACTGTTGCATTATCACTTCCCATTGCATAAGGATAATTTATAAAACCACCTTTTTTCAATAATGCTGATTTTTTAAATACATTGTTTCCCATGCATATTGTGGGATATGCACATATTGTTGAAAGCTCATCTTGATATTCCGGATAAACTAAATCCTCCCAAATAATTTCATTTTCCGCATTTATATTTCTAATCCGTGCTCTAAAAACATCTACTTCGGGATATTTATTGATTAAATTATCAATCTTCTGTAAAAAATCAGATTCATATATATCATCATCAGAAGCGACTATAACATAGTCTCCTTGAGACTTTGACAATAGCAAATTCCAATGTTCCGAAAGACGTTCTGCTCCAAGATTTTTTTCATTACGACGATATTTTATGCGTCCATCATGAAATTTATTTATAATAGAAATTAAATTGTATGGAGAACAGTCGTCTGATACTATAATCTCAAAATCTGAATTATAATTCTGATTTAAAATACTTCTCAATGAATCTTCAAAAAATAAATCTTTATAAGCAGGTACTAGAAATGTATATCTCATTTTATTTTCTTATTAACTTAAACATTAATTTCTGACATTTTCCAACGACTTTATTTCTCATCATTTTATTCATACCAATATAAAAAATAAAGAATGCTGACGAAATAATGGAGGTTATTATTATAAACAAAAGTCTATATATAGAAGAATCCATTAAGACATATATTAAATATGGAATTATAACAGATAGACATATTATCAACAAACCTCTAAATATTACATCAACCAAAAAATCCATTCTATTGAAACCTGAATATTTGTGAAGTATCCATAAATCACACACCAATGCACACGGATAAACAAGTGATAATGAAATATACGCAATAGTTGGATCAGCTCCTAATTTCATAAAGACGTAACTAAATGGAAGTGCTAACATATAGATAAGAGATGCTGTAAGATTGGGTAATTTCATCTTTCCATAGGCATGAATTGCATTTCCAATAGGATAATCAATAGCTTGAATCATTAATATTATGATTGATACTCTAATAAAAAAGACAGTATATTCAGGTACAACACCTAACCATAAATGTAAGATATATTTTGTCTCAAATATTACAGGTAAACTCATAAGTATGACCAAATATAAAGAATATTTTGAATTATTCTTTGTCAAATGATTCATATGACATATATCATTCTGAGCATAATATTTCATAACTTGAGGATTCACTGCAATTTGGAAATTACTAACAAATTTTGTCAAATATCCACAAACACTTTCCGAAATACCTCTTGCTGCATTAACAACAGTTCCAAAGAATAAATTCAGTAATACATTTACACCTTGTCCGTTCATCATAAAAGCCAAACCAGATAAAGAGTTCCATCCAACATAATTAAATATATCTTTATATAATTTCTTGTCGAATCCAAAGACTAAACCACACTCTTCAAAAGAACGGATACAATATATTCTATAAAAAACAATATTTATTATATTAACAATAAAATAAAATACCGAATATAATATCAATTTGTCTCCACTGCAATACAATAATAAAAATACAACTAATAATTTCATCACAACATCAAAAATACTCATATATGCATATATCGACATTTTTTCATGAGATATTATTGATGCACCATAAGGAGCTTGCATAATAGACAAAGCCAAACTAAACAGAGCTAACTGGAATACAACATTTGCTGCAAATATACGTTCCGGCTCTATTACTAATTTATTATTTAAGAACCATAATCCTATAGTCTCTCCCAATAAGATTGTTATTATTGCAATTATAAGATGGATTGTCAGACACGCAGAAAATGTTTTTTTTAATTGATCTTTTTCATTTCTTCCTAATTCAACTGTAAGAAAACGTGATGTTGCAGAATACAGTAAAGAATTAAAATATCCCAACATACTGACAAAACCAGCAACAACATTATTTAACCCATAATCATTAACACCTAAAACTTTTAATACAACTCTTGCCGTTATTAAAGAAACACATAATGAAATTATCATGCGAAAATACATATACAGTGTATTCTTCGCTATTCTCCTATTATTTTCTGCTATATTCTGTCCCATTTTCACACAATGATGATAATCTAAATTTTAATTACATTTATTATTAAACTTTGATAAAACAAAAGATTTGGAACGCCTATAACATCTTTCTAAAAATAAAGGAACAGTTACTCCTATCAATATATACAATACAGTCCAATACCATTGAACATTTTCAATAATCGGATGCGATGATAATATATTTATAGAGAGGCCTTCATTCACAATTATTATATAACTTATTATTTTAAACGCTATAAGGTGAAAAATCATTATACTTAATGATTTTTCACCAATATATGCAAGAATAACATTAATATATTTACATTTTACATCTAATATTTTACTTATGTCATAAATAAAAATGATACCAAATACAGCTATTATTAGATATATCAATATATAATCACTATTTAAATCTATCATCTCATGAAAAGTATTACCCAAACATACTACAATAAGAACGGATGATATGAAATACCTTTTTCTCATAAGATCAACCATTCTTAATTTATTCCCAATAATAAAAAAAGACATTGATAATAGGGTAATATAACTAAACAATAGTTCGTTAAAAATTAGCCAAGCCTAAGCGGCTTTGGCGGTAAATAAAAT